>WPCI01503357.1_pt1 | contig 164765 bp, 148 predicted proteins | sample 5399871 | NCBI WGS metagenome assembly WPCI01 (sample SAMN12869469, study PRJNA574797) | sludge metagenome | isolation source: wastewater treatment of pH7 | place: China:Beijing | collected 2019-05-20
CACTTCCATTCTGTGCGCGGAGGGGGACTTGAACCCCCACCCTCTAATACGAGGACTAGCACCTCAAGCTAGCGCGTCTACCTATTCCGCCACCCGCGCGTTGCGCTCTAGAGCGACTCAAAGTTAGCACGCAAAGGCGCGTCAGGAAAATCGGTAGACTGCCATGGTGAGCAATTCGGCATTCGCTTCTTTTGTTCATTGCACATCAGTAAATCCAGACTCTAGGACCCTCATTGAACCAGTCGGCGCAAAGCAGTGAAGATACCAGCGGACGCAATCGAAGCAGAGAACAGATCGACGGATCGAAGCCTGCTGTTCTGGTAAGTGAGTTTCACAACGTGTATCAAATGCCCGACCGGGTCCGGGATGAGGAGCCCTCGACACTTGAATACGACCGGCTAGACATGCGAATGGGTCTGATTGCCGAAGAAGTCTCAGAACTTTTCACTGCGGTCTACGGGCAGCGGGCCGGCGACGCAGTCGCTGAGGCCGCAGCAGCAGTGGTTGATGAGGGAAGTCGTGACATCGTGGAGACTGCCGATGCCCTGGCTGATCTGGTTTACGTGATTTACGGCATGGCCTTGGAATCTGGGATTGACCTGGACGAGGTTCTGGCTGAGGTGCACTCTTCTAACCTGTCTAAGCTCATGCCTGACGGGTCCGTGAAGCGCAGAGAAGACGGCAAGGTTCTCAAGGGACCGAATTTCCGTCAGCCTGACGTCGCGGGTGTCCTAGAAGAGCGTGATCGCGCGGTTGCCGAAGGAGCAGCAGATGACAACTGAACAGCGAATCGAAGTGACTCGTAAGAACCCGATTATGGAGCCATCGGGTTTGCCATTCGGAGTTCCGGAGTTCGCCGCCATTGAGGTCGCAGATCTTGAACCGGCAGTCATGGCAGGAATTCAGGAGGAACTCGAGGATTGGGATCGCATTGCGACGAACCCGGAATCTGCTGACGTTGAGAACACGGTTGAGGCCGTTGATCGCGCAGGCGAGCTACTGACACGAGCAAATGGAGTCTTCTGGACCCTCGCTTCGTCAATTGGAGGTCCTGAACTGGATGAACTTCAAGAGAGACTAGCTCCGATCTTTGCCGCGCACTCCGACGATTTCTACACCAACGAGCAGCTCTATGAGCGCTACAGGGAAGTTGCCGCCCTGAAGAACCTTGATGACGAAACGCGCTGGCTGGTTGACCAAACATTGAAAGACTTCGAACGCTCAGGAGTAAAACTGAACGCACGGGCGAAGGAAGATCTACGGGCGATGAACCAGGAGATCGCTAGCCTAGAAGCCCAGATTGATACTCGGATTTCTCGCCAGCTTCAAGACACCGGAATCACTGGTGAGGACCTCTCTGAGTTGGAAGGTCTTAGCGATGGTGAGGTGGCCGCAGCGAAAGCCGATGAGAAGAAGGGCTCTGCACTATGGCGTATGGGGGTCTCCAATTTCTCCGCTCCTCCCAAGCTTGCTTCCCTCAAAAACCCCGAGGTTCGGGCTCGCGCGTTGCAGAACTCTCTGGATCGTGGTTCAACCGGAGACTCGGCGACCGACACTCGTGATCTCATCGTCAAGCTGACGAAGCTTCGCGCTCGCCGTGCCAGGCTTCTTGGCTATTCTTCACACGCCGCGATAGTGATTGACGAAGAAACAGTTCCGTCTCCCGAGGCGGCTCGTGAGTTGCTGACCCAGGTCGGCGGGGCAGCGAAGGCCGCGCTTGACCGTGAAGCTGAGGATTACGCGAAGCTGGCCCGAGAAGATGGAATCGAGTTCTCCGTCGCTGACTGGGCGTATTACGAGGAGCGAGCAAGAAAGTCGGCCCTCGGGGTTGATTCGGCCGAGCTCCGTGACTACTTCGAACTGAACCGGGTTGTGAAGGATGGGATCTTCTTTGCAGCTCACCGCCTCTACGGCCTCACCTTTGAACCTCGTCCTGACATCGTCGGATGGTCACCTGAGACAGAATCGTGGGAGGTGCGCGGCGAAGACGGAGAGACCATTGGCCTGTTCATGGCGGACTACTACCTCCGGCCTGGGAAGAGCGGTGGCGCGTGGATGTCCGATATCTTCCCCGGGTCAGAACGCTCTGGAAAGCTCCCGGTGATTACTAACAACGCGAACTTTGAGAAGCCGGCTGAGGATGAGCCGACTCTGCTGACATGGGACAACGTAGAGACGGTGTTCCATGAGTTCGGGCATGCGCTGCACGGATTACTGACGAAGACCCACTATGACGCGACGGCAGGAACCAACGTTCCTCGTGATTTCGTGGAGCTTCCGAGTCAGTTGAATGAAATGTGGGCTTTCCACCCAGAAGTCTTAGCGAGCTACGCGAAGCATTGGAAGACCGGAGAAGAGCTACCCCTGGAAACCAGGGAGGCACTTGCCAGGTCCAAGTTCTTCGGTCAGCCTTACGCGACCCTTGAGTACGTCCAATCCGCCCTCATCGATCAGGCTTGGCACGATAACCCGACGGACCTACCCGAAGACGGCGAGCAGGTAGAAAGCTTTGAAGCCGATTCGCTTGAGGGATATGGCGTGGCCGACCCGTTCACGGTTCCCCGATATCGGTCGCCCTACTTCGCCCACGCTTTCGCGGGCGGCTACGATGCCGGTTACTACTCGTACATGTGGGCGGAGGCCATGGTCGGTGAGTTGGAGGAATGGTTCCGCGGCGATGCCTCCAACTCGGGAGACGGCGGGTTGAACAGAGAGGCGGGGGAAAAGCTTCGCGTCGAGCTACTGAGTCGAGGTAATTCCAGAGATCCGCTTGAGTCTTTCGTCGCAGTTCGAGGCCACGAACCGGAAGGAACTGCGGTAATTCGCCGCCGCGGACTCTGATAGTCCCATGCGGCCACGCTGCGTTGGCCTTAGTCTTAATATCCGAACGTTCTAGGAGAGAAGGAACTGCTGTGGCACGAGTAGTCGTTATCGGCGGCGGTTATGGTGGCATCACGGTCGCTAAGGGGCTTGATTCTGTTGCGGACGTGGTTCTGGTCGAAAGAAAAGATCAGTTTGTTCATCACGCGGCAGCCCTCAGGGCGGCGGTTGATGACGTGTGGCAACAGGCGATCTTTATGCCGTATTCATACCTACTCACCAATGGGGAAGTAGTCCACGCGACTGTTTCACAGGTTGTCGGAAATACGGTTTATCTCTATGGTCAAGACCCGATAGAGGCGGATTATCTGGTATTTGCCACGGGTTCGACCTATCCGTTCCCCGCAAAGCACATAGCTAGCCAGAGCGTGATCGCCAAGCAACGGCTCGATGATATCCGAGAGAACCTGAGGAAGGCCGATCGGGTACTGCTGGCGGGCGGAGGAACCGTTGGTCTAGAGATGGCCGGAGAACTGGTTTCAGAGTTCCCTGAGCTTGAGGTTGTAGTTGTTGAGAAGGAGGATCAGATTCTTCCATCTCCCGCCTACACTTCGGAGTTTCGTTCTCTGGTCCAAGGACAGGCTGAGGAACTTGGCATTGAGCTGGTCACCGGTGCGCCGCTCGCGTACCTTCCGTCCACGCCACCAGGAGCTCTCGGTCGGTTCCAAGTCGAAACTACTGCCGGGAACATGATAGAGGCGGATATTTGGTTCCAGTGCTACGGATCTGAACCCGTGACGGGCTACCTTAGGAACACGGGCTACGCTGAGGCACTCAACGAAGACGGGTCGATTCGGGTGCTCCCAACTCTTCAGGTGGCGGGCCATCCAAATGCCTATGCCGTTGGGGACATCACTGACGTTCGTGAATCCAAGCGCGCAGACGCGGCCCGGAGTCAAGCAAGGGTGGTTGTCGCGAACATTGTGTCGCAGATCGGCGGAGAAGAGCCGGAAGCCGTATACCAACCCCGGCGGGACTGGATTGTTCTTCCACTGGGGCCCAGCCACGGCGCTTCTCAGCTTATTGACGAGTCTGGTCGAACCAAGATCGTCGGTGCTGACCAAACCGCTGAGATCAAGGGAACCGATCTCATGGTGTCGGTCATGCGATCACAACTGTCCCTTCCGTAAGCGCCGTTACTGTTCAGCTGAGTTCGCGACCGGGAACACCTGTTGGCCGCGAAAACGGTGCTCATGTGTATCTTCGTTGCCGTTTCGTGCCCCTGAGCATTCGTCACCGGTGAAGATCGGAACTAGAGTGGGCATATGTCAAGCAACGCACGTGAAGCACTTAGTCGTCTGGTAGCCGCGTTAGAACATCACTTGGATCTAGCACAGAACATTGATGTGGTGCAGCCGAGCCTGCTTGAGCACGCTGAGAACCTGCTCCGCGATGCGTTCTTTACCTACGATGACACCCTTTTCACCGAATTTGACGTTGAGCTTCCATTCGAGATTCTCGACGATTCGGATGACGAGGATGAGGATGAAGACGACGAAGATCTTGGCGATGATGTTCTGGACCTAGCCGATTCTGATGATGATTCCGATGACGACTTTGAGGAAATCGACTGATCGCACCCAGTTAATCGAGACTTGCTAGGGCAAAGCGACGTCGGCCAGTGCCTCTCGCAGTTCTCTGGGCAAACGGGTTTCATACCCATCGAGAATCGAGTCCAGTTGTGGGAGTGTCCTCGGACCGATAGCGCAGGTCGTCACCGGCTGTTGCGCTAGCGCCCATGACACCGAGACGGCGGAGGGCGAGGTACCCAGTCCTTCGGCGACACGTGACACTGCCTCAATCACGCGTGATTGCTCTGTTCCCAGATAACCACTGATCATCGCTCCAAGATGGGATGAGGCGGCGCGTGAGTCCGGCGGCGTGGAGTGTCGGTACTTCCCGGTTAGCGCGCCTCCCGCAAGGGGCGCAAGCGCGACGAAGCCAGCGCCCTGGTCAGAGCAATGGGGAAGAAGCTGAGTCGTGGCCGAAGCACGTAGCAACGAAAGGGGGGCAGCGATGGCTCGAACCGGTGCCGCAGTTCCCTCAAGCAGAGCAGAGACTGCTCCGTAGTCCCAGGGCTCCATTCCTGCAAGGCCGACATAGCTGGTCCGCCCCGACTCAACTGCCGTCAAAAGAGCCCCCGCGACTTCACGGTGCGTGACTCCGAGTCGAGGTCCGTGAACCACCCAAAGGTCAACGTTGCGTCGGCCGAGGGCGGCGAGATCGGCGTCCAAGCTCCGAAGCAAGTAGCGTCGAGAACACGGGGCGGAGAGAATCGGAGAAACGGGCCGAGTTGCGGCCAAGGGGGTCGGGTCAATCGAATGAAGAACAATTAGCGGCTCTTCAAGTGGTCCCTCAGCGATTACTGTCGCGACGGTCTCACCCCTCGAAGCCATGGTGCCCGGTCGATAGCTGGAGGGAACGTCCAATGTTGTCCCCCCGGCCTCGGTAAAGCGACCATAGATGTCTCGCGCCTCCTCAAGCTCCGTATCCCTACCCCAGGTGAGTGTTCCGAGAGAGAGGGCAGAAAGGGCAAGACCACTTTGTCCGAGCCTTCGAGTTTGCAAGGAACCCTCCAAATGCACGACGTTCATTCTTTATTACTGGGTCGATTCTACGTGGGGCTCCAGTGGAGTTGTGGTGCTCCACTCAATCCCGACCTCTCGTCACCTCGTGACCCCTGGTGACGAACCTCGTCGGGGTAGGCTTTGGTCTCATGGATTGGCTTGAAGCCCTGATTATGGGCCTGGTTCAGGGGTTGACCGAATTTCTTCCGATTTCATCTTCCGCGCACCTTAGGTTTGTTGGCGAGCTGATCGGTGCGGGTGATCCGGGCGCGGGGTTTACGGCCATAACTCAGATCGGTACCGAGACTGCCGTTCTTATCTACTTTCGGAGGGACATCGCACGCATCATTAGCCGCTGGTGGCGATCTCTCCCGTTCTGGGCCCCATCGAAGCGACTGTCCTCAAAGGACCCCGATGTTCGGCTCGGTTGGATGATTATTGTAGGGACCCTTCCTATCGGGATCCTTGGGGTTCTTTTGGAGGGCTGGATAGACACCAACTTCCGGAACCTCTGGATCACGGTATTTATGCTCGTTATCTTCGGTCTGTTGCTCGGCTGGGCCGACACCGTTGGAAAGCGGGTAAATACTCTCGATAAAATGACGTGGGGCCAGGCCATTGGCTTCGGATTCGCCCAGGCAATGGCATTGATTCCAGGGGTTTCTCGATCCGGCGGAACGATTACCGCTGGCCGCCTGATGGGCTTCAAACGCGAGGATGCCGCGCGGTATTCGTTCTTGCTCGCGCTCCCGGCCGTTTATGCATCTGGGTTCTACAAGCTTTTCAAGGCAGTGGGGGGAGAGGACCCCTCGGTGGGATTCATGCCGACGCTTCTGGCAACTGTGGTTGCCTTCGCAGTTGGCTACGTCGTGATCGTCTGGTTCTTGAGGATCGTCTCTACCTACTCATTCAAACCATTTGTGGTCTATCGGCTGGTTTTCGCCGCACTCATCGCGGCGCTACTACTGGCGCACGTGATATCTCCGATGCCGGTGCTTGGATAGCAACTGATCATTCCGGACTCTGTTGGATCGCGAGAAGTCTCGCGCGTCCCTCTTCAGGGAGCGTTGGTTGCTGACCTCCGAACGCAGGACAGAGTTTCTGGAAAGCGCACCAGTCACAGAGCTTACTTTTCTTAGGTCGGAAGGCGTCAGCGAGGGCATCTGACTTGATACGTTCCCAGATGTCCCCGACCTCCCCCTCAAACCTCTCAATATCCCGGTATTCGGGATCAAGTGTTAGTACCTGTCCACTTCGCAGGTAAAGCAACTGCATCCTCGCGGGAAGACGCCATGACTCGCGGAGCATCAGCGCATAGAATCTCATCTGAAATAACGCATCGCCGGTAAACCGCGGACTCGGCGCCCGCCCCGTCTTGTAGTCGATTACGCGAATTGCGCCATCTGAGGCCTCGTCGATTCGATCAACGATTCCGCGTAACAAGATGCCGTTTGAGAGACGGACATCGATAAAACGTTCGCGGGCGCGAGGTTGCAGGTTCTTCGGGCGTTCAAGCCGGAAATATGAGTCGACCAGTTCCTCAGTATCTGCCTTAGCGGTGTCGAGCCGGTCGGCGTCCTCAAACAAGTCCGCAGCCATTTCATCGCGTTCGAGCGTCTTTTTCCAGGCCGCGGGCAATAGTTGCCGAGCATGGGCTTCATCCCTGATCTCTCGTGGTAGATCAAACAGGTGCTCAAGTACCTCGTGTACCACGGTTCCCTTAACTGCGGCCTCAGAGGGCGGTTGGGGTAGGGAATCAACCACCTGAAACCGGAACTTCAGCGGACACTGAAGGTATTCTTTGGCCCGCGAAGCGGACAGTGCGGGTGATCTGGTTGCCATAGCTCAAGACTACCGACGGCATCCGACGTAATGGGTCTGTCGGGGTAGCCCCGCTGAGATCACAGCGGGACCTCTGATTTAGACCGATAAACTTGAGCAGCCGAATTGACACGAAAGACACGCGTGACGTTAGGAAGACTTGATGGAGCCAAACCCGACCAACCGGGATTCGAAGCTACCCATGTCAAAGCCTATTTCGCTAGGTCAGGCGGGGCGACGAGGCGTTCTGGTGGAGGGCGATCGAGTGCAGATAACCGACCCAAAAGGGAAGATGCACACGGTCATCTTAGTTAGCGGGGGACAGTTCCAATCGAACCGGGGAATCTTGCGTCACGATGACGTAATAGGCAGGCCCGATGGTCAGGTTGTTGATGCTGGAGGGGGTCGGACCTTCCAGGTCATCCGTCCGCTGCTATCCGATTACGTTCTCTCGATGCCGCGTGGCGCCGCGATAATCTATCCAAAGGATGCGGCACAGATCATTCAGATCGCAGATATTTTCCCCGGAGCTCGAGTACTCGAATCCGGGGTTGGCTCGGGCGCGCTCTCGCTGTCGCTTCTCTCCGCCGTGGGGGACGAGGGCAAGCTGACCTCCGTTGAACTTCGCGAAGACTTCGCCGATATCGCCGCAGCGAATGTAGATCTCTGGTTTGGCGCCCGGCACCCGTCCTGGGACCTCAAGGTAGAGGAACTAGGCGAAGCGATGTCCCAGATGGAGGATTCCTCGTTTGATCGCGTTGTATTGGACCTGCTCGATCCATGGACGTTCGTCGAAGAGGTCGCTCGCGTGCTTGAACCGGGCGGCGTCTTTGTAAGCTACATAACCACCGTTCCCCAGATGTCGCGGATAGTCGAAGCGCTAAGGGAATGTGGATCGTTCTCTGAGCCACAAGCAATGGACTCTACGAATAGAACGTGGCATGTTCAAGGATTGGCGGTACGGCCTGACCATCGCATGATTGGGCACACCGGATACCTAGTGTCCGCGCGACGAATGGCACCGGGGAGCCGAGTCCACGAGCTTGCCCGGCACCCAGCTCCGGCGGCGGAAGGTTCAACCGGTGGTTGGGAAACGGACCAGGAATGGGACGACGCTTCACTGGGACTGCGGTCGACATCGGCCAAGAAGGTTCGCCGGGTGAGGCGCGATCTTCAGGCTCGCGCGGACACTTGGCTCGATGCAGGCGAATCAGAAGACGGTTGGGAAGGGAAGCAGATTGACTGACATGGATGCTTCGATGCAGGTAGAGCTTGATGCTTTGGAGCATAAGAACGCGAACCTGACTCGTGCGCTACTTTCTGCTAGGAGTCAGCTAAGCGAGTTGCACAGCAAACTTGACAAGATTTCTGCGCCTCCGGCGCAAATAGCCACGTTCATCTTTGCGGACCCGCAGAGAAATGAAGTCGAGGTGCAGTTGGGAAGCCGACAGATGCGCATCGCGGCAGCACCTGATTTTGACTTCGAAGGCATCAGCCCCGGTCAACTGGTTCGCGTGAATGAGGAATCAATCGCGGTTGCACCGATGGGCTTCCCGAGTGACGGAACCGTTGCTTCTGTGCTCGAAGGGGTTGGGACTGAGAGAGTCCTCGTGGGGATGGAGGGCGGCATCGAGCGGGTTCTGAAGCTTTCAGGCCCACTGCTGCATGGTAACGTCAAGCCCGGAGACACGGTTCTTGTTGACCTACATTCTGGATACGTCTACGAGAGAATTGTCCGTTCCTTCGTTGAGCAGCTTCTCACACCGGAGATTCCAGATGTGTCGTATGAGGACATCGGCGGTTTGGACTCTCAAATCGAGCAGGTTCGCGATGCTGTTGAGCTCCCTTTCAAACATCCCGAACTCTACCGGGCCTACGGACTTCGTCCGCCGCGGGGAATCTTGCTCTACGGCCCTCCCGGCTGCGGCAAGACCCTAATCGCAAAGGCGGTCGCAACCTCGCTTTCGGCACCCGACGTGGATCGCAAGGCTTACTTCATCTCCATCAAAGGTCCGGAGTTGCTAAACAAGTACGTTGGCGAAACAGAGAGGCACATTCGCGCAATATTTGCCCGTGCGAAAGCCCTCGCCGCCTCGGACGTTCCCGTCGTGGTGTTCTTCGATGAAATGGAAGCCCTGTTCCGGACGCGTGGTAGCGGAATCTCATCTGATGTCGAAACAATGATCGTTCCCCAGCTTCTCGCGGAGATGGATGGACTGGAGTCCATGGAGAACGTGGTTGTCATCGGTGCATCGAACCGAGCCGACATGATTGATCCTGCCGTACTGCGTCCGGGCCGTCTGGATGTTCGAGTCCGGATTGATCGGCCGACCAGGGAACAGGCGAGGGAGATTTTCGCCAAGCATCTGAATCGAGAGCTGCCGATTAAGTCTGAACAGATGAGGAGCGCAGGAAGCCACGAGGCTGCCGTCGAGCAAATGATTGAGGCTGCGCTCGATATGCTTTACTCCCGCAGTGATGAGGCCGCTCTCTTTGATGTCAATCTGGTTGATGGGAGCAAACACCGCGTCTACATCTCTGACCTGGTCTCAGGGGCGATGATCGCAGGGACCGTTGAGAGAGCCAAGAAGATGGCCATCAAAGCCACGCTTGAGGGGGCACCAGGGGGACTTTCGACTGATGACATCCTGCAGGGTGTGGCGCAGGAGAGTCGAGAGTCGGCGGAACTGGCTGCCACAACCTCCCCGGACGAGTGGGCACGAACCGTTGGGATGCGGGGGATCGAAGTCGTTTCTGTCGTCCCACTCCACGCCGTCTAGCCATAGGCCACGATGTCGGCAATACCGAGACGAGGATTAGAGGATTAGTGGAAGAAGTAGCACAGGTCCAGACAATGCTGGATACCACGCGTGTCATGGGCACCGAGACAGAGTTCGGCGTCTACAACCCAAGTGATGTCTACGCAAACCCCATCGTCCTCTCGACTCTCGCCGTGGAGACATATGGCAACTGGTACCGCGGTGAGCGCCCGGCCGTGGCATGGGACTATCGCGGCGAGGACCCCCTAAACGACATTCGAGGAATGCGGTTGGACCGAGCGAATGCCGATCCTTCGATGTTGACGGATGACCCCTATCATCTGGCACCATCAGGAGGAGTAGAGCATCTTCCTCGTCCCGAAGAACGTGAGCAACGGCTGTTGCGTCCAAGTTCTATCGTTCTTCTGAACGGGGGTCGCTTCTACGTTGACCATGCGCACCCCGAGTATTCCTCGCCCGAGGTCTCTAGTGCCCTTGAAGCAGTGCTTTGGGATCTTGCCGGTGATGAGATTGCCCGCCGAGTGATGATGCTTCGCGAGGTTCAGGCGCAGCCGGGAGTGCCGGCAGACCTGGTCCTGGTGAAGAACAATGTGGACGGGAAGGGAGCAACGTACGGTTCTCACGAGAACTATCAGGTGCGACGTTCCACCGATCTTGATGACCTGATTCGCTTCATGATTCCCTTCCTAGTGACTCGTCCTGTGATTTGCGGGGCGGGACGCGTCGGGATCGGTCCGTCTTCCGAGGCCCCGGGTTTCCAGATTTCTCAACGAGCCGATTACGTCGAGAACGACATCGGACTCGAAACGACATTCAATCGACCAATCTTCAACACCCGTGACGAGCCTCATGCCAACCATCACTATTGGCGGCGAATCCACGTGATCGGTGGCGACGCGAATCAGTTTGACGTGTCCATTTTGTTACGCCTTGGAACCACCGCGCTCGTGCTGAAAGCGATTGAGGGCGGCACGGGCCTTGAGTGGGACTCCCTGGACATGGCTGACCCTGTTAGGGCGGTGCGCGAAGTCTCGCGCGACCTCGACCTGACACACACAATCCAGATGCGCGAGGGAGATGGGAAAACGGCACTGGAGATCCAGCGGCGTTACCTGGAACTGGTGCGGCAGTATTTCCTGGAGAACGGCGAGGAGCCCACCGATTCAGAGAAGCTGGTACTCGACACCTGGGATGACATCCTCACCCGGATGAGTGCGAACCTGTATTCCGTCGGATCGGAAGTCGAATGGGTCGGAAAGCTCGCGCTGTTCGAGCGCCAGAAGCAGCGCTTGGGCGTGGAGTGGTCCGATCCCCGGCTTGCTGCCCTCGACCTGCAATGGGCCGATCTGCGGCCCAGCCATTCGCTAATTACCAGACTCGATGGCGCCGGACTGGTAAAGCGGTTGTTCTCAAAGGCCGAGATATCTGAAGCCGCAGACAACCCCCCTCAAACGACTCGCGCCGCCATCAGGGGTGAGGCCGCTAGAACCAGAACGGACCTAGTCATGGGATCCTGGACTTCGCTGGTCTTTGACGAAGGGGAATCCGCAGGTGGGTACGCCCGCGTGCCGATCGCGGAGCCGGGCGACGCCCGCCGACACCCAAACCCAGAGGGTGCACACTAGTAGCAGGATGACAATCGTAGAGTCGAGGAGAATCAGGTGCCACAGATTCAACTAACCGGCGGGGGAGGCCCCGACAATCAGAACGAGGACGACTTCAGCGCGGGCCAGATCCAAGTTAACCCGCTGGATGCCCTGCTGGACGAGATCGACACGGTCCTTGAGCAGAACGCCGAGGCGTTCGTCCAGGGGTTTGTGCAAAAGGGTGGCCAGTAGGTGCAACGACGGATCTTCGGGATTGAGACCGAATACGGAATCACCTGTTCAGATAGGACCTCTGGGCGTCCAGTGATGGAGGCCGAGGCGGCCGCTCGTGAACTTTTTGCATCCGCTCTTCGCAAGTCCCGATCTACGAATCTGTTCCTCCCGAACGGTGGGCGCCTATACCTTGACGTGGGGGCGCATCCGGAATATGCCACCGCCGAGTGTGATCAACTCTGGGACCTTTTGGCGCAGATCAGAGCGGGAGCCCAGATCCTTGCGGATATGGCCAGAGAAGGTGACCGGAGGCTTGCGGCGGGTGGAACTAATGCTTCCATTCACCTGTTTGGTAACAACCAGGATTATGAGGGCAACTCGTATGGCTGCCACGAGAATTACATGCTACGTCGGTCCCGAGATTTTAGGGATGTCGCCGATTCCCTGGTTACTTTTTTCGTTACCCGGCAGATTGTCGCTGGTGCTGGAGATCTTCGCCCAGGTGAGGACGGTGACGTTCAATACCTGATTTCTTCGCGCGCTGACAGGATGCAAGACGCGGTGTCTGCTGCGACCACCCGGTCTCGGCCAATAATCAATACGCGAGATGAGCCGCTCGGGGACGCCTCGTCATTTCGTCGGCTCCACGTGATTGTTGGCGACACCAACGTTGCTGAGCCGAGCACGGCGCTCAAAGTTGCCTCTGCAGACATGGTTCTGGGTGCAGCGGAGCAGGGTATCAACTTTGCTGACCTAGAGCTTGAGGACCCGATGGTTTCGATCCGAATGATCGCTACCGACCTGGAGGGCCAGGCGCTCTTGAATCTCAGAGATGGCCGGAAGATGACGGCTGCTCAAATTCAGACCGAGATCCTGGAAAGGGTCCTGTCCAAAACCGACGAGACTTCGCTCAGTGATCTTTATCAGTACCTGATAGACCTGTGGCAACGAGCCATTGGAGCCTACTCGGGCGGAGACTGGTCAACTATCGACACGGAGATTGACTATGCCATCAAGAAAAAGCTGATTGATGGTTACGTTGCCCGTTCCGGGGCTTCGCTATCTGATCCGAGGATCACAAGGCTGATTCTCGCGTACCACGACATCACAGATTCGGGCTTGGCTCCCAGGATGGAGCATTCAGGTCTGATTGAGAGACTGACCTCAAACGCGCAGGTGACCGCGGCAATGACCAATGCTCCAGCGACGACCAGAGCGTCGCTGCGTGGCAGTGTGATTCGAGCGGCACAGAATGCAAGAAGAGATTTGGGAGTGGACTGGGTGAATCTGAGATTGGACGGTCGAGGAGTTCAGGTGGCGCTCCAAGATCCCTTCGCTACCAAGGATTCCAGGGTTGATGAGTTGCTCGAGATCATCACGGACGGAGTCCAAGACGGCCCCGCAGGAGACTCTCTGATATGAGTTCTCCCCAGTTCCCGACTCGACGATCTCTGATCGAGAGCGAGAAGACGGGCGCGAAAGCTTCGGATCAAGACGAGCCGATGCTTGAACCGCCTCCGGTAACCACCCAGATTGCCGCAACGGGTAGACGATCAGCCAGTGCAACGGTGACACTTCCGTGGTGGGTAGAGTACTGGCAACCTTTAGCGCTGACCATCCTGATGGCGCTAGTGGGCGCGGGAGCGCTGTTCGCAGCGCGAGCGTACTCGGCTTCGCAGGAGTGCCCGGTCTTGGCTCAGGAGGGGGTTCTCGACGAGGTCCGGGTCTCCGGGCGACATGGCGCGACTCCGGTAGTTGAGCTTTCCTCGCCCGCGGAGGTTGAGGGTGTCGAGTATCGTCAGCAGCGCTACGGTGACGGTCGCGTTGTGGAAAGCAGCACGCCCGTCCTCCTCTCCGTTTCTGCGTTTGATGGTAAAACGGGGGAGAGTCTCCAACCACAGGGCCTTCCCTCTCTGATCGTTGGAGACGCGGGAGAGGAAAGCCTTGGCGTGACGATGGCCGACATCGTGACGGGGTCCAAAGAGGGTTCAAGATTCGTCGTCGGACGTCTTCTTGCAGACGGCGATGTCGAGATCAACATCGTTGACGTTCTCTACACGATTGCGAAGGGCACCACCGTGGACGCGCCCGGACCTCTCACCGTTACGGTCTCGGACGCTGGCATCGCGATTACACATGTGGAGGAAGAGGCTCCGAGTAGCTTGACGACACAGGTGCTAATTCAGGGAGATGGTCCCCAAGTACATGACGGGGACCAGGTTGTTGCTCAGTATGTTTCGGTAAACTGGACCGACGGCGCACAGGTCGCCTCAACCTGGGACCAGGGTGCCCCGCGACTCATAAGTCTGGATGACGCATACTTAGGCTTACGTGAAGCACTAGTCGATCAACGCGTCGGAACACGCCTTGCAATCGTGATTCCCCCCGACATGGCAAGCGGCGAGGACACGCTCTGTGTGGTTGTGGACATTCTTGGTGCGATGCCGGCAAGTGGAACAGACTCTAAGCAGAGCGAATGACCGGAAGCTAGTTCCGGTAGACGGGGATAGGTGTGTAATGGTCTTACTTCCCGAAGAGATTGCCTCACGACTCAAGCGTGACCCTAATGGGCTTGTCTGTGCTGTCATTCAGGAAGCCTCAACGGGCGATGTGCTCATGGTCGGTTGGATGAATGACGAGGCATTGGCGCGTACCCTGAGCGAGGGGCGCGTTACGTTCTGGTCGCGTTCGAGGCAGGAATATTGGCGTAAGGGTGACACGTCCGGCAACACTCAGCATTTGCTGTCCGCCCAGCTTGACTGTGATGGTGATGCCCTGTTGTTAAGGGTTAAGCAGGCCGGTGGCGCCTGCCATACGGGGACGCACACTTGCTTCGAAGCAGGGGGGACCCTTCCGTTCCTCGGAACCGACGGCGCCGTGTACCCGCGCGGATCTAGCATCGAAACGGGAGGGAGCAGCGATGACGGTTCTTGACGACATTATTGTGGGAGTTCGCAGGAAGCTGGCGGAACGCGAGGCGGCGCTGTCACTAGAGCAGGTCAAGGAGATGGCTCTTACCGCGCCACCGGCCCTGGACGTTGTCTCCGCACTCAAAGACGGGCCCGGTGCGGTTTCGATAATTGCAGAAATAAAGCGCTCTTCACCATCTAAGGGCATGCTGAGCGATATCGCGGACCCTGCGGGACTGGCGCAGATATATGAGCAGGGCGGGGCCGCAATGATCTCTGTCCTCACCGAAGAACTACGGTTTGGCGGTTCACTAGCCGACCTGCGCGCCGTCCGAGCCGCCGTGGATATCCCCGTCTTGCGAAAAGACTTTATTGTTACGCCCTATCAGGTTCATGAAGCAAGGGCGAATGGTGCCGACGCCGTGTTATTGATTGTCGCGGCCCTTGAGCAACCTGTATTGGTTTCTCTGATCGAACGCACTCGCTCCCTCGGTATGACTCCGCTGGTTGAGGCGCACTCCCGTCTGGAGGTCTTCCACGCCCTGGATGCCGGAGCCGAGGTAATCGGCGTCAACGCACGTAACCTAAAGGATCTGAGCGTTGATCCTCGGACCGTAGAAGAGACTCTCGACGCGATCCCAGCAGACGTTGTTGCGGTGGCTGAGTCAGGGGTAAAGTCCGGCAGGGACGTCCGGAACTATGCTTTGGCCGGGGCTGACGCGGTACTTGTGGGCGAGGCGCTGGTCACCGCGCGATCCCCACTGGAACAGATTTCAGATATGGTCTCCGCCGGTTCTCACCCTTCACTTCTTACCGAGCGCAAAGAACGAGTCCAGCGAGCTAGAGAAGAGGACTAATGCCTTCCAGCGATCACTATTTCGGTTCCTTCGGTGGCCGATTCATGCCCGAGTCTCTTATGACGGCCGTGCAAGATCTGGCAGTGGAGTGGCAGAATGCATGGTCGGATCCAGAGTTCAGGGCGGAGTTTGACATGCTGCTGGATGACTATGCTGGTCGGCCGTCTCTGCTAACCGAGGTTCCCAGATTCGCCGAGGGTACGGGCGCCCGGATGTTCCTGAAGCGCGAGGACCTGAACCATACCGGTTCGCACAAGATCAACAACGTCTTGGGACAGGCGTTGCTTACGAAACGGATCGGGAAGACTCGCGTCATCGCCGAGACCGGAGCGGGTCAGCACGGTGTGGCTACGGCCACTGCTGCAGCGCTCTTGGGGCTTGACTGCACTATCTACATGGGACTCGAAGACACGCGACGCCAGGCTTTGAATGTGGCTCGCATGCAAATCCTTGGCGCTGAGGTGATCGCCGTAACTCAGGGATCACAGACGCTTAAGGACGCAATCAACGAGGCGTTCCGCGACTGGGTAACGAACGTCGAGACCACCAACTACGTCTTTGGGACGGCAGCGGGTCCTCACCCGTTTCCTGACATGGTGCGAGACTTGCAAAGAGTCATCGGTGACGAGGCCAAGGAACAGATCGTCCAGCAGGCTGGGCGTCTTCCGGATGTGGTGTTCGCCTGCGTCGGTGGAGGTTCGAACGCGATCGGCATGTTCACGGCATTCGTTCCCGATAAACAGGTGGAACTGATCGGGTGTGAAGCCGCTGGAGACGGAGTGGAAACCGGCCGCCACGCCGCATCGGTTGCTGCGGGGGAAGTCGGCATTCTGCACGGAGCAAAGACCTACGTGCTTCAAGAACGCGATGGACAGACGAAGCCCTCGCACTCGATTTCCGCGGGATTGGACTACCCGGGGGTAGGTCCGGAGCACGCGCACCTGGCTGAGATCGGGCGAGCCAAGTACATTCCCATTACCGATACCGAGGCAATGGACGCCTTCATGCGGCTATCACGCACCGAGGGAATCATTCCGGCAATCGAGTCGGCGCACGCGTTGGCCGGGGCCTTGAAGTGGGCGGAGACGCATGGGGACGAGGAAACGGAGCCCCTGTTACTCATAAACCTCTCAGGCCGCGGAGACAAGGATATGGAAACCGCAGCCGCGTGGTTTGGCGTTGGCGAACCGAGCTTGGACCGAGTGGATCCTTCGGCAGAGAGTGGACGCTCACGCGCGGAAGGAACTGGTAAGTGATGAGTAGTCGTGAAGTTATAGAAGCCGCAAACAGTGCGGGGCGGGCGGCTCTTCTTGGGTATCTCCCTCTGGGCTACCCAAGCGTCGAGAAGTCGATTGAGGCTGCGAAGGTCTTGGTTGACAATGGGGTTGACATCATCGAGTTGGGCTTCCCGTACTCGGACCCTGGCATGGACGGCCCGGTGATTCAGGCGGCAACTACGGAGGCGCTGGCACGAGGCACCCATCTGGAAGATTTGTTCGCTGCCGTCGAGAACCTCACAGATTACGGCGCCTGTGTGGTCTCAATGACCTATTGGAATCCCGTCTTCTGGTACGGCGTAGATAAGTTTTCACGTGACTTCGCAAACGCGGGTGGGAGCGGACTAATCACCCCGGACCTTCCCCCTGATGAGGCGGGGGAGTGGATCGCCGCCTCGGATCAGTATGGTCTTGAGCGGATCTTCCTTTCTGCTCCCTCGTCCAACGAGCAGCGCTTGAAGCTGATTGGCGCAGCATCAAACGGGTGGGTTTACGCCGCCTCCACCATGGGAGTTACCGGAGCCAGAAGCGCGGTTGATAGCGCGGCTCGTGACCTGGTGGCACGCTGTCGGGAGGCTGGGTGCGATCCAGTGTGTGTTGGGCTGGGCGTTTCAAACGGTCAGCAGGCGGCTCAAATTGCCTCGTTTGCAGACGGGGTAATCGTCGGCTCCGCGCTTGTGCGTCCCCTACTTGAGCTTCCTTGGGACGAGGCGCTTGAGGACATCGCGTCGCGCGCCAGAGAGCTCAGTGGAGGCGTTCAGCATAGGGGGGTAAACCGTTGATTCCTGCGTCCATCCCTTCGCCATCAGTCGGTGTACTTTGGCTTGGTCCCGTTCCCCTCAGGGCGTACGGTCTGCTGATAGTCACCGCAATCGCGGTTGCCGCATGGATCACCTGGGACCGCTATAAGAAGCGTGGAGGCGACGGTGACGTGGCCCTTGACGCCGTTCTCTGGGCTGTTCCATTCGGTTTGGTTGGTGCACGCTTTTACCACGTGATTACTCATCTCAGCGACTATTTCGCGCCGGGTATTGATCCCTGGTCCGTCTTCAAAGTCTGGGAGGGGGGAATGGCGATATTCGGGGGTATCGCATTTGGTGCTCTCGGAGCCGTGATCGGAATTCGTCGTGCGGGCCAACGCCTTGGACCCTTCGCCGATTCCGTGGCACCGGCGCTCCTAATAGCTCAGGCAATTGGGCGACTTGGAAACTACTTCAACCAGGAGCTTTTCGGAGGTCCAACCGATCTACCATGGGGTCTTGAGATTAAGGACCCAATTCTAGAATCTTTTGGATTATCCGCAGGAACACTGGTCCATCCGATCTTCCTCTATGAGATTATCTGGAACCTGTGCATGGCTGGGCTCTTGCTGTTCATCGACAAGAAGGTGAAGGTCAAATCGGGCCAGCTGATGGCGCTTTACCTTGTCGCATACGGAACTGGTCGCATCATCATGGAAACGATGCGACTGGACACTCCGGGACGAATCCTAGGACTCCGTATCAACATGTTCACAGCGATCTGTGTTGTGGTGCTGGGACTGCTTGTCTTCTATATTTGTGGGCGTGTCGGGGCTTCAACGACGGTTTCGCCAGAGGAAGTGGCACAGTACAAGGCGAAGGTGGCAAAACGCGAAGGAAAGGCGGGGGACCTCACCGACGCTGAGTCCGTAAGTGGTGACTCTTCCGATGATTCGGCGGGTGAGACGGGTTCCTCTGTCAGCGCGCAACTAGACTCGGCTGAGTCTGAATCTTGAAATAGTAGGTTGGAGCCTGAGACCGAGGTCTCGACTACGCGTTGATCTGGGAGGAAACAGCGACACGCGGTAGGCTCCTGTTAGGGCCAGCGACAGTTGGCGCAGTGTCCGTCTCGTGGCGGCCGGGTATGGAGTGAGTTTATGCGTCGAGCAAAGATTGTTTGTACTATCGGTCCGGCCACGGAGTCGTCCGAGAAGATTCAGGCACTTGTAGATGCCGGTATGGATGTTGCTCGCATCAACAGGAGCCACGGACTTCCAGAGGAACACGCCAAGGTTATTGAGCGAGTTCGACGTGCCGCGGATAACTCCGGTCGCGCCATTGCCGTCTTGGTCGACCTCCAGGGCCCCAAGATCAGGCTAGAGACCTTTGCCGACGGCCCACAGATGCTTGAAGAGGGCGACAGGTTCGTCATCACGACCAGAGATGTTCCGGGAACCAAGGAAGAGGTTGGCACCACTTTCAAGGGATTGCCGGGTGATTGCCGCCCGGGCGACCGACTGCTGATCGACGATGGGAACGTTGGCCTCCGCGTTATATCTGTGACCGAAACAGACGTCGTTACTCGCGTTGAGATCCCTGGCATGGTCTCTGACCATAAGGGACTGAACCTTCCCGGGGTCGCTGTGTCGGTCCCGGCACTGTCCGAGAAGGACCGTGAGGATCTTCGCTGGGCGCTTCGACAGGGCGCGGACTTTGTTGCGCTCTCGTTTGTGCGCGACGCGTCTGACGTGAATGATGTCCGGGCCATCATGATTGAAGAGGGACACTTCGTTCCTGTTATCGCAAAGATTGAGAAACCGCAGGCCGTAGAGAATCTGGCCGAGATCGTTAAGGCCTTTGACGGGATCATGGTTGCCCGTGGAGACCTGGGGGTTGAGATGCCATTGGAGCAGGTTCCCCTCGTGCAAAAAGAAGCCATCGAAATGGCGCGCCGGGCGGCAAAGCCTGTCATCGTGGCAACCCAGGTCATGGATTCCATGATCAAGAATCCTCGTCCGACCAGAGCTGAAGCATCTGACTGCGCCAACGCCATCCTTGATGGCGCAGACGCGGTAATGCTCTCTGGTGAGACATCGGTTGGAAGTTTCCCGATTCAGGCCGTGAGGACAATGGCACGGATCATCGAGAACACCGAAGAGAACGGGGGCGATCGAATCGCTCCTCTCGGCGAGTTCCAGTCTGATCAGTCTGGCGTTATCTGCCAGGCCGCGGCCTCGTTGGCCGGTACCCTGGGCGCGCGATACCTGGTGACGTTTACTCTTTCCGGAGCGACTGCGAGGCAGATGTCACGTATGCGTAGCCCTATTCCGCAGATCTCGTTTACCCCTCTTGAGGAGACGCGCAGACAACTTGCTCTGTCGTGGGGGGTGGAGTCCTATAAGCTTCCGACCGTCCAGCACACTGACGACATGGTCAACCAAGTTGATCAGGTCGCGCGGGCAGCTCGCATCGTTGATGGTGGAGAGAAACTGGTAATCGTCGCTGGCATGCCGCCGGGGGTCCAAAAGAGCTCTAACTCTATTCGTGTTCACACCATTAGCGGTGGCCCCGAAGAAATGATGACGGTCTCAAACTTCTCCCTCTGATTGATTGTGGGTCGCGCATTATTGCTGGGTTGCTGTGGTAGCCATGAAGGCGCGCCGACGCAATTCCTGTCACAGCTGTGGAAGAGGCGCTCGGATTGCGTTAGTCTGCCATTTGGACCGAGAGGACAAAATGGCGAGCAAGACTAGATTGACACCGCGACGGGCACTGATCGGTGTGCTGTCCGTTTTCGCGCTTTCCATCCCAGCTATGGCCGCGTCTGGGGCTTCTGCGGACAGCAGCAAAGCCGATCAGACTATCGCTGATCCTCATGAAGGACAGAAGCTGGTCCGCGTTGGCACCATTCCCTATCGGACCGTAGTCATTGATGATGACAGTCTTCCGGATGGCGTCGAGGTTGAGGAACAGGCGGGCGTCGACGGTGTTACGAACGTCTATGCCGGGGTCACTGACACAATCCTGAAGTACTCGGGACTGTTTCCCGAGGTTGCAGTCGAACCGATTGATCGAGTGATTCATCGCGGCACCAAGATTGACCTGCCAATCGCGCAGGAGCCCGTACCGGAACCTGAGGCAGCGCCCGAACCGGAACCCGTCATAGCGGTAGCTGAACGAAGCCAGAGCACTGCCCCGACGCAGTCTTCGACGGTCGACTATGGGAGCTTTGCCACAACGGGTGAAATCAGCCTGAGCGATTTCATGTTCCGAGGGGTCGTGGGTTGGAACGGAATGAAGTTCACCTACTACTCGCAGAGCGTTCTTTCGGGTCCAGGGCTCGCGATTCCCGGACGACATGTCAACGAAGCAGGATATGTCGCGGACAGCGAGGGGTACATTGTCCTTGCGGCACCCTACGGTGTGGCGCACGGAACCACTTTTGCAACGCCATTCGGTTACACCGGCAAGGTCTATGACACCTGTGCTTCCTGTAGCACCTCACCGCTGTGGCTTGACGTTTACATTCGCTAGCGGAACCCCGCGAGCCTATTCGGGAGAGCCCACGCCACCTGTTGAAAAAGACAGGGAACTAGAAGTCGCACTCTGGCGCCTAAAAGCCGCGTGATACAGACGCTTCTTCAGTGATGCAGGCCTCGCTAGGAGTACCCCGAGTGGGATTCGAACCCACAACAAGCCGGGTTTGAGCCGACCGCCTCTGCCAGTTGGGCTATCGGGGCATGTGCGGAAACCACATGAGAATAGATCCGCACTTGGCTTCACAATTCGTCACGTAGCAACTGGACAAGGATAGGATAAGACCTGTTCACTCTACAAATAGAAAGATCACCATGACATCAGAGACAGCGCGGTCGAAGCGGGTCCTGGTTGCTGAAGATGAGGCTCTCATCAGGCTCGATATAGTCGAGACCCTCACAGCAGCCGGTTTTGACGTTGTTGCAGACGTCGCAGATGGAGCAGAAGCAGTCGAGCAGGCACTTGAGCTTGAACCCGACCTCTGTGTCCTTGACGTAAAGATGCCGAAGGTAGACGGGATCACCGCGGCCGAGCAAATTCTCAAGGAGCTTTCCTGTGCGGTCGTCATGCTCACTGCCTTCTCACAGGCTGAACTGGTAGAAAGGGCCGCCGAAGCTGGTGCCATGGCTTACGTTGTTAAGCCCTTTGGGCCCAATGATCTGATTCCAGCTGTTGAAATTGCGCTGTCTCGCCATGCACAAATCGAGTCGCTTGAGAATGAGATAGCTGATTTGTCTGAGCGCTTCGAGACTCGCAAGGTCGTTGATCGCGCCAAGGGTCTGCTCATGGAGAACATGGACATGACGGAGCCAGAGGCGTTCCGATGGATCCAGAAGACTTCTATGGACCGGCGTTTGTCGATGCGTGAAGTTGCCGACGCAGTGGTTGAGCAGGTTGCGGGAGAGTAACAAATGGAGCTATCGGGCAGGCGACTAGAGAAGCTAAAGGCCTCATATCAGAAGATCAGTCGTGGCGAAAAGCTGGACAAGTACGCTGCCGCAACTTGGGCGGGCACGCCCGCCTCAGTCAAGAGGGAGTTGGCCCAGAAGTCGTAACCGGTTCGGTCATGTCGCCGATGGTGCGAAAGTGCTTCCTTGTGTGTCGGCTCACTAAGACTCGATGATCATGTTTCTCGCGATGCAGGTTGAGATGGTCCTGCCGTCCTGATCGGTGACCGTCACCTCATGAACCGTGGTGCGCCGTCCAAGATGAATGGCTTTGGCCACGGCGGTAACCGTCCCCGAACGGATTGAGCGAATGTGGGCCATCGTCAGGTCCGTGCCTACGGCCACCAGTTCCGTCCCGGATTCTTCGCCCAACTTCCAGGCGTGCCTGGTTGCAGCGATTGACCCCGCGCTCTCGCACAGTGCTGCCGTTGCTCCGCCGTGCAAGATACCAAGGATTTGAGTGTTGCCCTCGACCGGCATGCGAATGATCGTCTCGTCCGCCGTAGCGCTAATCAGTTCCATCCCCATTTTCCGGCCGAGTGCGCTGTCATAGTGTTCGCGGTATTCGGTCTCACCCGCTCCGCCAAATGAGATTGGCCCAGAATCCTGGAGTGAGGCGCTGCCTTGGGATGGGTTCTCGACCTGCCGTTCCTGTTCCATAACCCTTAGGGTTGCATATGTGACCACAAAACTGCTTGTTATTGACGGCCATTCGATGGCGTTCCGTGCGTTCTATGCTCTACCGGTTGATCGATTTGTGACTTCCGGGGGACAGCACACCAATGCCGTGTATGGATTCCTCTCGATGCTGGTGAAGCTTCTCGACACCGATAAACCGACTCATATTGCCGTTGCATTTGATGAGTCGAGGATTTCATTTCGCACCGAACTCTTCCCGGAGTACAAGGGCACCCGCGACTCGGCACCGCCCGAGTTCGCCGGTCAGGTTGAACTGATCCGGGAAGTCCTCGACGCGATGGGAATCAAGCAGACGCAGGTTCCGAATTACGAGGCCGATGACATTATCGCCACCCTTGCGACTGAAGGGGTGGAAGACGGATATGAGGTCCTGGTTGCGTCGGGCGACCGAGATACGTTCCAATTAGTAAACGATCAGACGACGGTTATCTACCCGGGTCGTTCCACCTCGGATCTGGTGTACATGACCCCCGCGCGAGTCGAAGAGAAGTACGGACTCCCACCGGCTCAGTACCCGGAGATCGCGGCGCTGGTTGGTGAGACCTCGGACAACCTCCCAGGGGTACCCGGAGTCGGAGCGAAGACCGCGGCGCAGTGGTTGGCGAAGTTCGGAGGGCTCGAGTCACTCCTTGAGAACGCTGGCCAGGTTGCCGGTAAGCGCGGCGAGGCTCTTCGTGAGCACCTTGAGGGCGTCAAAATGAACCGCCGGCTAAACCACCTGCTCACCGACATGGACCTTCCGTTTGGCCCGGATGATTGTGTCGCCGAGCGCCCAGACCTAATGGAACTTCAGGTTCTGTTCGACAGCCTTGAGTTCGGGGGTTTGCAAGGTCGAGTCCTTAAGGCGATGGCTCCGCTGTGGGGCGATGTGGAACAGAGTCCGACAGACCGGGTGGCAGCGACCGATGAAGTCGTCACCGAGGCTAAGGCTGAGCGAATTATCGTTGACGGCCAGACAGACCTGGCGGTCGAGTTCGGCCGCTTCGTGGCTGATGACGGAGCCTCAGTCCCCGTTGCTCTTTGGGGTGAGGGAAGGCTGTCAACGACCGACGCGGACCTAACTGGGTTGGCACTTAGTAGCGGGACGTTGACTCTTGTCTTGGATCCGGCAGAACTCAGCGACGAGCAAGGCGATGCCGTGGCCAGTTTCGTTTCGAGTCATAGCAATCTCGTGGTTCATGGGGGTAAGTCGTTGGCGCACGCCATGGCCTCACGTGGCTGGAATCTAAGGACGCCCTCTTTCGACACTGAACTTGCCGCCTATCTGGCCAGGCCCGGGCTACGGTCCTATGACTTGGCAGTGGTCGCACGGCAGGTCTTGCGGCGTGAAGTCGGTGGAGCGGACGACGGTGCCCTGCTGGCCGTCGAAGACCTTGAGGCAGGGAAGGACGGCTTTGGGGGACCGCAGGCTCGGATGGCCGAGAATGCCAAGACAGTTCTGGATTTGGTTGCGCCTTTGGGCGGAGCCCTGGCCGAGCATGACCAACTTTCACTGCTGAACGAGCTTGAGATTCCGGTTTCCGTTGTCCTTTTCGAGATGGAACACACTGGGATCGCCGTAGATCTTAAGCAACTTAGGGGACTACGCGACGAGTATGCGGCAGAGGTGCAACAGGCGGCGCAGGATGCCTACGACGCCATTGGCCATGAGACTGCGCTGGGCAGCCCCAAACAGTTGCAGGTAGTGCTGTTTGAGGAACTGAACATGCCTAAGACCCGAAAGACCAAGACCGGGTACACCACCGATGCGGAGGCACTCCAAGAACTGTTCATCAAGACGGAACACCCTTTCCTGGAGTCGCTACTACGCCACCGTGACCGCACAAAGCTGGTGCAGATGATCGACTCGCTCCTGTCGGTAGTGCAGCCAGACGGGCGGATTCATACCACCTTCAGCCAGACCGCCTCCGTCACTGGCCGCCTCGCCTCGTCCGACCCGAACCTTCAGAACATCCCAGCCCGTAGTGAGGCGGGTATTCGGATTAGAGAAGCCTTCGTGGCGGGTACCGGCTTCGAAAACCTGATGAGCGTCGATTACTCGCAGATCGAGATGCGGATAATGGCGCACCTGTCCAAGGACGAGGATCTGATCGAAGCCTTCAACTCCGGAGAGGACTTGCACCGGACCATGGCTTCGCAAGTTTTTGGCGTTCCGATAAGCGAAGTGACGCCGGAACTGAGAAACCGGATCAAGGCCACCTCATACGGGTTAGCGTACGGGTTGTCTCCGTACGGGCTCTCACGGCAGCTCGGAGTCTCGGTGGAGGAGGCCACTCACCTCCACCACCAGTACTTCGATCGTTTTGGCGGGATTGGTCGTTATTTGCATGAGGTGGTCGAGGAGGCTGCGCAAACCGGCTACACGGAGACAATGCTGGGACGGCGACGTTATTTCCCTGAGTTGCGTTCCGACGTGCGTCGGGTCCGCGAGAATGCGGAGAGGGCCGCCCTGAATGCTCCGATCCAGGGGAGTGCCGCTGACATCATCAAGCTGGCAATGATTGATGTTGCAAACCGGCTGCGAGATGGGGGTTACCGGTCCCGAATGCTTCTGCAGGTTCATGACGAACTAGTCCTCGAAATCGCTTCCGGTGAGTCAAGCGAAGTCGCGAGTCTGGTTGAAGAAGCGATGGGCAATGCTGTGACGTTATCCGTTCCATTGGACGTAGCGGTGGGCGAGGGATACTCCTGGAGAGACGCAGCCCACTAATTCGACCATTTTCAGGGATTTTTGTGTGCGAAACGTAATAAAGCGACCGGGGGTTGGGCCGGGGCGCGCTGGTAGACTTTTTCGGGTGTTCGCGGTGTAGTTTGCCCAAAATTGGGTTGCCGTGAACCACAAGAAGATATCCACCTACTATTTTGTCCGTCTCGGAGCACACGACTAAATGACAAGTTCTTCCACCTCAACAGCCACTGCTACTCCTCAGGTCGCAGTCAATGACATTGGTTCTGAAGAGGACCTTCTCGCCGCCATCGACGAGACCATCAAATACTTCAACGATGGTGACATCGTGGAAGGCACGGTCGTAAAGGTAGACCGAGACGAAGTCCTTCTGGACATCGGATACAAGACAGAGGGCGTGATTCTGGCCCGCGAACTCTCAATCAAGCACGACGTGGACCCTGATGAGGTCGTTGCGGTCGGTGACAAGGTTGAAGCTTTGGTCCTGCAGAAGGAAGACAAAGAAGGTCGCCTGCTGCTCTCCAAGAAGCGTGCACAGTACGAACGTGCGTGGGGAGAGATCGAACGCATCAAGGAAGAGGATGGCGTTGTTACCGGTACCGTTATCGAGGTCGTCAAGGGCGGCCTGATCATGGACATCGGTCTGCGTGGCTTCCTGCCGGCATCGCTGGTTGAAATGCGTCGCGTTCGTGAACTCGGCCCTTACATCGGTCGCCAGCTTGACGCCAAGATCATTGAGCTCGATAAGAACCGCAACAACGTGGTTCTATCTCGTCGTTCATGGCTTGAGCAGAGCCAGTCTGAGGTTCGCACGAACTTCCTCAACACCCTCCAGAAGGGACAGGTCCGAAAGGGCGTTGTCTCCTCGATCGTCAACTTCGGTGCGTTCGTTGATCTGGGTGGCGTTGATGGCCTGGTCCACGTTTCCGAGCTCTCCTGGAAGCACATCGACCACCCGTCAGAGGTCGTCGAAGTTGGGCAGCCTGTTGAGGTTGAGGTTCTTGAGGTCGATATGGACCGTGAGCGCGTCTCGCTGTCCCTGAAGGCAACTCAGGAAGATCCGTGGCAGACGTTTGCTCGTATCCACGCGATCGGGCAGGTCGTTCCCGGCCAGGTCACCAAGCTGGTTCCTTTCGGCGCGTTTGTCCGCGTCGAAGACGGAATCGAGGGCTTGGTGCACATCTCCGAGCTGGCGCAGCGTCACGTCGAGATGCCTGAGCAGGTCGTCAAGGTTGGCTCTGAGGTCTTCGTCAAGGTCATCGACATCGACCTTGAGCGTCGCCGCATCTCCCTGTCGCTGAAGCAGGCCAACGAGGGCGTTGATCCGGAGTCTGAGGACTTCGATCCTTCGCTGTACGGTATGGCTGCCGAGTACGATGAAAACGGTAACTACAAGTACCCCGAAGGCTTCGATCCGGAGACCCAGGAGTGGATGGAAGGCTACGAAGCCCAGCGTGAGGCTTGGGAGAGCCAGTACGCGGAAGCTCAGGCCCGTTGGGAAGCTCACCGCGCCCAGGTTGCCGCTGCTGCGGTCGCTGACGCGGAAGAGGCGCCTGCTGAGGTTGAGGCGACAGCTTCGTACTCCAGCCCCGATTCGTCCGAGGGCACGCTTGCTTCTGATGAGGCACTCGCTGCACTGCGTGACAAGCTCACCGGTGGCGAGTAGTCACTAGCTAACAACCAAGACGGGGCGCCCCGAAGGGGGCGCCCCGTTTCGGTACTCTGGAGCATATTCACTCTGAAGGATATTGTTGAATCCCGAATCAGAATCGTTGGTTACCAATCAGATAGGGGACAACGAAGCCTCGTTTTGCGGCGTGTCGCGGCCCTATCTGATTGGCAAACCATAAAGAAGGGAGTGATGGGTGGGCGCTTTGGAGTCGGGTGAAACTTTGCGTGTTGGGCTTGCGGCCGCCCAGGTCCTTTCCTTACCCAGGGCTGTCGGCGATACGCACCTGAAGCACAATGATCGTCTCTATCTGGGTCTGACCGGTGGGATCGGCTCAGGAAAGTCATCCTTGAGCGTCGGCATGGAGCAGGCGGGAGCCGTTGTGATCTCCGCAGACGATCTTGCGCGCGAGATTGTGCTTCCTGGATCTGTTGCACTGGCCCAGATAGCAGAGGCGTTCGGTTCTCAGGTTCTTTCCGCTGACGGATCCCTAGATCGGCCTGCCCTAGGAGAGCTTGTGTTTAGCGATCCTGAAGCGCGGGTCAGGCTGGAGAGAATCACTCATCCGCAGATAGCTAGAGAAGCCGAAGCCAGGGTTGTCTCGACCCCCGCGAACTCTGTGGTGGTCTACGACGTACCTCTCCTTGTTGAAAATCAGATGGCCGATCAGTTTGACCTGGTAATTGTCGTGGATGCGCCCGTCCACCAACGACTGGAAAGGCTTGAGACCCGAGGAGTGTCCCGGATAGACGCGCTCAGTCGTATCGATGCCCAAGCGAATGATGCCCAAAGACGCGCAGTAGCAAACATTTGGGTTGAGAACGACGGGACGCACGCCGATCTGCACGAGCTGGCCTCACAGATGCTCAGGGAATGGCTCTGTCCGATCCTGGATGAGGCATAGGTCACTAGTAAAGTCGCACTTTGGTTGCGGTACGGGTTCGCTAAGGCAGACGACTACCTAAGGGCACGAAGGACCTGTTTAATTGCTTGGCAGATGTTTTCCCATTTTGATGTCCCAGTAACGGAGGAAATTGATGAAGACTTCACGACGTTCTCTATCGGCTCTAGCGGCTGGTGGGGCCCTCGCGATGGTTCTTGCCGCATGCGGCAGCGCCCCCACGGAATCTGAATCTGCGACTGCCGAGTCCGGTGAGCAGTCATCAGGCTCGACCGCAGCGTCGCAGACCGGGACTGACCCAGCCGCCAAGGTCTGTATGGTTGCGGGTCTTGGTGGACTGGATGATAAGTCCTTTAATCAGTCCGGTTGGGAGGGCCTGCAGCGAGCACGCGACGACCTCGGTGTCCAGATCGAGGTCTCAGAGACATTCTCAGATGAGGACTACGTGCCTCACATTGAGAACATGGTTCAGGAAGGATGCGACATGGTCGTTGGCGTTTCCTTCATGATGACTCAGGCAATGACTGATGCCGCGAAGAAGTACCCCGACGTCAAGTTTGCCCTTGTCGATGACGTCTTCCCAGAGGAGCTTCCAAACGCCAAGGGCGTCGTCTTCAATGCTGCTGAGGCAACCTATCTTGCGGGCTACCTGGCCGCAGGAATGACAAAGACCGGCAGCGTCGGCGTTTTCCTCGGCGGTAAGATCGTCCCGACCATGCTGTTCGCTGACGGGTACGTTGATGGGGTAGCAAAATACAACGAAGTTCACGGAACAGATGTGAAGGTTGTTGGCTGGGACAAGGAAGCCCAGGACGGCATCGCTACCGGTGACTTTGAGAATGTCCAGCGAGGCCTTGAGTTCACCAAACGAATGATCGACCAGGGCGTCGATATTGTCCTGCCGGTGGCCGGAACAGTTGGAAGTGGCGCATTGGCTGCGGCCTCCGAGAGCGAGGGTGTGTCGGTGATCTGGGTGGACGTCGACGGATACTACTCGGAACCGGACTATGCCGAGTACATTCTTACCTCGGTCCTAAAGGAGATCGGCAACGCCCTTTACACCACGGTCGAGGAACTTGTGAATGATGAATGGTCGAACAGTGACTACATCGGGACCCTCTCGAACGAGGGCGTTGGTCTTGCCCCCTGGCATGACTTTGAGGATCAGGTTCCTGCGGAACTGACCGAAGAGATCAGTCAGATTCGTCAGGACATCATTGACGGCAAGATCGAAGTGACCTCGACGAACGCGCCAAGCTAAACGCAATCATTGAGGTGGGGCGCCCGCTTCACCCTTCAGCGAAGTTCACGTGCTAGCCCGCGACTCTGTCGGAGTCTCGGGCTAGCATTGCTCTGCGATGAACTAGGAGGCGGGGCATACGGTGAGCAGTGATCTGAAGAATCCGCAGGACATAGGGGATCTGCGGGCCGAGGCGCCCTTTGAGGTGATCTCTGATTTCGAGCCCTCCGGTGACCAACCGCAGGCAATTGCCGAGATGGTGAAGCGAATTAACGATGGGGAGCAGGACATCGTTCTACTCGGCGCCACGGGTACCGGCAAGTCTGCAACTGCGGCCTGGCTGATCGAACAGATTCAGCGTCCCGCACTCGTGATGGCTCCGAACAAGACTCTTGCGGCTCAGTTGGCTTCGGAGTTCCGTGAACTGCTTCCAAACAATGCAGTCGAGTACTTTGTCTCTTACTACGACTACTACCAGCCCGAGGCCTACGTGCCGCAGACGGATACCTATATCGAGAAAGACTCGTCGATTAATGACGAGGTTGAACGACTACGGCATTCCGCCACCAACTCGCTGTTGACCAGGCGCGACACGGTGGTGGTGTCCTCGGTTTCATGCATCTACGGCCTTGGTACACCCGAGGAGTACGTCGCGCGGATGATGCAGCTCCACGTTGGAGACACCATCCCTCGGGATCATTTGCTCCGCTCGTTCGTTGAGATGCAGTATTCCCGCAACGACATGGCGTTCACCCGTGGCACATTCCGAGTAAGGGGTGACACGATCGAAATCATCCCGGTGTATGAGGAACTGGCGATTCGCGTCGAAATGTTTGGTGATGAGATTGAAGCTATCCAGGTCCTTCACCCGCTCACCGGCGAAGTGGTGCGCGACGTGCCAAGCGTGCACATTTTCCCAGCGACTCACTACGTCGCTGGGGAAGTGAGAATGGCTCGGGCGATCCAGTCGATTGAGCAGGAACTAGAAGAACGCGTTGCCTGGTTTGAGAAGCGCGGCAAGCTTCTTGAAGCGCAGCGGCTTCGGATGCGCACCACCTATGACTTAGAAATGATGCGCGAGATGGGAACCTGCGCCGGGATTGAGAACTACTCACGCCACATTGACGGACGCGACGAGGGAACTCCACCCCACACACTTCTCGATTTCTTTGCCGAAGACTTTGTACTGATCATCGACGAGTCTCACGTGACGGTGCCGCAAATCGGCGCAATGTACGAGGGGGACATGTCGAGGAAGCGGACGCTGGTCGAACACGGGTTCCGGCTCCCTTCCGCAATGGATAATCGTCCACTTAAGTGGGATGAGTTCCTAGAACGCATCGGCCAGACGGTCTACATGTCGGCCACGCCCGGTCCATACGAACAGGCGAAAGACCCTCATCCGGTTGAGCAGATTATCAGGCCGACGGGGCTGGTGGACCCAAGAGTCATCGTCAAGCCGACCGAGGGACAGATCGATGATCTTCTCGAAGAGATCCGCATCCGCACCGAGCGCAACGAACGTGTTTTGGTCACCACTTTGACCAAGAAAATGGCGGAGGACCTGACCGTCTACTTTGCAGAGCGTGGGGTTAAGGTCGAGTATCTGCACTCGGACGTCGACACTCTCCGCAGGGTTGAACTACTTCGCGAACTGCGTCAGGGCAAGTTTGACGTGCTGGTCGGAATCAACCTGCTTCGCGAGGGTCTTGATCTTCCGGAGGTCTCCCTGGTTGCGATATTGGATGCGGACAAGGAAGGTTTCCTCAGGTCCACCAGATCGCTTATCCAGACAATTGGGCGTGCCGCTCGAAATGTCTCTGGCGAAGTTCACATGTACGCGGACAATGTCACAGATTCGATGAAGGCAGCCCTCGAAGAAACAGAACGTCGTCGCGAGAAGCAAATTGCTTACAACAAAGAACACGGGGTTGACCCTCAACCCCTGCGGAAGAAGATCGCGGATGTGACCGACATGCTCGCGCGTGAGAATGTCGACACCGAGGAACTATTGGCTGGCGGCTATCGAAAGTCTGTCGGGGCGCGGCGGGCCAAGGACTCGGTTCTACCACCGATGGCCAACAGGGGCTCCCTACCCGAGGCCGAGAGCGAGTTGGTCATACTTATTGAAGATCTCTCCGACCAAATGCTTGCGGCCGCCGAGGAACTCAAGTTTGAGTTGGCAGGGCGCCTGCGCGACGAGATCCAGGATCTGAAGCGAGAACTGCGCGGAATGCAGGCAGCACATTAGCGCGTCTACCGAGGACGCGAGCTTTGACACGGTTCGTGACCTTTAGACACGCCGATTCCGTCGGAGTCCTAGGATGTTCTGGTGCCATCTGAACCCATCACAACCAGCGACAATCAGGTCGGACTCGAACGTGCCCTTGGCAATCGCCATATTCAGCTGATCGCAATCGGCGGTGCGATTGGCACCGGATTGTTCATGGGCTCCGGCAAGACCATCTCGGTCGCGGGGCCGTCAGTCATTCTGGTCTACATGATTATCGGCTTCATGCTCTACTTCGTCATGCGTGCAATGGGGGAGTTATTGCTGAGCCGCACCAGCTACCGAAACTTTGCGGACTTCGCCGGTGACATCCTCGGTCCTTGGGCGGCATTCTTCGTTGGCTGGACGTACTGGTTCGCATGGGTGGTGACCGGAGTTGCCGACGTTATCGTCATCGCTTCGGTATACGTGAAGTTTTGGATCAGTGAAGATCTGCTCCCGGTTTGGATAACGGGAATGGTGGTCGTCGTGCTTCTGGTGCTTCTCAACCTGCCCTCAGTAAAAGGATTTGGCGAGACAGAATTCTGGTTCGCAATGATCAAAATCGTCGCGATAATCGCGCTGATTGTCGTCGGGTTGGTACTAATCATCACGGGATTCACGCACGAGTACGAGAGCGGCGGCGCGACGGCATCCTTCATGAACCTGTTCAACCAGGAGGGCGGGTTCTTTGGCGGAGGACTAATGGGATTCGTTATGGGATTCCAGATTGCGCTATTCGCCTTTGTCGGAATCGAACTGGTTGGAACCGCTGCCGCTGAGACCAAGAACCCCGAGCACAATCTCCCGAAGGCAATCAACGCTATCCCGATCCGAATCATCATGTTTTACGTTGGTTCACTTATCATCCTCATGTCTGTTGTTCCCTGGCAGAACTTCAGTAAAGATGAGTCACCGTTCGTAATGCTGTTCTCGCTTGCCGGCCTTGGGGCGGCTGCGCACCTCGTGAACATGGTAGTGCTCACATCCGCGGCTTCGTCCGCGAACTCTGGCATCTACTCGACCTCCAGAATGGTCTATGGCCTGGCGACCGAAGGGGATGCGCCACAGGTGTTTGCCAGGCTGTCAAAGCGCCACGTCCCACAAAATGCACTGTTCCTCTCGGGCGTGATGCTTCTCAGTTCCTTGCTGCTGCTGGCAACCGGCCTGGACAAGTCGCGCGGCTTCTCGATAGTCACGACAATCTCTTCCCTGGTCTTCATGTTTGTTTGGGGAATGATCATGATCAGCTACATCGTCTACCGAAGGCGACGTCCACAGGATCACGCCGTGAGCAAGTTCAAGATGCCGCTCGGTCGGATCATGCCATATGTGGTCCTGGCCTTCTTTATGTTCTTACTATGGGCGTTTACCAAGGACCAGGACACCCTGGCGGGACTTCTGGCGACGCCGATCTGGTTTGCACTGGTCGGAATCGGTTACCTGTTCGTACGCACGACCCCCGCTCATTCTGAGGTGCGGGCAGAACACGCCCGGAAGGTCGTCGATGAGAAGGTGGCGGCTGAGCTCTGGAATGCGGAGCAGGGGCGTGCCCGCTGATGTCGCAGTGCATCAGCATTGTGGCACTTCTGATACTGGATGAATAGGGAGACTACCGCTCTAAACAACTAGGCTGGCTAGGCGAGGGGAGTAATCCACCAGTTCAGTGTCGTCATCACGGCTAAAGCTCGGCGCTGACACCCGGTAGAGAAGTAGGTTCGAGCGGGTGGATAAGACCTCGATGTACAGGCATATTGTGCTTCGGAGGTTAGTTTGGAAGTCACCGCATTATCTTGGATCGTCCTGATCGCCATCGCCCTCACCTTGATTACCGTGGATATCGTCGGACACGTTCGTACCCCACACGCACCGACCATGAAGGAAGCTTCGCTCTGGACCCTCGGGTATGTGACTCTTGCTCTCACATTCGGCCTGTATGTCTGGATATTCCACGGAGCTCACTTCGCCGGCCAGTACTACGCCGGTTGGGCCACCGAATGGGCCCTGTCGATTGACAACCTGTTCGTCTTTGTCATCATTATCGGTGCCTTCCGGGTCCCACGCGAGTATCAGCAAAAGGCGCTTCTCTCTGGCATCGTCATTGCGCTTATTCTGCGTCTGATTTTTATCCTTGTTGGCGCGGCGATCATCGCCCGTTTCTCCTGGGTGTTCTACATTTTCGGACTCTGGTTGCTTTGGACCGCATACTCACAGGCTCGTTCAGGTGTAGAGAGTCCCGATGAGGGGCCCGAGTCCGAGTACCAAGAGAACGGCTTCACCCGCCTGGTACGAAGAGTTCTCCCGGTCTCGGACGGCTTCAAGGGTCAGCGTTTCCTTTACCGTCACGGCGGAAAGACCTATGTAACGCCACTTCTCTTGTGTGTTATTGCGCTTGGCTCAGCGGATCTGATGTTCGCATTCGACTCGATCCCTGCGATTTTTGGTCTGACACAAGAGCCATACCTGGTGTTCGCGGCCAACGCCTTTGCACTACTGGGGTTGAGGCAGCTTTACTTCCTCATCGATGGACTACTGAGCCGATTGGTCTATTTGCACTACGGACTGGCGATCATTCTCGGGTTCATCGGAGTGAAGCTGATTCTTCACGCAATGCACGAGAACAACCTCTCGTTCCTAAACGGGGGTAAAGGATTTAACGTTCCAGACATTGGGATTGGTCTGTCGCTTGGAGTAATTGCAGGAACGATGGCCGTTACAGTTGTGGCTTCGTTGATCTCTAGCAAACGGAAAGGGAATTCAGTCTCTGCTTCTGAGAGTGAAGCGGCCCCAGTAGAAGAAAAGAGCTAGGACATTGCCAGTAGCCTCAAAGACCGAGATGCTTGACACTTCAAGAGGGTTGACTGCCGCGGAGGTCAAGCAACGTCACGAGGCTGGTCAGAGTAATCACATCGACCGCGCCACCTCCCGTCCGGTGAGTGCGATCTTGCGCTCGAACCTCTTCACCGTTTTTAATGCGATTCTGGTCGTCGCCGTAATCGCAGTACTTGCTGTGGGCGACCCACGCGATGCGGTTTTTGGAATCGTCCTGATTCTCAACGCCATAATTGGGATATTCTCTGAACTTCGTTCCAAGCGGGCACTCGACAAGCTTGCAGTTCTTACCGCTCCTGTCACGACAGTTTGGCGCGACGGCAAAGAACAACAGGTTCCAAGTGAGGACCTGGTGGTCGATGACGTAGTTGGACTGACTCTCGGGGAACAGATTCCCGCGGATGGTGAAATCCTGGATTCCCACGGGCTTTCCATCGATGAATCGGCCCTGACTGGTGAGTCGAAGCCCGTGAAGAAAGCTACCGGAGACAAAGTCCTCTCCGGTACATCTGTTGTAGCGGGCTCGGGAACGATGGTTGCCAAAGTGATCGGCGCGGATTCCTGGGCACAGAAAATCACGACCGAGGCAAAGAAGTTCTCCAAGGTACATTCCGAGATTCAGTCCTCCATCGACACCATCCTTAAATGGATCACGCTGATACTGCCGGTGATCGTAATCCTGCTGCTCTGGTCGCAGATTCGGGCCGATGGTGGTGACTGGCGCTCAGCGGTGGTCCTTACCGTTGCGGGAGTTGTCGGAATGATCCCTCAGGGCCTAGTTCTGCTTACCTCAATGAACTTCGGTCTTGCAGCGGCGACCCTCGCTCGCAGAGGCGTTTTGGTTCAAGAACTCCCAGCAGTTGAGATCCTCGCGCGAGTCAACGTGCTGTGTCTCGACAAGACGGGAACCATTACGACAGGGAAGATTCGGGGCCGTGAACTGGTCCAGGCCCCCGAAGCCTCCGAGGGAGGCCCGTCGCTTGGCGAATCGAAGAACGTCCTTAAACTCATGGTTTCTGACGCCACCAATGCCACGTCCGTCGCGGCAATGGAACTGGTTAAAGACGCGCACGCGCCAGATGCGGACGAGGATGACCTACTTCGCTTCAACTCCAGTCGCAAATGGTCGGCGTACTCCGTCCATCCCGAGAGAGGTGATGATTCGGTGCGGACCTGGATGCTTGGGGCCCCGGAAATCCTTCTCGCGGACGGCCACTCAACGAATGCTTGGGCCACAGCTCGGGTAGAGAAAGAATCAGGCAGTGGGCGCCGCACGGTGGTGCTGACATACTCCAGATCGCCTCTCGAGGGAGAGCAGTTACCAGCAGAGCCAATCGCCGCGTTGGTGGTCGTGTTCGAGGAAGACATTCGATCGGACGCCAAGCAGACTCTCGAGTACTTTGAGGACCAGGGTGTCGGTCTCAAGGTAATCTCGGGGGACGCACCTGAGACCGTCGGGGCGATCGCCCGAGAAGTCGGTCTTCGGGGAGCCGATGGCGGCGACCCCCAGGTTGTGGACGCTAGAACTCTTCCGGCGAACGGCAGTCCAGAGTTCGTTGCTATTGCCGAGTCGACTGACGTTTTTGGCCGAGTCACGCCCGATCAGAAACAGGCTCTGGTTGTTGCGTTGCAGGGAGCGGGAAAGACCGTTGCCATGACCGGTGACGGTGTCAATGATGCCTTGGCCCTCAAGACCGCCGATCTTGGCATTGCGATGGGGAATGCAGCTCCCGCAACAAAGACCGTCGCTCGAATCGTTTTGGTCAATGGAGAGTTTTCAACCCTGCCGGGAGTCGTTGCCGAAGGGCGCAGAATCATCGCAAACATGGAGCGAGTTTCATCACTGTTCCTCTCTAAGACAACCTACGCAATCCTGCTCGCAGTCTTAGTCGCGATATTTGGTTGGGCGTACCCGTTCCTACCCAGACACCTCACCTTTATCAGTGCACTTACCATCGGTACTCCTGCCTTTTTCCTCTCACTCGCTCCCAACAAGGCGCTGTATCGCCCGGGATTCTTACGTAGGACCCTGTTGATATCTGTGCCTTCGGGGTTGTTGTTGGGAGCAGCCGCGATAACCACTTACTTGTTGGCTGGCGAGGGCAGTCTGATGGGCCACACGGGCGCAACTATTTCTTTGATGGTGGGTGCCCTCACGCTACTGGTACTCCTATCTCGACCCTTGAACCCATGGAAGTTGTCACTCGTGGCCGCTATGGGATTGGGTGCGGTACTCGGCTTAGCAATTCCGTTCGTTAGGACCTTCTTTGCGCTCGAATGGCCGACGCTGCCGCTCTGGGGCATGATCCTGGGTATCGGAGGGGTGGCCGCCGCCCTTATTGTGGTGGCATACCAAGTGACTGCGAGGTGGAGAGACTAGCCTGCTCTGAGACAGATGGCCGGTCCAGCGGACCGATAACGCGGTTCAACGGGAGCAATTCTGGCAGAGTAGCCGCAGGAGAAAAGGAAGGTCTCTATCATGACTGATCAACTGGATGTCTCTGGACCGCTAGCTTTTTACCGTTATGCCGTTGCAGGAGAGCCGAGAGACAGTTACCCCATTCTGGTTCTAGGACACGCGTTGGGCGTTGATCACACGATGTGGGATCGCGTCCTGCCCCTTCTTCCCTCCGGACTCGAAGTCGTGCTTTGGGACCAGCCCGGACACGGACAGTCCGCTCTCCTCGACCTTCCTTCAAGTCCAGAACAGTCGCAACCTGCTTCTGTTCTCGACACGGCACTGGCCTTGCACCGGGGCCTCGTTGAACTCGGAGTGATTATCGATGGCGCGCCCCGCCCAGTAGTTGCGGGGCTCTCACTCGGCGGAATGGTCTCGCTAGCTTTCGCCCAAAGGTATCCTTCAGACCTCGCTGCCCTCTCAATGCTTAGCTCCGGGGCTGTTCTACTGCCACACGAGGCATGGTTTGAGCGCGCGGAGAGAGTCAGTTCCGATGGTCAGGGATTCTTGGCTGATTCGACAATGGAACGCTGGTTCAGTGAAGGTTTCAGACAGGGCGCAGGAAGCGAAGCCGTGGCGGAGACGCAGAGAATCTTCCTTTCGACAAACCCTGAGGGATACGCCCAGTGCTGCGAACTAATTGCAGGAACCGACCTGCGCGCTGAGACCGCCGGTGTCCAGGTACCGACTCTTCTTGTGGTTGGAGAGAACGACCCAGGAATGACACCCGAACAGGGGGAAGAGCTGTCTCTCGCGTTACCGAACTCCTCGCTCGAAGTGGTCGTCGGCGCGAAGCACATGACTGCCGTGGAACAACCTCAGTTGGTTGCAGACCTGCTAACCAGACTGGTCTCCGACACTAATCAGTGAGCGGACGATGTTGCGGGGCGAGGCACTAGGAGATCGGGAACTCCACATCGAACTCGCTCGCATGCACTCCTATTGTTGGAATCCAGCGGCGCGCTGTGACGTCCTCGATGAGGTCATTGAGCCTGAACGGATCCTCGTCCAGAAGCTTCAGTGCTTCAGCTGAGGTTTCCGCGCGCACTATCAGCATTGCGCCGTCATATGCTGCATCGAGAAGAAATCCGGAGCTAAGCAGTTTACCCCGACTCTCAAGCTCACGGAGATAGGTGCGATGCGCGGGCCGGAAGTCATTAACTAGGTTTCGAAGCTGCTGGTTGTAGCGATACTCGATCACATAAAAAGCCATGGCTACATTATGGGGCAGATTAGTGAGGGAGTGTGAGGGGACCGCCGTGTTCTCCTATCAGGCTAGACGTCTTGTTCGGAGTCAGTACGCCGTGATCGAACACATGTACTATTCCCCCTTCGATTGACTAGACTCGGGGGAGTGAGTGAAGAGTTAATCGTCCGGGGTGCTCGGCAGCACAATCTGAAAAATGTTGATCTGGAACTCCCTCGTGACAAGATGATCGTCTTCACGGGACTTTCTGGTTCAGGTAAGTCGTCATTGGCTTTCGACACAATCTTCGCTGAGGGGCAGCGCAGGTACGTCGAGTCCCTTTCCTCGTACGCCCGTCAGTTCCTGGGGCAAATGGATAAGCCCGACGTTGACTTCATTGAGGGACTCTCACCCGCAGTCTCAATCGATCAGAAGTCCACGTCGCGAAATCCTCGCTCTACCGTCGGTACCATCACCGAGGTTCATGACTATTTGCGCCTACTGTTTGCGCGGGCGGGTATTGCCTACTGTCCCATCTGTGGTGAGCAGATCACCGCGCAAACCTCGCAACAGATCGTCGACCGCGTCTCAGCCCTTCCCGAAGGCACCAGGTTCCAGGTCCTCGCACCAGTTGTCCGAGGACGCAAGGGCGAGTACTCCGAGATGTTCTCTGAGCTCCAGGCCAAGGGATACTCTCGTGCGATTGTCGACGGTCAGGCGATCCGACTCGATAACCCACCGCTGCTTGAGAAGAAACTAAAGCACGACATCGATATCGTGATCGACCGACTGGTGGTTAAGGACGATATTCAACGACGTCTCAGCGATTCGGTTGATACCGCGTTACAACTGGCCGACGGTCTTGTCACGATCGATTTGGTTGACCTCGATGAGAAGGACACAAGTCGTCGCAGGCGGTACTCAGAGAAGAGAGCGTGTCCCAACGACCATCCGTTGGCCCTTGATGAGATTGAGCCGCGAACCTTCTCTTTCAATGCCCCGTACGGATCTTGCCCAGAATGTAGCGGACTTGGAGCCAAACAGGAGGTGGACCCGGACCTGATAGTGCCCGATGAAGAGGTTTCCCTTGAAGATGGAGCAATCGTCGTTTGGCGTGGTAACAACAAGTACTATCAGCGACTGTTACAGGGCCTGGCGAAACAACTCGACTTCGACATGGCTACTCCGTGGAAGGACCTGCCCAATGAGGCAAAAGACGCGGTGCTGCATGGCCTAGATCATCAGATACACGTCCGGTACCGCAACCGCTGGGGGCGCGAGAGGTCGTACCACACCGGTTTTGAGGGAGCGATGAGCTTCATCGAGCGCAAGCTCCAAGAGTCGGATTCGACCCTGGTCAAGGATAAACTTCAGTCCTATCTGCGAGAGGTTCCGTGCCCTGCCTGTAAGGGCGCCCGGCTCAAGCCCGAGGTGCTGGCGGTGCGTGTCGGCGGAAAGAACATTGCCGAAGTCTCTGAGGCATCAATCGGTGAGACACGGGAGTTCGTTAGGAACCTCCAACTTACCGGGCGCGAAGCACAGATCGCCAGGCCGATTCTCCAGGAGATCAACGCTCGCCTTAAGTTCCTGGTGGACGTCGGCCTCGATTATTTGACCTTGGCCCGAGCCGCCGGAACCCTGTCCGGGGGAGAGGCGCAGCGAATCCGTTTGGCCACTCAGATAGGGTCTGGCCTAGTGGGCGTTCTTTACGTCCTAGATGAGCCCTCCATCGGTCTTCACCAGCGGGACAATCGTCGACTAATTGGCACTCTTGAGCATCTTCGTGATCTCGGAAACACCCTGATTGTTGTTGAGCATGACGAAGAGACCATGGAAGCTGCCGACTGGGTCGTTGACATCGGTCCAGGCGCGGGTGAAAGCGGCGGTCACGTCGTCTATTCGGGAGCCCTGCCCGGGCTACTGAAGACGAAAGAGTCTGTCACCGGACAGTATCTTTCCGGTAAGCGTCGCATTGAAATCCCCGAAGAACGTAGAGCTATAGACGAAGATCGTATGATCACCGTCAAAGGCGCACGGGAGAACAACCTGCAGGACATAACGGTTGATTTCCCGAAGGGTGTTTTGACAGCGGTCACCGGAGTCTCGGGGTCTGGAAAATCGACTTTGGTCAACCAAATTCTTTATCGCTCCCTGGCAAATCGCCTGAACAAGGCGAGACAGGTTCCGGGACGTCACCGGTCAATCACCGGAACAGATGATCTCGACAAGATTGTTCATGTCGATCAGTCACCTATTGGTCGAACCCCTAGGTCGAACCCCGCAACGTATACCGGCCTGTGGGACCACATTAGGAACCTGTTCGCAGACACCACCGAGGCCAAGGTTCGCGGATACGGTCCAGGACGGTTTTCGTTCAACGTCAAGGGCGGTCGCTGTGAAGCTTGCAAGGGCGACGGAACCATCAAGATCGAGATGAACTTCCTTCCTGATGTTTATGTTCCCTGTGAGGTTTGCGAAGGCAGCCGCTACAACCGCGACACCCTCGAAATCCTCTATCGAGGAAAGTCGGTCGCCGATTTGCTGAACATGCCAATCTCTGAGGCTGCGGAGTTCTTCCAGGCCATCCCTCGTATCGCGAGACATCTCAACACGCTGGTTGAAGTGGGCCTGGGCTACGTGAGGCTGGGGCAGTCCGCGACGACGCTTTCTGGGGGAGAGGCGCAACGGGTGAAACTCGCCTCAGAGCTGCACCGTCGTTCAAATGGGCGAACGGTATACGTGCTTGACGAGCCGACTACCGGACTGCATTTCGAGGACATTCGCAAGCTGCTTCTGGTGCTTCAAGGCCTGGTGGATAAGGGCAACACTGTTATCGTCATCGAGCACAACCTGGACGTCATCAAGAGCGCGGACTGGGTTATTGACATGGGTCCCGGCGGCGGGTCAAACGGTGGCCGTGTTATTGCCGAGGGATCACCGGAGCAAGTCGCCCAAGTAGAAGGGTCCTACACCGGGGAGTACCTGGCGCAGGTCCTGAGGTAACCACTGAACCTAAAGCGGCTCGATGGTTACCTCTTACCCTGTTCCTCCGATTCGCCGTCGTGTGGCTGGGCTATCCCGTTGACCGAAGCTCCGGTACGGGACAGTTCCTCGTCACTCAATTCGTAGAGCCCGTCGATATAGTCTTCAAAATCTGCCAGGACCTTATGTCGCTTCAGCTTAAGCGACGGGGTGAGATAGCCGTTTTCGACGGTGAAGTCCATGTTAAGGATTCTGTATCTGCGGATGGACTCCGCACGCGACACCTGCGCGTTTGCTTTCTCTATGGCCCTCTCAAGAGACTCGCGAACCTCGGGAAGCTCTGCGGCCCTGTTCGTTGGAACCAGGCGTAAGCCCTTGTTACGGAGCCAAGCCGGGAGCATTTCCGGGTCGAGAGTAATGATTGCGCCGATGTATGGGCGACCGTCTCCAACGACCACGACCTGACTGATCAGGGGGTGAGTAGACAGGGCGTCCTGGAGGATTTCGGGCGAGACGTTCTTTCCGCCCGCCGTGACGATGAGTTCCTTCTTTCGCCCGGTAATCTTAAGCCGTCCCTCATCGTCGATGGACGCAAGGTCACCGGTGTGGAACCAGCCGTCCTGGAAGGTTTCCGCAGTCTCTTCGGGAAGATTGTGATAACCCGCACTAACGGAGATTCCCTGCAGAAGCAACTCACCGTCAGGGGCAAGCTTCATCGCATTTCCCGGCCAAAGATAACCAACGGAGTCCGGCGGATAGTCGGAGGGAAGTTCGACCGTGATTGGTCCGGTGGTCTCAGAGAGACCGTAACCCTGAAGAAGGATGATGCCGATTCCTCGGTAAAAGTTAGCTAGATCAACCGATAGTGGCGCACCACCACAAATGATTGTGTGAAGGTTGGGTCCAAGAATCTTACGAATTTTTCGCAGGACGAGGGCGTCTGCCATCCGGTGCTGTGCCCGAAGGGCCATCGTGGGACCATCCGAGGTCCTCGGACTGAAGTTCGTTTCCGGCCTTCCGGGGTGGGGAATGGGAGCCTTCGCTGACTCACCGGGACGAGGGTAAGCCGTCGATTCTGACATCATTCGTGACTTATTGGCTGACCAGGCAAAAAGTCGTTTCTTTACGCCCCGACCTGCCTGTTGCGAAGCAGTGTTGTAGACCTTCTCAAGCACGCGTGGAACAGCCAGCATCATGGTTGGCTCAAAGGTCTCAATATCGTTGATCAGGTGCTTGATGTCCGGGCAGAAGCCAAGTCGGCCCTCGCCAATAAGGATCGCTATCATCACGAATCTGGCGAGTACGTGAGCAACCGGCAGGAACAGAAGGGTCCTTGATTTCCGGTCGTTGATTAGACCGGGAAGGATGTCGTAGGCCTGAAGGGCCCCCTCCACGAAGTTTCCGTGTGTTAGCACCACGCCCTTCGGATTTCCAGTGGTGCCGGAGGTGTAGATGATCGTAGCAATGTCGCTCAGGTTCACCTGGTCACGAAGTTCGTCGACAGTCTCGGGAAGCACTGGAGCTCCCGCATCAATCAGTAACCGTTCGGCACCACGATCCAGTGAGAGAATTTCTCTCACCTCGGCTGACTTGACGGAGTTCACCAGGTCTGCCTGTTGCGCGGTCTGGGTCACCACAATGGAGACACCTGCGTCGGCGAGAATGTGCTCGATCTGGGAGGAGGAGTCGCTCTCGTAGATAGGTACCGTTATGGCTCCTAGAGACAGCGCGGCAACGTCGAATGCAGCCCACTCATACGAGGTCGCGGCGAGGATTGCCATTCGGTCACCAGGGCGAAGTCCCATCCCGTACAGGCCCCGCGCGAGATCCTCGATGTACGAGGTGAACTCTTCAGACCGTATCTGTTGCCATTCTCCGGAGACTCTACGTTCAGCAACTACTTGGTTCGGGTCTCTGACCGCGCGGTCAAAAATGAGTCCGGGAATGCTGAGGTCGGGGCTTACTCGAATAACCGCGGGGTTTTCCCACGCCCCATCCTTGCGCTGGTGCATCGGGTGGTCCTTCATCCTAGAAGTGCAGACCGGTACACTCTATCGCTCGATCAACGAAAGGACACTTTCGGCCCAGGGCTTCGTTACTTCGCAGACACGTCCTGACCGGAGCCGGCATACAGTGCCTCGACCTCATCCGCATAGTCACGAAGAACCTGATTACGACGGAGTTTCAGCGATGGGGTGAGATAGCCGTTTTCCACGGTGAACGAAGCATTCAAGATGCTGAACTTTCGGATCGATTCGGCTCTTGAGACGTTGCTATTTGCCCTCTTTATTGCCTTCTTCAGTGAGTCACGTACCTCGGGAAGGTCCGCCGCTGTGACGGGGTCGACGACCGGCAATCCCTTGTTCTCAAGCCAGATCGGAAGCATCTCGGGATCGAGGGTGATGAGGGCACTTATGAACGGCTTCGCATCACCGACAGCGATGACGTGACCAATAAGAGGATGGGTGGAGAGACGATCTTCCAAGGCCTCCGGGGAAACATTCTTGCCGCCAGCAGTGACAATGATTCCCTTTTTGCGCCCGGTGATACGGAGCTGACCATGCTCATCAAGGGAGCCGATATCACCGGTGCGGAACCAGCCATCGGAGAAGACCTCCGCCGTTTCATCCGGCAGATTGTGGTAACCGGGGAAGACAGAAACGCCGCGGAGCAGAACTTCGCCATCCTCCTCATCAACTCGAACCTCATTTCCCGGCAGAACCGGGCCGACTGTTCCGGCAGGGGTGTAGTTGGGTCTCTGGACAGTAATCGGCCCCGTAGACTCGGAAAGTCCGTACCCGACCATCAACGTCAGACCCAGGCCGCGATAGAACGCTGCGAGATCAGAGGCCAGAGGAGCCCCTCCCGAGACGATGTATTTCAGATTGGGACCTAAAATCTTCTTTACCTTCTTGAGGACCAGGGCGTCGGCCACGGTGTACTTGAGGCCGGACATCGCCTTAACTCCGCTCTCGACGGCAGCGCCGTTTGACTTCGCGACCGAGGCGGACCAACTGAAGATCTTTGATTTAGCGCCGCCGCCAGCTTTTGCATGGGCCGCGTTATAGACCTTCTCAAGTACTCGCGGCACTACCAGGAGCAGACTCGGTTGGAACGATCCGATGTCGCCAACCAGGTTCGAAGTGTCCGGAGAAAAACCAACACGACCTCCGCCGGAGGCCAGCGCATGCATGACGAAACGCGCTAGGACGTGAGCCAAGGGGAGGAACAGGAGAATCCGCGTGTTCGGATCATGGGCCAAATCGAACAGCTCCATGTGAATGGAGACGGTGGTGCCTACGAAGTTCCTGTGAGTCAGTTCGACGCCCTTTGGAACTCCGGTCGTGCCCGAGGTGTAGATGATTGTTGCCAGATCATCAATGCGCATCCGGTCCTGGCGGTCCGTAACCGTAATCGGAGCGACATAGCGCGCGGCAGCCTGTAACTCGCGCTCGCCGCCACGATCCATCGAGACAATGGCACGTAGCCCTGCTGTCTTTGTGGACTCGACAAGGTCCGCTTGCTGTGCGGTGTCTGTTATCGCCAAGACAATCTTTGCATCTTCAAGAATGTGGCGGATTTGCTTCACCGAGTCGGACTCGTAGATGGGGACCGTAATCGCCCCGATGGATAAGATCGCTAGATCCAAGACCATCCAGCGATATGAGTTTGCCGCAAGTAATGCGACCGATTCGCCGGCCTCGACTCCCATGCCGATGAGTCCGCGAGCGTACACCTCAACTTCAGCGAGGAATTCTTCGATCGTGACGGGACGCCACCCACCGATTTCGCTTCTTCTCTCGGCAACAATGCTGCCGGGGCGGACACTTGCCCGATACTCGTACAGCCCAGGAATCGTCATCCGTTCATCCATTGGAGCAATGTATTGAAGCTGATCATCGGTCAGCTCGGGCAGTCCCGCTAGTTCGCTCAGAGTTGCGTCGGTGGCTTCCATTAGTCCTCATTCGAGTAATTGGCATAAGTCCTTGGTCCCTTATCCTACAAACTTTGAAAGACAATTCCGGAAGTTTGCTGATGAACCTGCGCGTCATCCATCACAGGATCGTCTTGCTCGGGCGGCCTTTCGGTGACAGGCGGGCGTTAAGATTGTCCGAGTAACAGGTGGGGAGGAGCTGAGTTGGACGCGAGTGTAGGCAAAGCCGGTCCCTATCCGGGCCCGCCCTGGCGTCCTGCGACCGCGGACATTCCCAAGGCGCCAGGAGTCTATCGCTTTCGGGATGAGCAGGGGCGCGTAATATACGTGGGCAAAGCGAAGAACCTTCGTGCGCGCCTGACCAACTATTTCCAAGACCCGGCGGTACTTCACCCGCGCACCGCGCAGATGGTCGGGCAGGCATGTTCAGTTCAATGGACGGTCGTCGGAAGCGAGTCCGAGGCACTAACGCTTGAGTTCCAATGGATTAAGCAGTTCGATCCGCGCTTCAACGTAATGTACCGCGACGACAAGTCATACCCCTACCTCTCGGTGAGCATGGGAGAGGAGTTTCCTCGTGTTGCGATTTCCCGCGACGGGCGAAAACCCGGTACGCGCTACTTCGGCCCATATACAAAGGTCTGGGCGATTCGGGAGACAATTGATCTTTTGCTCCCGGTGTTTCCCGTCCGCTCCTGTAGCGCGGGGGTCTTCAGGCGAGCAGAAGCGCAGGGAAGGCCATGCCTACTGGGCTACATCGATCGCTGTAGCGCGCCGTGCATCGGGAGAATTAGCGCTGCTGACCATCGTGAACTAGCCGAGGATCTGTGTAGATTCATGGACGGGGACACCACCAGGTTCACCGATCAGCTTGAGGCACAGATGCGAGAAGCCTCCGCCAACTTCGAGTTCGAGGTGGCCGCGAAGAGGCGCGATGAGTTGGACGCCCTGTCCAAAGTCCAGGAGAAGAACATCCTGGTCATGGATCCGGATGTGAATGCGGATCTCTTTGCCATGGCCGCCGACGATCTGAACGCGTCCGTTCAGGCTTTTTTCGTCCGCGGGGGACGCATCAGAGGAACAAGAGGATGGGTAATCGACCGAGTTGATGACCGCTCAGAGAGCGAACTGATGCATGACTTACTGGAACAGGTTTACGTGGACAGGGCGGGACTGGGACAGGCGCGCAGGTCTGTTGCTCCGACCTCGGTGGACGACGTGGCGCACCTACCGGTCGATGCGATTCCGGGACAGATTCTCGTTTCAGTCGAGCCCTCAGAGGGTGGCTCTCTAAGGGAAGTAGTTTGTGAACTGGCCGGTAGGAAGGTGCACATCAGGGTTCCAAAGCGAGGCCAGAAGGCCCAGCTCATGGAGACGGTGTTCACGAACGCGAAAGATGCCCTCCGGCTACACAAGACGAGTCGCGCAGGCGACCTAACCCAGCGCGCGTTGGCACTCGAGGGTCTGCAGGAGGCGTTGGGACTCGAGAATGCCCCCCTGCGGATTGAGTGCTTCGATATTTCCCACACCGGCGGCGAACACAAGGTGGCGTCGATGGTGGTGTTCGAGGACGGGATCCCTCGTAAGAACGCGTACCGAACATTCACGATCCGCGGTGAAGAGGGAGCGGCTGAAGACGATACCGCCGCTATGGGAGAGGTGCTGCGCCGCAGGTTCAAGCGGATGGGCAGGGAGCGGGCGGCGCGTGAGCGGGAACAGGATTGGGAAACCATCGGCTCCGGCAAATGGGTCGAGGAGCTGGAAGAGGACGGATCAGACGAATTTGAGCTGGTCTCGGGTGAGGTATCAGCGGACTCGGGCAAACCGAGGAGATTCGCTTACGATCCTGAACTGGTAGTCGTCGATGGCGGACTGGCTCAGGTAAACGCAGCGCGGCAAGCTCTTCTCGATGTTGGTGTGAATCTTCCCGTGGTTGGGCTGGCGAAACGATTGGAAGAGGTCTGGGTGCCCGGTAGTGCCTATCCGGTGATTCTCCCGCGGACCTCACCCGCCCTGTATCTGTTACAGCATCTGCGCGACGAGTCTCACCGATTTGCGATAACGAAGCATCGCAAGAAACGCCAGGGTGCGATGACCCGATCCATTCTTGACGAGGTTCCCGGGCTTGGTCCCGCGCGACAGCGCGCGCTCCTAAAGCATTTCGGATCGGTCAAACGCATCCGGGAGGCCGGGGTGACCGAGCTTACCGAGGTCGCTGGAGTTGGTCCCTCATTGGCGACTGCGATATCCGAGCATCTGAATCCGCAGATTCCGGCTGATTCGAAGGCTTCGCAGAACTCAATACCTATAGAACCCGTCTAGATGGCATGCTTGTCGTATGACTGAAGCGGAGTTCAACGGAATGCAGGATCCGCTTACCGCGCCACACGGAATCCCGGCACTTGAGCTTTCAGGTGCCGCTAACTTCAAGATGGACACGCAGGCGAGCCCGAACGAGATCCTCATAATTACTGGACGCTCTGGTGCGGGGAGGTCGCACGCCGCAAACGCGCTGGAGGACCTCGACTGGTACGTTGTGGATAATCTTCCGCCGGCGATGCTCCACACGCTAGCTGGAATGATGACGACTCAGGGCGAAGGAGTGCACAGGCTCGCCGCAGTGGTTGATGTTCGAGGTCGCGAGTTCTTCAGGTCACTTGAGGGAACTTTGGATGAACTGCATGAACAGGGCGTCCCGTACCGGATCATCTACCTGGAAGCCGACGATGACGAACTGGTGCGTCGGTTCGAGGCCAATCGTCGGCCGCACCCGCTTCAGGGAAACGGTACCCTGATTGAGGGTCTTCGAGCTGAGACCGAGCTGCTGGCCCCGCTACGGTTGCGGGCGGATGAGATTATCGACACGACCGGGATGTCCGTACACGACCTCGCCAGGCACATGCGAAACACGATTGCAGGGGCGGAAGACGCCCCGGTACAGGTTTCGATTATGTCCTTTGGGTTCAAGCATGGGCTACCCCTGGATGCCGATCATGTCCTCGACGTTCGTTTCGTGCAGAACCCGTATTGGGTGGATGAGCTTCGACGTCTTACGGGGCGTGACCAGCCGGTGTCGTCCTATGTGATGGCACAAGAGGGAGTCGAGGCGTTTACAGACACATACGCCGACCTGATTCTCAGCACTCTGCCGGGCTATGCGAAAGAGCTAAAGCCTTATGTAACGGTTGCGGTTGGGTGTACCGGAGGCAGACACCGCTCCGTTGCGGTGGCCGAACGGATCGCCTCAAGGATGCGAGATGCCGGAGCCCAAGTTCATGTCATTCATCGAGATATGGGGCGTAAGTGAACAGTTTGCTGAGACATGGTGGCGGCGGTGAAGAAGCTCTCAAGGTTGTCGCATTTGGCGGTGGCCATGGCCTATCGGCGACGCTACGTGCACTGAGACACATAACGCACAGCCTCACCGCGGTGGTCACTGTCGCAGACGACGGTGGTTCATCCGGGAGGATCCGTCAGGAGGCGGAGGTATTGCCCCCCGGGGATCTTCGGAAGGCCCTCGTTGCGCTTTGCGATGAGTCTGAGTGGGGCCTAACGTGGCGCGACCTTATGCAGCAGCGATTCAACACGAAGGGTCCTCTGGACGATCACTCGCTAGGTAATTTGCTCATCCTCGGAATGTGGCAGATGTTCGACGACCCGGTCGCTGGGCTCGACGGCGTGGCACGACTACTTGATTCACACGGGCGCGTCTTGCCTATGAGCCTAGAACCACTAAGGATTTCCGCGACCGTCGAACGTGAGGGTGTTCGGGAAGTAATACAGGGACAAGCATCTGTCGCCGTGGCAGGAGGAGAAATCAGTGACCTTCGAGTTGAGCCCAAAGACGCTCCCGTCCCCCCGGACGCGGTCCAGGCGATTGCCGAAGCGGACTGGGTTGTCCTAGGGCCAGGATCCTGGTACACCTCGGTAATTCCTCACCTTATGATCGATGACCTAAGAAGGGCGATTGTTACCACAGAGGCACACCGAGCACTGGTGTTGAACCTTTCGCTGCAGGAGTCTGAAACAACACGCATGAGTTCGGGGGACCTAGTAAGAGCCGTCCGTGACGCAGCACCCGATCTGAAGCTCGATATCATCGTTGCTGACCCGACCTCGGTGGATGACGTGGACGACCTAATGGAGGTTGGAGCAGAGCTCGGAGCTCGCGTGCTATTACGCCAGGTTCGGTCGGCTGATGACCACTCGGTACACGACCCGCTGCGCCTCGCAGCTGCTCTCCGAGACGGTTTTGATGGTTATCTAGGTGAGGTTGGACAGACAGAGACCTGGTTGGCGTAACCTAGATCGACCGAAGTGCCCGTAGAAGTCGGAGATGCGAAGTTGTCCTTAACCGCTGAACTCAAGAATGAGATCGCAATACAGAACCCAACCTCAGTTTCGGAGGCCAGAGCCGAATGCTCCGTGCTTCTACGATTCGCCGGGGGTCTGCACGTGGTCGGCGGGCGCATTCTCATAGAAGCAGAGGTCGACACAGAACTCGTTGCGAAACGACTCCAGGCATTCCTCGAACGCCTTTACCGCGTCGAATGTCAGGTCATAATCGTTTCCGGAGGGGCGCTACGTAAAGGTAACCGATACGTGGTTCGGGTTGTAAAGGACTCTGATCGTCTGGCTCGAAGCACTGGATTGATTGACTCTGCTGGACGACCGGTTCGTGGGCTTCCCACTAGCATCGTTGGTGCGGGTAAGGGTGAAGCTGCGGCAGCCTGGAGGGGGGCATTCCTCGCCCGTGGATCGCTGGTTGAGCCAGGCCGTTCATCCACGCTAGAGGTCACCTGTCCAGGACCCGAATCAGCACTGGCGATGGTTGGTTGCGCGAGGCGGCTCGGTGCCACAGCCAAAGGGCGGGATGTCCGGGGTACCTCTCGGGTGACGGTCCGCGATACCGAGGCAATAGCTACACTTCTTGAAGCGCTGGGTGCACCCAAGACATTTGCACGGTGGCAGGAGCAACGAGAGAAGCGTGAGGCGCGGGGGAGCGCCAACCGTCTCGCCAACTTCGATGATGCAAACCTCAGAAGGTCTGCGCGGGCTGCGGTTGCAGCTGGGGCAAAGGTTGAGCGGGCATTTGAGATCCTGGGCGACGATGTTCCAGACCATTTGCTTCAAGCCGGCAGACTACGACTTAAATACAAGGAGGACTCGCTGGAGGAACTTGGCCAGAAGTCGGATCCGCCACTGACTAAGGACGCTGTCGCGGGTCGAATTCGTCGTTTACTGGCACTCGCTGACAAGGTCGCCGAGGAAAGGGGAATCCCTGCCACTGAGGCGGCAATCACACCGGAAATGCTAGAGGACGAGTGAACGCAGTTCTGTGTCACTCTCTGCACTTGAGTTAGGTCAAAGGGCTGGTGCGACCGAGGCACTAACGGTGTAAATTAGATGGTGCCTCGCCGCGAGAGAGCGGCAGACACGAGCATAGTTCGTGTGGACCACAACCGAAGTGCCTAAGGCACATCAGGAGGATATAGTGACCATTCGCGTAGGCATCAACGGCTTCGGCCGTATTGGCCGTAACTTCTACCGCGCCGCTATGGAGCAGGGTGCGGACATCGAGATCGTTGCAGTGAACGATCTGACTGACCCGAAGACCCTGGCCCACCTGCTCAAGCACGATTCCGTGCTTGGCAACCTGGATGCTGAGGTCACCTATGATGACGACTCCATCACGGTCAATGGTCACGATGTGAAGGTGTACGCAGAGCGTGATCCTAAGAACATCCCGTGGAGCGACAACAACGTTGACATCGTCATCGAGTCGACCGGCTTCTTCACCGATGGTGAGAAGGCGAAGGCCCACCTTGAGGGTGGCGCCAAGAAGGTTCTGATCTCTGCTCCGGGCAAGAACGTCGATGGAACATTCGTCGTTGGTGTCAATGAGAAGGATTACAACCCGGAGACCGACAACATCATCTCCAACGCCTCTTGCACCACCAACTGCCTCGCACCACTAGCCAAGGTACTGAACGACACCTTCGGCATTGAGCGTGGCCTCATGACCACCATTCACGCATACACCGGTGACCAGCGTCTGCTCGATGCTCCTCACTCAGATCTGCGTCGTGCTCGCGCCGCAGCGCTGAACATTGTCCCCACCTCAACCGGTGCAGCCAAGGCTGTAGCGCTGGTGCTGCCCGAGTTGGCCGGCAAGATGGACGGCTATGCGCTACGCGTTCCCGTTCCGACAGGCTCCGTCACCGACCTGAGCTTCGTCTCCTCGAAGCCGGTTACGGTTGAGGAAGTAAACGCAGCTGTCAAGGCCGCAGCCGAGGGTCCGATGAAGGGCATCCTGAAGTACTCGGAAGAGCCCCTTGTCTCCAAGGACATTGAGGGTGATCCGGCCTCTTCGATCTTCGACGCTGGCCTGACCAAGGTCATCGATGATGAGGTCAAGGTTGTTTCGTGGTACGACAACGAATGGGGTTACTCGAACCGCCTTGTTGACCTGACCGTCTACGTTGGCGAGCAACTCTAGTCTTTTGACTAATCAGTAGTTTGGCGCCCGTGCATGCAGTCTTGTGTGCGCGGGCGCCGCTACATGAACCACTAGTTTCCATTCCCGAGCAGAAAGCAATCACCTGTGCTGAGAACCATTGACTCCCTGGGCGATCTAAAAGGAAAGCGGGTTCTGGTCCGCTCTGACTTCAACGTTCCCCTCAAAGACGGCGTAATCACCGATGACGGTCGTATTCGCGCCGCACTTCCCACTCTCAAGCGTCTCACCGATGCCGGCGCTGCCGTTATCGTAGCCGCTCACCTTGGCCGCCCTGGTGGAACGGTCAACCCCGACTATTCTCTGGCTCCGGTTGCCAAGCGACTCAGCGAGCTTCTGGGACAGGATGTGGTCCTTGCTGAGGATGTAACGGGTGATTCCGCCAAGGCTGTGGCCGCAGCTGTTCAGCTGGGTCAGGTCGCGCTTCTTGAAAACGTTCGTTTCGATCCTCGCGAAACCTCAAAGGTGGACGAGGAAAGGCAAGAACTGGCCAAGGAATATGCCGCACTTGCCGATGCCTACGTCTCGGATGGTTTTGGTGTGGTTCACCGCAAGCAGGCTTCAACCTATGACATTGCCCAAATCCTTCCGTCCGCTGCAGGCGAGTTGGTATTCAAAGAGATCGACTCCCTTTCTAAGGCGACTGACAACCCGGCTCGCCCGTACGTCGTCATCCTTGGCGGTTCGAAAGTTTCTGACAAGCTGGGGGTAATCGCAAACCTTCTTACCAAGGCTGATGCCCTACTTATCGGTGGCGGAATGGCCTTCACCTTCCTTAAGGCTCAAGGGTATGAGGTTGGGAAGTCGCTCCTTGAGGAAGACCAGTTGGACACCGTCCGCGGCTACCTTGAAACTGCGGAAAGGAACGGCGTAGATCTGGTTCTGCCGGTTGATGTCGTCGTGGCTCCTGAGTTCGCCCCTGACGCACCCGCGACGGTTGTCAGCGTTGCAGACATTCCGGCCGATGAAATGGGCCTCGACATTGGCCCAGACACTGCTGAGCTGTTCAGCAAGTACATCCTCGACGCGAAGACAGTGGCCTGGAACGGGCCCATGGGCGTTTTCGAGTTTGAGGCGTTTGCAAACGGTACTAAGGCAGTGGCCGGGGCCCTGTCAAAGACCGAAGCTTTCACCGTCGTTGGTGGCGGCGACTCGGCCGCGGCAGTCCGCATCCTCGGATTCGACGAGGACACTTTCTCTCATATCTCAACCGGCGGTGGCGCCTCCCTCGAACTCCTTGAGGGCAAGGTTCTACCGGGCATCGCAGTTCTGGAGGACTAAGAAAATGGCACGTACACCCCTAATCGCTGGCAACTGGAAGATGAACATGGACCACGTCCAGGCCGTCTCCCTCGTCAACAAGCTGGCAACCGAACTCGATGACCGTCGGTTTGACTACGCGGCAACCGAAGTCGTGGTAATTCCACCGTTCACGGACCTGCGTTCCGTTCAGACCGTGATCGACGGAGACAATCTTCAGATTCAACTTGGCGCGCAAGACGTCTCACTGTTTGATTCCGGGGCATACACGGGCGAGGTCTCCGCAACCATGCTCCAGAAGCTGGGTGTGAACTACGTCGTGGTCGGTCACTCTGAACGACGTGAATACCACGATGAGTCAGATGACCTAGTCGGTCAGAAGAGCAAGGTTGTCCTTGAGGCGGGAATGCTGCCCATCATCTGCTGCGGTGAGGTTCTTGAAGTCCGCAAGGCGGGCAAGCACGTTGACCACGTTGTCTCACAGCTGAAGGGTGCCTTCCAGGGATACACGAAGGAAGACGCCGCGAAGGTAGTCGTAGCCTACGAGCCCGTCTGGGCGATCGGCACCGGCGAGGTTGCAACCCCGGCCGATGCGGAGGAAGTCTCTAAGGCAATTCGTGAACTTCTGGCGGAGATGTTTGACCAGGAGACTGCTGACGCAATCCGGATCCTCTACGGTGGTTCGGTGAAGTCGGGCAACGTCAAGGAGATCATGGCGCAGCCGAACGTTGACGGAGCGCTGGTCGGTGGTGCATCTCTGGACGCTGACGAGTTCGCTAAAATCTGCGACTTCAACAACTAGGACGTCACGGCTTAGTTCCAGAAGGCCGGGTTTCTGGGTGATCTCACACTCAATGAGTGAGCGTCACGTGGGGGACCCGGTCTTCTGACCTGTAAGGTTGACCAGTAACGTCGCGCAAGCGAGAACGGATGGCTCTGAGGAGGAGCCGGATTGGACGGAAACTAGTGGTAGCTGTACGGATTGCGATGATCACCATCATCGTTATCGCCAGCCTGCTTCTGATCCTCACTGTGCTTATGCATAAGGGGCGAGGCGGGGGACTTTCCGATATGTTCGGCGGCGGCATTTCGTCGACAGCCGGTTCGTCCGGAGTTGCGGAGAAGAACCTGAATCGAATCACAGTTGGTGTTCTGGTTTTCTGGACGCTTGCGATCATCGCCTACGGCCTAATGATTAGGTTTGGCTTCTAGACACTAAGCGGCGAGCTCTAAGAACTGAGCATGCAGAAGGGCTCCCATTCCGAAATCGGAACGGGAGCCCTTCTGCGTATCGTCAAAGACTGTGTACTTCTGTCTCCTGACCTACTTGTTTATGGCGATCGCTTCCTTTGCCGCTTCAACGACCGCTTCAGTGGTAATGCCGAACTGCTTGAAGAGTTCCTCTGCGGCTCCGGGAGCACCGAAGGATTCGATAGAAACTGAGCGACCCTTGGATCCGACGTATGGAAGCCAGGGGAGGGCCAATCCGGCCTCGACAGAGACTCGGGCCGTCACGTTTGACGGCAAGGCCGACTCCTTGTACTCATCATCCTGAGCATCGAACCATTCCATGCACGGCATCGAGACAACTCGGACATTCGTGCCCTCGGCAGTCAACTCATCGGCCGCGGCCAGAGCTAGTTGCAGTTCAGAACCTGATGCCAACAGGATGACATCGGCCGTAGCATCACAATCTCTGATGACGTATCCGCCGCTCAAAACACCGTCGGCAGAGGCGAGTCCCGTAGCAGGTCCTCGTCCGGGGTTGGGCAGATTCTGACGGGTCAGAATGAGGCCCGCGGGCCCAGCATTCTGCAGAATACCTTTCCAGGCGTAAGTGGTCTCATCTGCGTCACCGGGACGGACGATTGCGAGGTTCGGGATCGCCCGGTAGGCGGTCAGGTGTTCCACCGGCTGGTGCGTCGGCCCGTCCTCGCCCACACCGATCGAATCGTGCGTCCACACGTAGGTGACGGGAAGGTTCATCAGTGCGGCAAGACGAACGGCACCACGCATGTAGTCAGCGAAGACAAAGAACGTTGCTCCGTATACGCGGGTGAGACGGTCGGTAGCGATTCCATTCATGACGCCACCCATGCCGTGCTCACGAACACCGAAGTGCAGGTTACGTCCGAAGACGTTCCCCGTGAACTCCTTCGAAGAGCGCTCAGCTGGGAAGAAGGAGGCCTCGCCCTTAACTATGGTGTTGTTGGAGCCCGCGAGGTCAGCTGATCCGCCCCAGAACTCGGGCATTACCGCCGCAATGGCATTGATAACCGTCCCTGAGGCAGCCCGGGTCGCGATAGCCTTTCCGGGCTCGAACGAGGGGAGCGCGGCATCGAAATCGGCAGGGAGCTCACCCGAGCGGATGCGGTTCAGTAGCTCAACTCCTTCGGGGTTGGCCTCCGCCCAAACCCGAAGCGCCTCATCCCAGGCCCTAATTTCCACCGCGGTCCGCTCCGCGACCTGTCCGCGCGTGTATTCGATTAGTTCATCTGGGACATCAAACATTTCTTCGGGATCCGCACCGACAGCTTCCTTCAATCCTTTGAGCGCCTCGGGGCCAAGCTTGGAGCCGTGGATACCACCCGTGTTCTGTTTGATGGGAGTAGGCCAGCCGATAATGGTCGAAAGAACGATTAGCGACGGCTTAGAGCGCTCGTCCAGGGCATTATCGATTGCGTTGCTAAGGGCCTCTACGTCTTCGACGTAGTCACCGTCTGACTTTCGCCACTCGACATGCTGAACATCCCAGCCATAGGCCTCGAAGCGCTTGGCGACATCCTCGTTGAAGGCGATCGAGGTATCATCCTCGATACTGATGCGGTTATCGTCGTAGATAGCAATCAGGTTTCCAAGTTCCTGAGTGCCGGCAAGAGAGGCGGCCTCAGAGGTCACTCCCTCTTGCATGCAACCGTCACCAAGAATGGTGTAAACGTTGTGGTCCCAGGGTGATTCACCCAACGCGGTTTTCGGGTCAAAGATTCCATGTTCACGGCGGGAGGCCATCGCCATACCAACCGCCGCGGCAAAACCCGAGCCGAGGGGGCCTGTTGTGACTTCAATGCCATCGGTATGCCCGTATTCGGGGTGGCCAGGAGTCTTGGAACCCAGGTGGCGGAAGCCCTTGATGTCATCTAGTTCAAGCCCAACACCCGACATGTAGAGCTGGATGTACTGCAGTGCAGAAGCGTGACCTGCCGAAAGGACAAAACGATCACGGCCTAGCCACTGGGGATCACTCGGATCAAAGCGAAGGAAGCGCTGATATAGCAGGTATGCTGCAGTCGCAAGAGAGATTGGTGTTCCGGGGTGTCCCGACCCGGCGTTTTCTACGGCATCAGCCGCAAGTACCTTCGCCGTGTTGACGGCTTGCTGATCCTTTTCGTCCCATTTGAAAGACATGAAGTCCTACCGCTTTCGTCTCAGTAATATGTCCCTGTAAAGCTTATCTTTGACCGCCGGTCTTCGACGACTTGGACCACGGGCGAAGAACGGATTTGCCTCCCAATTTGATTGTCGGGGACGGGGACACATGACTGCTGGGGTTGCTCGCCGAGAGTATCGCGAGGTCGAGTGGTATCTCAGTGACCTCAGTGTTGCCAAGGGAGCCTCCCCTAACACCCTGAGCAACTATGCTCGGGACCTGAACCGATACGGTGAGTTCGTCGTAGAGGCACAGAAGTGTGGAGCGGACGCGGCTCCCGATTGGACGCAGATCGATTCGGGCCAGATCGAATCGTTCCTCACCCATCTGGGTACCGGGAATGAGGCGCATCCGCCGTTGGCGCCCTCTTCGATAAGCAGGTCCCTGTCGGCCGTGAAGTCCTTCCACAAATGGTTGTTGCGCGAAGGAATCACCAGTGAGAATCCGGCCGCAACGCTTAAGAGCCCCAAGCGCTCAATGCCTCTCCCTAAGGCACTGTCGGTCGAGGAGGTGGGGCGGCTCCTCGATGCGGTTTCAAATCCTGACGATGTGGCCCTGCTTCGAGACTCAGCTTTACTTGAGTTCCTGTACGCCAGTGGGGCCCGTGTCAGTGAAGCAATTCGTGTTACTGCTGATGACCTGGATTTCGACGATGAGTTCACCGTTGTTCGACTGTTCGGTAAGGGGCGTAAGCAACGTCTGGTTCCACTGGGTAGTCACGCGGTGCAAGCCATGAATGCCTACGTAACGCGTGCCCGGCCTGTGCTCGCAACAAAGGGAATCGGAGTTCCGGAACTGTTTCTGAATCTGCGCGGTCGACCGCTGTCAAGGCAATCAGCGTGGGAAATCATTGACCGCGCAGCCAAACGGGCCAACATTCGAACTGCGGTCTCTCCGCATACGCTACGCCACTCCTTCGCTACTCACCTGTTAGAGGGAGGAGCTTCAATCAGAGAGGTTCAGGAACTCCTTGGACACTCAAGCGTGTCGACCACCCAGATTTACACGAAGCTTTCACCTGCTCTGCTTTCGGAGGTCTATCGCTCGACCCATCCGCGAGCATAATGGAGGATCGCTGTCAGCATTCTGAAGTGCGGTGCGCCAGCCCGTCGGCGGGTGCAGTTGGCGGTAGAGTTGGCCTCGTGAGCAATGACTACCAACCCGCGCTGGTCGGCGTAGAAGCCGAGGACGAGTTCCCTGTTCCGCAGCCCCTAAATGGTCACGGGCCCGCAAGAGTCATTGCCGTGTGTAACCAAAAGGGCGGGGTGGGTAAGACAACAACCGCGATAAACCTGGCGGCTGCGCTGGCCGAGTACGGACGCAAGGTGCTAATCGTTGACTTTGATCCCCAGGGTGCCGCATCGGTTGGCCTTGGGATTAACGCGCTGGACTTGGACACCACCGTCTATGATCTGCTTTTGGATCCGAAGAAGGACGCTAGCGCAGCGATTCACCACACTGGTCTTCCAAACCTGGACGTGCTTCCGGCGAACATTGACCTGTCAGCCGCCGAGGTCCAACTGGTAAACGAGGTAGCGCGCGAATCCGCCCTCGCCCGCGTAATTCGCCCGCTACTTGACGACTACGACGTTATCCTCATCGACTGTCAACCGTCACTTGGTTTGCTCACTGTAAATGCGCTCACCGCGGCCCACGGGGTCCTGGTACCGGTTGCCACCGAGTTCTTCGCGCTGCGTGGAGTCGCGCTACTGGTAGAGACGATTGAGACGGTTAGGGACCGAATCAACCCGCGACTCAAGATCGACGGTATCGTTCCGACCCTGGTCGACTCGCGCACACTTCACTCGCGTGAGGTCCTTGATCGCCTACATGAGGCCTTCGGAGATCTCATCTACCAAACGGCCATCAACAGAACGGTGAAGTTCCCCGACGCCAGCGTGGCGACCGAGTCGATCATTACCTACGCTCCGGAGCATCAGGGTGCAAAGGCGTATCTGAGGCTTGCTCGGGAGATGGTCCAGCGTGGGGAAGTGCCATAAGCGCGCAGGCGGCCCGGGTCGAGGAACTAGAGAACTCCGGCGAAGCGGCCATTGTTGAATCGGAGGAGACTTTCGGTCCTCAAACGCTGCGAGGGTTCGAGGTCGATCTTGAGAACTTTCAAGGACCTTTCGACCTGCTACTTCGCCTCATTGCAAGGCACGATCTGGACCTAACTGAAGTCGCGCTGGCAGCCGTCACTGACGAGTTCCTCCAGTACTTGCGCCAGGCACCAGACCTTTCATCAGCGACAGATTTCCTCGTCGTCGCTGCGACTCTGCTGGACATGAAGGCCGCGGCCCTACTGCCACAGATGCCCGGAGAGGAACCCAGCGCGGAAGATTTGGAAGCCCGCGATCTGCTGTTTGCCCGACTTCTTCAGTATCGGGCGTTCAAGGATGCGGCGGCGGTACTTTCTGAACTGTGGCTGACCAGCGCGGGGGGCGTGCCTCGTGCGGTTCCACTTGAGCAGCCGTATGCTTCGATGCTCCCGGAACTGCGTTGGTCCACCACCCCGGAACATTTGGCACTGATTGCGGAGAGTGCACTGGTAAGTAAACCTCGTCCCGACCTTGCCGAGCACGTTGCACGGATAAGTGCCTCTCTGGACGAGGAACTGAAGGTGGTACGCGACCGCCTTCGCAGCGACGGATCAGCGACATTCTCACAGTTGATCGAAGGCGCCGCCGCCCCGGCGATTGTTGTCACCCGCTTCTTGGCGCTTCTTGAGCTCTATCGGCGAGGGAGGGTCAGTTTTGACCAACCCGAACCAATGGGCAGACTGTTAATCACGTGGCGTGAGAAACGACGCGGAGCGTCACCTCATGCGGAGGTAGACGTGGTTGTAGCGGTGGAGGGGAGTGGCGATGAGTCAGCCTGAGGAGGCTACCCCGGCCGATTTGTTCGAGGAAGCACGCGCCGAAGTAGAAGAGAACTTCAGACTTGAAGACGGCGATCTGCTTCCTGCAATCGAGGCCATCCTCATGGTGGCGGCAGAACCGATAGGCCTCAGCGCACTTTCACTGGCCACCGGAATGAAGCCGGATCAGGTTGAAGCGGCGCTGTTAAGGCTGAAGCAAGACTATGACGGGGAAGATTCGGGACGGGAACGCGGGTTCGAACTCCGTTTCCTCGATGACGGTTGGCGCATCTTTTCTAGGCCCAAGTGGGCACCGTGGGTGGGGAGCTTCGTTGCGGGTGCTGAAACCGCGCAGTTGACTCAGGCGGCTTTGGAGACTCTGGCGATCATTGCTTACCGACAGCCGGTTACTCGTGCTCAGATTGCCCGAGTGCGTGGGGTGAACGTCGATGCCGTTCTTCGCACTCTGCTTGCACGCGACCTGGTTGAAGAGGTTGGAACAACCCCCACCGGCGCCCACCTGTTTGGCACAACAACACATTTCCTTGAGCGGATGGGACTGTCAGACGTCTCTGAGCTGGTTCCGTTGGCACCCTTCATGCCCGGACCCGACAGCGTTCACGACATTGATACAGAGACGGAGGCATAGGCCATGAAAAATGATCCACACGTAGCGGGCGGCGAGCGTTTGCAGAAGGTCCTCGCTGAAGCCGGCGTGGCTTCCCGACGCGCCTCGGAGCAAATGATCCTGGACGGTCGCGTAAGCGTGGACGGTACGGTGGTTCGTAAGCTGGGCACACGCGTTGACCCTGCGAAGCAGGCCATTCACGTTGATGGCAGTCGGATTCTTACCGAGCCCGCACACCATGTCGTCCTCGCGGTGAATAAGCCAGAGGGCATGGTCTCCACTATGAGTGATCCCGAGGGGCGGCCATGCATAGCTGATCTGCTCGAAGAGTATCCGGAGCGTCTCTACAACGTTGGTCGGCTCGATATTGACACCTCCGGCCTGCTACTGCTGACAAATGATGGGGAACTGGCACACCGCTTGATGCATCCCTCGTACGAGATCGAGAAGACGTATGTGGCACGCGTGCACGGCGAGGTCAAGCCCTGGGTGCGAAAGAAACTGATGAAAGGCGTGATGCTGGAAGACGGACCTGTTAAGGCAGACTCGTTCACGGTTAAGGATGTGTTCGGAGATATCTCCGCCGTGCAGATCAAGGTGCACGAGGGACGCAACCGCATGGTGCGCCGCATGATGGAGGAAGTCGGATACCCGGTCAGTGAACTGGTCCGAACAGGATTTGGCCCGATCAGGCTTGAACGTCTGCAGCCAGGGACGATGCGTCGGATAAAGGGTGATGACCTGACGGCGCTGTACGACGCCGTTGGACTCTGAAATGAAAAGCCCTAGCACCCCGGTAGGGCCGACGGCTACGAGGGGTCCTGTCCTGATCGTGGGGACGGGGCTGATTGGTGCGTCCATTGGGCTAGCGCTTCGGGCGCGCAACGTCGAGGTTTGGTTACAAGATCCTTCTCCCACGTCGCTGGCACTAGCCATGGACATGGGAGCCGGAAAGCTTCCGGGCGACAGAGCTCCAGAACTGGTCGTCGTTGCCGCACCTCCCGACGTGGTTGGTGCGGAAGTGGCAGACGCACTGAGAAAGTACCCCTCGGCCTATGTCACCGACGTCGCATCAGTAAAGCAGTCGGTGATCGACGACATCATCGAGGCGACGGGGGAGGAGCGTGAGACCCTCATGCCTCGCTATGCGGGATCCCATCCGATGGCGGGTCGTTCCCATTCGGGAGCCTCTAGCGCGCAGGCGGACCTCTTCTATGGAAGACCTTGGGTAAGCGTTCCGACGCGGTGGAGCGGTCACGATGCTCAGCTAGCGGTTCGCAATCTCGCCGGCGACCTGGGAGGCGTCCTCATTACTCTGGGACCTGAGGAACACGACCGGGCCGTCGCCCTGGTGAGCCACGTGCCACAGATTGTTTCAAGCCTGCTCGCGGCACGTCTCGCAGAAGCCCCGGAGAACGCGCTGGCACTCGCTGGGCAGGGACTGCGGGATACGACGCGCATCGCCTCTTCCGATCCCGATTTGTGGACCCGGATCATCGCGGGAAACGCCAAGTCAGTGGCAGAAATCCTCATTGCGCTTCGCGGTGATCTGGATAGGTTGGTTGATCGCCTCATCGATACCGATACCATGCCGGGTATGCCGGTCGCACCGGGAACCACCGCGGCGATCAACAGCATTGTCGCGGCGGGAAATCGCGGGGTTGGACGGATCCCCGGTAAGCATGGGAGTGCCCCAAAGCGCTGGGCGATGGTGGAGGTCTTGATTCCTGACGAACCGGGGAACCTGGGACGACTGTTTAGTGACCTTGGCTCGGTCGGCGTCAACATTGAGGATCTGACTCTGGACCACTCTGTGAGCCAGCCGGTCGGGCTCGCGCGGATTATGGTGGCCCCCCAGGTCCTCGACACTGCCATTGCGGCGCTGACCGACCGTGGTTGGCGAATAGCGGGAAGAGATCAGCAGTGAGTGAATCCAAGGGAGTGCTAGTTGCGATTGACGGGCCTGCCGGCTCAGGCAAGTCGACCGTCTCCAAGTTGGTCGCCAAAAGGCTAGGAGTTGCATTCCTGGACACAGGAGCCATGTATCGAGGTTTGACACTCGCTAGTTTGAGGCGAGGGATACCACTAGACGACGTTGGCCAGGTTCTTGAAGAAGCTGATCAGATGAAGTTTCGGTTCGAGGGTACGGTTGATGACCCTCGCTTTTATCTGGGTGATGACGAGGTCACGACGCAGATCAGGGAAATCGAAGTTGCACAGAACGTTTCCACCGTCGCGGGTTTGATCCCGGTTCGTGAATGGATGGCGGAAGAACAGCGGCGGCAAATGCTGGCTGCCCGTGAATGTGGCATCGGTATGGTGGCCGAGGGTCGGGATGTCACCACGGTCGTCTGTCCAGATGCCGACGTAAAAGTTTTGCTACTAGCTGACCCAGAGGCCCGGGTTAGACGCCGTACCCTTGAGATGTACGGCGAGGTGACGCCGGAGCTCTTGGAGAAGACAAGGTCACTGGTTGAGGGTCGCGATCAGATTGACTCTTTGGTTTCAGAGTTCTTGAAGCCAGCCGAGGGAGTAACGGTGGTCGATTCGTCCGATATGACTATTGACGAGGTTGTCGATACCGTGATTGGGATGGTTCCAAAGATCGAGGGGTAGTGCTTTGAAAAGCGTGGGCAGTAAGCGACTGATCTTGGCGGGAGCGGCCGTATTTGCCGCGACCTCACTGATGGTCGGCTGCACCGCTTCTGAGCCCGCTCCCGAGTCGAATGAGGAGCAGTCCGCACAGTCCGATGACGCTGGTTCAGCCGACGAGAATGAGCCAGCCTGGGACGACAGTGCGCGTCCAAGTGTGATGCCTTTGATCGCTCAAGAGTTGCCCGAACTGCCCTTCGAGATTTGGGCACCTGGGCACTCAGTTGGGGAACAGACTCAAATTCTGAATGCTCAGCGCGCCGAGTATGACGAAGACAAGATTGTCGAACTCGGAACTGCGGAGGCAGAGCTCCCGCCGAATGTGCTCACCCTTTTGACTGAAGGAAGTGGCTTCGGGGTGGGCGTTGATGAAGACTCCTCCCTTCCCGAGGTGGGGATAATTACGCCGGAGGAGGGTTTCACGTCCTTGTCTGCCCTCCCCGGAATTGCGGCGGCTAACTACCTTGCCGACGGTGTCCCGTACCAGACGCTTAGTGCCTTTGCGGCCGATTCCTCGGACCGCGCCGTAGTCTGGTTGGCCAAGGGTGAGACAGATAACGTCTGGTCCCTAATGAGTTGGAACCGTGAAGAGGGCACGCTCCAAGAACTCGCTTCATCATCAAGCATGAGCCTAGGTTCGGCCGAGCTGTCTGTGCGAATGGAGTCGTCACCAACGCTTTCCACAAATGGGCGCTATGTTCTCTTCTCGGTCTTGCTTTCAACGGCGACTATCGACACGGCGGAACCGGGTTCTAGCTTCGAAGACTTGGAAGTGCCTGAAGACCTTGGCACCGAGTACTCCAGTGCGCTGTTTCGAGTAGCCTTGGACGCGCCCGGAGCGGCCATCTACATCGGCTCAGAAATGCGGGCGCAGGCGGACCCTGTATACACCCGAGGAGTCTTCTTGTCGCCGGGGCAACCCCTGGTCTTCTCCGGCGAACAGGAGTCTCAATCTGGCTCTGGTGCAGAGCAGGCCAATGGTTGGAAATCAACGATAGAGTCCGTGTGCGGTGAGAACAGCGGCGACCCGTGCGATACAACCCCTTCACTTCCTGTTGCCTGGACCGATGGAGAGACAAGCTATCCGATCTTCATAATCGGGGACGGTGACCGGTGGGACATTGCGTCGATGTCGGTTTCCGAGCGATATCTGGTGGTTTCCGTAGAGCCTTCTGCACAGGGTGGCGCGGGGGAGGATGCGCGCAGATCCGGGGGATGGCTCTTGATCTGGAACTTGGAGGCATCGCAGTTGATTGCCGTCATTCAAACGGACAGTCCAGCAGCCCCGAGCGCGGGTAAGGATCTCGTCGTTTGGGCAGATTTGCCGATCATCGAGGAGTCAGACGGGGAGGAAGCACAGTCTGGAGCGCTTGCGCAGAACCTTGCATACCTGTTTGAACCGGCGCAGTCTGAAGACGAAAAGGGAAGCGCTTACCTGCTTCCTGCCGGCCCAGCCGACTCGGGCCCCAAGGTGAGCGGCGACATCCTCGCGGTCCGTACGCTGGGTGAAGACCGCGTCCCCACCTGGACATTTCTGCAGTGGAAGTGACACATCGAAGCTCAGTAACCCCCATTCATAAGCAGAAACGCCAGGGGAGTCGTAACCTCGTATCATGAGCAACTCATCTAGCAATCAGAACGTGCCCGTCCCCGACTTTGTTCCCGTTGACGTCGCGGCCCAAGCGAAGACCCAAGCACCTATACCTGGTATTCCGCAGGATATTGACTCCACACTTACCTCAAACGCGATCTTTCTAGTGGTTTCAATGACCGAAGTCCTCGGAGCGGCCGATACCATCCGCGACGTGCTATCCGATTTTTCCGGACTGATTAAGACGGTGCATTTTCGTAACTTAGACGGAGCGTTGTATTGCACTGTGGGGATAGGTGCTCGAGTCTGGGACGACATTATGCAGTGCGAAAAACCTCGTGAACTGGCGCCCTTCCAGCAGATCGCAGGTCAGACTCACATTGCGATCTCAACACCTGGTGACCTGCTATTCCACATCCGGGCAAACCGCCCTGACCTGTGCTTTGAGTTCGAGAAGATACTGCTCGACAAACTCGGTGACGCAGTGAAGGTTGAGGACGAAGTCTCTGGCTTCCGCTATTTTGACGAGCGCGACCTGCTTGGCTTTGTTGACGGAACAGCGAATCCGATTGGCCCGCACCTTCCGCAGGCCACTCTGGTCGGGGACGAGGACCCTGCGGGCAAGGGCGGTGCATACATCGTCGTACAGAAGTACGAACACAACCTAAAGAGGTGGGGCCATCAGTCTGTCGAGAAGCAGGAAGAGGTCATCGGAAGGACCAAGGTCGACAACATCGAATTACCGGATGCGGCCCATGGACAGAAGTCACACAAGACCCTCAACACCATCAATGAGGCCGGAGAAGAGTTCGATATTCTCCGCGACAACATGCCGTTCGGCTCAGCGGCTGACGAGGTTTTTGGAACCTATTTCATTGGCTACGCGAGGTACTACTGGGTCATCCAGAAGATGCTTGAGCGCATGTATATCGGGGATCCCCCGGGACTACACGACCAGATTCTCGATTTTTCCACGCCCCGGACAGGCACAACATTTTTCGCACCGTCAGCGACAGCATTGGAGCAACTGGGCGACTGACCTCTACTCGTCGCGAGCTGGCCAGGGAGCATTGGCGGGGCGCAGCTCATCGAGTTCGCCCCGAAGCCTGGCGACCTCAAGGGCAAGAACCCCGCCCACCAGGGTTGGGGACTGGATTCGCCCCTCGAACACATACTTTATGAGGGCTTCTCTAGACACGAAGGACCGCGTCATCAGTGCTTCTTCACCTTCCAGTTGGAAACCCGCGGGCCGCTCGGCGGCAGACAGATCGCGGGCGAGGAAAATGCGAAGCGTTTCCTCATTCGCTCCGGGAGTCGTGAAGATGTCGGTGAGAACGTTCCATCTGTCGGCCGCCAGCTCGGCTTCCTCCGCCAATTCACGTGCGGCGGCGGCCTGATAGTCCTCGCCATTCACGTCAAGAAGCCCCGCGGGAATTTCGACCAGTTCCATTCGCACCGGGTGGCGGTACTGGTTCACGACCGCAATCGTGTCATCGTCCTCGTTCCAAGCAACGACGGCAACCGCACCTGGGTGAGTCAGGAACTGGCGCTTCATGACTTCACCTGTCGGCGCTTCGACGGTCTCCTCGACGAAAGAGGAGATGAATCCGGTTCCTAGTACCTCTCTCGAACGAATGGGCCAGATGGTGTGATGATCAAGCTGAGTCATGGCTCAACGCTAATCTGATTACTTTGGAGACGTCACCCAGGCTCATCGGTTGAGTTTGGCAGACTTAGACCATGACGGAATCACACTTGGAGGACCCCGGAACCGCACGAGTCGGTACTTCCGGGTGGAAGTACCCAGAGTGGCGTGGAAAGTTCTATCCGAAGGGACTGATCCAACGACTGGAGCTTTCATACTTCGCGGAGAGAATTCATACGCTCGAACTGAACGGGCCCTTCTACGGGCTGATGCGCCCTTCGACCTACCAGAACTGGGCGAACGAAGTTCCGGACGGGTTTCGGTATGCGGTGAAAGGCTGGAAGACCATCAGCCATTTCAAGAAGTTGAAGGACGTTGAAAAGCCCCTGTCTCAGTTCTTTGGCTCCGGGGTCTTGGACCTCGGAGAAAAACTTGGCCCCATCCTCTGGCAACTACCACCCTCGCTGAGGTTTGATACGCAGACTCTTAGTAGCTTCCTAGAACTGTTACCCACAACGACGGCGGAGGCGGCCATCTTTGCAGGCGTGGACGCACCCGACCACTCGGTATCACTGCGGTACGCTCTGGAACCTAGAAATGATTCCTTTAGTGATCCCGACGTGGCGATGATACTGAAGAATCACGACGTAGCGATGGTGACCTCGGACAATCCTGGTCGTTTCCCAGTTTTCCATGAAGTTACGGCCTCGTTCGCGTATTTCCGACTACACGGCACCCCGAGGATGTACTACAGCGACTACAGCGACGAGCAACTCGCAACGTGGGCCGACGGGATGTCCCGCCTGCTTCAAGGCGGAAGGGACGTGTACTGCTACTTTGACAACACGGCCGGTGGCCGCGCCCCCTATAACGCAATCAGCCTGGCAGAAATGCTTCAGGACGAAACTCCTGCACGGGAAACCCTCCCTGGGATGTAGTATCAACCGAGGTGATGGATCCCACCTGGGCGCACGCCCGAACCGCCGTTCGGCTGATGGCTTCCTGTAAACCCCAAGGGGTGGACAGTGGCCTACCCAGAAAGGTTCGTAACGATGCGTAATCCTCCTCAGCCGTCGCTTGATCGGCTAACTCCTTTTGCTGGAAGTGCAATGGTGGTTGGTGTTGTTCCCAATCAACCCGACCTCGTTGTCGCGACTGCTCTTTCGTTAGCGCAGGCCACCGGCTCAAACGGAATCTACTTCGCTTACGCCGATCCCTCCAGATATGTGCACGAGGAGCTACTCGATGGTTCCGTAAGACACGTTGCGTTGAACCCGGACAGCCTCGACCAGGATTGGCAGGAGCGATCAGCAGCCATCGAGGCTCGACTAGAGCAGAGCATGGACGGCACCAACATTCCTTGGCAATTCAGATATCTCGCAGGGCGACCTGACAGGGCATTGACTCACCTTGCCCGCACGGTCAATGCCGCAGTCATAGTGGTTGGTAGCAGGGCAGAGGGGCGAACTCAGGCGATCCGAGAGTTCTTCGAGGGTTCCGTTGCCGTGCATTTGGCCCAACACCAGCATCGACCAGTTCTGACTGTTCCGCTCAGTGTGGTCGACTGGAAGGACACGGCAAGCAAGTGGGAGAAGTGAAGCGAGTTGGGGTTCTCCAGTTCATCCCGTTCGTGGGGGCCGGAGCCGCGGTAGGCACGCTTTTGCGAGCACTGATTGAGGGAGCATTTCCTCCGGAACCAGGGCAGTGGCCCTGGGCAACATTCTGGATAAACATCGTCGGAAGTTTTGTTCTCGGTTTTTTGCTTGAGTTCTTGACTCTTGGGGGCGAGGACACTGGCTGGCGTCGCACCGTCCGTCTCGGTATTGGCACGGGAGTGATCGGCGGATTCACCACGTATAGCACCTTCGTGTTGGAGATAGACAAGGTTGCACAAGCAGGTCAGATTCCGCTCGCAAGTCTTTATGCACTCGTCAGTATTCCGCTAGGTGTGGCCGCGGCCTATTTCGGCCTCGTACTAGCCGACCTGCGCCACCGCGCAACCTTGGCGAGGGGAGCAGAGAAATGATCCTGTTTCTAACTGCACTCGCCGGCGGCGTCGGAGGAGCGACTCGTTTTGCGGTGGATAACTGGGTGTCGACTCGCAGCAAGATTTCCATCCCGGTAGGCACCGTTGTTGTAAATGTGACCGCGTGTTTTTTCTTGGGTCTACTCACTGGACTCGTGTCTGGTGCCTCTAACAGCGTTGCACTACTTTCAATCTTTGGAGTGGGCCTTATGGGTGGGTACTCGACCTTCAGCACCGCTTCGGTCGAGGGCGCGAGGCTGATAAGACAGCGCCGTTATCTCGCGGCTCTCGTCCACGCGGGAGGGATGTTGGTTATCTGCTTACTGGCGTCAACTTTGGCCATATGGATTGGCTCAGGATTGTTACTCGCTCTGGTCTAGGTCCTTGATTAGCTGAGCGACTCCGCTACCCAGTGGCTTCACCTCGTATGTGAAGGTTTCTCCGGTCTCTGAGTCGTTGAGAATCAAATGCTTAGTCACTCCAGCCGGCTCAAAATCGACAGTGAGATCGGCGCGATCAAGAGCTTCCATAACAGTGAGATTCTTGAACGAGGCTAGTGGGCCCAGCTTGTGGCGACCGAGCAGGTAGAGTTTGGTGTCGGTCAGAGCGAGAACGATTGATGCTGCCGGCTCCTCCCTCTCCATTCTTCTCTGGTTGACGAGACCCGCAATGCTACCAACACCGGTGGCAGCGCTTGCCACGCCGAGTGATCCGAACTTGCCCAGAACACCGGCGACGGCGCCGACCGCATCGCCCTCGCCGTAGGCTCCTACCTGTTTGCGTGTCGTTCCCACTGGAAAGGCGATTGCGACATCAATAATCTTGTCGTCTCCGACAGCTTCTTGAGCGCCCTTAAGTGCTTCTCGTTCGTCGAGCATTATGGATCCAATCCTTTGGCCAAAAGAGGTCCTTAGAGACTACCAATCCCGAGGAACATAGGCGACGTCAGACTCTCGAGCCTTGCTTGCCCCGCATCGAACTGGGGAAGACAAGGAGTACGCCTCAGTGAGGCATACCCGACAGTATCCGGATTCGGAAGCAGTCGACCATTTGACCTATAGTTGATGAGCCGAAAGGTAGCGGGCTGTGGCGCAGCTTGGTAGCGCACTTGACTGGGGGTCAAGGGGTCGCAGGTTCAAATCCTGTCAGCCCGACCATGTGGTGTGGCGGGACATAGTTCCTTCTGTGTCTCGCCGTCTTCATTGAAATCGGAGGCAGTTCATCAGGCCCTCGATGTCTCGTGTGGCATGATTCGCTACAAATTGGCCAATTCTGAAGGGCCTCATCTTGCATCCGCTACGAAGTGGCCGGATTCAGCGCTCAGATCGGGAATATTGAGCACTATCATGGCCAGTCTGTAGCGGACTCCTGGAGGCATCTGCTCCTCGTGGCCACTTCGTAGCGCATAGCTGCGTCGGCGAGGTAAATAAGAACAAAGTATCTCTAATCCAACCGCACACGGGACTGAGGATTTAGGTGTGTAACTGGCCTGGTGCGCTGATTGGTTCAGCGTGGAAGGTAGGCATTGTTTATGTCTGTTGCAACACTGGTGCCTGTGGCGTCAAGAAGTAGAGAATCTGAGAATCCTGAGTCATCCGCTGAGATGGACCTGGTTGACTGCTTCCGAATCCGGATACTGGCGGGTATGCCTCACTAGTTTCCGAGCCCTACTCGTCGATTTGCGAATAGGACTCTCTTGGCACTGTGATGAGGACGCTGATCCCAACTCGTCGGGCCCGCGTTCCACAATCGCCCTCGGTCATTTCTCACTCTCATGCAGATATCGATCGACACCGGTCAGAGCCGTAGCTACGGCAGAGTTACTCATGGAATCAATGCCCGGCATCAGCTTCATAGACCCACGATCAGGTGCCTGGCCAGCAACCTGCGTGACAATCTGGACAAGCATACTTACAGAAATTATTGAGTCTGTAGAGCAAGGACATGCCAAAACCGGAACTAGGCCCAGGCCGCTCCAGTCATGCGTTCAGCGCTGCCGTGGGTGGGGTTCGGGCGGCGCGGATGGCGGGATACAGGCCTGCGATTGCTCCGATTATGAGGGTCGCTACGAGCCCGACGACGATCACCCCTGGGGCGATCACGGTGGGCCACCGGTTGATGGTTGCAAAGACGGCGGTCACGGCAGTTCCAAGCAAAGCGCCAAGTGCACCGCCGAGTCCAGAGAGCAAGAGTGCTTCGGCAACGAACTGACTCCGGATATGTGCGCGGGTCGCGCCGAGTGCTCGTCTCAGCCCGATCTCTCGGCGGCGTTCGAGGACGGAGATGATCATCGTATTGGCGACACCGATGCCTCCAACCAGGAGGGCAACGGAGCCCAGGCCGACAAGCAGCCCAGTGAATGCCTGGTCCGCGGCGTACTTCGCGGCGAGGGCGTCAGAGGGCCGCGAAACTCTCACTTCTTCGGAGGCTTGCGGCTTCACTGTGGTGGGCGACAGTTTACGTACTTGCTCGATTAGAGCTTCATCCGTGCGCTCGTAGACGGTCGTCGGGCTTCCGTCGTAGCTGAAGAGTTGCTTCCCAGCAGCGATACCGATGAGAGCACTGGTGTCGAGCTCTGGGGTGAGTGCCGAGGGCTCGAGGATGCCCACCACCGTGAAGTACTGTCCACCCAACCAGACCTGAGAGCCGGGAGTGACAATCCCAAGGATCTTCGCCGACTCGGCGCCGAGAACGACGGTTGGATACTGGGCTGTGGCGTCGTTGAGCCAGGTGCCCTTGTCGAGTTTAGTGGCGGTCACATCGAGCAAGTCGAGGTCGGCCGTGTAGACGGTGATCCCACCGGTCGCGGCTTCCTCGATCAGATTTGATCGGTAGACATTAATGTCGTCAAGGGTGCCGATACCGCTCGCCGATTGCACTCCCTCGATCATCCGGATCTTTCCAACGGACTGTTCAGGGAGCTTAGTGTTCTCGCCAAACATGCCGTCATTTGCTTCGATTCTGAGTAGATTCGTGCCGAGGGAGGCGAGCTGATCATTGAGGCGGGCCTGGCTTGAGGTGGAGATTCCGACGACGGCAACCATCGCCGCGATGCCGATCGCGATCCCGAGGGCGGAGAGTAGCGCCCGTGTCGGCCGTGATCGTACCCCCGAGACACCGAGCCGCAGGACATCAGAGGGTCGCAATCGTGAGCGCGGCACGGCTCGCGCGTGAGTATCCGGCGAGTCACGATGGGGGAGTGATCCTGCCACAATCATACGAGTGCTCCTTGTCTTGAGTCCGACACGACGAGGCCGTCGCGGATTGCAATCCGACGATCCAGGCTTGCGGCGAGATCGTTGTCGTGGGTGATGACGACGACTGTGGTTCCTTGCGTGTTGAGTTCGCGGAGCAGCGCGAGGATCGACGCGCCGGACTCGGTGTCGAGGTTTCCAGTTGGCTCATCCGCCAGTAGCAGTGGCGGGTCAGCAACGACTGCGCGTGCGATTGCGACACGTTGCCGTTCCCCACCGGATAGTTTCTCCGGCGTGTGGTCGTAGCGGTGAGCAAGGCCAACCCGGTCCAATGCACGGCGGGCATGCTCACGGCGCTGCGCGAGCGGCACCCCGAGATACAACATCCCGTCAGCAACGTTGTCTAGCGTGCTCACCCCATCGGTGAGGTGGAACTGTTGGAAGACGAATCCAATTCGATGCGCGCGGAGTGCTGACAGGTCCTCGTCAGAGAGTGACTGCACGTCAACACCGTCGATGTGGGCAGTGCCGGCGGTGGGTCGGTCGAGAGTGCCCATGAGGTTCAGCAACGTTGACTTGCCCGATCCGCTAGGCCCGACGATCGCAATGAATTCCCCTTCCTCGACCGTCAGGGTGACGCCGGCGCACGCTTTCACTGGAGGGCACCCGTAGGAGCGTTCGACGCTATCGAGTTCGACAATGGCGTTCATCGTTTCGGCACCGCCACGTCCAGATCAGGCTCGATACCCTTTCCGGAGACCTCGACGCGGCCCCCCGCATAGAGGCCGACTTCCACAGGCACCTGCTCGGTCGTTCCGTCTGTGTGCACGATTTCGACACCGAAGCCGCCTCCGGGCAGGGCGATCAAAGCGTCCACGGGTACCGAGAGCACGTCCTCTCTGATTTCCGAGGGAATATCGACCGTGACGTTCGCGCGCTGAAGCCCATCTGCGGCGATGGGATCATCCAGGACGACAGTGATCGGGATGACCTGGGACTTGCTCCCATTGCTGTCTTGCTCAATTGCTTGGCCGACAGAGGTAATCGCGCCTGGTATCGTGGAACCGTCGGGCAGGTGCACCTGAACGATGACGCCGGGTGCAGCGAGCGCTTGGTCGGCAAGCTTCACGTCCGCTTGGATCTGTTTGTCGAGACCCGAGGCATGATACAGCGCCATCCCCGGGCTGGCCGAGTTGCCGATGGCGACCTTGACTTCGCCCACCCGGACGTCCGTCGGGGAGAACACGATTCTTCCGAGGTCGATGTATCCGGACGGCTCTTGCCCCGTTGCCTCCTGCCAGGCGTAGATGGCCTCAACCGTGCCCCACTCAAACCGCTGATCTGGTTCATCAACGAAGAAGCCGAGCGCCTGCAATGCCGCCTCAAGTTGCTGAACGTCGGGGCCATCGTCCATTCCCTGCTCGAATGACCGCCACGCCGGGAGCTGACCATGAAAGAGGAATGTGGGGACGTTGTCGATGCGGTACAGTTCGCCGCCCTGGCTGATCTGGCTGCCGGCGTCAGGGAGATGAGTGACGGTCCCGCCCGCGCCCGCCTGAAGATCTCGTCCGTCAGTGAAGTCGAGCACCCCGGTCACAGTCCTACTTCCAGCGAGGGTTCCGAGTTCGATCTTCGCTGTGGAGATCGGAACTTGTGGTTGGTCGGCCTGCTCCGGCGCGGTTAGGGCCGTGGCGGCTGCCAAAGCTCCTCCCGCGAGGGCGACGGCACAGACGACCGTTGCCGCGATCCACCAGCGCCCGCGGAGAGTGCGTCGTGGCGGTGTCACCTCTCGCGCCAGCTCGACCGTTGTCTCCTTGTCAACTGCCGGGGTCATTGGTCCACGCTTCCACTAACTGTTGCGGCACCCGCACCGCACTGTTCGACGACGGTACCGGGGGCATCGGAAGGTAACTGAAGTTCCTCACCAGCTCTCGGGTCGGGCATGTCGTAGCCGTTCTCCCGGTAGCATTCCGCGATCTCTCGTCCCCACTGAAGGAACTGTTGGTCGGCGGATTCCTGCTCTTCAGCTGTCACCGCAGGCGGACTGCCGAGTTCGGTACGACACTTGTCCGCAGCAACTTGCAGCGCGGCCGGATCGGGTCCGCCGCCCCCAACGGACACGCTTCCGTTTACGTCCGGATCAGGCATGTCGATCCCTTCACCGCGCATGCACTCGGCATACTTCAACTGCCACTGCGCCCGGGTCATCTCACCAGCATTCGAAGACGACGCCGGGTCCTGCAGTCCAACACCTGTGGTGGGCGCACACGCGGCGAGTCCGAACAGCAGGGTCGGGCCAGCCAGGAACGCGGCAACCCCGCTCAGGCGACGGGAGATCTTGGTGGAGGTCATTGTTGGTCCTTTCCTCGGACCGACGCGTCTCGCCGGTCGAGAACAGTCCACGCCACTACAGGTAAAGTGAGCATTCGGGTCTTTCTTTAGGCCAGCTTTATGTCCAGAGTGCTTGACTGAAACGACGCTGTTTAGGGGTATAGAGGAGGCAACAGGCATGCGCGTACTGGTAGTCGAAGATGAGATATACCTCGCCGATGCGATCTGCAAGGGCTTACGCAAGGAGAGCCTCGCCGTCGACATCGCACATGATGGTGAAGCCGCGCTAGAGAGCCTCAACGTCAGCGACTACGATGTCGTCGTGCTTGACCGCGATATTCCGCGCGTCCATGGCGATGACGTGTGCACGTGGATCTCCCAGAACCGTCCCGAGTGCCGTGTGCTGATGCTCACCGCAGCGCGCACTCTCCGTGACACTGTCGACGGGTTCGAGCTTGGGGCCGACGACTATCTCGCCAAACCCTTCCAGTTTCCCGAACTCGTTGCCCGCATCCGAGCGCTTGAACGCCGGGCGGGTGCCTCCCACCCGCCCGTCCTCGAAGCAGCAGGAGTGCGCCTGGACCCCTTCCGACGCGAAGTCTACCGGGGCGGTCGGTTCGTACGACTCAGCAACAAGGAGTTCGCGGTCCTCGACCTTCTCATGCGCGCCAACGGTGGAATCGTGAGCGCCGAGACACTTCTGGAGAAGGCATGGGACGAGAATACGGACCCCTTCACTAACACCGTTCGGGTGACCATCTCCACACTACGCAAACGTCTCGGCGACCCCTGGCTCGTGCACACGATTCCCGGTGCTGGCTACCGCTTTGGAGCGCCAGCATGAACACCGCTTATTCGGATCAGAATCAACCCAATCTGCTCGCCCGCTGGCGACCTCATCTGACCTTCCGTACCCGCCTGACCCTCACGTTCACCGCGCTCGTCGCGATCGCGGGAGCTCTCACGGTCATCATAGTCACCGTGTTCATGCGGACCGTCCCGAACTATAGTGTTCCCGTCATGATCGCGGACCAAAGCACCGATGCAACCGTCCCGGGAGTCTCCGAGGCAGGAGGTGGCGCTGATGAGATGGCACAGGCTACGGCCATCATGTTGCGTACACCGGCGGACATCCTAAACACCACGCTGATCATCTCCCTCCTCGCGCTCGCCATCGTCGTCGTAGGAGGTGCGCTCATTGCCTGGATCATCGCGGGACGCATGCTGCGCCCCCTCAAAGCGGTCAATACCGCCGCACAGTTGGCCGGTGCCGGATCACTCGATCACCGCATCGGACTTGACGGCCCCCGCGACGAAGTCCGCGATCTCGCCGACACCTTCGATTTGATGCTTGAGCGTCTTGATCTCTCATTCACTACCACGCAACGGTTCGCCGCCAACGCTTCCCACGAACTGCGCACACCCTTGACAACGACCCAGACGATGCTCGAGGTCGCTCTCGCTGATCCTGACATCGACGCCGCAGAGCTCCGCGCGGTAGCGGAACGTGTTCTCGAAGCAAACCAACGAGAGATCGAAACAGTCGAAGCGCTCCTCAACCTCGCGGAGCTCAATGGACACAACATTGGGTCAGATGACATCGACCTGGTGTCGCTCGTCCAGGTTGCGGTATGCGACGAGGGCATGGCAATTGACGCTGTCCCGCTAACCATCACCATCGACTCGCCCATATCTGCGTCGGTGCAGGGAGATGCTGTGCTCCTGCGTCAGGCGATCCTCAATCTTATCCGCAACGCCATCCGACACAACGTCCAGGAAGGTACAATCCATCTGACCATTCACCAAAACGAAGACATGGTGGTTCTATCGCTTGAGAATACCGGTGAGCAACTCTCTGAGACGCTTGTCGCGAATCTCAAGGAGCCGTTCTTTCGATCAAGGGGTCGTGTTACCGGGAATGCTCCGCACGGGCATGGCCTTGGCTTGGCGATCGTCGAAAGCGTGGTGCGCGTGCACCGTGGAGCACTGAGGCTGCAACCCAGGACTGGGGGTGGCCTCATCGTTGAGATCGAGATTCCCAAAGCTGCAGAGAACCGATGACCTGCAGCGTTTTGAACCACGCACTGCTAGAAAGTGAGTCATTGCGACTCTTTGAGTGAGTCGAGCAAGTTCTCAAGCGCGTGTACAGCACTCGCGGGTAGCACACCGCTCCCAAGCGCAGTGAGTTGCTCGCTCATCGTCAACGATCTGATCACTCAGAGTGATCATGCTACGGCGTGCTCGCAGAGCTAACCAAACTGATCGTCGAGTCTGCGCGAGAGGGCGAGATCGTGGGCTTCGAGGATTGTTGGTGGGTCTGGTGCTGGGAAAGATAGCCGTCCTCGCCATTTCCTTGGGCCTCATTTTGGAAAGACAGCCATAGTCACCACCCTTTTGCCCAGAAACCGCGGAACCTCGGTGCGAGACCGGCGAAAACGGCTATCTTTCCCAACCGATGACGCATCTACTGGCGACCTAGGCTCTCTTTCCGACCTGCCTAGCGAGGATGAGGGCAAGATGAGCCACGAGCATCCCGCAACAGAAAGCCTCTACCTCCGGCTGTCTTTGCTGTCCCAGCCAACGGTGCGTAGAGTTCGCCAATGCCGTCCGCAGCAGAATGTATCGATCTATGCCGACGTATGTGCAAAGTGCCCCGCACACTGGCACGCTGTTGCCGTGCATGTTGCTCTGGCGGAGACCGCCGAGCGCACCTGCCGCAACCTTGAGATTTGAGAAGAACTCGGTCTGGCCCAAGAAGAGGGTTATCGGCAGGAATGTGTGTCGGGGTTTGGTGTGTCATGAGCGTCCGGCCCATTTTTTTGAGGTCCAGATTCCTTCTTTGGCGCTGAGTTCGGCTACCTCGACCGGCCTTGCACTGTGTTCTTCAGACGGCCAGATCGTTCGGTATCAAGGTCCCAGGTGTAGCTGCAAGTAGACTCCAATAGGTCGAATATCCGGTATCGAGAGAACGGGGCACAGGCATTGACACACCTAGACGACATCAGAGAAGCCAATCACGAATATTCCTCTAGCTTCGGTGACAAGGCTGAACTCTCTCATGCCCCGCAGCGCAATATTGCTGTCCTTACCTGCATGGACACGCGACTGGAGCCCGACAGTCTTATGGGCCTCGAACTCGGTCAGGCGAACTTTATTCGCAACGCCGGTGGGCGTGCAAGCAATGACGCCATCCGTTCGCTGGTTGTTGCTTACAAGCTGCTGGGCGTCACTGAGTTCTACGTTGTTCACCACACGGATTGCGGAATGGCCTCGGTAACGGGGGAACAGATTGCCGATCTGCTCGCAGACAGCCTCTCACCCGCAGTTCGCGTTGACGGCGAGCTAAAGAACTACGGGGAAGAGAGGGGGAGCGTCGAAGGTAGGTACATTGACTGGTTGACGATCGGGTCCGAGCCCCGAGCGCTAATCAATGACGTGCTCCGCATCCGCAATCACCCGCTTATCCCTGCCGAGATTCCGATCTACGGCCTCATATTCGATGTGAAAACGGGTGAACTGATCGAGGTTCCTGAGGCAATGGCTGCGGGGCAACCCCGGTAACCCGGGAAACAATCTGAAATCAAGGCACATGGTCTCAGTGGCTCCAGAGCAAAGCACCTTCACTGAAAATCTCCACCGAAGGCGAGTCGGTCAGGTCGATTCGAACATCGACTGACGACGCGCCGCCCCGCTCCGTAGTGCGGTAGTGCATCTTCGTGTTCTCAGTTGTCAACGTTTCTGTCTGGGCGTTCACCAGCCAGGGGTGCCTGCGGCGCAGGGCGATGAGCTCTTGATAGGCGCGATGGTGTTCGCCGCCGTAGGGAAGCAAGTCGCCAGGTTTTTGCGGCATTGGCGGACGAATCGCATCATCGCCAGACCAATCTTCGACCTTCTCACCGGTGAAGCCCTGTTCATCTCCGTAATAGACGGAGGGAATCCCGCCGACGGTCATCAGGATTGCAAAAGCAACAATCAACTTCTCGGCCCCGACAGTCGTTGCGATACGGGTGACATCGTGATTACCGATGAAGATGTTCGGAGTGAAGGTCTCCAAGAACTTGTTGTTCCTCTTTAGAGTCCAATCAAGTTCGAAAAGGTTGTCGTCGAGCAGGCTTGACCAGATCGCTTTCCACAGTTCGTACTGGGTCACCGAGTCGACCGTTGAATCCTCAACAAATGCCGGGTAATCTCCGTGGATGACTTCGCCGAGGAACCAGGATTCGGGAAAATCCTGGCGCACGCGGGTAAGTACCTTCGCCCAGAACTCGGGGGGAACCGAATAGGCCGCATCGAGCCGCCACCCATCGATTCCTCGCTCAAGCCAATACCTCATAACGGAGACGGCATAATCCTGTGCCTCTGCGTTCGCATGATTGAGACGGACGAGGTTTCCGTGTCCTTCCCACACTCTTGGTGCCGGTCCATCTGGACCGTCCCAGTCAATGTCGAAGAGTCGTCCCTCGACTGACTCAGGCCCCGCTTTGAGTGCGGCAGCAAGCATTGGGTGATCGACGCCAACGTGGCTGAACACGCCGTCCAGAAGGACGCGGATGCCCTTTTCTTTGCACCTCGAAATCAACTCCGCGAAATCTCTCTCACTTCCCAGACGAGGATCGATTTGAAACTGGTCAATGCTGTCGTAACCGTGTGAGGTTGAGGCGAAAATGGGGCCCAGGAGCAGCCCGTTACATCCAAGGTTCGTGAGGTAGTCGAGCCACTCATTTAGCTGAGGGAGGCGAGTCTGCGCCCACTGCCTGCCACCACTGTCATCGACCCGTATCGGTGCGCCGGTAAAACCCAGAGGATAAACGTGCCACCAAATGGCGTGATCAACCCAGCTCATGGGATCAGACTAACCCGTCGCCGAGACTCTGCCGCGATCTCGGCAGCGACTCGGTGTCAGAAGCACATCCCGTGACTGCGAACCTGCGAACAATGCCCGCAGGGTGGCGCAGACGAAAAGTGGCTCCGATCCCCGCTTAGAATCGTTTGGTGACCACATCAAGAGCCTCCCAGGTGCTGCCCTTTGCCGGGCGCATCGTGGTGAAGGTAGGATCCTCGTCCCTAACTCGCCGCGATGGACACCTCAGCGTCGCCAAGTTGAACGCCATTGTTGAAGCGCTCGTGGACTACCGAGCGGCCGGACACGAGGTTCTGCTTGTCTCCTCAGGCGCACAGGCTGCGGCAATGGGAGCGCTGTCTCTGACGAGGAGGCCGAGGAACCTTGCCGAAGCGCAGGCTGCAGCCAGCGTCGGCCAGGGGCTGTTGATTGCGGAATACACCCGCGCATTCGGGGCTTACGACATTCCGGTCGGTCAGGTCCTTCTCACTGCAGAGGATGTCCTCCGTCGCAATCAATACAAGAACGCCAGCCGAGCCCTAGAGGAGCTATTGCGCCTCGGGGTCATTCCAGTGATAAACGAAAACGACACGGTTGCAACGGATGAGATCAGGTTCGGTGACAATGATCGTCTCGCGGCGCTGGTTGCCCACCTTTCAAAGGCAGATGCGCTCGTTCTGCTAACCGATGTTGATGCCCTCTACACAACGAAACCGACGCTTCCGGGAGCAATGCGCGTTCCGGTTGTCGAGCACTTTGATCAGGTCGAAGTCCTGGATACTCGCGCTAAAGGCTCCGGTTTCGGAACCGGAGGTATGGCGAGCAAAGTTCGCGCTGCTGCGATGGCGACAAGTTCTGGGATTCCCGTCCTGCTCACCAGTGCGGACCTGATTGTTGACGCGCTATCCGCCTCCGACGTTGGGACGTGGTTTGAGGTGACCGGAAAGCGATTGGCGGCGCGCCAGCTCTGGCTCGCATACGCCGCCGATGTTGGGGGGCAGGTCGTTGTGGACGACGGTGCAGCACGTGCTGTGACTGAGAGGAACGCGTCGCTGTTACCGGCGGGCGTTATCGGTGCATCTGGATCATTCCGTGCCGGTGATGTCATCGAGATCATCGCTCAGGATGGAACTGCACTCGGACGAGGGCGTGCTGGCTTCTCCTCGACCAACTTCGAGAAAGTCCGGGGACTGTCTATCGGCGACATCGAGGCCCGGTTCGGGGTGAGTCTGGCGCACGAGGCAGTGCACCGCGACGAACTGGTCGTCATGGCTCGACACAGGAGAGCCTAGTCCAAGCGCTGTCCGTTGATTGGTTGCTTCTTTAGACACACGCCCCCACGCTCTATCGTGGGGCCATGAACGCCGATACGACCGAAGCCGTAAGACAAATTGCCGCAAACAGTCGAGTCGCTAGTAGATCGCTCGCGACAGCTTCTGCGGCCATCAAAGATCAGGCCCTGTTGGCGATGGCCGATGCGCTTGAAAGCCAGGCATCCAGAATCATCGTGGCTAACGAGTCAGACCGTACTCGGGGAGTTGAGAATGGACTCAGCGAAGGCCTACAGGATCGACTCAAGCTCGATACCGCCCGAATCAAGGGGATTGCGGACGCTCTGCGCCAGCTAGCCGCCCTACCTGACCCAATCGGGGAAGTAGTGCGCGGTTCAACCCTGGAAAACGGACTGAAGCTACGCCAGCTGCGCGTGCCAATGGGAGTCGTCGGAATGATCTACGAGGCTCGCCCGAACGTGACTGTCGACGCCGCCGGTATCGCCCTAAAGAGTGGAAATGCGGTTATTCTGCGCGGCGGCTCCGCTGCTCTCGACAGCAATATCGTTTTGGTCGATGTACTCAGGGGCGCCCTGGAGGATTCCGGATTGCCCGCTGATCTGATCCAAACCATCGACCCTCTCGGACGGGAAGGTGCAGTGGCGCTGATGCAGGCCCGTGGGCTGGTGGACGTCCTCGTGCCCCGTGGAGGTGCCGGACTGATCCAGACCGTGGTCCGAGAAGCCCAGGTCCCCGTAATCGAAACCGGCGTCGGCAACTGCCACGTCTATGTTGACTCTCAGGTCGACCAGGACCAGGCGCTCGCGATCGTCATCAACTCGAAGACCCACAGGGATAGCGTATGTAACGCTGCAGAGACACTCCTCGTCCACGAAAATGTGTCCAGGGAGTTTGTCCCGCGGGTCGTAAAGGCGTTAGCCGAGCGGGGAGTCATCATCCACGGAGACAGTCGGGTTGCGGAGCTCGCGCCAGTGGATGTTTCGGTCGTTTCTGCTACTGACGAGGACTGGGCCAAGGAGTATCTAGGGCCTGAGATGGCGATCGGTGTCGTGGACTCTCTTGAATCCGCTATCAACCACATCCAGACATGGTCGTCAGGCCACACCGACGCGATCTGCACCACTTCGATTAGCGCAGCTAACGAGTTCACCGGGCGTGTTGACTCGGCCGTCGTCAACGTTAACGCCTCGACCAGGTTCACTGACGGCGGAGAGTTCGGGCTAGGAGCCGAGATCGGTATTTCGACCCAGAAGTTGCACGCGCGCGGACCGATGGGACTCTCTGAACTCACGACCACCAAGTGGGTTGTGATGGGGGATGGTCAAATCCGCTAGCCGGAGGCCGTCCGGGATTTGGACACCTCGTCTGTGTCAACGAAACAGGTGGCTAGTCTCGCATGCATGTGGTCAAAGCGAATGTGCCGTTGAGTCAGACAACCTGACTGACAGAGCGGCTTTCTCGCACCATACTTTTCTCCGCTACTGGGGCCTCATATCTAGGAGACCGGGCGATACCAGGGAAAACAATGCAAGTGGATGTCGGTCCCCACGGTCAGGATGTTCCTCCCAATGCTGGGGAGAGCTACTGACTCAAAGGAAACCAGGCGGATTCCCGCACCTCCCCAGCCCCAAGAACCAAGAGCTGAGAGACAAAGAAAATGACCGAAAACCTAAAGTTTGAAACCCTGCAGATTCACGCTGGCCAAGAGCCGGATCCGACGACGGGAGCCCGGGCGCTACCGATCTACCAAACGACTTCATACGTGTTTGACAGCCCTGAACAAGCAGCGAATCGCTTTGCGCTTACCGAGTTGGGGCCGATCTATACCCGGATCACCAACCCCACGACCGAGGTCGTTGAGAACCGGATCGCTGCGCTGGAAGGCGGAGTGGGGGCACTTCTGGTTGCTTCGGGCCAAGCCGCAACCTCGTACGCAATATGGAATGTGGCAGGAGCAGGCGACCACGTTGTATCCAGTTCGTCGCTGTACGGGGGCAGCTACAACCTCCTAGCGCACACGCTGCGCAAGCTCGGGGTCGAGGTGACCTTCGTTGATGATCCGGGAGACCCCGAAGCGTGGCTTGCCGCCGTCAAACCCAATACCAAGGCCTTCTATGCCGAAAGCATCCCGAATCCAAAGGGTGACATCCTCGACATTGAAGCCGTAGCTAACGCTGCCCATTCGGTCGGAGTGCCGCTGATCGTGGACAACACGGTAGCGACGCCGTACCTAATTCGCCCCTTTGAGTGGGGCGCGGACATCGTGGTGCACTCGGCAACCAAGTATCTGGGTGGCCACGGAACCTCGCTTGGCGGAGTGATCGTCGATTCCGGCAACTTCGACTTCGCTCAATACCAGGAGCGGTTCCCGGACTTCAACCAACCCGATGAAACCTATAACGGCCTGGTCTTCGCCCGTGATCTGGGTGTCGGTGGAGCTCTGGGAGCGAACCTCGCGTACATCCTCAAGATAAGGACGCAGTTGCTACGTGATCTGGGAGCGGCAATTTCCCCGTTCAACGCGTTCCTAATCTCCCTGGGAATCGAAACGCTATCGCTGCGTGTCGAGCGACACGTCGAGAATGCCCAAAAGGTTGCCGAGTTTCTCAGCTCGCACCCTGAGGTGGAATCGGTGACCTACTCCGGCCTTCCTGACAGTCCTTACTACGGCCTCGGCAAAAAGTACGCTCCGAAGGGTACCGGTGGCGTCCTGAGTTTTGAGCTAAAGGGAGGTGAACCCGCAGGCCGCGCCTTCGTTTCAGCCGTCAAGCTGCATTCGAACGTAGCAAACATAGGCGACGTCAGATCACTGGTAATCCACCCGGCGTCAACCACCCACTCCCAACTCACTGAGGAAGAGGGGAGAAAGGCGGGAGTCACCCCCGGCTTGATCCGACTTTCTGTTGGCCTTGAGAATATCGACGACATCATTGCCGATCTCGAACTCGGTCTTGAGGCAGCGCGCGAGGCAGGGGAGTAGTGACTCCTCCAGTGTCCGGCGCCTGGCGCGAGGGCGACCCTGTGGGGGAGCGGCAGTTCTTCCACGGTGGACCCCTCGCGCTAGAAGCCGGTGGGCTACTGCCGGAGTATAAGTTGGCCTACGAAACCTGGGGAGAGCTAAACGAGGCGCGCGACAACGCGGTTCTGGTCCTCCACGCACTCACCGGTGATTCACACATCCGGGGTCGCATGGGGCCTGGCCATCCCACCGAGGGATGGTGGACGGAACTAATCGGCCCGGGCGCCCCTCTTGATACCGAGAAATACTTCGTCGTCGCTCCAAACGTTCTCGGCGGCTGTATGGGTTCCACCGGCCCTGCCTCCGACGCGCCAGACGGAAAACCCTGGGGATCTCGGTTCCCGTTCATCACCATTCGTGACACCGTCAATGCCGAGGTTGGTCTCGCCGACGAGTTGGGCATTGATACCTGGGCCGCTCTCGTCGGGGGGTCCCTGGGCGGAATGCGTGCCCTGGAGTGGGCAGCCATGTTTCCCGAGCGGGTCGAACGTCTGCTTCCGGTCGCCACAACCGCAAAAACTAGCGCAGACCAGATCGCGTGGGCACACACGCAGGTCGCCGCAATCGAGACTGATCCTCACTTTTTGGGCGGTGACTATTATCGGGCCGATGTCGGTCCGACCGCTGGGCTGTCAATTGCTCGCCAAATCGCCCAGACCACGTACAGGTCAGCCTACGAACTAGCTCAGCGTTTCGGTGGTGAACCGCAGGGCGCAGAAGACCCGTGGCGCGGAGGCAGATACGCCGTCCAGTCATACCTGGAGCACCAGGGGAGTAAGTTCATTGAACGTTTTGATGCCAACTCATACTGCGTCTTGACACGGGCATTCATGGCCCACGACCTGGGACGAGGCAGGGGAGGGCTGGACCAAGCGCTCTCGCAGATACGGGCAAGAACCCTTGTCGTCGGCGTCGATACCGACCGTCTCTGTCTTCCGGAAGAATCAGAACTGATTGCCGAACGCATTCCTGGCACCGACGGGGTGTCTTGGGTTAGTTCGCACTCAGGACATGACGGCTTCTTGTTGGAGTTCGATCAGTTTGGCCCTCTGGTTCGCCAGCTGGTTTTGTCTCCGGTTTAGACTCTTTCGTCACTCATAGGACTTTCGGCGGACAATCGGTACAATTTTATACTGTACGGGGGTATGGTGTTCACGACAGAGCAGATCCTCAACGTCGAAGGAGATAAGCATGGCCGAGATTGTCGTGCTTGGAGCGGGAGTTTCGGGTCATACGGCCGCGCTACACCTGCGCCGCATGCTGGGAACGGAACACAAGGTTACCGTTGTCACCCCAAACAAGAACTACAACTGGATTCCCTCAAACATTTGGGTCGGAGTCGGAACTATGGCCCAGAAGAAGGTCATTTTCCCCCTGGCTCCCATATATGAGAAGCAGGGAATCAATCTGGTACAGGCCAAGGCCACTGAGATTCACCCTGAGGGCAACTCAAGTAGTAGCCGTCCTTACGTAGTCGTTGAGAGTACGGCTCCGGGAACTGCCGGTTCTAGCCAAGAGATCAGCTACGACTATCTGATAAATGCAACCGGGCCGAAGCTAAAGTTCGAAGCAACAGAAGGGCTTGGACCCGACACCGGCAATTCGGTCTCAGTCTGCACCGCGGACCATGCCGTGCACGCCTCTAAGGAACTCGACAAGCTCATCGCCAAAGCCAAGAAGGGGCAGAGGCAGGTCGCTGTCGTCGGGATGGGTAATGGAACCTGTACCTGCGAGGGTGCTGCATTTGAGTACGCGTTCAACGTCGATGACAAGCTGAAGAAGGCGGGAGTCCGAGACAAGGTCGAGCTAATCTATTTGACCAATGAGGCTGAACTCGGAGATTTCGGCGTTGGAGGCATGACGTTCGTCGAGCAGGGTTTCGAGACCAGTTCGCAGATCTGGACTGAGTCACTGTTCCGCGAGCGAAACGTCAAGGCTATCCTCGGGGCCGCTGTATTGAAGGTAGAGCCGAACAAAGTCACCTACGAAACGCTTGATGGAGAGATTCACGAGTTAGCCTTTGACTTCGCAATGCTGCTGCCTCCGTTTGGTGGACAACCAATGAAGGCCTATGACAAAGAAGGCGCTGACATAAGTGGAGTGATCTTTGCTCCGTCTGGCTTCATGAAGGTCGATGCCGACTACACCCCGAAGCCCTATGAGGAGTGGCGCGCAAAGGACTGGCCCCGGACCTACCAGTCCCCGGCCTACTCGAATATGTTTGCAGTCGGAATCGCGTTTGCCCCACCACACCAGATTTCAAGGCCGCGCACCTCCCCGAACGGCACCGCGATTGCACCTGCGCCGCCTCGGACGGGAATGCCTTCTGGCGTAATGGGCAAGGCCGCAGCCACGACCATCGCTCGACGGATCAAGAAGGGGGCCAGCGCGCCTGCCGAGAACGCTTCCATGACTGAGATGGGGGCAGCGTGTGTTGCTTCGTCCGGTACTGGCATGAAGAGCGGTACCGCCGCAGCTATGACGATGATGCCGGTGATCCCTGATTTCGAACGATATGAAACCGGTCGCGATATCAAGGACACAAAGGGGGAGATCGGCCTGCACGGCCACTGGGTGAAGCTAATGCTGCACTATCTATTTATTTACAAGGCGAAGGCAAAGCCTTTCTGGTACCTGATTCCGGAGTGATGACCAATGGTGAAAGAAACTACAGCCGAGCTGTCTGAGCAGGCAATGGACGCATCACAACCATTTGCCGATGTCACAGGAGCGCCTCTACCAACAAACAAGACACTTAGGTCGAGGAAGGCTCTTGTTCCTCAGTTCGGGAAGTTCGTCGGGTTCAGCGCTGGGATCATGCGGATGGTCGTCAAAGGACACCTGCACAGTAAGTAACCCCTAGAGGCAAGAGGCGGAGAAGAGATTTCAACGGCGAGATCTCTTCTCCGCCTCTGACGTTAACACTGACGAGGATCACAGTGTTGAGGCGTTTTGGATGTACCCCCTAGGGGTATAGTAATCTCAGGTTTACAGAGAGCGAGCCAGAATATGCGTATCGTCGTTGTCGGTGGGGTAGCTACGGGCATGAGTGCTGCTGCCAGGGCCAGACGCCTTGATGAGTCGGCCGAGATCATCGTCTTCGAGAAGGGGCCGTATGTTTCATTCGCCAACTGCGGTCTGCCTTACTACGTTGGCGGGGAGATCAAGGATCAGTCAAAACTACTGGTTCAGACACCCGAATCGCTACGCGCAGCTCTCAATCTGGACGTTCGCGTCAACACAGAAGTTGTTGCCATGGACGCTGCCGCGAAGACGGTCACTGTGCGCTCTGAGGGCGAGGAATCCACAGTCGAATATGACGCGCTGGTTCTAGCGCCGGGAGCGGAGGCGATTCGCCCACCAATCCCTGGACTCGACTCCCCGCGCGTAATGACACTACGTAGCGTTGATGATGCGTTGGCTATGAAAGACTCGGTCGACTCATCCGCGAAACGAGCGGTGGTCCTCGGAGCTGGGTTTATCGGTCTGGAAGCTGCTGAAGCACTACGACATCAGGGCCTCGCCGTCACAGTTGTGGAACTTGCACCGCACGTTCTTCCTCCACTTGAAGCCGAACTTGCCACCTATGTGAAAGATGCGTTGGCCGCCCTCGGAATCGATGTCTATGACGGAATCGGGGCCACGGAAATCAGGCATGGAGAGGACGCCGACCAGGTAGTTCTCTCCGATGGCACCGCATTGGATGCTGAGCTTGTGGTGCTCTCAACCGGTGTTCGCCCGGCGACAGCACCCTTCGAGGCGGCTGGCGTTGAGTGCTCGAAGGGAGCCATGCTGGTCGACTCCCACGGTCGTACTTCGCTAGAGAACGTTTGGGCTGGCGGCGATGCCGTGGCGGTACGCCCGAAGAATGGTGGTATACCTCGAGTCGTCCCGTTGGCGGGACCTGCGAACAGGGCTGGAAGACTGATTGCCGACTCCATCGTGCTTGGAGATCAGGCTCGTGAGATTCCGATGCCACTTAGTACTGCGGTTGTACGTGTAGGCAGCCAGACGGCCGCCCTCACCGGCGCTAACCGGCAGATGCTAGAGGCTGAAGGTCGCGAATATGAGACGATGAATCTTCACCCATTCCAGCACGCCACGTACTTCCCAGGCGCGAAGCAGATGCACCTGATCGTCCATTTTGACCCGAGGAACGGTGAAATTCTGGGAGCTCAAGGCGTTGGCGAAGAGGGCGTTGACAAACGAATTGACGTTCTTGCCACGGCAATAAAAGGCGGCCTGACCGTCTCGGATCTAATTGATCTCGACCTGACCTACGCGCCGCCTTACGGCAGTGCAAAAGACGCTGTGAACATGGCGGGCATGGTGGGGGAGAACGTCCTCGATGGCGTCACCCAACTCTGGCACGCCGAGGACCTGCTGGCCGAGATGGAGAGCGCACTAATCCTCGACGCTCGGAGCCAGGCGGAGTACTCATCGGGCCACGTGCCGGGTGCGCTCAACGTGCCGCACACCGAAATCCGGGAGCGGATTGATGAGATCGCCCGTGAAGCCGCGGGAAGGCCGATCCGAGTGCACTGTGCGTCTGGAGTTCGCTCGTACCTGTCCGAACGGATGCTTCGCGCCGCTGGCTTCGACGTCAAGAACATGACCGGTGGAATGATCACCATGAAGCAGGTGATCGCTGCCGGAATGCTACCTGAAATAGAACTGATCAAGGGCGAAGAGCGCGGCTAGCCGGACGCTCAAGCACCAGTCAGGCCACCAAACAAAGGAGAACCCATGTGTACAGCTGTTACCTGCCGTAAGTGCGGAAAAACCACCTGGTCTGGTTGTGGACAGCACGTCGACCAAGTAATGCGCGGGGTGCCGAAGTCTCAGCGCTGCCCAGGCCACCCAAAGGAGCCAAGAAAGAAGTTCCTCGGGATCTTCTAGAGGCTACTCGATTGTCAGAGCGACCTCGTCACCAATCGCTTTGGCTACTCGGGTGACGCTGTATACCCGGTAGAGTTGCGCGATTCCTAGAAGAACAAACGACAGGCCGAACACCCACTTGAGGATTGTCGCTGTCTCGTACAGGGGCAGCAGGATCATTGCTGCTCCCGCGATAATCGCTAACACTCCAATGACAAGCGAAACGGTGGTATTTTCCTTGCTTCGAATCGCCGCCATGAGTGTTATGACGCCTTCGGTGAGCCACAGCACCCCGAGGCACATGCCTAACACGAAGATGATTAGATCGTCTGTCGTCCGGCCCATGTAGACGAGGGCGAGTATCCCAACGAGCAGAGCAACAGCTCCGCCGACGATCCTGATCACGCGAGACATTCTCGATAGATCATTTCCCATGACCCCCATCACCAGGTAAAACACGCCCATCGCAATGGCATAGACGCCGATCACGATAGCGAAGACGCGAAGCACTCCAGACGGCCAGAACAGGATCAGGAGGCCCGCAAGAATCGCCAAAATGCCCGTCGTCACAAAGGCAATTCGATACCTGGAATAGATGCGCTCAACTCGGGTTGCTGCACCTGCTATATCTGACATACGAGCCTCCGTGGCTTCTTGGTAAATCCTGCTTCTGGTTTAGTCGAGGGCATGAACTGTCGATCAACCTAACAAGAGCGAATTTACCCGATTGGGATCGTTCGATGGACAGTATTCAGGAGACTCACGCAATTGTGGAAGTCTTTCTCCTGAAGCCGGGCTGCGGGTTCTGCTCGAATGACAAAGAAGCGAGGGATGAGACATGACTGATAGCACTGGGGCGTTGACGGTAGCGGTAGTTGGCGCGACAGGACAGGTCGGGACAGTCATGCTGGACCTGTTGCGTGAGCGTCAGTTTCCCATCGCAAAGCTGCGCGCCTTTGCTTCGCCTCGCTCTGCCGGAAAACAGATCGAGTGGAACGGTCAGACCATCACCGTTGAGGACGTTACAGCTTCCTCGGTCGAGGATCTCGCCGGAATCGACATTGCACTGTTCAGTGCCGGCGGAGGCGCATCGAAAGAGTATGCTCCAAGGTTCGCCGAGGCCGGAGCAGTCGTGATCGACAACTCTTCGGCGTGGCGGTCGAATCCTCAAGTTCCACTGGTTGTCTCAGAGGTCAACCCTAATGACGCTCTTGATCGTCCCCTCGGAATAATCGCAAATCCGAACTGCACGACAATGGCGGCTATGCCAGCCCTGAAGGCTCTGGACGCGGTTGCAGGCCTACGTAGCCTCAAGATCACGACGTTCCAGGCAGTATCTGGAAGCGGCCTTGCGGGTGTCGGCGAGTTAGCCGGACAGATCCGCGCTTCCGAGGAGCAACCGATCGAGAAACTCGCTCGTAGCGGTGAGGCAGTTGAACTGCCAGACCCAAAGGTCTATGCCGCGCCGATTGCCTACAACGTGGTCGCTCTCGCTGGTTCACTCGTTGATGACGGTAGTGGAGAAACAGATGAGGAGCAGAAGCTGCGGAACGAATCCCGTCGCATCCTAGGTCTGCCCGATCTTTTGGTTTCCGGGACCTGCGTCAGAGTTCCAGTCTTCACTGGGCACTCTCTTTCCGTCCACGCAGAGTTCGACAACCAGATTTCGGTTGATGAGGCGATGTCTGCCCTTGCCGGCCAGGCGGGAGTCGAGTTGGTTGACCTGCCGTACCCGTTGCTGGCCGCCGGCGCTGATCCGACGTTTGTTGGGAGAGTGCGCCAGGATCAGTCTGTGGAAGGCGGAAGAGGACTGGTGTTCTTCGTTTCATCGGATAACCTGCGCAAGGGTGCGGCACTAAACGCCGTTCAGGTTGCAGAAGTGGTTGCTAAAGAATCTGAACCCCAACACCAGGCCTGAGAAGTCTAGTCTGCATTCCCCGGGCTTCTGGCAGAGCCTCTACCGCCTCCAAGAGGCCGCGGCTCTGGTCTTCTGTGTGTAGCACCAGAACAGTCGGCCCAGCACCGGAGATTAGTGCCGCGTATCCCTGGGAGCGCAGGTTCGTCATGACCGCGTGTGAGGACGGCGCTAATGAGCGCCTATAGTCCTGATGCAACCTGTCCGCAGTTGCCTCGAGCAGTAGAGCCGGTTCTTCCGCCAGCGCGTGAACCAGCAGAGCCGAACGAGCCAGATTCGCTATCGCGTCGGTCATTGGAACCATGGACGGCAGAGCACCACGGGCACTGTCGGTGAGTAGCTCGGTGTTTGGAATTATCGCTAGAGCTCGTATGTTCTCAGCAATCGCGCTGGGTCGGCTCTGCGGCACGGAGGTCCCGTCGGCGGTGGTTGAGGGCCAGGTGATAGTGAAACCTCCGAGAATGGCGGGGCCTACGTTATCGCCGTGCCCCTCGATCCGGTACGCACGAGTGAAAACCCATTCACGATCCAGCGGCTTGTCCGGATAGGTAAGTGTCCAGGCAAGTGTCAGTCCCGCGACGATCGCTGCGGAGGATGACCCGAGTCCTCGGGCCAGGGGGATAGAGAGCTCAGCCTCAAAGGCAAGCCCTGGAACGGTCATATCCCACTCTGTCAGAGTCTCAAGAATGGTACGAACCACCAGGTGCGTTTCATCGTGGGGAAGAGCCTGTGATCCCGGTCCGGAGAGCGAAAACTCAAGCCCATAGTCGATTACTCGCACCGAGGACTCGTCCGTCCAACTCAGTGCCATACCGAGTGAGTCAAAACCGGGCCCCAGGTTCGCACTTGTGGCTGGAACCCTCACCGATGCTCTGCGACCGACGGGGATGGCAATGCTCACTGTTCCTCCAGGAAATCGCGCCCACGGCGCACTAAGTGTGTTTGTCTTATAGTGCCTCGGAGCCCGGCAAAGGGCGCGCTGACGTCACCATGCGGACCTGCGTCTAGGGTGTGTCTCCCAAATCCCTGCTCGCTGTGGTGACCGTGAAATCCGCGCTTGCTACGTTGTCATCGTCGGCTTTGCCACCAGCAAAGCCTCCTCTTCCGCCTTGCAACCACGAATTTCCCGGGCATCCTCGCCCGAGCACAGATTCAGGAGACACACCCTAGTTCTTGCGCGCCCGCTTTTCGCGTACGCGTACCGATATTTGAATTGGGCTACCGACGAAGCCAAACTCCTCGCGAAGTCGCCTTTCAATGTAGCGGCGATACGTAGGCTCTAAGAACGCTGACGTGAAGATGACGAACCGTGGAGGAGCCGTCGAAGCCTGGGTAGCAAAAAGAATGCGTGGCTGCTTTCCGCCCCGAACCGGATGGGGATTTGCAGCCTGAAGCCGACCGAGAAACGCGTTGAGTTTGCCTGTTGAGATTCGGGTTTCCCACCCGTCAAGTGCCTGGTCGATGGCGCGGGGCAGTCGGTTCATATGCCAGGTAGTGAGCGCAGAGACGTTGACTCGCGGGGCCCATTCGATTTGGCCCAGGTCTTTCTGTTCCTCGCGCTCCAGATCTGCACGACGCTCATCGTCAACAAGGTCCCACTTGTTATTCGCGATCACCAGAGCTCGTCCAGCGTCGATCACCTGTTGGATGACTCGGACGTCCTGTTCCGTGAAGGGAACTGACGAGTCCACTAGGACAACTCCGACCTCAGCGCGCTCAAGCGCTGCCTGGGTTCTAATCGAGGAGTAATAGTCGGCACCGGATACCTTGTGTAGGCGCCTCTTCACCCCGGCGGTGTCAATGAACTCCCATTCTCGACCATCCATAGTGATGATTTCATCAACCGGATCACGGGTAGTGCCCGCAAGGTCGTGAACGACCGCTCTTTCTTCCCCGGCAAGAGCATTTAGCAGAGACGATTTCCCGACATTCGGACGACCGACGAGGGCAACCCGTCGCAGACCTCCTTTGTCTCGTCTGCCTCCGATGGCCGACGCCTCGGGAAGAACTTCAAGGATCGCGTCGAGAAGGTCGCCGGAACCGCGTCCGTGTAGGGCTGAGACAGGTCGGGGTTCGCCAAGGCCGAGCGACCAGAGTGACGCGACATCGGCTTCCTGTGCGGGTGAGTCAGCTTTGTTGGCTGCGAGCACCACCGGTTTGCCCGAATCGCGGAGCAGCCGCACCACTCGTTCGTCCGTGGCTGTAGCGCCGACATTCGCGTCCACCACGAAGATTACGGCGTCGGCCAGTCCTATCGCGATTTCGGCCTGGTCGGCTACCTGACGGTCCAGTCCACGAACGTCAACCTCCCATCCACCGGTGTCAACGAGGATGAACTTGCGCCCGGCCCATTCGGCATCGTACATAACGCGATCTCTGGTGACTCCCGGGGTGTCCTGAACCACGGCCTCGCGCCGTCCAAGAATGCGATTGACCAGCGTCGACTTTCCGACATTAGGGCGTCCGATGATTGCAAGTACCGGCGGGTGTGCTGCCTCGATCTGGCCCACTTCTGGGGCATAGTCCTCATCGAGAAGCGCGAGGTCCTCTTCATCGAGCTCATATGATTCGAGGGCGACACGCATCGTCTCGTACTGGAGCTCGTCCTCAGACAACTTCCGGGAGTTCGTATCTTGAATCTCGCTCATGGTTCTTACCTAATCAGTAGTAATCGTGCCTAGTTAGCTCTCGGTGTCAGGATCTGACCGACTGATAGCCGAGGTCCTCGAACTCTTCTTCCGCTACGTCTGGATCGTAAAAGGCAATGGCTTCGCCATTCCATTCTTGAACGCGTTCACCGCCCTTACCGGTGATGATAATCAGGTCGCCCGGCGCTCCGGCCGCTATCCCACGGCGAACTGCAGCGCGGCGTCCCTCTTTCACCTCAACCACGCCCTGCATATCAGGACGAACGCTCGCTATCGCGTCGAGCAGTTCACGGCGGATGGCCCCCGCGTCTTCAGTTCGAGGGTTCTCATCAGTGACTATCAATAGGTCCGCTTTACGGGCAAAGACTTGTGCAAGGGGAGCGCGTTTTGTTGCGTCCCGGTCGCCGTCGGTGCCGAAGACCGCGATGATCCTCCCTTCTGTAAGGGGTCGAACCACGTCGAGAAGAATGTCAATGGCCTCGGGTGTATGTCCGGAATCAACCATTACGGCAGGTGCGATACCACTTGGCTTCTCAACCCAGTGGCAGCGTCCATCGACAGGAGGAGCCTGCTCAAGGTTGGTGATTGCTTCAACGAGGGGAACGCCCAAGACGTGCGCGGTGACAAGCGCCAGTGCGGCATCCTGAACGTTGGCAGGGCCCGGAAGCGGACACACAGCCTCTAGGTCATCGCCCTGCGGGGAGAGAAGGTGGAACCTGGATCCACCAGTCGTCGCATCGGGGACAATCGAAATAACCCTCCACAGAGGGATTTCACCCAGCATCGGATCGTCTTCGGAGAGAACCTGAACCGCCTGCACCGGGATTTGGGACTCGGCCACCAAGCGTCGGCCGTACTGATCGTCAACGGCAATCACCGCACTGTCCGTCCGATCAGGCTCAAAAAGTTTCGCTTTGGCCCGCAAGTAAGAGTCCATGTCTCCGTGGAAGTCCAGGTGATCATGCTGAAGGTTAGTGAAGACTCCCACATCGAAATGGATGCCGTCGACCCGTCCCAGTTCGAGGGCATGGGATGAAACCTCGACCACCGCTGAGGCGCAGCCTTCCTGCTGTGCGAGAGCGAGGGCGCGCCCGACCACGGGTGCTTCGTGAGTTGTCCGGTCCGCCTTAACGCTGGTAACCCCTGTGTCTATTTCAATCGTGCTCAAGACCGCAACCGGCTTGACTGGAGCGCCAAGGGCGGCCCGAACCAGATAGGTGGTTGTGGTCTTTCCGTTAGTCCCGGTCACCCCGACTTTGCGCAACCTCGCGCTATATGGGGCGTATAGGGCCTTAGCAAGGGTCGCAGCAGCCCCACGGGGGTCCTCGACTACGACCAGTGGCGTCTCAAGGCGTTTGACGATCTGGGCCCCCTGGGCATCGGTCACCAGAACTGCGGCGCCCAAGGCGACCGCGCCCTCAGAGAAACGTGCGCCGTGCCTAGATCCAGGGACACCAACAAAGACCCATCCATCGGCGATGTCGGTCGAGTCGACGCTGACACCGGAAACGAGAACCTCGTCGGCAGAGCTTACCCGGTCGGTAGAGACAAACTTCGCATCCGGAAGCTCACTCAGTAGTTCAGAGAGGGGACGAGGCTTAATCGATGGCCGCAGGGTCGCAAGGTCAGACATACCCCTCATTCTAGGTTCGAGAACAAGGAGCGCCCTACATGTTTGTTTCGTATCGTGCGCTAGAGTTCTGCGCAGGGGAGCCAAATGACCGAGTCCGGTACTTCAAGTCAGCAAGTTCCTTCGCGCCGCGACACTGGGCGAACCGAGCCGCCCGATACCCTCAGCGAGTCCCGGATCATTACCGATCCGGGGGCTTCAATGGCCCTGCTTAACCGCATCGCAGAGAGTTCGATGGATCCCGGATACCGGGAGGCCCCAGTAGCCGACAAAGGTAAGCGCTCCAAGTGGTGGGCGGTCTGGACCCTGTTGCTCTGCATCATCTTCGCCTTGGCGACTACCTGGGCCGTCAAGGGCCTACGGGCCGACAGCGGAACAGGGCAACGCGCAATGGCTCAACTTGAGGAGCAAATCGAGTCGAAACGAACGCTGGTAGATGAGCTTGAAGCCGAGTCTGTACTGCTTACTGAGGAGCTTCAGGGACGCGAGGCGCTGATCACGGAAACCCAACCGACAAACGCCTCGCTTGATATGGCATCGGGTGTACGAAAGGTTGAGGGGCCCGGAGTCGTTGTAACCCTCACGGAGTCCGTCTCTACGGGTTCGGTTCCAGCGGTTGACGATGGCGCGGTACGCGCCGTTATCAACGCGCTCTGGGAGGGTGGCGCGGAAGCCATTACGATCAACGGCGAACGGGTTGGACCGCAGACAATTGTGAGAATGGCTGGCCAGTCAATTCTGGTGAACCTGAAGGCGGTGCGAAGTCCATACGTGATTGAGGCGGTCGGTGATCAGCAGGAACTTCTGAATTCCATGAAAGAGGACGCTACAGTCCAATCGTTACGGGCCAAGTCCGGGATGTCGATAAGCAATGCGGCCTCAAACCGTCTGATACTGGGATCAGTGCCGCTTTCACAGACGTGGTATCTGCATCCGCTCGAAGCCGAAGCAGGGGAGGGGTAGAGGATGGTTGCCGTCATTGGTTTGGTACTCGGAGTTGTCCTGGGTCTCATTTTTGATCCGGTGCTTCCAGCCGAGCTTCAGCCGTATCTTCCCGTTGCGGTTGTTGCGGCTCTGGATGCACTACTCGGAGCTCTGCGTGCAAACCTGGAGGGTAAGTTCTCAGATCGGGTGTTCATCACCTCATTCTTTTGGAACGTGATGGTAGCTTGCCTTTTGGTATTCCTCGGAGTCCAGCTGGGCGTTGGATCGGCTATGACCACGGCTGTTGTGGTCGTCCTGGGTATCAGGATCTTTTCGAACACCGCGTCAATCAGGCGCCTGATATTCAAGGCCTGATTATGACTGCTCCAAAGATGAGAGGCACGCACCGAGCGGAGACGGCCCGAAATGAGCCTCCCCAGTCAATGTCGCTTTCATCTGGCAGTCTCCGCCCTATGCACCTACTCGCAATCGTCCTGTGCGTGCTACTTGGCTTTGCGCTCAGCACACAGGTTCGATCACGTGACAGCGACGCAATTGGCAGGATGGATGAAACTCAGCTGGTCTCGATGCTTGCGGACCTGGAGCAACGCGAGCATGACCTAACTGCGGCAAACAATGATCTGCGTGCACAGATAGCGGAGCTGGAGGATTCGGCGAACTCCGCACAGGCCGCTCGGGAAGCCGCCGCCAAAGCCACGCAAGATGCATTGATCATCGCTGGAGGAATTCCGGTGGAGGGTCCTGGGGTGGTTCTGTGGGTGGCTCAGGGGGACGATCCGATCCCCGCCTCGGTGTTTGTTACAACCATGGCTGAGCTTCGCAACGGCGGGGCTGAAGCGATTGATCTGAACGGAGTCAGGCTCGGGGGCCGCTCCTGGTTCTCATCAGATGAAGTCGGGATCGTTGTCGATGGACAACCCATTTCCTCTCCCTACGTTTGGACTGCAATCGGCGACTCAAAGACTCTGGTGGGAGCCCTTGAGATCCGTGGCGGATCAGCCGCGCAGTTTCGCGCCTACGGTGCCACCGTGGATACGCGCGAGACGGACCTGATCACGATTGGGTCAACAATTGAGCCCCTGGAGCCAGGGTGGGCAGAGATTGTCCCGGGTTCGTAGTCATCAAGGGCCCCGAAATCGGATAGTCTTCTGTAGGTAACCGACTGATGAAGGGAGCAGAGCGTGGGCGACGACGGCACCTTTGACCCATCCAGCACAGCATTCTTTGGCACGGAGAGCGAGGAACCTCAGGAATCAACGAGAATCCCGCTTTCAGCAAGGGATCGTGAAGCTGTTGATGCTCTCCCTGCTGGTTCTGCACTCCTGATTGTTCAGCGCGGACCAAACACCGGGGCCCGGTTCCTACTGGATCGCGAGATCACCAACGCCGGCAGATCTCCCTCATCCGACATTTTCCTGGACGATGTCACAGTTTCGCGCAAGCATTGCCAGTTCATTTCCAAGGACGGCGTGCACATGGTTCGTGATTCGGGGGCTCTGAACGGCACCTACGTTAACCGCGAGAGGGTCGATCAGGCCCTTCTCTCTGCGGGCGATGAGGTACAGATTGGCAAGTACCGTATGACTTACCAGCCCTCACCCAAGCAGTGACGGGGGCAGCGGCAGGCGCAAGACTGGATCGGAGCAGGGCGCCGGAGAAGGAAAGGTCGGCCAGTTGGCCGCACGGGACTTCGCATGAACCAACCATGCCAATCGGCGCCGTCGTCAAGACCCTCAAGAGTGAGTTCCCGGCAACCACAGTCTCGAAGGTTCGTTTTCTTGAGGACAAGGGGTTGGTTAAGCCCCACCGCACAGCTTCCGGATACCGCAAATACTCGCTTGCTGACGTTGAACGCATCCGTTATATCCTGACTCAGCAGCGGAACTCATACGCGCCTCTGCGCGTGATTCACGAAAACCTTGTCGCCCTGGACGCAGGCCACCAGGCTGATGATCCTCGCCCGGCCCGCCTCATTACGGACGAGGGAAAGTCGGTCGCTCCGAGCGGTCGGAGCACCGTTTCGGTCCGCGAACTTGCTGACCTTACCGGGGTCAGTCGTGAGGTGTTGGAGGAGTACACCCGACTCGGCCTCATATCCCCTGACCTGGGCGGTCATTTTCCCTCATTCGCTGTTGCGACAGTGAACTTGATCGGCAAGGCCGTCGCCTCAGGGGTGCCGGCGAGGAATCTGCGCTCTGTTCGAACAGGGGCTGAACGATCAGCCGACATTATCGAGCAGGTGACCGTTGGTGTTACCCGCCGGGACAGATCCGCTGACAGGGAACGAGCCAAAGCTGAGGCGGTGGAGCTCTCGGAGGTCTTCGCCGAACTTCATGCTCAGTACCTACACTCTGCGCTCGCGTCACTCGACGTTTAGCGCGACACACCCCGACACTCACCCTCAAGTTGAGCCTGAAGGTTGAGTAGCGGGGTAGTCTTAGTGGCGAGAAACTTAGATAACGAATCCAGGCCGCAGTATCCTAGCCATAGGCTTTAGCTTGAACCATCCCACCAAGGAGTCCACATGAGCGCTAACGGCGACCAGTTGGCGGAATCTCGCCAGACGATGCTCTTTGGAGACACACTTGCTGAGATCGACACCACCGCCGGCTACCGTGGACCAGTGGCGTGTGGCGCTGCCGGGATAACGTATCGGCAACTGGACTACTGGGCACGCACCGGCCTGGTTGTTCCTTCACTGAGGAGCGCACAGGGATCTGGCTCGCAGCGCCTCTACTCTTTCAAAGACATTCTGGTGCTAAAAGTTGTCAAGCGTCTTCTTGATGCTGGCGTCTCCTTGCAGCAGGTGCGTACCGCCGTTGCACAGCTTGCAGATAGGGGAGTGGACGACCTAGCTTCCATTACCCTGATGAGCGATGGAGCGTCTGTTTACGAATGTTCTTCGGCGGACGAGATCGTTGACCTACTTCAGGGTGGCCAGGGCGTCTTTGGGATTGCCGTCGGAAAGGTCTGGCGCGAGGTCGAGGGAACACTGGCAGAGCTTCCAGTTGACCAGGGGGACGGGGTCATCGGGATGAACGAGCTTGAAGCGCGTCGTCGCGCCAAGCGCGCGGTCTGAGTCCGATGGTCTCAGACCAGCATTCTAAGAAAGCTCTCGATCTTCGTATTCGTGGGCGGGTTCAGGGGGTGGGCCTCAGGTACCGCCTCAAGTGGAAAGCCGATGAACTTGACATTGAGGGCTGGGCTCGCAACGAACTTGACGGGACGGTAAGTGTTCACGTCCAGGGCATGGGATATCGAATTGATCATTTCCGTGACTGGCTCCGCGCGGGGGTAGACGGAGTCTACATCTCACGGATCGATGTGGAAGCTTCAAGGTTTGAGCCGCTTGGTGGGTTCGAAATCATCGGATAGGGTAGCCAAGCCCCTTGAGTAATCTGACATAATGTACATTATCGGAGCACGGTAGGCTTCTACGCTTTACTGCTTAGGGCGTACTGAAACCGTTCCCCATGGTCCTCGTCCTATAATGGGACGGCAAACTCGCGACAAGTACTTAGGAGTTACGTTGGCAGATCGCGCACTTCGAGGCATGCAGATTGGTTCAAAGTCTCTCGAGTCTGAAGACGGTGTTGTATTTGCAGACCGTTTTGAGGCTCACTACGTTTGCCCGAAGGGTCATGATTTTCCGGTGATGTTCGCCGCCGAGGCCGAACCCCCAGCAACCTGGGAATGCCGCTGTGGCGAGATTGCTGAGCTGGTTGGTGATGCGGCCGTTGATGAAGATGCCAAACCTATCAAGCAACAGCGAACTCACTGGGACATGCTTCTTGAGCGTCGTAGCCTTGAAGAACTTGAGCAACTGCTTAAGGAACAGCTTGAGGCATACCGTAGCGGCGAACTTGAGCTAGATATTTCGTACCGCAACGGCTAGTCAGCACTATTTCCTAGTCGAGGACCCCGATCTCTTTGTTTTGGTCCCGCTCCCCTTTCGGGTAGATTTACTGAATCCTGACCTATTATTTACTCGTTGTTTACTATTACCTTGGCCGTGTTGCGCCCTAACCAGTGATCGACCATAGATATGGGCACCCACCGAGGCTAAAGCCAGCGCTCCACCGCCAAAGATCACTGCCCAAGACAGGCTCTCCCCCAGTCTCGCGGCCATCGTAATGGTGCTTCGCAGGGGAACTTCCGCCTGAAGGTGTCCTGCAACCTGCATGGGAGTCGAAGCGAGAATACTGCCGTCAGGTCTGACGATCCCAGAGACTCCGTTGGTAGAAACTTGAATCCCCGAGCGAGAGAACTCTGCGGCCCTGAATTGAAGCATCTGAAGCTGTTGCAAAGACTCGGGCGAATCATCAAAGTGAACGTTATTGGTCGGAACGTAGATTAGCTGTCCACCCAAGCGCACGCCTTCGGCAATGATCGGTTCGTATGCCACCTCGAAACAGATTCCAACGGCTACCGGCAGGATGCGTCCATCGTTCAGTTCGATCTCCATGTAACCGGGGTTGTCCACCGGAACCATATCGACTGCAATCTGTGCCGCCGCCGTGGCCAACTTCAGTGTTAGGGCACGGAAGGGAATGTACTCCCCCCAGGGAACCGGATGTTGCTTGCCATATAACGTTTCCGTAGCGAATCCCGACTGTTGCGGGCCTTCCTTCGGATACCACACACCGACCCAGTTGTAACGGACGTCTCCGTCGCGCTCCATAATGCCGATTACCAGGGGAACCTTGGCGGCATCCGAAGCCTCCAGGACGAGCTTCTTGGTCTCAATGAAATAGCGCGGATCTAAATCGGTGGCATTCTCGCCCCAGAAAACAACTTCGGGTGCCGCTCCGGACTCCAGTAGCTTCAAGGTCTCCGCCAGGTGGTTTCCGGTTACCTTTCCTGGAATCGAGAAAGTCTCGTCAGCCGGGACCTCAACATTGCCTTGTACCACACCGATTGAAACGGAACCCTCCTGCTGGGCGTTCGGCAGTCGAAAGAACACTGGACCGAACGCAATAAGGGCAACGATACCTAGCGCACCCAATCGCGCCCACGGGCTTGGGGCAAGCGGTTCCTTCAGCGCCAGCGCCCGCCGCAGAAGGATGGCAGAGGCCATAACCAGGAAGGCCACCAGCACCTCTCCGCCCAGCGGGGCGTAAGAGATCATCGGTGAGTCGACCTGTGGATAGGCGAGCTTACCCCATGGAAATCCACCGAACGGAACACGCGAGCGTAACTCTTCAAACGTGACCCACAACAGGGACCCACCGAGAACCTGACCCCAGAGCGTTCGGGACCAACTCCAAGTGCCAAGCGCGGAGAAGCTGGCTCCCCACAACCCGACAAAGAACGCCTGAGCGGCCGCAAGTGCAACCCAGGCGAGCAGTGTTCCATCCGTTGCAATCTGCATCCAGGAGATGTGCGGCATCAGGAAGACCATGGCCCAAAAAGCCGCATAGAGTCCACCCCGCAGCGGCGCAACCCGGTCAATTACAAAGACCAGTAACGCCAGAGAGGGGATCATTAGGGGCCAAATGCTCAGTGCCGGGAACGCGGCCCACATCGCTACGGCGGAGATAACCAGGAGGAGCAGGTCTAACGGTAGGCTTCCCGTTGCACGAAACCCGCGTTTCAACCTATTTTTTCCCGCGGCAGAACTCACAGGTCCTCCGTCCAGGCCACCACGCCTCTAAGGATTGTGTCGTATGCGGCTGAAGCCGAATCTCTAAGCGGTGAGCCTTCGACGCGACGAATCTGCTGGAGCATGTCAAGGACCTGGCGCATCCACCGCACAAAGTCACCACCGGACATCTCTGATCCGTCAAGTACCTTGGCTAGAGAGGCACCCCTGGCCCACTGGTACGTCATCGAGACCAGATCCGCGCTGAGTTCCGCAGTTCGATCGATTCCAGCCTTCTGCTCCGCTTGCCGGATTGTCTCTCCAATGGTCTCGGTGCTCGCCCACGCGTCCCGGAGGCGCTGCGTCGGAAGGGAAGGTTGCTCTGAGCTTCCGCTAGCTTCCGCTCGTGGCTCATAGACCACTGTGGAAATGATCGCCGCGAACTCTTGCGGAGTCAGTTCATCCCAAATTCCTTCACTTATTGCCTGCGCAACGACCAGATCACGTTCCCCGTAGATTCTTCGCAGCATGGCCCCGCGTTTGGTGACCGTATCTCCGTCGAGGAAATCCAGTGCGCGAAGGACCGTGCAGACCTGGTCAAACTCAGAGACGATCCGGGCGGTCCGACCCGCAATTCGCTCTGCAAGATCATCCCGCTCTCTGACCAAGCGTACGTAGCGGTGCCCAACCCCAGCATGTTGCTCACGGTCCGGGCAGGAGTGAACCGGATGGGCGCGCAATTTCTCTTCAAGTTCATTTGCGCGACGCAGCAGTTTTGTCGCTTCTGGGGAATCCTGAGAGCCGCTCCCTCTTGACTCTGACCTACTCTGGCTCTTCGGATGGAAATCACGGAGCTCACGCGCCAGATATTGCCGGTCTCTGGCACGTCTAAGGCCACCGTGCGGGACGTGCATGCGTCCTAGCGTCTCCATCCCCTCGGACGCCTCACGCGGTCCTAGGCGACCGATCTTGGCGTTCTCATCGAGGACGCTCGGAAGAGGCACTGCGTATCCTGGTGCGGCGGGCTGGATTACTACCCCTCGGCGCCACCTGCGCCCTCTACGGTACTGAACCACGTCGCCGATTCGTAGTTTCGACAGGGCTCGTATTTCGCTTTGATGTTTGTGACTACGACTCGCAGAGGCCGCTTTCTTCTGAAGTCTTGAGACCTCGTCTCGGAGCGAGAAGTACTCGCTCGCGTCTCCGCGATCGCAGTAGAGGTCACCCTTGATCTCCTCAATCCGCTCGTCGGATTCGCGTAGCTTCTGGGCTAACTTCACCACCGCTGCATCGGCCTGGTACTGGGCGAATGAGGATTCCAGAACCTGACGGGTGGTTGCCATGTCACTGCGTGCCAGTAGGTTGACCGCCATGTTGTACGAGGGAAAAAATGCACTCTTCAGCGGATAGCTTCTCTTGGACGCGAGCGCCGCGACTTCCTCAGGAGAGATGTCCCGGCGATCCATGACGACGGCATTGCCCTCAACGTCGATGCCCCGTCTGCCGGCGCGTCCGGTTAGCTGGGTGTACTCGCGCGGTCCGAGCCGCACGTGCTCTGAGCCATCCCACTTTTCGAGCGATTCGAGAACCACTGTGCGGGCAGGCATGTTAATACCAAGAGCAAGTGTTTCCGTGGCAAACACGACCTTGAGGAGACCGTGGGAAAACAGCCTCTCGATTGTCTCCTTGAGGATGGGAAGCAGCCCCGCATGGTGCGCCGCCACACCCGAGGCCAACGTCTCTGTCCAGGCGTTCAAACCAAGTGCCGCATGGTCTTCGACCGGAATTGATTCGAGCGCCGCAGAGGTTTCCTTGCGGATCTCCTCCCGTTCCTCAAAAGTGGTGAGTGTTAGCGGCGCCCGGGCAACCTCTTCTGCGGCCTGGTCACATCCGGCGCGAGAAAAGATGAAGTCGATGGCAGGAAGCAGGTTCTTTTGCTGCAGAACCTCCACCATCTTCGGGCGCGAAACCCAGGGGGTCGGATGAGCCCGACGACCGGAGCGGGGAATCGAAGGTCCAATCGCAGCTATCAGGTCGGGATTCAGGCGATGAACCGCTTCGTTCTTCTTCGCCGCTCGGCGCGGCTCGGCGTACAGGCTATAGAGCCGCGGGCCTACCATCATGTGCTGATAGAGCGGCACCGGCCTGCTATCAGAAGTCACTACGGTACAACTGCCTCGAACCGATGCGATCCAATCACCGAACTGCTCATAGTTCGACACCGTGGCAGACAGCGCGACAACTCGGGTATGCCGTGGGAGTTGAATCAGCACCTCTTCCCACACGGGACCCCGAAAGCGGTCCGAAAGGTAGTGAACCTCGTCCAAAACGACGATGCCAAGATTTCCGAGGTCCTTGCCCGCATAGATCATGTTGCGCAGCACTTCGGTAGTCATGACGACGATCGAAGCGTCACCGTTAACCGTCGTGTCACCCGTCAGCAAACCGACATTCTCATCGCCAAATCGCTCAGAGAAATCCCTGAACTTCTGGTTTGAGAGTGCCTTGATCGGGGTGGTGTAGAAGACTCTCTCCCCCGCCAGGAGTGCGAGGAAGGCAGCTCCCTCCCCAACGACGGTCTTTCCTGAACCGGTTGGGGCGCAGACCAGGACAGACTCCCCTAGTGCGACCGCCTCTAGTGCCTCGACCTGAAAATCATCGGCTCGAAATGGGAGGGTTCCCCAGTACTCCCCCAGCCCACTTTCCTCAATCTTCATCTGTCTGCGAAAACGGGCCATGCGCTCGGCAGCTGTCGGTTCAGTTGTACTCATGAGTCATCGCCGTCCTTTGGTCGCCCGGATTCATCAAGAACTACGCGCCAAGTCTTCGCTGCGTTTGAAGCAAAATCGGCGGCTTCATCAAGAAAAACCCCGGGATCAGTTTCGCGCACGTAACCGGCCAGGGCCAGAAGCTCCGTGCGGATCCATGAATGGTCCCAGACCGAGTAGTCTGCCGTGATTCCTTCGGCGTCTTCGCGGACCTGCCGTGCGGTGAGTTCAAGCTTCACCCAGGCCGCGGACGGATCGAGGTGAACCGAGACGGACTCTGACTCGCTCCTGGCTTCTTGCCCGATCATCGCCGCGTCGCCTGGGCCCACAACATTCACTTCCCCCATCCGGTCGAGGCGGAAGGAGCGCACAGCACCGGCTTCGATATCGACTGCGTCTAGAAGCCATCCGTCGCGGACAAAGTTCAACGAGGCAGGCTGGACAGTTCGGCTTGTTCGGGAACCGGTTCCGCTGACATAGTCGAATTGGACCCGCTGGTCTTCATCGATTGCCCCGCGCAATAGTTTGAGCTTGTCACCGGAGATCACCTCGTTGATCGTGTCGATAAACGGAAGCGGACTGCCTTCAGTTGCCCCGGCGAGGGCTGCGGCCTTCGAAATCGCTCCCGGGACATGAGCGAGTTCCTCGTCGGTAAGGCTCGGCGCAATGGCTTCAAGGCCATAAAGAAGAATGGCTAGGTCAGCGGCAGTTAGGTTAACTCCCCGTTCCAGTCCCAGTGGACTGCGAAGACAGAGGACACCGTCGCGTTCATACCGACCGTAGTCGAACTCAAGGGTTCGACCCGGTAGAAGGTCATCAAAACCGGCTTCGAGGAGAACAGCGAGATCCCTCTTCATCTGCTCCTCTGTTCTCCCAAAGTGGGTGGCCACCTGGTCGACAGTAAGACCCGGGTTGGAATCAATGAAACGGGCGAGGGAGACAAGTCGAGACAGACCAACTGAGCTCTTCTCAGCCATCTTCACTCCTTTGTCCTAGTTTCCAGGCAGCCGCCATTTCAAGATTGGAAAGGAGGCTCTCGCGAAGGAACTCGGGTTCTAACAGGACCACCGAGTCCGCTTCCCTCATGATCGCCAACTCCCACACAGAAGCATCATCGCGTCTACCCCGCAGGCATTCCCAACCTTCGGGAAGGGCCCACCCGTCAGGGGTGTCAACAACGCTTGCTCTCATCCGAACCAGCGGAGCGGAGCCCCTTCGCACTGCCAGAAGAGGCTCGATTAGGAAGGAGTTGTAGTCAAACTCCCTTGGTGTCAGTACCCCGGTTGGGACTGTCGCTTCCTTCTCAGCAATCAGAACCGGAACGCTACGAAAACGTGAGAGCCTGAATAGTCGAGCGTCCCAGCGATTCAGGTCGAATCCCCACAGGTAAAGCGCATTACCCCTGGCAATCAGGTTCCAGGGCGCGACTTCGCGTTCCTCAAGTCCGGTTCGTGACTGGTAATAGAAGCTGACCGGCTGTGAATGGAGAATCGCGGCGTGCAGCGCGGGCGTGTATGCGCCCCCTTCGAGGGACAGGTTCGTGCTTGGAGCGGTCGGGGTGGAATCGAGCGAACTCACTGCACGTAACTTATTTGCAACGACGCCACCCTGGGTTGCAGCCACATCAGTCCAGGAGCTCGCCGCGCGGCTTAGCAGTTGAAATTCGCCGTCGCTCAGCAAGTCGCCTACTTGATAGCGACTTCGGGGAATGCGGTACCGGGGCGGGCTGCAGTGTTGAAGGGTCTCAACGTCTAGCCCGGTCTCACGAAGCGTGGCTAAATCACGCTCAAACTTGCGCATGGCGGAATCAGGTTCCGGGCTCTCGTATCCGGGAACCCGCTCAACTAGAGCGCTAGCGGTGAGTCCCAGATCGGTGTTGAGCAGATTGAGGGTAAGAATCAGTAATCTCAGGGAGGTCGTTGCCCGTTGCTCAGACAATGCGCCTCCCGACTGCTAATCGATATCTACCCGAGTCTTGAAGCTGCAAGTTCAGTGACGATGATGCCTTTGGCACCCACCGCGAGCAGCTCATCCATGACTTGATTCATGGCCTTTCGACCCACTACTACTCTAACGGCTCGCCAGTTCTCTTCTGCCAAAGGCGACACCGTTGGCGACTCAAGTCCCGGAGCAATCAGCGTTGCTCGCGCCAGGTTGTCGAGTTCAATGTTGTAATCCACCAGTACGTGGTCCCTTGCGACCAGAACACCCTGAATCCGATTTACCAGGACTTTTAGTTGGGGCTCACCTTCATGCTGTTCGCCCGTGATCAAGATGGCTTCAGACTCCATGATTGGATCGCCGAAGACTTCAAGTCCGGCAGCTTTCAGAGTTGATCCGGTCTCGACAACGTCAGCAATGGCATCGGCGACCCCGAGTTGAATCGAGGACTCGACAGCGCCATCCAGGTGGACCACCTGTGCCCCTACGCCGCACTCGTTCAGGTAATTGCGTACCAGGTGATCGTATGATGTCGCGACCCGCTTCCCCTCAAGGTCCTCAATGTAACGCGCAGTGCCCACTGGCCCAGCAAAGCGAAAAGATGATCGTCCAAAGCCGAGCCCCATTAGCTCAATTGCACCGGCCGGCGAATCAGCAACAAGATCACGCCCCGTGATACCCGCGTGGACCCGGCCCTCTGACACATAGACCGCAATATCTCGAGGGCGCAGGAAGAATACCTCCGTGTCACCGCGAGGATCGACAATTACCAGTTCGCGGCCTCGGCGCTTGGTGCGATAACCCGCTTCGGCAAGCAGATCAACAGAAGCTTCGGAAAGGGATCCCTTATTGGGTACTGCGATTCGTAGCATTTGAGCCTCAGAGATACTTGTAGATGTCTTCGAGTGACAGTCCCTTGGCAACCATTAGGACCTGTGTGTGATAAATCAGCTGTGACACCTCTTCAGCTAGTTCGGCGTCACTTTGGTACTCCGCTGCCATCCAAACCTCTGCGGCTTCTTCAACGATCTTCTTGCCGATCGCATGGACACCTGCATCAAGTTCGACCACCGTGCGTGAGCCCTCTGGGCGTTCACTGGCTCTTTGAACTATCTGCTGGTACATATCCTCAAAGGTGTTCATGGGCAGTAGCGTACGTCGGTTACCTGATCGGGACTGATGCTGTCCAAGCCTCATTCCTGTTTCTTGCGCTAACTTGCAAAGTCATTGGTAACCGCCTGATCTAGTGCCATGTCGACCTCGGGAACTCCAAGAATGTCCGAAAGGAACGGTGCCATTCGGTTCCAGGTCTCAATGTCTTGAACCGCAGATGCCTTCCCATCTGAGCGTTCCCACAGTGGAATCGTCGCCTCAAGCAGTCTGGCGGCGGTGGCGCGGGCCTCCCCCTGTCGCAGAGACGGATCCCAGTTGGTAGTGACCTCCAGTGCGTGTTGCGGATTCTGAATCACTCGATCCATTCCTGCCGTTATCGCTTCGACAACTGAGCGGGCAAGGTCAGGATGAGACTCCAGCCACTCTCTGGTCGTGACGATGGTCGCACCAACCAGTGGGACGTCGAAGTCTGCAAGGGGCAACACCACCGTCTTGACTCCCATCTGCTCTAGTTGCACCGCATCCGAGTTAACGAATCCCACAACCGCATCCACGGCGTCCGTTGCCAGCGATGCGGCCTGCGTGTATCCAACGGAGACAATCGTCACGTCCGATGGTTCGAGTCCCGCCCTGTCTAGTGCCGCTAGTAGACCGAACCAGTTCGAACCAAATTCACCCGGCAAGCCGATGCTCTTGCCCTTAAGGTCGGTGAGGCTCTCGATTCCGCTGCCCTCCTTGGAAATGATCGCCACTGGGTACTGGTCGTAGTACGTGCCAATTGCGACCAGATCCAGGCCTGCGGCCCTGGCCTGTAGCACCTCGTCACCGCTTGCGATTGTTACATCCTCTTCGCCCGAAGTAAGTGCGGTAAATAGACCCTCGTCACTGCCGTGATGTCGAATTACCGGACCGACCTCTGCCGCGCGAAAGATCGCATCGGCTGCGGCAACATAAACAGGAGAGAACTGCACGTTGGGGACGTAGGTGAGGCCAATCGTGACCTCCTCGCCCCCGCGTCCAATAGGGACAGACTCTCCCGCGAGGTCGGTCGCACTCTGTTCAGTCCCCTGTGTGCTGCAGGCCGCAAGTGAGGAAGTGGCTAGCGCCGCGACTACGGCAACCAGTCCAATACGGGTAATTCCAGAGCTAACGGACATTCCTATCTCCTTGAGTAGCAGTGTCAGACAGCGGCTCGGCGCTCGCAGTCCGGTATCGGTTCTTCGGCCGGGTATCTCGCTTGATTCGTCGTTCAGTGGAGTAGATGAGTGAGTACAGCGTCATCGCAAGCAGGCAGAGGACCGCGACGGTGACGAACATCCCTGCCGTGTCCAGGTTGTATCGTTGCTGCGCTAGGGTCTGCCCCAGTCCGGTGCCGCCCATAACCATCTCACCCACCACAGCCCCGGTTACCGAGAGGGTGAATCCGTTTCGTATCCCTGCCAGGACTACCGGGGCAGCCATGGGCATTTCAACGGACCAGATCAGCCGCAGCCCGTCCGCCCCGTCGATCGCCGCGGCATCGAGTACATCTGGATCCAAGCCTCGAAGTCCAACGACCGTCGAAACCAGTACCGGGAAGAACACCATTAGCGCACAGAGAGTAACGATTGGCACGAAGCCATGTCCGATCCACAGGACCAGCAGAGGGGCCAAAGCGATTGCAGGGATTGCCTGTGTCGCTCCCAAGAAGGGCTCAATCGCCGCCCGGATGATACTTGAACGATAAATGATCCAAGCGAGCGGAATGGCAATCGCGGTGCCGAGGAAGGCTCCGGTAAGCGCTTCGCCGGCCGTAACCGCCATACTCTGCCAAAACCATGACTCGGTCAGTAGTCCGGCCGCGGCTTGGACAAACGCTTGGGGGGAAGGAAAGACCCACGACTCAATGTCGGCGAAGTTTGTGAAAAGCCACCATGCAGCAATCAGCAGCAGGGCAAACAGTATCGGAGCAGTCCACGCAAGCTGACGGCTCTCCTGTTTCCTGTGGGTCAGTGTTCCCAATGCATTCCCCCACTTCGGGGTGCACAAGGACGGCGTCGAGTGACGCTATCGCTTCTCCCATCCGGACTTTAACCGTCGGTGCTGGAGTTTCACCAGCTCAACCGCACTGGGTGCGGGTCGCGGACTATGACCGCCGGCTCGGACTTTCACCGACCCCGAAGCTGTTTTCGATTATGCCACTAAGACTGACGAAACTTCACTAGTGTTTCACCGGGTGCAGAAGGTGGCCTACCCCACCATTGCCTTGGTAGCCAGTTCCCTTAGGACCTCGACTTCCCTAGTCGGGTCCTTCGAACCGTAGACCGCCGAACCTGCCACAAATACGTTTGCTCCGGCCTCCGCCACTCTCGCGATGGTCTTCCGGTCGATCCCACCGTCAACCTGGATGTCCAGGTCAAGCCCCATGTCATCTGCGGTCCCGCGAATAAGGCGGATCTTCTCAAGTGCTGGTTCCAGGAATCGTTGGCCCCCGAATCCCGGCTCGACGGTCATCACAAGAATCATGTCGAACTCCGAGAGATACGGGAGATAGCCCTCGACGGGCGTGGTTGGTCTGAAACCCACGGCGGCCCTAGAGCCTGCCGCACGAAGATTTCGTGCCAGCGTGATCGGAGCCGTCGCAGCCTCGGCATGGAAGGTAACACTGGCGCAGCCAAGGTCGGCATACTTCGGGGCCCACCTGTCGGCGTCTTCAATCATCAGGTGCGCGTCAACCGGGAGAATACCTTGATCAACACAGGACTTCACGACAGGAAAGCCCCAGGTCAGGTTTGGAACGAAGTGCCCGTCCATCACGTCAACATGCACTAGGTCGGCATTTTCTACCCGGACGATCTCGTCATCGAGTTTTCCAACATTGGCAGACAGAATTGAGGGAGCGATCTTCGCTCGGCGGACGTCGGTCATTTCTATTCAACCTCTTCCTTCTTCAGGAGCGCGATGTACATTGCGTCGGTCTTATGGATGTGGGGCCAGAGCTGTAGCGAGCTTAGTAATACAGCTTCCGTGGTTGGGGCCAAACCTTCCGGGACACTTACGGCGCCCCGCAGGTCCTCGGGGGTGAGACCGGCAGCCACATCATAGACGTTCAGCAGGCTCACTCTGCCGTCTTCTACGACACGAGCGACCTGGTCAACCGTTTCGCTGCGGTGTGGTGAGCAAGTCACCCACGCGATGACCCCACCGGGCCGTGCCAGCCGGATTCCGGCATCTATAAGTCCTCGTTGCAGTGGGAGTAGTTCATCCAGGTCACTTTCGCTGTGACGCCACCTTGACTCCGGTCGCCGACGCAGGGAACCAAGTCCCAGACAGGGAGCATCCACCAGAACGCGGTCGTAGAGATCCTCTCCCTCGATTTCCCGTCCATCTTCAACGGTGACGGTCACGTTATCCAGCGCCTGCACGGAGCGCTCAATAAGCCGAGCGCGGCGAGGAATAACCTCGTTCGCCGTCACAGTGGCTCCCCGCTGCTTCGCCACGGCTGCCAAGAGGGCGGCCTTACCTCCGGGACCAGCACAGAGGTCCAACCACTTGCTGTCCGGCCCGGGACCCAGAGGCGCACCTGCGAGTAGCAGTGCCGCAAACTGTGAGCCCTCGTCCTGAACTCCCGCGTCACCGGCTCTGAGGGACGGAAGCGCACCGGGGTCTCCCCCACTGAGAATCACGGATGTTTCGGCGAGGTTTCCCTGGTAAGCACTGACGCGTAGCACGTCTTCTGCTTCCTCGGCGAGATCTTGGGGATCAACTAGACCTGGACGGGCAGCAAGGGTCACCTGAGCCGCCGTGTTGTTTGCCTCTAGTGCCTCCCCCAGAGTCGTCTCCGGGAAGCCGCGCAGCCTCAGTGATTCGCGGAAAGCATCCACGATCCAGTCGGGATGCGACTGTTCAATGCCGAGGCGATACTGGCGAGGAACGCTACCCACCGCCTTGGTCAGAGCCTCGTCGGTCCCCTGTCTTAGCAGGGAACGCAACACCGCATTCACAGTCTTGCTGGGTCCGTCTCCGGAAAGTTCTCGGGCGACGGAGACGGTCTCGGAAACCGCCGCGTGATCGGGGACCCTCATGTACATCAGCTGGTACGCACCCAGACGAAGGCACGCCCGTACCGGGGCGTCTAGTTGGTCCAGCGGCTTCGTGGAAAGGGGTGTGAGAACCTGGTCGAGCGTTCGCTGACGTCGAGTAGTCCCATAGACCAGTTCACTTACGAATGCCGCATCCTGTGGCGAGAAGCGCGGGTTAGCGGACTGTTCTTCGCGGAGCATCTTGGGAAGTAGCAGGTTCGCAAACTGAGCGTCTTCGTCTATCGAGACGAGGGCGCGGGCAGCCAGTAGCCGAGGAGCATCAACACTCTTCGGTCCCCTGCGCCCCTTGGGTCCGCCGTTGTTCACTGAGTTCCCCCAACCCCTAGTCGATCATCCTCTGTCATCCTGGCTCCACGGGCCCAGTCGGCGGCGCGCATCCAGGACTTTCCAGCGGGTGCCACCTCTGAGAGGATGATGTTTGAATCTGCGGTTCCAACCATGAGTTGCTGACCGACTATCGATATTTGCCCGGGCGCGAGCGAGGTTTGATCGCTTACCCTAGCTCCTCTCAGCTTCATCGACTTTCCCGCAGTATCAAAAGTCCATGCCCCTGGAGTCGGCGTCACCGCCCTGGTTCGATTCACAGTTTGTCTTGCGGTATCCGCGAAGCTGATGAACCCGTCTTCCTTACGGAGTTTCGGTGCTACGGTCACCAGGGAGTCATCGGGTCCGGTTTCCTGTGGCGAAGGCACGTACCCGGCGGCTCCCAGCTTCGCCAGTGCCGCCGTCACCTGCGTCGCGCCGATCACCGACAACTCTTGCAAGACCTCGCCCGAGGACGCATCAGTAACGAACGCGCGCCTCTGTGTCTCAATGATCGGCCCCGAGTCCATTCCCGGGTCCAAGAGAAACACCGTCGTGCCGATCTCTGTGTCACCCCGAAGGATTGCGCGTTGAACCGGGGCCGCTCCGCGCAGATCTGGAAGTGAAGAAAAGTGGAGGTTGATCCAGCCAAGTTCTGTCGAAGCCAGAACGGCAGGAGTCAATAGTGCGCCGTACGCGACCACCACTCCGACGTCCGCCTGTAGACCCGCGAGCCACTCCAAGTCTTCCTCGGAAGAGGGTCGGGATGTCTCGCGCAGATTCAAGCCCTCTTGCTTGGCCAGAGTCTCCACCGGTGAGTCCACCAGCTTCTTCGAGCGGCCCCTCGCGGCTGGCGGACGCGTTATTACCCCGACGACTTCGTGTTCAGAGTCGATTAGGGCGTGCAGGGTCGGCAGAGCAACTTCGGGAGTTCCAGCAAAAACGATTCGCACCGTTCCAGCTTAGAGGGTGAACGCGCCGACAGTTAGCTGGCGTCAAGTCAGAATGCACCTGCGACTTGACTGGGGTTGACTTCGATCCGTAAAAGAGACATCCCGTTCTTTGATCGGTTGATCTGTACCTGTCGCAGGGAGGCCATTAGCTGGCCTGTCATCTTTGGCACGCTGGATGCGATTAGGCGACTGACGGTCTCTCCCTCCTCGTCCCTGTGCGGTGGCGAGACGCTGACGACAGCGATTGGGGCCAAGCGACCTACCGGCCGGTCCGTCTGAACCTGGGAAGCGGCCGCACGAACTGCAGAGGTGGCCTCCTCAACAGCCTCGGGAGCGCCGGTGACACTCACCAGCCAGCGGCTCGGCGGGAAGCCGAGTTCGGCCCTAGTCTGTAGCTCTTGGACGGCCAGAATTTCTGGTTGCCACCGGACAACTGATTGTTCGAGAGATTCAGGTAGGGTTCCCACGATAATGGCTGGCGCCGCAGGCCGAGAAAGAGCCAGCGCTCCCATCCAGCGTCGCTCAGCTTCCAGCTGGGCGTCCAGTGAATCCGTGTAGACGACAGACTCGGCTTCCGCAATCACAATAGAACCGTAACCGCCCTCAACGTTCGGTTCCGAAGAGGTGGTGGCGACGACGATTCCCGGGCGTTCCTCCACCTGGTCGAGGATTCCGGCGGTCGAGGAAGAGGCGACAACCCGAACGTCGGGAAATGCTCTCTGTAGTTCATCTCGGATGCGATCTGAGCCGATTCGCAGGCGCACTCCCCACTCATGCGAAGGATGAGTGCACTCACCCGGCGCCGCATCCCTCGGGAGGTGACACACAGGGCACTCCACCTCCGTTATGTAACCTGCGGAGGCCACCTGAACCAGCACGGGGTGGTTCGACGCGATTCCTTCTCGGATGACCCGGTACGCGGCGTCAGGCAATCGCGAATGACCCGATACGCCCTCCCGCCCCGCGTCGGCCCAATCGAAGACTTGGATTCGGGGAACCAGTGCCAGGCCGATTGTTCGATCGGGTGACGTATCTTTCGCCCAGGTGGACTGAATCAACGCTTGCGCCTTAACTGAGCGTGAGTAACCAGTACACAGAAGGTTGATTCGTTCGACATGTGAGCGAGCCACAGCGATATCAAGTGCATCAGACCGAGGCGAGCGGCGTTCCTTCAGTCGATCATCGCCGTCGTCCCAGATGACAATCGAGCCACCGTTGGGAATCGGGGTCCATACCGCCGACCTGGTCCCGACGACTACGTCGACATCGCCAACCATCGCGCGCAGGTGGACCCGATACCTCTGCGCGTCCGATTGCTCTGCGTCCGCCGAGGCCAGGCGTAACTCGGGCAACGCGGTCTTCAGGTGCTTCTCAATCCGTCGGGCTCCGCTTGAGGTTGGGGCCACTACGACAACGACTCCCCGCGGATCCCTTTCCCGAACTGCGGACTCAATGACGGGGAGCATCTGGCCGGGATAGAGCGAACTGACGGACCGGGCCACCGCGCCCGCTCTTGCAGTGCGATGAAGAGCGCGTCGCTCCTCGAACTCCTTCTCCACGCTTGCCCGCCGGGTCGGCACAGCAAAGGCCAAGATCTGTTTGAGATTGGTTGCATACCGGGCAGAAAGATACTGCGCTGTGTGAATAATTCCCTCATCCACCAACGGGAACGGTCCAACAGTTCTCTTGATTTCCTGGAGCTTTCTGCCCGAACTAGAAGTCTCAGACAGTCCCGTTACCCATCCGTAGTGACGTCGACCAGCGAAGTTGACTGCGACGCGCGAGCCGACTTCAACCTTCAGATCTTCAGGGATCAGATACTCGAACGGATGGTCGAGGTGGGGTACATCGAGGTCCACCGCTACCTGAGCGATCATGGCCGCTCTTAGAGACTCACGGCGTCGCGGAGATGCTCAACTCGATCCAGAGACTCCCATGGGAACTGGTTACGGCCGAAATGCCCATAAGCCGCCGTCTCCCGATATTTGACGGCGGCGGTATCCAGCAGCCGAAGATCTTCGATAATGCCTCGCGGTCGCAGGTCGAACACCTCTTGAATCACGCGGGCTAGTTCGGTATCCGGGATGACGCCGGTTCCTCTGGTGTCTGCCATAACTGAGACAGGGTGCGCACTTCCGATGGCATAGGCGAGCTGAATCTCGCACCTTTGAGCCAATCCTGCGGCCACGACGTTCTTGGCTACCCAGCGAGCCGCGTACGCACCGGAGCGGTCGACCTTAGAGGGATCCTTGCCCGAGAAAGCACCACCGCCGTGGTGCGCGCTTCCCCCGTACGAATCAACAATGATCTTTCGGCCTGTCAGTCCAGCATCGCCGCCGGGACCACCAACCACGAACCGGCCCGAGGGGTTGACCAGCAGGCGCATGTTCTGGTCGTCGAGTGACAGACCGCTGCGGGAGATAACCGGTTCGACGACCATCTCCCGGACCGCCTCTTCCAAATCTCTTTGGCTCAGGGAGGGCAAGTGTTGAGTCGAGACTACTATCGTGTCGATGGCTACGGGCCTAGTGCCGTCATACCGCAGGGTTACCTGTGTCTTACCGTCAGGCAAGAACCCCGGGTTAGCGCTTGAACGACGCGCGAGGGACAAGAACTCAGCAAGGCGGTGCGCCAACCAGATGGGTGCTGGCATGAGGTCAGGGGTTTCATCGCATGCGAAACCGAACATCAAGCCCTGGTCACCGGCACCCTGTTCGTCACGAGAATCGTGACTCACTCCTTCGCGTACCTCAAGAGAGCGCGAAACTGAACCAGAAATATCGGGACTCTGTTGCCCGATTGACACCGAGACTCCACAGGAGTTTCCGTCGAACCCGACGTCCTGAGAGTCGTAGCCAATCTTGACGATCTCGCTTCGAACGATCTGTGGGATCTCGACGTACGCGTCGGTCGTCAGTTCGCCAACCACGTGGACCAGGCCTTTGGTAGCCACCGTCTCGACAGCCACTCGTGCCGACGGGTCCTGCTCTAGGACCGCGTCAAGGATCGAGTCCGAGATTCGATCACAGACCTTGTCAGGGTGCCCTTCCGTGACCGATTCCGAGGTGAAAGGCTTAGTGGCGCTAGAGATCAACCTTGCGTTCCTTCCTCAAGAAGCGTCTCGACACGGCCCATCAGGTCACGCGCGAGCCTATTCTTAGATCCGCTCACACTGCCGATCTGGACTCCGCGATCATCAAAGTACATCAACTCAGAATCCACGTCGCCGAAACCAACATCACTACCGACGTGGTTTACCGCAAGCAGGTCGGCCCCTTTGCGAAGGGCTTTGGCACTTCCGAGCTCACGGACAGTGTCGAGACTTCCGGTCTCGGCTCCGAATCCGACAAGGACCCGAGGACGTGCACTAGATGCTGAGACGGTGGCCAGGATGTCAGGATTCTGAACTAGTTCGAGTACCAGCGAGTCATCGTCATCAGTTTTCTTGATCTTCGTGTCTGAGGCGTGGACAGGGGCGAAGTCCCCCACTGCCGCGCACATGACCAGTACGTCCGTCTCAGGCAGGGCATCCTCAACAGCACCGAGCATCTCTAGCGCTGAGGTCACACGAAGAACCGTGATTCTCCCGTTAGCTTCGGGAAGAGGCACTTCAATGGCACCCGCAATCAGGAGCACCTCCGCCTCTAATTTGGCGGCCTCTTCGGCGATTTCAAGTCCCTGTCTACCAGTTGAGCGATTGCCGATGAACCGAACGGGGTCCAGGGCTTCTCTGGTTCCACCGGCTGTAACGACGACGCGGACTCCCGAAAGGGCCCCAGAAGGATCGGCGGCCCTCTGAAGAGCATCGACTGTCTGCTGGATAATTGCGGTGGGTTCGGGGAGTCGTCCCGGCCCGGCGTCGCCGGAGCTCAAAGCTCCTTCTTCCGGATCGATAATCGTCCAACCACGGGAGCGAAGAACCGACACGTTCTCCTTTGTCGCCGGATTCAGCCACATGTTCGTATGCATTGCGGGGAACGCAATAATCGGTGCGGACGACGCTAGCAGGGTCGCGGTGAGAAGATCATTCGCTACACCGGCTCTGGCCCGAGCCAGCAAATCCGCCGTAGCTGGCGCCAGAACAATAAGATCCGCGATCCGAGCCAGTTCTACGTGGCCGTCGCCCTCTTCATGGAACACCTGAACCCGGACAGGATTCTCGCTCAACTCACGCCAAGTTGCCCCACCGACAAACTCCAGCGATGCCGGAGTTGGCACAACGTGAACATTCCAGCCCAGTTTTCTAAAGCCGCGCACCACGTACGCGACTTTGTAGGCCGCAATTCCGGCCCCCACACCAACGACGACCGTTGGTGCCCTTTTACCTGCCGGCTTCTCCACTGAGTTCCAGCTTGTCATCAACGATTTCACGCAGCGCAATGGACAGCGGCTTGTCATCGGGTTCGGTCGGGACAACAGGACCGACAAACTGAATCATGTTGGACTCGAGCTGAGTGTTGTACGCGTTGATTTGGCGCGCGCGCTTGGCAGCGTAGATCACCAGGGCGTACTTCGACTCTGTGCGCTCAAGCAACTCGTCGATCGGAGGGTAGGTGATGCCTTCCGGTTTTGCGACAATTCCCGACATAGAAAAGAACTCCTCGATATTGCGGCCCGGCCGACCAATACAAGACGACTTTGGAGCCGGAAACACCCTGAGTCTAGTTGAGGCCTAACACATGGGCCAGTTCCTGAACTGTGGAGTTCACGTCAACGTTGACGATTACGGTCTCAAATTCCCGGGTCGCCGCCATTTCAGCCTTGGCGGTTTCAAGTCGTCTGTGCTGTTCCTCAATGTCCTCGGTCGCGCGTCCAAGTAGACGCTTTTCAAGTTCTTCCCATGAGGGAGGAGCCAGAAAGATGCCATGACTTTCAGGAAGACGCCGCATCACCTGGCGTGCGCCGTCGAGGTCCACTTCGAGAACCACGACGCGGCCCTCTTGCTGACGCTCACGAACCCAGTCGGCGGGAGTACCGTACCTGTACTTGCGATGTACTAACGCCCACTCAAGAAGTCTGTCCTCCGCGATGAGGCGGTCAAACTGCTCTTCGGAGAGGAAGAAGTAGTCCCGCCCGTCAACCTCACCTGGCCTTGGTGGTCTGGTTGTTGCCGAAATGGACACCTGCAACTGCGGGTACTGCGCAACCAGTTGCTTCAGGACCGTTCCTTTACCGACGCCAGAAGGTCCTACCAGAACGTAAAGAGGAGCAGTAATCATGCTTCATAGATTGGCATTAACTCCGCCACCAACGCCATTTCGCCGTGTTTGCCGAGCAGGACTAAGAAGGCTAGCCAAACCGCTTTACGAGCGCCTGGCGTTGCAACGGACCCAGGCCGCGTACCCGCCTGGTCTCGGCAACTCCCAGTTCCTCCATGAGTTGGCTGGCGCGTTGCGGCCCGACTCGAGGAAGCGATTCCAACAGCACCTTGACGCGCATCTTGGCGATGGCTTCATCGGTTGCCCCAAGCTCCAGCACCTCGGATACCTTGTATTCGCGCTTCTTGAGTCCCGTCTTAACTTCGGCGCGGCGTCGCCTTGCGATTGTTGCCTTTTCGAGGGCGTCAGCGCGCTGCTGTTTTGAAAGTTCGGGAAGTACCATCGTTCCTCCTGTTTATGCCTCAGCATTGTTCGCCCCGGCAGTGCACCGTTCGGGCGTGGTTAATACAACACTGTATTGGCGCCAGAATAGCGCGTGGACAGCACAAATACAGCGGAACCGCCGAACCTTGATCGGCGAAATGATCACGATCAGGGTAGAGGTGGCCTAGTACTCGTCGAGAGCCTCATCGTCCCAGTCATCCGTGGGACTTTCGACCGGGGATGACTCGGCGGTCGGCTCTTTCTTCCACGGATTATCCAAGGACTTTCGGACTGCATCTAGCACAGCATTAACGTATGCGGGCGAGTCGTCGGTTGAAAGATCCTTAACTACCGCTACGGCCTCGTCTATTGCCGTAATGGGGGGAACTTCCTCGGCATTATGGAGCATCTCCCAGACGGCCACCCGCATCACCGCAACGTCGACGGCCGGGAGTCGATCAAGGCCAGCACCCTTGGCGTGCCTCTCAAGAAGTCTGTCTGCTCCGGGCAGATCGTTCGACAGTCCCTCGACGATCCGTATTGAATATTCTGGAAGGGGCGAGGGAGCCGATGTGAGTGCCTGACGTTCGGCCAATAGCTCGCGCAGGGCCGCAGGATTCCTGGTCAGACCTTTCTGGTCTGCCTCAAAGAGGATGTCTGCGGCCCTCTTCCGAGCCTTTGTTCTTGAGGTGTACTTACCCCGTTGATGGGTCACGTTCGACCTATTCGTTCACGCGACCCGCGTAGTCGCCAGTGCGGGTATCAACCTTGATCAAAGTGCCCTCATCCATGTATAGCGGCACCTGGATCTCATAGCCCGTTTCTACCGTGGCGGGCTTAGTGCCAGCATTGGACCTGTCGCCCTGAAGTCCAGGTTCAGTGTGAGTGATGCGCAAGTTGACCGTGGCGGGCAGCTCTACAGAGAGCACAGTACCGTCATGGAAGGCAACAACTGCTGGTTGGTTATCCACCAGGTAGTTTGCAACGTCGCCAACGACCTCGGGCGCAATCGGTGTCTGCTCATAGGTGTCGCCGTCCATAAAGACGTAGGAGTCACCGTCTTTGTAAAGGTAGGTCATATCGCGACGATCAACCGTTGCGGTCTCGATCTTGAGGCCCGCGTTGAAGGTTCTGTCGACAGACTTGCCGTTAAGGACATTGCGGATCTTCGTACGAACGAAGGCCGGTCCCTTGCCAGGCTTGACGTGCTGGAACTCCAGGACCTGCCACAGCTGGCCGTCAATGACCAGGATCATGCCATTCTTTAGATCGTTTGTTGTTGCCACTAGCGAAGCTCGTTTCTGTAGATTCTGGCCTAGTTTATCGCGCTCGCCCGCATGATCTCATCGGCCAGTGCGTCCGGATCGGCGTGGGTTGTGTCGCAATGTAGGTCATAAAGCCCCTCATACGCCTCTTGGAGCGCCCTGTTGAGTTCCTTGAACCACGCCCGCGGAGTTCCAAGGAAGCCCGGCTGAGGGGCTCCGAGACCGCTCCGACGCGCAAGTGTCTCCAGGCTCGCGTCCAGGTAGATGACCGACACTCCTCGCTTCCTCGCACCCTCCACAGCGCTCCGTACCGCCGTATCCAGTGGCGCCGAGGGAGGGAGTTCCACCACGTACTTACCGTCAGGGTTCTTCGAAGTGAGTTCAACTAGCTCGCGCGAGCGAGAGTTGAGGCGCTTCTGCGCCGCGTCGGGGTCTTGGACAAAGGCCTGCGTAACTGAGATGTCCTGCCCCTTCAACTCCTCCGAGGCGTCCAGTAGTTCCACTCCGAGGCGAGTTGCCAGAACTCGACCGACGGATGTTTTCCCACTGCCGGAGGGTCCGATAAGTACAAATGATTGGCTCATGAGTACCTATCGCAGACCGATACGTGCGGCCGACGTGGCAAGTTCATCCGCGGATATCCTGCGCACCGCCGGGTTTCCGATTCCGTTGAGGAGCACGAATCGCAGCCCGCCATCACGGACCTTCTTGTCCGAAAACATGTGAACCAGTAGATCCTTCAACTCACCCTTGTAGCCGGTTGGAAGTCCAACTCCCCCAAAAAGAACCCGGTGAAGCTCGACATCTTCTTCACTCAGTATTCCGAGGTCACCGGCCAGCTCCGCAGCGAACACCGCTCCGATAGCTACAGCCTCTCCGTGGCGAAGAGTGTAGCCCTCCTGCTTTTCAATGGCGTGTCCCAAAGTGTGACCGTAGTTTAGGAACTCCCGTATCCCCGCCTCGGTCCGGTCTTCCCCGACAACTTTGGCTTTGACACGCACCGCTCGCTCAATAACGTCGCGAAGAACCGGGGTTCCTTCTCCGGTGGCCCACCGGACATCGTCGAGCTGTGGATGCTCCTGGAAGACTTGCAAGATGCGCGTGTCTGCAATGAATCCACACTTGATGATCTCGGCAAGGCCAGCGCGGTAGTCTAGCTCCGGCAGTGTCGAAAGATAGTTGATGTCACAGATTACTGCGATGGGATCGTAGAACGACCCGACCAGATTCTTCCCGACTCCGGTGTTTATGCCCGTCTTACCCCCAACGGCAGCGTCGACCATTCCCAGTAGCGTCGTCGGAACGTTCACGTTGGCGATGCCGCGTAGCCACGTCGCTGCCAGGAAACCGCCCATGTCTGTCGTTGCCCCACCCCCGAGGGAAACAACGGCGTCTTTTCTGCCGATTCTCGCTTGCCCCATCGCATCCCAGCCGCGTTCAACCACACTGTATGTCTTAGCCGATTCGGCGACAGGATGAGGGAAAGGAACAGCAAGGCGTCCCGAATCCTTGATCTGTTGTTCCACAACTTGAGCCAGATCTGCCAATGTTTCGGGATAGACCAGAAATACGCTCACCACGTCCTGTGGGAGAAGATCAGTGATCCGTTTTTCTACACCTGTCCCAATAATCACGGGGTATTCATGAGTCCCCAGAACGGGGACCTCGACGATTGGAGTCAACTGAGCCATTACTTGATCCGCAACTTCCTGAGGGGGCTCGGCAGAAGTCCAAACCTGGATGTTCGCCACCTCCTCGAACAGTGGGTTTCTCCTCTCCGCCAACGTCTGAAGAGTGCCCTTAGGGTTTCGGCGCATTAACGGACGCCGGGTTGAGCGGCGAATTCGCCGCAACAGTTCTTCCTCATCCGCCCTGATCCATACTGTGTGTTCCCTGCGGAGAACCTCCCGGATCGACGGCGACTCAATAGCACCTCCACCCAGGGAGATGACCGCCTGCTGGGTCGCAAGGTCCTCAACTGTCCGAGCCTCGAGGGCCCGGAAGTATGGTTCTCCCTGCTCCGAAAAGATGTCGGCGATACTCCGGCCTTCCGTTTCCTCGATCAGGACATCAGAGTCGATGTGTTGAACGCCGAGTTCCTGAGCGAGGATTTTTCCGACGCGAGACTTTCCTGATCCGGGCAGGCCCACAATGAACAGTGGGAGGGGAAGCGATACCGCGGACACGTCACTCCCCGGCCTCTCGCAAAAGAATGGAGTCTGCGTAGCGCCGCTGACCCGCGACTTGCTCTTTCACTTCGCTCACCGAGCGACCACCAAATCTCTGCGTCAAAGCACGAGCCACTATCAACGCAACCATTGACTCACATATCACTGCGGCCGGGACCACCTGGCAGGTGTCCGAACGCTGGTGAAACGCGGACTCCTCCTCTCCCGTTGAAAGGTTCACCGTCGAAAGAGCCCTTGGGATAGTGGAAATCGGCTTGAATCCGACCCGCGCAACAATGGGTTCGCCGTTTGAAGTTCCGCCTTCGATTCCCCCGGAGCGGTTCGAGGAACGGGTCACCGCTCCGGACTCTAGAACAATCTCGTCCTGCACCGCTGAGCCAAAACTACGGGCCGCAGCGAAGCCATCACCGATCTCGACTGCCTTGGCGGATTGAACTCCCATTAGTGCCGCGGCGATCTGCGCGTCCAGCTTCATCTCCGATGAGACGTGCGATCCAAGCCCGAGCGGAACGTTCCATGCCACGACCTCAACCACTCCTCCGACAGTGTCACCGCCCTCTTTCGCGCTGTCGACGACTGTCGTAAAGGCCTCTTCGAGCTTCGGGTCGAGGGTTCGCATTGAAGAAGCTTGAAGCGCGGCCCGATCGCCCGGCACCGGGAGCACTACTGGCTCTCCACTGACATTCCCCACCTCAACCACGTGTCCAATGACCTCAGTTCCAGCAACCACGCGAAGTAGCGAGCGTGCCAGGGCACCGAGGGCAACCCTGGCCGCTGTCTCACGTGCCGATGCGCGCTCCAGGATGTTGCGTGCGTCATCCGTTCGATAAGAGATCATTCCGGCGAGATCTGCGTGACCGGGGCGTGGCGCCTGGAGCTTCTTGTTTCGGCTCATCTCTCGACTATCGCCCTTCCCTGCGTCGACTCGAAGCTCCGCTTCGTCAACCGGATCAGCACTCATGACCGCCTGCCACTTAGGCCACTCCGAGTTGCCGATCTCAATCGCTATCGGCGCTCCGGTAGTCCATCCGTGCCGTACTCCCGAGAGGATCGTCACCTCGTCCCGCTCAAAGGACTGACGGGCTCCACGTCCGTAACCGAGGCGACGTTCGGCCAGGGCATCGCGGATCATCTCGGTCGTTACCGGAACTCCAGCAGGCATTCCCTCCATGAGGGCGATTAGTGCTGGTCCGTGTGATTCGCCAGCGGTGGTCCAAGAAAGCATGCAACTAGCTTTCCACAATCCGTCCTACACGTGCGTCAGGGGCGCGAGCATTGGTACGAGGCAACCGACGGTGAAGCTGCCCCAGGTGCCGACAAGCAAGAAGGGCCCAAGGGCGAATCGGTCATTGGCCGCCGCCCCTTTACTTTTGAGTTGCAAGGCTGCGGCGCCTGCCAACAGGTAGGCCAACAACAGGCCGAGCACGGCTGCCGCCAGCGACATTGTTCCAAGCCCGAACCCCAATATCGGAGCGAGTCGCACGTCACCACGTCCAACCTGGCCGGTGCGCGCACCAATAAATGACGGCACCCACCAGAGCAGTGCCCCCAGCAGCGGAGCCAGTATCCCTTCAGTCCCGAAACCTACGATAAACAGGCAAATGAACCACGCGATAATCACCTCAACCGCCATCAGGAAGGTCAGTTCCGTCGGTAACTTTCGAGACCGAGAATCGATAAGCAGCGAGAGCCATCCGAGGCTAACGACCGAGGTTAGGACCCCGGCTACACCAACGCCGCATGAGGGATCGCCAAGAGAGCCCGGGCTTGGTTCAAGACCGCTTCCCATCCAGATCGTAAGGCTTCCAAGCAACAGACTTCCCCACACCAAAGACAGTGAGCTTGGCACCCTCGCCTGCGGGTATTGCGTTCTCAGGTAGTTACCCCTGGCCCCCAAATAGATGGCGTTGATGGCGACGATGGCCGTAGCGGCCAGTAGAGCGATAGACGCTGGATCGTCCACCACGACTATTTGCGTCCCCGAGCTGCGGCTTGCACGGCCTCGAAAATCGGCTCGTACGGAACTTCAAGATCGGTCATTAGTTTCACCTGAGCAATACCCTGGTGCACCAGCATCGAGAGAGGCGATACCACGAGGGCTCCTACTCTCAGGAACGCTTCCGGCAGGAAGTTCACCGACTCCGAGTAGGTTACGTCCAGGAACACTGCATCGGCTCTGGGCGTGAGGTTCGGTGCAAGTGCTCCGCTGGCGGAAGAGGGGACGGTGGAAACAACGATGGGAGCCCCGGCGGCAACCTCCACGACCCTATCGGACAGCTTCAACGGGATGGCCTCAGCAGCTATTCCAAGCTTTGGTGCGATTGAGAAGGCTCCGTCGATGCCCGCAAAGTTTCTCGCGGCGATGGAGATATCGCGATAGCCGAGGGTGGCGAGGGCGGCCAGCGTTGAGCAGGCGGTTGCGCCGTTACCGATGATAAGGGGTCGGCCTTCCGGGTGGTTTTCAAGGCCTGGCCTGAGAGCTTCTTGGATACCTCTGACGTCCGTGTTGAAAGCCGCCCTTAGGCCTCCCTGGATAACGACGGTGTTGGCGACTCCCAGTGCCTTTGCCAAGGACTCGACACTGTCCACCTGACGTAGCACTGCCCTCTTACACGGCATTGTGACACTAACCCCGACGCAGTCGCTTCCAAGCTCCTCCATGAACGAGGGCAGATGCTCTGCGTCCACTTCGAAGCGCATGTACTCCCAGTCAAGACCGAGTATCTCGTAGGCCGCCCGATGAAGCACTGGTGAGAGCGAGTGTTCGATTGGCTTGCCAATAACGCAGGCCCAGGTCACTGTTCCTCCCCCACTACCGTTCTCAGTTGACTAGCCGCAGCCGTTGGCGGCACACCACTCATCGAGTAGCTTCTGGTTTTCTTCCTGCTCGGCCAGAGTGTCAGCAAACTTTGTTTCGCCGGTGTCCAGGTTAACGGTTACGAAATAGAGCCACGAACCCTCTTCCGGGTTCAGTGTCGCTTCGATTGCTTCCACAGACGGCGAGGCAATCGGCCCGGGCGGAAGGCCCTTGTGAATGTAGGTGTTATACGGGTTGTCGTCCTGGAGGTCTGCGAGCGTCGGAATCCCCCCTGACTTCCCAACGCCGTATAGAACTGTCGAGTCCATCTGCAAAAGACCAACTGTTTCCGCGTCGGTGTTCTCAAGTCGGTTTTCGATCACCCTGGCAACTTTCGCCAGGTCCACGTGGTTTCCGGCCTCACGTTCCAGAATCGAGGCCTTGGTGAGGATCTCCATCCACTGATCTTCGGGCACTCCAAGCGTGGTCAGAGTATCGACGGTCGCCGCGACCATTTGTTTGACGATGGTCTCCGGGGTGTCACTCGATGAGATCTCATACTCTCCCGGCGCAGGCCAACCCTCCGGATTCCCACCGGCCACCTCAGGGAGCCCAATTGCCTCAGGGTCGTCGAACGCCGCTGTCACGTCTGCTTGAGTGAAACCACCTACGCTCACCATGCGCTCTTTGATCTGCGCGACGGTTTGGCCCGAGTTGACCGTGATGGTGTTGTCAGAACGGTTCGTCTCATCAAGCATTGCAGCCAGTGCCCCAGCTGCTGACATCTCTAGCTTCAGTGAGTAATTCCCCGGCCAGATTGTTGAAGCCGCCGAGTTATTGTCGAATGCGCGAATGAACGCAGCCGGACTCTTGACAACTCCCGCCTCATAGAGGGTTTGCGCAATGTCCGATCCGTGATCTCCCGACTCGACAGTGACGATAACCTCGCCCGTTCCGGGACCCGGATAGTCATCAGACTCGGTCTGTATTCCGCTACCGGACAGACCGCGGACTGCGAACCAAACTGCCACCGCAAGCAACGCCAGGACCCCGAGCAGAATGAGAGTGGTCTTGATGGCCTTGCGGCGCTTACGCTCTTTCCCTTTTTTCACTGCTATGGAACCGGTAACTGGACCCACTCCCGGTCGTGGCTGCCCCGCGGAGTGCCTGCCGTGTTCTTCCGGTGATACGACACGTTGTCCGGGCTGTGGCGATGAGTCCGCTTTTACTGTCACAGACGGTGCCTTCAGCGCCACAGACGGATTAGGTTGGACCTGTTGTCCTGCGGACGGGGCTTTATGGGTCCCAGCCGCAGGCGCGGTCGCACCGGGTTGGGCGGTCCTTGGGGGAAAACCCCACTGAGCCGTGGTCCCTTCCGTCCACGCCGGCTGCCCGGGTGACTTCGCCAGATGATGCGGGGCTATTGAGTCTCTCAGCGCAGGTGTTGAATCCGATGCACTCCGCTCGGGTTCCACAAATGATTCTGAATCCGCGGCTTCTGGAGCCTTTGGAATTCGAGAGCCATGAATGTCCTTACGCGAGGGAAACGGATACGACCCAGCATTCCCTGTCTTCTTAGACGGAGTTTCCTCAACCACCTGGAAGTCCTTCCGATGCCCACTTAGTCTCGCCGACGGCCTCTCCCGGAGCCAAACTGCTAGATCGCTCTAATTCAAGAGCTTGCTCAAGAATAATCTGTGCTGCCATCTGATCAATGATCTTTCGACTTCGGCGTGTATCAATATGGGCCTCGTGGAGCTTTGCCTGGGCCTGAGTCGTCGTCAGACGCTCATCGACCAAACACACGCGTACACCTGAGACGCGCTTCGCAATCTCCTCTGCAAACAGGCGAGCCTTCTTCGCAGAGGGACCCTCGTCTCCGGCCATGTTCTTGGGTAAGCCCACTACCACCTCAACGACATTGCGTTCGCGGCAGATTCGAAGCACGCTCTTCACAGCTCGACTGCGAGGGTGAGCCTCAATCGTCTCAACTGGTAGCGCCAGTGAAGCCGCAGCATCACTAGCTGCAACTCCGATCCGAGCTTCACCGACGTCTATTCCAAGACGAACACCGGACCTCAGAGTCAGGCTCCTTTTGTCTGGTCGATGACGGCATTGATGGCATCCTGAACCGCGTTCGGCTCGGTGCCACCCCCCTGCGCAACATCGGGTTTGCCTCCGCCCCCGCCACCAAGGACGCCAGCGCCGATCCGGACCAGATCGCCTGCCTTCAGGCCTTCATTACGGGCCGCTTGGTTTGTGGCCACGACAATGGTCGGCTTATCGTCGCAGACCGCCCCAATAATCACGATCGCAGCGCGATTGTCCCCGAGTCGGTCCCGAACATCGGTCGCAACCGAACGCGCTGCAGTGGCTGAGGAAACAGTCCCCAGATCAGCGCGCGCCACGAGCAGCCCGCCTATCTCGGTGGCACCCTCAGCAATTTCACCGGCTCTGCTCGCGAGAATCTGATCCTGCATCGCAGCCACCTGACGCTCACTTGCCTTGAGTTTGTCAAGTAAAGTGGCGACCTTCTCGGGCAGTTCTTCCGGTCGTCCCTTCAGAAGCGTTGAAAGCTGTCCAACCAACGCGTGTTCGATCGCCTGGAACTGATATGAACCGTCCGCAACCAGAGCATCAATTCGACGAACACCTGAGCCGATCGAACTCTCACCAAGGACGTTCAGACGGCCGATGCGCCCGGTGGTCCCGACGTGCGTACCGACGCAAAGTTCGCGCGACCAGCCGTCTCCGATGTCGACAACGCGTACCACCTGACCGTACTTCTCGCCAAACAGTGCCTGAGCGCCGAGTGCCTTCGCATCGTCAATGTTCATCCAGCTATCGGTAACCTGTAGGTCGTCCGTCATCTTGGCGTTGACGAGTTGCTCGATATCCCGAACCTGCCCCTCGGAAAGAGCTTTACCGTGACGGAAGTCAAAGCGCATTCTTGACGGTGAATTTTCAGATCCAGCTTGAACCGCCTGCTCTGAAACGATCTCATGAAGCGCCTGGTGAACCATATGCGTCGATGTGTGCGCGCGAGCAATTGCAAGTCTGCGGTCAGCGTCGATCTCAGCGAATGCTTTATCGCCCACCGCGACGGTTCCCTCGCTCAGAGTTCCGCGATGAACGAATAGTCCCTTGATTGGTGCCTGCACATCGACGACGTCGATCACGGCTCCGCCCTCAAGGCGAACCTGTCCGAAATCGGCAAGCTGTCCGCCTGACTCCGCGTAGAACGGGGTTCGAGAGAGGACGATCTCAACTTCCGCCGGACCCGTAAGGACAGAAACTGCCTCTCCGTGGGAAAGCAGTCCAACAACCTCCGCCTCTCCCGAACTGTGGTCATATCCGATGAACTGAATCTCGGGTGCAGTGGCCGCTATCCTATTGAACACCGCAGCGTCGACGTGTCCCGTCTTTTTCGCGTGGCTGTCCGCCCGTGCGCGTTCCTTCTGCTCCTGCATCAAAGAGCGGAACTTTGTCTCGTCAACGCGCACTCCACGTTCGGCCGCCATCTCAAGTGTCAGATCAATTGGGAAGCCGTAGGTATCGTGAAGGGTGAATGCGTCGTCACCGCTGAGAACAACGGGGTCGCTCCCGGCGTCTTTCGTTGCCTTAGTTACCGCGAGATCAAAGATGTTGGTGCCAGAATCCAAGGTCCTCCGGAAGGCTTCTTCTTCTCCGTAAGCGACATCGGCAATACTGTCCCAGTTCGTGATCAAGTCGGGGTATGAGGGAGCCATTGCGTCGCGCGAGACCGGGTAGACCTCTGGAAGAACCTTCTCGTCGACCCCAAGGAGTCGGATTGAACGAATCGCCCGACGCATCAGTCTGCGCAACACGTAGCCGCGCCCGTCGTTTCCGGGGCGGACTCCATCGTTAATCAGCATCATTGATGAGCGCACATGATCCGCGATGACGCGCATCCGAACGTCATCTTCGTCTGCGCCGCCGTAACGCTTACCGGTGATTTCCTCAACCTTCGTGATTACCGGGCGAACCTCGTCAATCTCGAACATGTTTGCCTTGTCCTGCAGAACGAAGGCAAGACGCTCAAGGCCGGCGCCGGTATCGATCGCCTTCTCATCGAGTTCATGGAGTAGCTCGTAGTCTTGCCCTTCGCCGGGACCGCGCATGTACTGGTCAAATACCAGATTCCATACCTCGAGGTAGCGGTCCCCACCCGGGTCAACGCTGCCTCCCTCGGCTTCGGGTCCGTACTCCGGGCCGCGGTCATAGTGCCACTCACAGCAGGGACCGGCTGGTCCGGGCTGGCCGGTAGACCAGAAGTTCTCTTCGCGAGGCAACCTGACGATGCGTTTTGGGTCCAGCCCGATCTGATTCGTCAGGATATCCAGTGACTCGGTGTCCCCCTCCCACACAGTCACCCACAGCCGATCAGCATCGAGACCGTACTTGCCTTCGTCTACCGACCCTGAGAGCAGGTCGAAGGCGTAGTTGATTGCGCCCTCTTTGAAGTAGTCACCAAACGAGAAATTCCCGTTCATTTGAAAGAAAGTTCCGTGACGCGAGGTGTATCCGACGTTCTCGATGTCATTTGTACGAATGCACTTCTGCACTGAGGCGACACGCGGCCACGGGGCCTTCTCTTCTCCAATGATGTAGGGGATGAAGGGAACCATCCCCGCGACGGTGAATAGCAGCGAAGGATCCGGAGAGATCAGTGAGACAGACGGACGCTCGACGTGGTCATTGGCGACAAAGTAGTCGAGCCATCGCTGACGAATCTCAGAGGTGCGCATAGTGTCAGTGCTCCAGTGTCTAAAGGGCAGGTAGGAAGAAGATTGTTAACTTGCAGGTGGACGGAAGAAGTCCCTTCCGTCCACCTGACATGAAATGCTTTAGAGCAGTCCTAGCGTGAGTAGTACTCGACGACCATTTGGACGTCGCACTCAACCGGGACCTCGTCGCGCTTCGGTCGGCGGACCAGAACAGACTTGAGCTGTGCCAAGTCAACGTCCAGGTAGCCAGGGGTCTTAGCCAGTACCTCCGTGTGAGCACCCGTTGCGGCAATCTCAAAAGGAACTGTGGTCTGCGACTTAGGCTTGATCTGAATGACCTGACCGGGCTTTACGCGGAACGAGGGGCGGTCAACGATCTGCCCGTCAACTAGAACGTGACGGTGAACGACTGCCTGTCGAGCCTGAGCCATGGTGCGGGCAAAGCCGGAACGGAGCACCAGCGCATCCAAGCGCATCTCAAGCAGTTCGACCAGGTTCTCACCGGTCAGACCCTGCTCCTTCTTCGCTTCAGCGAACGCACGGGCCATCTGCTTCTCGCGGATGCCGTACTGCTCGCGTAGACGCTGCTTCTCCTTCAGACGAACGGCGTAGTCGGATTCTTGACGACGACGCGTACGACCGTGCTCACCCGGGCCATAAGGACGCTTCTCGAAGTAGCGCACAGCCTTTGGGGTTAGGGGGACGCCAAGTGCGCGCGACTGGCGCACTGACTTACGGGAACGGTTTCCCGACATATGTTCTCTCCTGTTTCAGTTTGTCATGGGTGGCACTGCCACCCATGGGGCCAACTCCAGAAATGGCTCGCGTTCATGGGCGCAATCTCGTCGGCTAAGACCCCAGGACTCTTCAGTTGTCTCCGGTGCACGGGTTCGCAAACACGGATAGTGCACCGCATTCGAGCCTAGTGCACGTCAAGGATGTTTCGGATCGCCTGAAGCCGTTTTCCTATGAGGGCTTCCTCACCCCTTGGGGAAGGCTCATAATAGCGAGTTCCGACCAGGTTATCCGGAAGGTACTGCTGGGTGGCTACAGCGTGGGGCTCATTGTGGGCGTACTTGTAGCCTTCGCCGTGTGACAGCTTCTTGGCTCCGGCATAGTGCGAGTCACGCAGATGGAGCGGGACGGGCCCTGTCTTGCCGGATCGAAGATCCGCCTGGGCAGCGTCGATGGCCGTAATCACAGAGTTTGACTTAGGTGCGGTGGCGACGGCAATCACCGCCTCGGCCAGAATTATTCGTGTCTCCGGCATTCCGACGAGTGCCACGGCCTGGGCGGCGGCCACCGCTACCTGCAGGGTGCCGGGTGATGCCATCCCGACGTCCTCAGCAGCACAGATCATCACTCGCCTGGCCACAAATCGGGGGTCCTCACCCGCCTCAAGCATTCGTGCCAGGTAGTGGATTGACGCATCAACGTCGCTTCCCCGCATCGACTTTATGAACGCGCTTGCCACGTCATAGTGCTGGTCCTGGTCCCACCGGACAAGCGCGACGGACGCGGCGGTTGACACGTCGTCAGCGGTGATCTCCTCGCCTCCCCTATCGTTCGCAGCGGAGAAGGAAGCTTCGAGTAGCGTCAGGGCCTTGCGGGCGTCTGATCCGGATACGCTCACCAGCGCGTCTAGCGCCTCCCCCTCCAGTGTTGCCCGACCGGACAGGCCACGCTCATCTTCAAGGGCTCTTGTTATTGCCTTACGAATCTCATCTTCCCCAAGTGGATTCAAAACCAGTAACAGAGAGCGGGAAAGCAACGGCGAGATAACCGAGAACGATGGGTTCTCCGTCGTGGCTGCGACCAGGGTGACCCACTGGTTCTCGACGGCTGGGAGCAGGGCGTCCTGTTGAGATTTTGAGAAGCGATGGACCTCATCTATGAAAAGCACCGTGTCTTGACCGGTTGCCGCTTGGTGTCTGCGTGCACTTCCGATTACCTCACGCACCTCCTTCACCCCGGCGCTAACTGCGGAGACTTCGGCGAACCGACGATCTGACTGCCTGGCGATTAGGTAGGCTAACGTCGTTTTTCCCGTTCCAGGAGGGCCCCAGAGAATAACCGACGAGACGCCCGTGGACTCTTTGGACAGGAGCCTCGACATTGGAGAACCGGGGGTGAGGAGATGGTCCTGACCAAGAACTTCTTCGACGCTACGCGGCCGCATTCGAACCGCTAGCGGGGCGCTCCCTGACTCAGCGGGTAGCCCAAGTTCATCGACTCCGAGCGCATCAAAAAGGTCCACGGTTTCCGCCCCGGGTCAGTTGAAAAGTGAGGTGTCGCCAGCGCCTTCACGCACGACTTCCGGATAGCCCTGCTCGAACGAAACCACGGTTGTGGCTCCGCCCTCACCAACGGGCGCGTCAACCACCAAATCGACTTGATTTCCGACGGCCTCAGCCACGTCCTCACCGTAAATCAGAGGATCGTTCTTTCCCGGAAGAATCAGCGTAGAGCAAAGAAGTGGTTCGCCTAACTCACGCACAATCGCCTGAGTTATGGTGTGCTCCGGGATCCGAACCCCAACGGTCTTCTTCTTTTTGTTTAGGGTCATCCGCGGCACCTCTTTCGTGGCATGCAGGATGAAGGTGTACGCCCCCGGGGTCAAAGCCTTGATGGTCCGAAAAGCCTTGTTGTCAACGATAACGAGCTCTCCGAGTTGGCTGAACGAATCACAGAGCAATGAGAAGTTGTGTGATTCGTCGAGCTTTCGGACGCCGCGGATTGTGTCCATGCCAGCCTTATTTCCAAGCTTGCACGCAATCGCATATCCCGAGTCTGTCGGGATCGCGACGGTTCCGCCGTCGTTCAAGACCTGAACGACTCGGTTGATTAGCCTGGGCTGGGGGTTGTCAGGGTGTATCTCAATCGTGGTCATACCCCAACCTTAGTGGCGCTAACCGACAGTTCCGAGGGACTAGGCCCGGGTTTCGGCCTTCGAGGACTCCTCTTTGGTTGAAGGCTTCCAGTCCACGCCCGTCTCCTTGCGCTGCTCCGCCGGGATCGGCGCTGGCGCTGAAGTCAGAGGATCAAAGCCGCCACCCGACTTCGGGAACGCGATGACGTCTCGAATTGATGGTGCACCAACCAGAAGGGCAGCGATGCGGTCCCACCCAAAGGCAATTCCTCCGTGAGGGGGAGCCCCGAACTGGAAAGCGTCGAGCAGGAAGCCGAACTTCTCCTGTGCTTCTTCGGGGCCAATCCCCATTACGGCGAAGACGCGCTCTTGAATGTCGCGGCGATGAATACGGATTGATCCTCCGCCTATCTCGTTTCCGTTGCAGACGATGTCGTAAGCAGATGCGAGCGCCGCACCCGGATCCGTGTCAAAGGTCTCGGCAAACTCAGGCTTTGGCGAGGTGAACGCGTGGTGAACCGCGGTCCACGCAGAGGCACCCAGGGCAATGTCACCCTCAGACTTTGCCTGTGCGGTGGGCTTGAACAATGGCGCATCGTCAACCCACACGAATGCCCAGGCGTTTGGATCAATCAGACCCAGACGTTCGCCGATCTCAAGGCGAGCCGCACCGAGCAGTCCGCGAGCATCATCCGGATCTCCGGCAGCGAAGAAAATGCAGTCTCCGTTCTGGGCGCCGGTTGCCTGAGCTAGACCGTTTCTTTCCTCTTCCGAGATGTTCTTGGCGACCGGGCCGCCCAGGGTGCCGTCTTCACCGATGGTGACGTATGCCAGTCCCTTTCCACCTCGCGAGCGAGCCCAATCCTGCCACTTGTCGAAGGTTCTGCGGGGCTGGGATGCTCCACCGGGCATTACGACCGCACCCACGTAGGTAGCGTTGAACACTCGGAACGGGGAACCCTTGAAATACTCGGTTAGGTTTACCAGTTCAAGGCCGAAACGCAGATCGGGCTTATCAGTGCCAAAGCGTTCCATAGCCTCGCGGAACGGCATATGAGGAATCGGCGTTGGAATGTCGTATCCGATAACGTTCCACACGGCCTTGAGGACCTTCTCAGCCGCGTCGATGACATCCTCTTGGTCCACAAAGCTCATCTCGACGTCCAATTGAGTGAACTCAGGTTGTCTGTCGGCGCGAAAGTCCTCGTCACGGTAGCAACGGGCGATCTGGAAGTATCGTTCCATTCCCGCAACCATCAAGAGCTGTTTGAAGAGTTGTGGCGACTGAGGAAGCGCGTACCAAGAGCCCGGTGACAGGCGCGCAGGGACAACGAAGTCTCGCGCCCCCTCGGGCGTTGATCGGGTGAGGGTCGGAGTCTCAATCTCGGTGAACCCGAGATCGTAGAGTGTCTCACGTGCGGCGCGGTTCATCTCCGAACGCACACGCAGCGCCTCGGCTGCCTTGGGTCGACGCAGATCAAGGTAGCGGTACTTCAAGCGCACGTCCTCGCCCGCCTCAGGCTCGTCAGTGTGGGTTGAGACTTGGAACGGAAGTGGAGCCGAAGTGTTGAGAATCTCCACTTCATCAGACAACACCTCCACTCGACCGGAGGGGAGTGCCAAGTTTTCGTTGCCTTCGGGACGCATCGAGACCTCACCGGTCACCCGTAGCACGTACTCAGGGCGTAGTTTATGCGCGATGCTTTCGTCGCGGACCACGACCTGCCCAATACCCGAGCGGTCACGCATATCAATAAAAACGACCCCGCCGTGGTCCCGACGCCGATCGACCCACCCCGTCAGAGTTACGGTGTCTCCAACGGAATCTGGCCCCAACTCGGCCATCAGATGTGTGCGCTGCACGTTTGAACCTTCCCTCAACCCTCATTTGTTCTGTAGCGATTCTACGCGGGAAGCACCGGGTGACATTGCAGTCACCGTGCCAGAAAGCCCACGTCCGCCACGTATCCTAAGCAAATGACAAGTCAAGAGCCAGAAAGACAGGCGCGATTCAGCGACCTACCCCTCGAAGAATCGCAGCTACAGATCCTGAGTGATCTTGGCTTCGAACATCCCACTCCAATCCAGCAGGCATCCATCCCTCTCTTGATGGACGGCCGCGACGTTATCGGCATCGCACAGACAGGAACCGGCAAGACCGCGGCGTTCGGATTACCTCTGCTGGCCCGCATGGATCTGAGCCTCGCGGCTCCTCAAGCCCTGGTCTTGGCACCGACGCGTGAACTTGCACTGCAGACTTCAACGGCGCTTGAAGCCCTGGCTGGGCCAAACTCAAAACTGAAATTTGTCACGGTCTACGGAGGTGCGTCATACGCTCCCCAGCTCCAGGCACTCAAGCAGGGATCGCAGGTAGTTGTTGGCACTCCTGGGCGCCTCATCGATCTCATTGATCGCGGCGCACTGGACCTATCTCACATAAACACCTTGGTACTGGACGAAGCCGATGAGATGCTTCGTATGGGATTCGCTGAGGAGGTTGATCAGATCCTCGCCTCCGTGCCGGACGACCGGCTTACCGCGCTGTTCTCGGCAACCATGCCGGCCGGAATCGCAAAGGTGGCTCAGAAGTACCTGACCGCCGCCGAACGAGTCGAGGTCTCTTCCCAATCCTCGACGGTTTCAACCATCGATCAGACGTACACGGTCATCCAACCAAAGATGCGCTTCGAAGCTCTCTGCCGCTTCTTGGCCGTCTCACCGGCCGGTGCAGCGATTGTTTTCGTTCGTACCCGTAAGGACGCGGAAGAGGTCTCTCTTTCGCTCTCCGCACGCGGCTTCCGCGCCGCAGGGATCTCCGGCGACGTAGCTCAAAGGGAGCGCGAACGCCTTCTCGACGGCCTCCGCCGCGGGTATCTAGACGTGCTGGTCGCAACAGATGTTGCCGCACGAGGGATTGACGTCGATCGCGTCGGGCTGGTGGTCAACTACGAGGTCCCTCGCGAGGATGAACAGTACGTTCACCGCGTGGGGCGCACCGGACGAGCGGGACGTGAGGGCCAATCGCTCACGTTCTTCACCCCCAGGGACGTTCGAAAACTACGTTCGATCGAACGCACCACTGGCTCCTCGATGCACAAAGTAGCTGTTCCCACGGCCGAACAGGTCCGACTTAGTCGTGCCACCGGGGTTCTTGACAATGCCCTCTCAGCACAGAAGTCAGTGCCAGATGCCGTGCTCACCCTTCTCGATGCGAAGCGAGAGGAGGGTCTGCGATACCGCGACATCGCCGCGGCGCTACTAACCCAGACCGCCAGTCCGCAGGCGCTCGGCGAGATCTCGACTGCCGCGCAGGATCGAATGGATGATGCCTTCGAGGCGGCTACTCCCAGTGCGACGCGTAAGAAGGGGCGAGCCGATTTCACCGGAAAAGGCAAACGCTATCGCATCGAAGTGGGCAGGCGAGATGGAGTCAGCCCGGGAGGAATAGTCGGGGCGATTACCGGAGAAGCCGGACTTGAAGGTTCGGCGGTCGGCAAGATCGACATATTCCCCTCGTTCTCCGTGGTTCAGGTTGATCAGGAACTCTCAGAAGCACAAATGAAGCGCATTGACCGCGCGACACTTCGCGGCAGGCGCATACGTATTTCCGTGGACCGTGGCGGTTCCAAGTCGGGTAAGCCATCCTTCGGCGGAAAGAGTCACGGCAAGAAGAGGGACTACAAGGGTCGTAAGTGATCCGCGGGACTGGGCTTTTCGGCGGCCCCATCATAGCGGTGGCGACCTGGTATCAACCTGCAAATGCCGGAAGTCGCCGGAGGAACTAGGCCTTTGGTGGGGTGACTCTCACCAGCAGATCTTCTTTAGGTGGGAGCCAGGACATTGCGTCGGCTTCAATCTGATCGCCCGAGCGGATGTCTTTTACCTGGCCGGACTCCTGGTTGTCTCCGGGAAACCACACGAACGGGATCCCGCGTTTTTCCGCCATCCGAATCTGCTTGCCGAACTTCTGCGCGCTCGGGGCAACCTCGCAGTTCACACCGCGATTCCGTAATGCGGCGGCGACTCGGTCGGAGGCTGCCCGCTCATCTTCTGAAGTGACCGCTACCATCACGACAGAGGGCGAAGGGCGTGAAGCAACCAGTAGTCTCTCAGAGAGAATCAGAGAAACGAGGCGCGTTACTCCAATGGACAGCCCCACGCCGGGATACGTGCGCCTCCCCTCAGAAACCAGGGTGTCGTAGCGACCGCCCGAGCAGATTGAACCGAGGGATTCATAGCCCGGAATAACCGTCTCGTAGACGGAACCAGTGTAGTAATCGAGGCCGCGGGCAATTCGAAGCGATGCTCTAACTTGGCCGGGTGCCGAGTTGGAGGCGCCGATTAGGAGTTCGCAAAGCTCATTCAGGCCGCGGTGAACCAGGTCGTTAGATAGTCCGAGCTCAGCAACCCTAATGCGTAGTTCGTCCGCACTGTCGGTGCTTATCTGAGCAATTGCGATGACCTGGCTGATCTGCGCTTCGCTCAAGCCGCCTGCGCGGAGTTCCTCAGAGACACCGTCGGGTCCAATCTTGTCGAGCTTATCCAGGCCCCGAAGCGTTCCTTCAAAGTCCTCAATACCTGCCGCTGCGACCAGTCCCTGAAGCAACCGGCGGTTGTTAACTTCCATTAGCACTGGCGGGATTCCCAGTTGTCCGAGTGCATCAAGCATCACTCGAGCGGCCTCAACCTCATGGTGAAACGACAGAGTATCGAAACCAATAATGTCGATGTCTGCCTGAGTGAACTCTCGGAACCGCCCCTCTTGAGGACGCTCCCCCCGCCAGACTTTCTGGATCTGGTAGCGACGCAGAGGAAATGACAACTCATTTGCGTTCTTTAGAACATACCTGGCTAGCGGCACGGTCAAATCAAAGTGAAGTCCCAGGTCGCGACCTGTCGGCTCTGCGACAGAGATGCCCTTGGTGGCCTCTTCACGCACTGATTGAAGTCGTTCCAGGAGATAGACCTGCTTGGACGTCTCCCCCTTTGATTCAAGAGCGGAAAGCGGCTCTACGGCCCGGGTCTCGATCCCGCTGAAGCCGTGAAGTTCAAAAACACGGCGGAGCGTGTCTTGGACGAAAACCTCGACCGTTCTCCCCTCTGGAAGCCACTCAGGAAATCCGGAAATACTCTGTTTTGCCATTGTCAGCCAACCTTGCAACCTCGAAGGACGTACGGATTACTTCCCATCTCTTTGGCCCACGTCGTTTGCGGCCCGTGACCGGGAAGCAGCGTGGTCGCGGGATCAAGGGAGTTCCCCAGCGTGCGAAGACTCTGCCGCATCTCGTACTCATCGCCGCCTGGAAGGTCAGTGCGACCAACGGAGCCAGCGAAAACCACGTCACCCGAGAGTGCGAGGGGACTCGCCATTCCCTCGGCCCCTATCAAGAATATGGCCGATCCGGGAGAGTGCCCTGGGGCGGGAATAACGCGGGTAAAGATGCCCTTGGCAGGCGAGAAGTCCAGGTCGTCAATCGGGGCAAGGTTCTCCGGCCTTCTCCACGATCCAAGACCAAAGATGCTGACATCAAAACCGATTTGTCCCGCTGGATCATCAAGGAAAAAACCATCGGGTTCGGTGTAGTAGACGGGAATTAGCTCCCCGCCCTCCTCTACCCGAGCAGCGTCCCAGACATGATCGATGTGACCGTGAGTCAGGAGGACCGATGCCAGGGTCAGACCGTTTTCTTCCACGATTCTCGCCGCCGCTACAGCAGTTCCGGGTCCTGGGTCGACGATTACCGCTTCTTTTTCCTGGTCATCCCAAAGGATGTAACAGTTCGCATCAAAGAGCGACGCAAGAACTGAGCGTACTTCGAGCACGTCAAACCCTAGCGTGCACTGGAAGAAATCTGATCAAACCACATCTGCTTCGTGGCAAGCGCGTCTGAGACTTCCTTCGCGCGCTTCGGGTCGCCGGCCTTCTCGGCAGCAGCTAGGTCTGCCTTTAGCTCGTTTATGGAGTCTTCGAGCTGACTCAACATGCCTTCGGCTCGAGCCTTAGTCTCGGGATCTGATCGGCGCCACTCGCGGTTCTCGGCTTCCCGCAGTTCACGTTCGACTGCCTTAAGACGGCCTTCGATGCGTCCAGAGTCGCGGGAACCCACCCGTCCGACTTCTTCCCACCGGTCTTGGATTGAACGAAGTTGGCGTTTCGCCTCCTCAAGATCAGCGATTGGTAAGAGAGCTTCAGCCTCCGCGGCCAAGGCTTCCTTCTTCGCGAGGTTCTCTGCGAACTCCTCGTTTGTCTGTCGATCATGCTCGCGACGAGAATCAAAGAAGACCTGCTGAGCCGCGCGGAATCTGGACCAGAGTTCGTCATCTTCCTTACGAGAGGCGCGACCTGCCTGCTTCCACTGATCCATCAGGCTCCGGTACGCGGTGCTGGTGCCCCTCCAGTCATCGGAGTTTTGCAGAGCAACCGCTTCGGCTATCAGGCGTTCCTTGGTTACTCTGGCTTCCTTCTGCTTTTGATCCATGGCAGAAAAGTACTGGCGCCTGCCACGATCAAATGTGGTGCGAGCCGACGAGAAGCGCTTCCAAAGAGCATCTTCGGTAGCCTTGTCCAGCCTGGGGCCACCTCGCTGTTGATCCTTCCACTGATCAAGAAGCTCACGCAGCCGCGCCCCGGACTGTTTCCACTGGATCTTCTCGGAAGGCTGATCCGCGATGGCTTCCGCTGCCTCAACAATCGCGGTGCGATCCGCCAGCGCCTGCTCTCGCTGTTGCTTGCGTTCCTCTCGCAACTCCGCGCGGCGTTCCTCGGATCGTTTCTCAAGATCTACCATCCGAGCACGCAACAGAGGGATGTCTCCAACGACGTTGGGAGCGACAAGCTGCTCGCCCAGGGTCTTGAGTGTCGACTCAATGTCCTTCGCAGGTAGCGTCGCGAGACGTGCCTCAAACAGATTTACCGTTGCTTCGAGGTCAAGGTAACGACGCGTATAGAGCGCAAACGAGTCCGCGGGAATCTCATCCGGGTACTGGCCGACTTCGCGTTCTTCGTCCCCGTCCCTCACCCAGACACGGCCCTGTTCATCGATCCGCCCGAACGGCATTTCGAGGATCGCTCCCTCGGCCACTCTCGGACGTGCCTCAGTAGTCGGGGCGGGTTCCGGACTTGCTTGAGGAACGGCTGTCTCAGTTGGAGGTGCGACTATCGACTCCTCCACCACAGCGACATCGGCGGGCGGTACTTCCGCCGGGTTCAAAGTAGCTTGCTCGGATTCAGGGCTGACGTTTTGAGTCACGGCTGTCCTAACGAATTTGGGCCCGAAGGCCATGGGCCTCACTCGGCATGAGGCGGCGCGGCAACGTATGCACCGCCCATCCTAGCGCGATTAGGCACCTCTTGTTTTCTCCGGCTTCTAGGAACCTGTCTTGGAACCCATACGTCTGGAAGCTTCGAAGACTCCGTCCACCCTACGCAGTGAGTTCAAGACCGTGTCCAGATACGTCACTCCGGGAAGCCCGAAGGTGAATCGCGCAGACGCCAACTGGTCTCCGGTTGTCATCATTGATCCGGAAACAATGTCGACGCGGTGTTCCGCGAGGACCTTTGAGAGATCATTTAGTAGCCCCGCTCGATTAAGCGCTTTGATCTCAATTTCTACCAGGTACTGGCCGCTGGTCTGATCCCCCGCCCATGAGACGTCCACAAACCGCTCTGGATGCTCCTCTTGCAGTCGCACGGCGTTGATGCAGTCCACTCGGTGCACCGAGACTCCCTGGCCCCTGGTAATGAAGCCCACGATCTCGTCACCCGGGACCGGGGTGCAGCATCGAGCGAGCTTCACCCACACCTCGTTCGAGCTCATTCCCTCAACGTTTACGGCGACTTCTCCACCGGATCCGGCTGCGTGCGTGATGCCTCGTCCGGGCTGCACCCCCTCGGCGAGGGTCTCCTCGACCCCGTCTTCACCCCCGAGATTCTCTACCAGCTTCCCAACCACATTTTGGGCCGAAATGTGGTTCTCCCCCACGGCTGCGTAGAGGGCAGAGACGTCCTGGTAGCCAAGCTCGGTTGCCACCGCGAGCAGGGCCTGATGCGTCATTAGTCGCTGCAACGGAAGGTTCTGCTTCCGCATCGTCTTTGCGATATGGGACTTCCCCAGATCAATGTGTTCTTCGCGCCTTTCACGCGTGAACCATGACTTTATTTTTGAGCGTGCACGCGAAGATGCTGCGAACTCCAGCCAGTCTCGGGAAGGACCGGCTTTGTCCGAGGACGAGGTGATCGCCTCGACCGTGTCCCCTGACTCAAGTGTCGTGTTGAGGGAGACCAGACGACCATTGACCCTGGCGCCCACGGTCTTGTGTCCAACCTCAGTGTGAACCGCGTACGCGAAATCGATGGGGGTTGACTTGGGGGGAAGCGCTATCACCTGGCCGCGTGGAGTGAACACGTAAACCTCATCGCCTGCGATCTCAAATCGCAGCGAGTCCAGAAACTCTTCAGGATCTCCGGTCTCTTTTTCCATGTCCACCAGCATCCGGAGCCAGTTCATCTGCTCCTTGGGGGACATCTTGTCCGCATCGGAGCCGGCCTGGCCGGGATTCTGCTTGTACCGCCAGTGAGCGGCAACACCATACTCTGCACGCTCGTGCATCTCGAAGGTGCGGATCTGAACCTCAATTGGCCTACCACCTGGACCAACAACCGTGGTGTGTAACGATTGGTAGAGGTTGAACTTCGGCATGGCAATGTAGTCTTTGAAGCGACCCGGGATTGGATTCCACCTGGCGTGGATCGCACCCAGCACCGAATAGCAGTCTTTCACCGTCTCTACTAGCACGCGGACAGCAATCAAGTCATAGATTTCGTCAAAGTGCTTCCCGCGGACGATCATCTTCTGGTAGATCGAATAGTGGTGTTTGGGCCGACCACTAACCACGCCCTTGACCTTCGAGTCTCTGAGGTCATCCTCGATCATCGCAATGGCATCAGAGAGGTACTTGTCCCGTTTTGGAGCACGCTCCGCGACCAGCTTATCTATCTCTTCGTAGACATCCGGGTATAGCGTCTTGAACGACAGTTCCTCAAGTTCCCACTTGATGGTGTTCATACCGAGTCGGTGGGCAAGCGGCGCATAGATCTCAAGCGTCTCCCGCGCTTTACTCTTCGCGGCCTCTGGAGCGACGTAGCGCCAGGTCCTTGCGTTGTGGAGTCGGTCTCCGAGCTTGATGAGCAGCACTCGGATGTCCTTACTCATCGCCACGATCATTTTCCGCAGAGTCTCAGACTGCGCGGCCTGACCGTAGCGGATCTTGTCAAGCTTTGTGACACCGTCGACCAGGTGCGCGATCTCTGAACCAAAGTCAGCGGTGAGTTGTGCGACGGTGTATTCGGTGTCCTCGACCGTATCGTGGAGAAGGGCAGCAACCAGGGTGGGCGGAGTCATGCCGATCTCAGCCAGAATCGTCGCCACCGCTACGGGATGGGTGATGTAGGGTTCACCCGATTTGCGTGTCTGACCCTGATGCCAATGCTCCGCAGTCCGATAGGCCTCTTCGATCACTCCGACGTCGGCTCTCGGATGGTGAGCTTTGACCGCCCGAATCAGCGGCTCAATCTCAGGAATAGCCGTGCGGCCCCTTGATCCAAACCAGGACAGCCCGGAGCGCACAAAGGAACCGGATGATCCGGTCTTTGGGGGCTCAGGTACCTGTGGTTCAGTCATTCCTAAATGATAGTTCTAGGGTCAAACCGAGTACGCCGAAGTGACAGAAGTGGGTGCGCCGCTTGACAGGAAGCTAAGCGGCTAAGGTTAGTAGCTCTCGTCTACAGCCACGATCGTGTCAATCGGGATGTTTTCAAGCTTCTTTCGTCCCTCGAGTTCCGTAAGTTCCAGTAGTACGAGGAGACCAACTACCTCGGCGCCACACTGTCGCAGTAATTCGACAGCAGCAGAAGCCGTTCCGCCCGTCGCGAGCACGTCATCGACAATCAGCACTCTGGCGCCTGCCGGCACAGTCTCGGGCCTAATCTCCAGCGACGCGGTCCCGTACTCAAGGGTGTAGTCAATGGAGATCACTGGACCGGGAAGCTTGCCCTTCTTGCGGGCAGTAAGCAGACCGATACCCAGGTGTGTCGCCATTGGAGCAGCAAGGATAAAGCCGCGAGATTCCAAGCCAACAACGTAGTCGATCTTCCCGGCGTAGAGATCAGCCATCCCCGAGGTTAGCGCCTCGAATGCCGGACCATTTGCCAGCAGTGGCGTGATGTCCCTAAAGAGCACGCCGTCCGTGGGAAAGTTCGGGATTAGGTCGATGTTCTCTTCAACCAGTCTTGCCAGGTCCCGGTTCGCTGACTGGACGGTTCCGTCTTGGGCGCTCATTTCGACTTCTTCCGTTTGGGTTGTGCCTGCTGACCCAGGTGGTGTCCCGGGGTCTTGCTTGCCACAGCTACAACTACTTCTTCATCGATCGAGTCGACGTCTGAGGACTTCTGCTTCGCGCTTGCCCGTGCTTCAAGGATCTTCTGATTCTTACTTGCGGTGCGTGACCGGCGGCCCTCAATCAGCGCCAAAGCCGATGGTGCAATGAATATCGATGACAGCGCCGCGGCCAACATGCCAACAAACAGGGCAAGCGAAATATCGGTCAACGTTCCAGCTCCAAGTAGCAGGGAGCCGATGAACAGGATTGATCCGACTGGCAATAAGGCGACGATCGAGGTGTTTATTGATCGGACCAACGACTGATTTACCCCAAGGTTCACCAACTGGCCGTAGGTGTACTTTTTCTGGTCCTGGAACCCGGAGGTAGTCTCCCTGATTTTGTCGAAAACCACGACCTTGTCATAGAGGGAGTAGCCCAGAATCGTAAGTAGGCCAATCACGGTTGCCGGGGAAACCTCAACCTGGGTTAGCGCAAAGAATCCAATGGTCACTAAGAGGTCGTTGGCCAGGCCGACAAGTCCGGCGAGGCTGACAGACCATGATCTGAAGTAAGCCGCCATGATTATCATGACCAACACCACGAAGATCAGAATCGACTGCATCGCCTTACGGGTCACGTCCTGCCCCCAGGAAGCACCAACGGAGTTGGTATCGACATGTTCTGGCGCGACTTCATACGCCTCGGCCAGATCAGTGCGAATCTGCGTGGTCGTAGCGGAGTCCAGTGTCCTAGTTTGGATCCGGATCGAATCCGAGCCAAGCTGCGAAACTCGGACATTCTCGGTGATCCCGTCGGCGCCCAACACGTCGTAAGCCGTCTGCTGGTCAGAGACCTGAGTTCCCGAGATGATGAACTGAGTTCCGCCCGCGAACTCGATGGACGGGTTTATTCCCCGCGCGAAGAGAAGAACGATGGACAGGACCATCAGGGCAATGCTGATTCCCAGCCAGGTCCATGCCTTACCAATGACGTTGTAAGAACGCTTGCCGGCGTAGAGCTCGTTGCCCCACTGTGCAAAACTAGCCACGGTTTGCCTCCGCTCCCTCAGTAGCCTCATCGACAATGTCTGACGAAGTAGCGTCCATTTCTGCCGCTAACCGGGCTTTGCGCCGTCGCTCGGCGAGTGAAAGCTGCTCTTCACCATCGATTACGGGGCTTACAGAAATCGGTTCACGCTTCGACTGCGCCGCCGGTGCCGGCTTCTCAGAAGCCGACTTAGCTTTCTTACCCTCTACGAGTTTGACGCTACCTCGACCCATGTATACAAAGCCAGAAGAGGCTCCGAGGTGTTCGGGGTCCAGGCCGGAGAGCTTATGTCCGCTGCCAAAGAACCTGGTTCGAATCAGCAGTTCCATCGTCGGGTGAGTAAACATGAAGACAACCAGCAGGTCGACCAGGGTTGTAAGTCCTAGAGTGAACGCGAATCCTTGGACTCCACCGACCGCCAGCAGGTAGAGGACGATGGCCGCTACCAGGTTTACCGTATCGGAAATAAGGATGGTGCGCTTCGCGCGATCCCAGCCTTCTTCCACGGCTGTTTGTAGTGGTCTACCCTCTCGGATTTCGTCTCTGATTCTCTCGAAATAGACGATGAAAGAGTCCGCAGTGAAACCAATCGCAACGATCAAACCCGCGACACCCGGCAGCGATAGTCGATATCCCATGGTCCACGAGAGAATCGTGATCAACAGGTAGACGATGGCGGCCGCTACGACCAAAGAACCGGCGGAAAGTACCGCAAGCCCACGATACTGCCAGATCATGAACAGGACGACCAGACCAAGGCCGATGGCACCGGCCCAGAGGCCCTTCTCAAGGTGACTTGAGCCAAGCGTCGCTGAAATCTGCTGTTCAGACTGAACCTCGAAGTTGAGCGGCAAAGAGCCGAACTTGAGGGAGTTCGCGACGGACTGGGCTTCGGCTGCCGTGTAGTTACCGGTGATCTGGGCGCTCCCATCCAAGATCACGCCGTTCATGGTCGCCGCGACGATCACATTCCCATCAAGGACCGTGGCGAAGCTGTTACGACTGGGGTCGGTCTCGTTGAACGCATACAGACGCTTGGAGGTTTCCGCGAACTGTTCCGCTCCCTCCGAATCGAACTGGAGGTTTACCGCATACTTACCGGTCGGCTGGCCAGCACTGGTCATTTGTGAACCCGCCGATGCGCTGACGAGGTGAGTACCCTCGACGTCCACTGGACCCAAGAGGTACTTTGCAGTTCCGTCAACGTCACAAGCCGCGTACGGCTCGGCGGGATCATCCACCTCGTCCTGGGTGAGTGACTCGGGGTTGGTGCAGTCCAAAAGTAGGAAGTCGCGCGCGACCTCTGGCGTTATCCAGGCATACGAGGAGTGGTTATCTTGTTCCTGCCCTTCGCCCAGCGCGACGAGTTCAGCAACGGCAGCCTCCATTATCGCGTCAGCGTCCATGTCTGCACTTTGTGCATCGTCGCCGCTCTGTAGGGACTGCGCGGCCGCTTCGGGATCATAGGCATACGGACTGTTGCTGGCTAAAATTACCGGCCTAAACCGCATTAGAGCGGAAGAGCGCACCAGTTCCAGAATGTTCTCGTCTGCTTCGCCGGGAATAGTCACAACGATGTTGTCGGTCCCCAGCGTCGTGATCTCAGCTTCAGCAACGCCCGAAGCGTCAACGCGCTGCCGGATGATCCGAATGGCCTCGTTCATGTCCTCCGGGGAAACCTCACGGTCTTCCACTCCCTCCTGCAAACGGGGAGTCAGGATCAACTGGGTGCCGCCCTCAAGGTCGGCAGCGAGTTTGGGGGTGAACGTAGCCCCCTGCGTGAAGTGACCGAGGGTCAGTGCGAGCACTCCGAGCACGAACAGTACTGCGAGAGTGGTGAGTGTCCTGCCCGGTTTACGAGTCTTACTAGCCAAGTTTGGTACAGCCCGATTCTTGAATGATTCCAGTGTCTATTGCCCAAAGAGGGCGTTCGTCCGTCTGATGACCGGGCGACTACTTCGCTGTTTTTTCTTCCCCGCCAGCCTCGGGATTGTCATCCTGGGTCAGCTCAAGGAACGCCGCGTCAATGTCATCAGAAGCAGACGTGCCCTCCCCGGAGACCACGGGCTCAGCGACCACAGTCTCGTCGACCTCGACACCATCGGCGGAGGAGGCCACCTCATCTACAGCAAGCTCTTCGTCGAGTACGGCTTCAAACGGAGGCTCGATCACTCCCTTAATCGCGGCCTGCAACCAGTAGGTCTCTTCGCCACTAGGTGTCTCAAGGATGACCACGTCTCCGTCAACGTCGACGAACCGGCCAAAGAAACCAGAGAAAGTCTGAACCCAAGCCCCAGTAACCATCGCCTCATTCATCATCTTTTCGCGCTCAGCTTTTTGCTTCTGCTGAGACCTCTTCGAGAAAGAGTTCATGAGGAATAGGCCGCCCATAAGCAGCACAAGCATGATGATGAGTTCGATACCCACTATTACGTCCTATCGCCGATTTTGCAGATTCTGCGCCCTGAGAAGTCTAGGCCATTTCACAACAAAAACTGAACGTGAGATTAACTAGCCGAACAGCGCGTCACCCGCAGGGGGTTCCATTCCAAGATGCTTCCAGGCCTTCACCGTCGCAACTCTGCCCTTTGGCGTGCGCATCAGGAACCCCTGTCTAACCAGGTACGGTTCAGAAACGGTCTCTAGAGTCTCCGCTTCCTCACCAACCGTGTGAGACAGAGTTGTCAGCCCGACCGGGCCCCCGGCAAAGTTGCCGCAAATCACTTCCAACACTGCACGGTCAAGACGGTCAAGGCCAAGGCCATCCACCTGGAACAGAGTTAGTGCCTCCCGCGTGCTACGCAGTGAAACGGAGGTCTCACCCTGAACCTGCGAGTAGTCGACGACTCGACGGAGCAGGCGGTTTGCAATACGCGGTGTTCCCCTGGATCGGCCGGCAATTTCATCCGCAGCATTCGGGTCCAGTCCAGCCCCTAGGAGCTTTCCGGAACGTCGAACAACCTGTGCCAAGTCCTCATCCGAGTAGAACTCAAGATGCGCGGTGAAACCGAACCTGTCGCGAAGTGGAGCAGGGAGAAGCCCTGAACGGGTGGTTGCGCCGATAACGGTGAACCTTGGCAGAGTCAGCGGAATGGAAGTCGCCCCCGGCCCCTTCCCAACAATGATGTCGACCCGAAAGTCCTCCATTGCCAAATACAGCATTTCTTCCGCGGTGCGAGCCAACCGGTGGATCTCATCAATGAACAGGACATCTCCGGGCTGCAGCGATGAAAGAATCGAAGCGAGGTCCCCTGCGTGCTGGATTGCCGGGCCCGATGTCAAACGAAGTGATGCCCCCATCTCTGAGGCAATAATCATGGCTAGCGTCGTCTTGCCCAGTCCCGGAGGCCCAACGAGAAGCACATGATCCGCAGACTCGCCTCTGCCCCGCGCCGCGTCAAGGACAACGGCGAGCTGGCGTCGGACCGCGGGCTGACCAATGAACTCGCCCAGTGTCCTTGGCCGCAGGGCAGCCTCCGCGGCTCGCTCAATCTCAGAAGCGTCCGGTGCGACGATGCGCGATTCAAACGCCTCGTAGTCGCCTTGGTCCTCGGACGGGTACATGGCAGATTCCACTTTCCTAGACACCCAGCCTTCCATCACGGGCCACGGCCAGAGCGTCCCGGATCATTGAACTGATATCGGCGTACTCACCTTCGAGGGCATCCACCGCCCGCTGGGCGACGGCGCGTGGATAGCCAAGCTGCTCCAAGCCCGCCTCGACAGATTCGCGCATTCCTGCATCGTGGCGCGAGGTCGATGCCGCACTCTGGGGAGCCGATACCAAACCAAGCTTGTCACCGATTTCAAGTGCCATTCGCTGTGCCGTCTTCTTTCCGACACCGGGAATCCGAGACAGTTCTGTTAGGTCCTCATTGGCAACGGCAAGCCGCAGGCCGTCCGCGCCGAGTTCGTTTATCGCCGCGAGAGCCAGCCGGGGCCCTATTCCACTCACGGTTAGCAGGATGTCAAAGACGTCCCGCTCCCCCGCCGACTCAAACCCGAACAGCGTCAGCGAGTCCTCACGCACGATCAACGAGGTGTGCACATTCAGGACCGCTCCAGCCGAAATCGCCGTCCCTAAACTGGAAATCACGGACGAGGGGACCTCAACTCTGAGGCCGATTCCACCGACCTTCAGTACCAGATAATCTACCCCGGCACCCATTACGGGTCCCTCTAAGAACGAGATCATTGCGGCCCCCAATCGAACAACTGTACGATACCAGGGGCCACCGTCAATTTGCGCACCGCACCACGCACCTACTTGGAATTACGGGGCCGACGCGGGTCAACAGCACCGCTACGTCGCTGATTCGCCTGAGCCTGCGCCCAGGTTCTTTGCGCGGGAGTTAGTGACCCGGTAGCACTGACCCTTCCTGAAAGTGATACTTCGACCGCGTTGTCGCTTCCGGCTCCGAGCAGTCCCGTGCCGCGCCAGGCGTGGCAAATCGCGATCGCAAGGGAGTCAGCGGCATCGGCGGGCGTTGGTGGCTTTTCAAGGCGCAGTATTCGAGCGACCATGTGCTGCACCTGGGCCTTGTCTGCCCTCCCAGAGCCGGTGACGGCAGCCTTCACCTCAGAGGGAGTGTAGACGGCCATAGGCAGGCCGCGCCGCCCGACCTCGGTCATGACCGCCCCCATGACCTGCATGGTGGTTGTCACCGACTGAAGGTTGTCCTGAGTAAAGACCCGCTCAATCGCAACAACCTCAGGCTGAAACTCTTCGATCTTCGCGCTCAAAGCATCAGCCACATCCCTCAGACGAAAGTGCGTTGCCATCGACTGCCTGGTGCGCGCGACGGAGACATCGACAAGGGTGGCGCGCCTGGCTTCGTCGACGTCAACGATGCCGATCCCACATCGAGTCAGTCCAGGGTCAACTCCGAGTACCCGCACCCCGGCCTCCTCAGTTCGTCACAGAACAGGTAGCGCCCGCTAGTCTTCTTCCAGCTCAGCCATTACCTCTTCGGGAACCGACATGTTGGTAAAGACGTTCTGCACATCGTCGGAATCCTCAAGCGCATCAATCAGGCGGATTACTTTCCGAGCACCGTCTGCATCAACGACTGATTCTGTCGACGCGACGAACTCGGCCTCTGAAGAGTTGTAGTCGATCCCTGCCGCCTGGAGCGCTTCACGCACGGCGGTGAGATCAGTCGGGGCACAGGTCACGGTGAAGACGTCGCCATGGCGTTCGACCTCTTCAGCGCCAGCATCAAGGACCGCCTCGAAAATCGAGTCCTCATCAGTCCCTTCCGTCGGGACCTCAATGATGCCCTGGCGTGAGAAAAGATAAGAAACGGAGCCGGGACTAGCTAGTGATCCTCCACTGCGGGTCAGCGCGAGGCGGACGTCCGAGGCCGCGCGATTCTTGTTGTCGGTAAGGCACTCAATGAGGACTGCTACTCCACCCGGCGCGTATCCCTCGTACATGATCGACTGGTAGTCGGCTCCCCCAGCTTCGGCACCTGAACCGCGCTTAAGGGCACGGTCAATGTTGTCGGCGGGAACCGAGTTTTTCTTCGCCTTTTGGATTGCATCGTAAAGGGTGGGGTTCGCATCGGGGTCTCCCCCACCGGTGCGCGCCGCCACTTCGATATTCTTCACCAGGCGAGCAAACAGCTTGCCTCGCTTCGCGTCGATTGCGGCCTTCTTATGCTTTGTTGTTGCCCATTTAGAGTGACCTGACATGGTTCCTCTCCCTCATGATTGCTCGGCCATTGATTCTACACGGCTCTGGGTGACGGACCCCAGGCCACCATCCTGTTCGTCACCTAGCTCAACGAACTCACCGTCCCAGCCGTCCGTCCACCGTTGCACCAATTGCGGAAGCGAGAGCGGGTAGACGGTCTCCTTCTTCGAAAGCTCTGTGAGTTCCTCCGGAGTGAACCACCTGAACTCATCGAGTGTTTGATTCTCCAGGTCTGTTAGGCCACCGTTCGTTAGTCCGGGGGTCGAGGAACGCAAGAATGCGACGTAAAAGACCTCGTCCTGACGAGCCACGACGTTCCTGAACCGAAAGACTGCCTTTCGGTGCATGATGGGACCGGCGACGGACCGAGCGATGGACCTAATGTCGAGCCCTGTTTCCTCGCGGGCTTCGCGGAGCGCTCCTTCGAGTGAACTCTCATCCGGTTCGAGGCCTCCGCCAACGGTGAACCACCACCGATGGTCAAGGTCGTGGGTGTCGTGACCCCGAATCATTAGGATTCGCCCATCGGTGTCGAAGATGATTAGGCGTGCCGCATGCCGACTCGGGATGCCCTCCGAGTCCGGGATCCACTCTGGACCCAGATCGGTCATGGTCTCACCCCCGCCATACTCGCTGCGTAGATCTCCCCGAGATGCAAGTATGTCTCCCGATATCCAGCTAGCGCAGAAAGCGACTCGCGTGCGATGTCCACGCGCTTTGCGTCTGGCCCCGTGCGCTCCATATTTGACTGATCAAGTCCCAGGCGGCCGGCCGTCTGGAGATACTTCCGCATTGCGATTCTGGCCGACCTACCCACCTTACGGGCCCACTTCCGGGCGTATTTTCGTGATCTTGGATCGGTGACCATTCGTTCTTCCGCGTGGCTGATCCACCCTGTGGCGACGTACGAGGAGAGACCAGCACGAATCCGACCGAGCTGCCGACTTCCCTGGGTTGAAATCCAGACAAGCCAACCGACAAACAGCGGTACCTCAATCAGTACATAGAGCAGAATCCAGGCCGAACTCCCCAGTGGAGCCAGCCCATTCCAGAGCGCGTGAGCCGACATTGCCAGCGTGAATCCGACAGCAATGCGCCAAATCCATGACCACGCTCCGGTACCTTTCAGGATCGCAGACGCGAAAAAGAACCCGATGAATGAAGTGGCCATCGGATGCACGAAAGGACTCAAGACCAGGCGGCCGATGATAGTCGCTCCGAGAACCGCGCTGCTTTCTGCCTGTGCCTGAAGGAAGTATTGAATATTCTCAACAAAGGCGAAGGCCGCACCCGCAGTACCCGCGATCACCAGTCCGTTAGTCGCCGAGACCACTCGGCGACGAGCAATCAGAAGAACGAGGATAACCCCGGCACCCTTCAATAGTTCCTCCGAGATTGGGGCTACCACAACCGCGGCTATCGTCTCGGCTCGACCCATGTCGCCAAACGTTGCGATGAAGTCTGCGAACAGCGAGGAGTTGATTACGCTGGCGATCATTGTCGCGACCCCGGCGCCCCAGAGGGCGGCGAGCACAATGTATCTTGTGGCAATCGGGGCAAATCGATCCGCCCGTATCAGTACCGTGAGAACCAGTAGCAGGGGCACCGTTGAGATAAGGGCGAACAGCCCCACGGAGCCAATGTCGCGCCCTGAGACAAACAGATACATGGACGCCCCGATGCCCACGGCTGAGAGTACGACGATGGCGAGTTCGCCCTTGCTGGCACTTCTCCACCAGTTCCGCAGTCCTGTCGCTTTCTTAGCGTCTGCTCCGGCCGACTCGCTGGCGTCTTTGTCATCACTCGTCTGCCCCGCGAAAGGACCTTCTGTTGTCCAGCCCTCTCGCTCCATCTCAGGACGCTGTGAGGACAGCCGGTATCGCTCCCAAGGTGAGGAATAGACTTGACCCTCCTCCTTAGGATCCCCGCTCTGAGTCTGATCAGCCACCGAAAACCCGATCATCCAGTTCCACCGGGTATGGAAGCTCGGCGCTTCCGGCCAGATGTAAACCTCTTGGCAGTCTGCGGTCGCGGAGCGCAAGAGTCAGTGAAACGTCCTGGTTGTGAAGCGTCCGAATCAGTTCCGCTCGGTTACAGGTTTCTACGAGGGCTTCTAGTTGAGCTCCGGAAACAGGGTCGTTCCTTATCTCGGCGCGCAGTTCCTCGGTCATGGATTCTCGGAGCACTTGACTCAGACCGGATTCGGCCCGTATTCGCGCAAGAGTCGCTTGCTCGTTGCTCTCGTCAGACCCAAGTCCGCTCATGACGAGTGGGACTCCCGCAAGGCTGATTGCGTCTGTTGCGGCGCTACGCATTTCACTGGCTATCTCGGGGGAAACCTGCAACAGGTCCGCAGTCCTCATGGTTTCTGCAGCCCGTTTGATCAGTTGTCGGTTCAGGTTCACTCGATTTGATTCAACCCGGCGATGAAGTCTGTCAATCCTCTTTGCCATTCGAAGGCTCAAGAGGCCGAGCCCAAGAATCGCCAGAACTGCGACAACTACCAGAAGCCATAGTTGCCAGCTCATTTGTCCCCCGACGCGAAGCGTTCGTGAAGGTTCTCATAGGCGGTGCCAGTCGAGGGTCGCGGCCCCCATGGGAGAACTGCGTCATAGATAGCAAGCAGTCGATCCGTCACTGTTTGCCAATCGTAAATCTGGGCTCTTTCTGCCCCTAGCTCGGCTAGTTCCTCAGTTCTAATCGGGTTCTCGATAGCCGCGTTGATCGTCTTAGCGAGTGCAACAGAGTCTCCGACCGGGAACAGATCGCCGGCACGACCCTCGTCCAGCACTGCTTCGAACGCAGCAATGTTAGACGCGATCACCAGGGTTCTAGCTGCCATCGCCTCGACCAGAACAATCCCGAACGACTCTCCGCCAGTTTGGGGTGCGACGTAGGCGGTGGCACCTGCGAGAAGAGAAGCCTTCTCTTCATCGGTGATCTCCCCAAGAAGCTGGATCGAGTCCGGGTGCTTCTTTATGAGTTTGTGGAGCGAATCCGCTTCGCCGCGACCCGCTACAAGGAACCGTGCCCCCGGATGCTTCGCTAACACTTCTTCTATTGCCCCGGCAAAGACTGGCAGCCCTTTACGAGGCTCATCGAGCCTGCCGAGGAATACGATTACCGGTCGCTCTGGCGTTGCTTCCCACTCGGGTTTCGGCACTGCCGAGGCGAACTGGCTGGTGAACACGCCATTGGGAACGATGATCGCGTCGCCGGAATGGTGCTCAATCAGCGTTCGCCTTGCCTCCTGTGACACGGCGATTCGTGCCGCTATCTTCTCTAGTGACGGCTCCACCAGCCCAGCCGTCATCGTCCGAAGTTTGGAGTGGTTCATCGCCGAGTGGAATGTCGCGACAACGGGAACCTTGGACCGCATCAGCGCGATAAGTCCGACCGAGAGGGTCCCGGGCTCATGTATATGAACAACATCGAAATCGTTCTTCTCAAGCCACTTCCGCGTTTTCCGGTCGACTTTCGGTCCGAAGGCCAGACGTGCCACGGAACCGTTGAACTTAACCGCAAATGACGAACCAACCGAGTCAAGCCAAGGGGGAAGATCCCCGTCCTCAGATGGAGCAAGAACTCGGACATAGTGACCTCGGCGAATAAGTTCTTCCGCCAGATCTCGAACATGAAACTGCACCCCACCCGGTGCATCAAAGGAGTAAGGACAGACGATTCCAACTCGCATTACTTGTCCTCCTCTGCACGCTGGCGTGCACGTGCTAGCCGCTGCGGATCAAGATCGTCAACGAAAACTTTCTGCATCATGTGCCAGTCAACCATGTGATCGATCATCACCGGAGAGATCTCATCCACCCAGGCTCGGGTTAGTGCTTCCGTCTCAGTCTCACCCTCACGCAGCTCGGGCATCTCCACGGGGTCAGAGAAGAGAGCTCTCACGGTCCACCGCCCATTCTGGTAAACATATGAAATGTGCCCAGCGATAAGCGGCCTGTTAAGTTTGAGTGCCAAAGCCGCCGGACCTGCCGCAACCAGCGCTTTTGCATGGCCCAGATCGACCTCAATGCCCGCTCCGGAAATATCGCGATCTGCTAGAAGTGGTACGAGGACGGGACGCCCCTGCGTCTTCTCGACCAGTTCGGTGAAGACATGGTCACCGGGACCAACTCCGATTATCTCCATTCCCAACGATTCGCGAAACTCGACGAACTGGTCAAAGAGGTCTTCGGGATTCAGTTTCTCGGCAACCGTGACGATCTTGCCGTGCGTCTGGCAGAACCATGCCCCCGCAAGATCCCAGTTTCCAGAGTGCGTCAGTGCCAGTACTACCGGACCATCTTTAAGCCATTCAGCGTCGCGGGCTCCATCTGGCCAAAAGCAGCCGGATTCGATCTCAGCAGCACTCCAGCCTGAGAGGGTGAACATCTGGGCGAAGCAGCGGAAGTACGAGCGCACTCCCTCACGCAACTCCTTCTTCGATACCGCTCGTCCGCTGAGTCGTTCATAGTTCTTCTTCATTTGGCGAACCGATGAACCGCCTAGAAGGTAGACGATGTCGGCGGCGAGGTGGGCGAACCAAATCACCAGTCCCTGCGGAAGCTTAGGCAGGACCTTCCAGGCGATCCTGTAGACGGAGGCAATCACGAGGTCGTTGGCTCCTGATCTCCGGCCTGTTTGCCCTCTAACTCGTCTGTGCGCTGAGAGGATTGGTCTTTTAGTGCCCTATGCGTTACCGCCATTCGCTGAATCACGGTCACGCTTGAGGCGAATGCGACCCAGGTTAGGCCAACTGCATAGAACCAGAGCGGGATTCCCAGGTCGGTAAAAGCCGCACCGGCAAGTCCGATGATTAGGCGATCCGTACGCTCCGCGATGCCTACCTTGGCAATCACGCCAAAGTTCTCGGCGCGCGCCCGTGCGTAAGGAACCACGCCAATAGCGGTCATGCAGACAATTCCGGAAATGATTGAAACCGTTCGAACGGCGCCCTCAGGCAGCCCAACAATCGCCCACCAGAGCAGGGATCCGAAGACGATTCCGTCGGTGATCCTGTCCATTGTCGAATCGAGGAACGCTCCGTACTTGGAGGATTGCCCTGTCATACGGGCGAGGATTCCGTCGATCGAATCCGCGAACAGCACAAGACCGACCAATACTCCGCCAACAAACAGATGCCCTCTGGCAATCAGTCCGAATGATATGGCAGTCACCAGCAACGCCGAAGTGTAGGTGATCATGTTTGGCGTTACGCCCATCCGGTACAAGACTCTTGCCACCGGAGTGAAGATCGCTTTTGTGACCGAGCGACCGTGGTTTCCCAGAACCATCTATCTCTTTCCTTCTTGAGGGTCTTCTTCCGATCCGACACGGTCCCATGCGTCTGCGAGGAGTTCGCGGGCATCCTCCAGCAGCTGTGGGATTGCCTTGGTTCTAGCGATTATCGGGAAGAAGTTTGAGTCTCCGCCCCACCTTGGAACCACGTGCTGGTGGAGGTGAGCTGCGATTCCCGCGCCCGCAACTTCACCCTGGTTCATCCCAAGGTTGAATCCAGCTGGTCCAGAAACTGAGCGCAGTACCCGCATTGCCCGAGCCGTCAACTCGCCTATCTCGATTCGCTCAGCGTCGGTGAGTTCCGTGTAGTCGGCAACGTGCCTGTACGGGCAGACGAGGAGATGGCCGGAGTTGTAGGGGAACAGGTTCATCAGCACAAAGCAGTTTTCGCCCCGGGAGACAATCAGACCCTCTTCATCGGTGTGTGAAGGCGCCGCACAAAAGGGACACTGACTCGCGTCTGCATCCGAGCCACGGTCGTGGTCACCGTTTATGTATGCCATCCGATACGGGGTCCACAGGCGTTGGAATCCGTCTGGAATGCCTGCCAGGCTCCGGCTGTCCTCAATCTCGGGAGCCTCGCCATTCTCTGTGGAAGTGAACTCGTTGTTCGCCATCGCGTTCACTTCATCGTTGGCAATCGATTCGGTCTTGGTGCTCTCCGTCGAATTGTCGGTCATTCGTTTCTAGATCTCATCGTCGTTGCGGTGGGCTCGGTCATGCTCGACAATCCGCTGAACGGCTTGATCGACCGGGACGCCGTTAATCTGTTCGCCGCCGCGGAGCCTGAATGAGACAGCACCGGCCGCCTCGTCCTCTCCACCGGCGATAAGAACAACAGGAATCTTGTCCTTTGAAGCGTTCCGGATCTTTTTGCCAAACCGATCATCGGACTTATCGACTTCGACGCGTAGGCCCTCTTTCTTGAGCTTCTTTGCGATTTGGTCACAGTAGTCATCGAAGGCGTCCGCGACGGGAACTAAGCGAACCTGTACCGGTGCCAGCCACAACGGGAAGGCCCCTGCGTAGTGTTCAAGCAGAATCGCGAAGAAGCGCTCAATTGAACCGAACAGCGCGCGGTGGATCATTACGGGACGCTGACGCGATCCATCACTCTCGGTGTATTCGAGATCGAGGCGCTCCGGAGTGTTGAAGTCAAGTTGAATGGTTGACATTTGCCAGGTCCGACCAAGGGCATCGCGGGCCTGGACCGAAATCTTTGGTCCGTAGAACGCTGCGCCTCCCGGGTCATCAACTAGCTCCAATCCGGTCTCTTCGGCTACCTCTCGCAAGGTCTCAGTTGCTTCTTCCCAGATCTCGTCGGACCCGAAGTACTTCTCGGGGTTCTTCGTCGACAACTCCAGGTAGAAGTCATTCAGACCGTAGTCGCGCAGAAGGTTCAGGACGAACTCAAGAACCTCTCGGATCTCCGCCCGCATTTGAGAGCGGGTGGTGTAGATGTGCGCATCGTCCTGGGTGAAGCCGCGAGCCCTGGTCAGGCCATGGATGACGCCCGATTTCTCGTACCTGTAGACCGTCCCGAACTCAAAGAGTCGCATTGGTAGGTCACGATAGCTTCGCCCCCGTGAGGCAAAAATCAGGGAGTGCATGGGACAGTTCATCGGCTTCAGGTAGTAGTCGAAGCCCTGCTTCCGGACCTCCCCCGTCTCCTCGTCGATTTCCTCATCAACGTGGAGTGGAGGGAACATGCCGTCCTTGTACCACTCCAGGTGACCAGACTGCTCAAAAAGGGCACCCTTGGTGATGTGTGGGGTGGAGACAAAATCGTATCCGGCTGCAATGTGCTGTTTGCGGGAGTAGTCCTCAAGCTCCAGCCGCACGGCTGCACCCTTCGGGTGGAAGACCGGCAGACCTGAGCCGATCTCATCGGGGAAGCTGAACAGATCCAGCTCGGCGCCGAGACGACGGTGGTCGCGACGTTCCGCTTCGGCAATCCGTTCCTGGTACTGCTTCAGTTCCTCTTTCGTCGGCCAAGCAGTCCCGTAGATTCTCTGTAACTGCGGGTTCTTTTCGCTGCCTCGCCAATATGCTCCGCCTGATCTGGTGAGGGCGAAGCCGTTGCCCAGATACTTGGTCGAGGGAACGTGGGGACCACGGCACAGGTCCTTCCAAGCTACTTCACCGCCACGGCGAACGTTGTCGTACATGGTTAGTTCGCCCGCTCCAACCTCAACCGATGATCCGTCCTCATCGCTTGAGCCACCCTTAAGACGAACAAGTTCTAGCTTGTAGGGTTGGTCGGCGAGTTCCTCACGTGCTTCCTCGTCCGAGACAACTCGACGGCGGAAAGTCTGGTTCTCTTTGACGATCCGCGCCATGGACTTTTCGAGTGCCTTGAGGTCCTCCGGATCAAACGGCGTGTCAACGCCGAAGTCGTAGTAGAAGCCATCGGTGATTGGCGGCCCAATTCCTAGGTCTACCTGCGGGTTTTGCTGCTGAACCGCCTGAGCGAGGACGTGTGCGGCACTGTGGCGCAGGATAGAAAGCCCTTCATCGGAATCGATCGTGACTGTCTCGATTTCAGCGCCTTCGGGAATCGCGGTGAACAGGTCCTTTGTTTCACCGTTGACCCTCATTGCAACGATGTTCCTGTCCTTACCGAATAGGTCCAATCCGGTGCTATCAGACTCGATCTCTGTCTGGTTTCCGTCGATGACCGCAACGAAGGTTGCCACTGTTCCCCCAAGAGGTTTGGAATCGGCCAAATGGCCGCACTACAGGGTTCAATGATAGTCGCGCACCGTGACGGAACGAACTCCCGGCGCTGTGCTTACGGTTACCCTCAGACCGGAGCCTGCAATCAGACTGGCGCCAGACACGCAGAGAGACTACATACCGAGCCCTATTCGATTGGCAAACAGGAAGTAGAAGCATTCTCGTTGCATATCTGCCAGGAAGCCGCGAGCGCTGCGGCAACGGCGGCGGAAAGGAGAAGCATGCTCGTTGAGTATCTGTCGGCTGACACGACCTCGAATACTAGAACTCCTCGTGAGTTGCCGGTTCGATGTCGAGCACCCGGTGCCCGTTGATTCCGAGACTGGTTATGGCAGCGACCTCCTCGGAGGTTAGTTCAAGATTCTGCGCCTCGAAGTTAGAAACTTGGCGCTCAAGACTGGACGACTTCGGGATAGGAACGACTCCGCGCGCCATGTGCCACGCGAGAACCACCTGGGCTGGTGTTGCCTCGAGTCTCGTAGCGATATCCTTGATTACAGGCTCGTCAAGTAGTTCCCTTCCCCGCCCCAGTGGGGACCATGCCTCGGTAATGATTCCCCGACTGGCGTTATATTCAACCGCTTCCGTGTCAGGGAAGTAGGGGTGAAGCTGAAGCTGGTTGACGGCGGGCAATACTCCGGTTTCCTTTTCGAGGCGCTCGATGTGCTCCGGGAGGAAGTTCGAAACCCCGATCCAACGGACAATGCCACGTTGTTGGGCGTTTACCAGCGCTTCCCAAGCCTCAACATACTTGTCAACCTTTGGAAGCGGCCAGTGGATTAAGTAGAGGTCAATCTGATCGAGACCTAGCCGGAACAGGCTCTCCTCGATCGAATCCCTGGCCTGGTCGTATGCGTGGTAACGTCCGGCCAGCTTTGAGGTAATGATCAACTCTTCGCGCGGCACCTCTGTGTTCCGCACGGCCTGACCGACGGCACCCTCGTTGTCGTAGTTGAATGCCGAGTCAATAAGACGATAGCTAGCACCAATCGCAGCATCGATTGCGCGAGCACCACTCTCTCCGTTCAGCCGGTAGGTTCCCAGACCGATTTTCGGTAGTTCCACACCACCCTGAAGCTCTGTTCGGACTGTATCGTTCACGGGCTCTTCCCTTCCTAGAGGTGTACACATTCATCGAGTCGTACATATTCATTCTCGATACTAGATGATTGGTTCCAGGGGTGATGTCGGCGCGGTGTCTTCGCGTGCGGTTCAGGAGGCCCTTTCTCGAGGTCGCTGGCGAGGCTGGAGAAGACGGGTAAGAAGGTGGCTACCGCTGGTGCTTCGCTCGGCGTCTCCTGGAGATGAGCACGTGGGCCAGCGCGAGCGGGGTGAAGACTGTCGCAGTCGCGAATGCGGTCACCAGCAAGTTCGTGCCCTCGGGGTCATTGGGGTTGATGGCCCACAGTAACAGCCTCGCAACTGCGCTTGAGAGGGCCACGAGGACGAGCCAGGCCAGCAGTCTTCCGTATTTCACCGCCAAAGGATACTACGCAGGCGGGGCAGTAATCTGGCGGGCAGGCTCGTTCTTGGGAGCTATGCTGCGCAAACGGCCGAGTCTTCGCGCGAAGTAGTATCAACTGCAGGACAGCTGATCCCCCGTTGATCGTCTACGAATTGGGTTGGCGGAAAACCACTTGGCGGCGTTTCATTCGGTTCGCGCTCACATGGACGGCCCCGTGACTTCTGGCCCTCTAGTTTCTCTCGAATCCGTCTAGTCTGGTCGGCGAGAACTTGGTTGACCCAGTCCTGACGCGGATCTCCGGGATACAGATTCATCAGCCAATCGGGTGGTTTGACCGATGGAATGCCATGTTTCATGGCGATCTCCCACCCACTAGTGTCAATGGTCGAATGGTGGAAGCGGCACAGCAGGACACCGTTATCAGTATGTGTGGGTCCGCCCAGAGCGTGAGGGGCCACATGGTGAACTTCGCACCAAGCCGCCGGAACTGTACATCCAGGAATAACACAACCACCGTCACGCAGAGCAATTGCTCGGCGCTGGCTAGCAGTGAAGATCCGTGCGGGAGTCCCCAGAGCAGTAATACGACCCAAGCTGTCCCTTACGACCGCTTGGATGACCGCGCCACAAGACATCTTGTCGACCGCTCTCATGGGGATCCGAGCCGGAACGCCTTCGTTGGTGATTAACCATGCCGGACCTCCAGAACCGTGATCTAAACCATCTCCAGAACCGCCAGCTGACTCATTTCTAAGATCACCACCTAAGCGATCTACAAGCACACTATCTAAGCTATCTCCAGTGCCGCTCCCTGACTCATTTCCAAGACCGCGACCGAAACCATCTCCAGAGCCGCCACCTGACTTATTTCCAAGATCACCACCTAAATGATCTACAAGCACACTATCTAAGCTATCTCCAGAGCCGCTCCCTGACTCATTTCCAAGACCGCGACCGAAACCATCTCTCGAACCGTCACCTGACTCATTTCCAAGATCACCACCTAAATGATCTCCCAGCACGCTACCTGAGCGGCCCCAAGAACCGTTACCTGACCTACCTGCGCGACCAATGCCCGAGAAGTTCTCCTCCTTGACCTCAACCACGATGGTGGCACTAGCACCCTGGAGTACCGGCAGGTCCCGACTTGCCAGTGCCACATTGAGTGCGGTGGCTAGCGCATCATGACGTTTCTGCCCTGGAGTGCGCACATCGGTCGGATCATTGGCTAAAACCCCAGTCAAATCATCGGTAAAAACCCTAGCTGAATCCTCAGAGGGATTCTCTGATGAATCTTCACCGAGCACCAAGCCGAGTTTGGACGTAGCAGCGAATGATTCCGGGCAAACTCCACCCTCGTCAAAGCTGCCCGTAGGTGCAACTGGGTTCCCGCCCATCAACTCCGGCACCAATCCATCCTTTGGCACTCGGGGGTTATTCAGCGAATCCAGCACGGCTCCGTATGCTGCAGCAACCTCGGCCGTCAGTAAACCGCTGATCCTCGCCATACCATCCTTTGTTGGACCGACGTTTAGGAACCGCTTGCGGAGTATGGCAACCTCATCGGGCGCTGCACCATCAGGATCCAGCGCCTCATCCCACTTCAAGCACAACCGCCGAATATCATCGGCATGCAGTGCCACGCCCGGCGCATCGCCTGTCCCAAAATCGAGTCCCGTTGCTGCCTGTACCAGGGCGCGCTCAGCAATCTCAATGTCATCAACGTTGGCAGCAGAGGTGTTCTTCGCGATCACCCGGGAAATATGGTTTGCAGAGTCTGCATTCAGGTAACCGGACTCCAACGCCTCGGCAACATGTTCCTGCGGCGGCGGTAGCTCCTCACCCAAAAACGAGGTCCGAACCGCCGTCTGACGACCAAGCACAACCCTGGCGGAAACCACACGCGCCGACTCGCCTGTCAAACGCTGAATGAGTTCGACTGAACTCCGACAACCCAACCTTTTGGCCAACGTATCCTGGCTTGAACAGCCCTCGGAGGCCAACCAAATCTGGTTAGCAATCACGGCCTGCAAACCCTCTAACCGGTTCATTTCAAGTGCAACTTGGCGACACAACGCAAGCAGTTGTTCTCCTTGAAGCGAGCGAACCTCGCTAACAGTCACATCGATTTCGGCCATGTTCCATTCTACCAATCATCGAACACATGTTCGATTACAGATCGATGACAAACCACCCCACAACGCTCAACAATCACATCTGTAACAACGACCGTCAGCCTGAGTCGAAATATCGGCCGGCGCATTTCGGTAGACCACTTTACGAAGCCTGCGCCAACAGGGATCAGAGCTCAGATAGCGATTAATGTGTGGACTTGGGACGACCGGGCGAGTGTAGCTTCGGACGAACCCCCTGATCCGCAGCCTGTTGACGACGAACCATAGGACACCCACAAATCGAGGTGATGCGACCACCTGCTGGATCCGCCCAGTTATCGCCGCGCGTGTTCATCCACATATGCCCGCAGCCGCGATGCTTCATTCGGCATACCCAACACGTGTTGCGGAGCCGCAAGCATTTGTTGTAACTCGTCATTGAGCGGAACCTCGACGCCAATGGCCTCGCCAATGGTCTCAGCAAATTTCGCCGCTTTGGCAGTCTCAAGAACCAGCATCGGGACGCCATTTTCGACGTGCTCTAGCGCAACTTTGACTCCATCGGCGGTATGAGGATCGATTATCTCCCCTGTTTCCTCGTACACCGACTTGATGGTGGCTAAGCGATCGGCGTGTGTTGATGACCCGCTAACGATTCCAAACTCAGTTTCGAACCTTGGCTGCTCCGCCGAGAAGTCGACGAATCCCTGTTCGTCGACACCGCGGAAGAATTCGACTAGCTGCTTCGGAGAGTGCCCTACAAGATCAAAGACGAATCGCTCGAGATTCGAGGCCTTTGAAATATCCATGGATGGGCTGGAGGTCGCGTACGTGTCGGCGGCGCTACGGGGTCGGTAGATCCCGGTGCGGAAGAACTCATCAAGCACATTGTTCTCATTGGTGGCGAGCACCAGTCGGCGAATCGGCAAACCCATTGTCTTGGCATAGTGACCAGAAAGGATGTTGCCAAAGTTCCCGGAAGGAACTGTGAACGAGACTTCGGTCGGCCCGGATTCGTCGGTGGCACGAAGCCACGCCCAGAAGTAGTAGACCATCTGCGCGGTTATGCGTGCCAGGTTGATTGAGTTCACAGCACCAAGATCATGCGCACGCTTGAAGTCCAGGTCTCCGGCGAGTTCCTTTACAAGGCTCTGGCAGTCATCAAAGACACCGTCGACCGCGATGTTGTGAATGTTCTCGTCTTCCAAGGAATACATCTGGGCTCGCTGAAAGTCACTCATGCGACCCTGAGGTGAGAGCATGAACACCGAGATACGATCCTTGCCACGCAGGGCATATTCCGCTGCGGAGCCCGTATCCCCCGAGGTGGCCCCGAGGACATTCAATACCCGATCTTGCTGATCAAGCACATACGGAAGAACCTGGCCGAGGAATTGCATTGCCATATCCTTGAACGCCAGCGTCGGCCCCTCAGAAAGACCAACGAGGGTCACGCCGTCGCCAATCGGACGAAGCGGAACTACAGGGTCAGGGAAGGACGCGTAAGCATCCGCCGTCATGCGATCAATCTCGGTACCAGGGATATCGGTGGCGAATCGCGAGATCACCTCGGCCGCTAGTTCCGGGTAGCTAAGCGACCGCCAGCTCTCAAGGGCCTCCGCATCCAACTTGGGCAGACTCTCTGGGACAGCAAGTCCGCCATCAGAGGCGAGTCCCTCAAGTAACACTTCACTGAAGGCTTGAGGTGTCATGCCACCGCGTGTGGAGATGTACTTCAAGAGGACTCCTCGATCAGGACCAAAGCCACCGTCTTATGGCCTTTTCAAAGCCTACTCGAACAGCAGAGTCGACATTGAAGGCCTCCACGGAGGCTAGCCTCAGCGAAAAACCCTGCTGATTCCTGAACTGATCTGGAGAAGTTGCATCCAAATGATTAGTCGGTAGAACGGGCGCCTGAGGAATCCTAAGAACGCCCTTCGATTATGCGGCGCCGTACGCACCCACTCAGAGAGAATCCGTAGCTGCGTCCCCGCTGATGCAGGCTCAAGTTCTATGCAAATACGACGGGAGTTTGCCTTGGGATTATCCGGATAGATGAAGGACCACTGAACCAGGCGCTCCGGTTCGAGCTCATCCAAGCGAACCCGCTGGCGTTCCGCATCTGGCTTGACCCTTAGAGACTTACCCTCGAGATCCTGAGTACTCGAACGCGCTTCCCAAACCGCGCCAACCCGAGGATAATCGGAATCCGTGTCGATGCTAGCGATTCCCTCTAGCCACTGTGGCAACCGCGATGGATCAGCCACAAGCGCCCATACCTGCTCCGGTGCTGCCGGAATGAACGCTTCCATACTGCCCGAAAGAAAGCCTTCATCGGTCGGGGTTACGGAGTCGTCGCTCAGGTATCGTTCCGCACCGTCAAGTAGCTCAGTTACCGTTTCAGGAGTTGTTCCAAGTCTGCAAAGAATCGCTTCGATTGTTCCGCTGGGCTCGATCACGAGTTCGCGGAGTATCGCACTCGCATCCACTCGCTTGGCACCCTCACTGGCGCGCTTGAAGATTTCGCTGCCACGATTGCTCCACTCATATCCGCTCGTTTGATGAAACACAATCGGCCCCGCGGAGGGCAGATCAGCGTGAATTCCTAGAGAAGCCAACTGATGCGTGTTCTCTGCACTCACCGCCTCACGCGTGGCTTCAATCGTCACCCCAAGACTGCGCAGTATCTGTCCGGCAGTCTCTTCGTTCACAGTAAGCGCTATGAGCAGATGGTCGATATCGGCGGTCCGCTGCCCGAATCGGGAGGCCTCCTCCATCGCCGTGATCGAAAGCTTCTGAGCTGTGGCAGCGGACCTACTGAGCTTGCTCATCTCGCTCTCCTGGCAACTGGAATGGTCCGATCTACCTTCTTCGAATACTTCTTGTGTACTGCCTGACGCGAAACACCCAAGGCGTCAGCGACCTCGGTCCAACTCATGCCCGCCCGCAAAGCGGCTTCGACCTGGGCTAGCTCCAGACGCTCTGTTAACGTCCGTAACGACGCGATAGCACGCAACCCCGCATGAGGATCACTCGTGTTCGCAGCAACCTCTGCGACATCCAACGACTCCATGTTGTCAACTTAGGTTGCTAGAGTATGTTTGTCAACCAAAGTTGCTAATTGGCCTGTCGATTGGCCAGTGAAACACCTTTGTCACCAAAGAGATACGCCACACCGGAAAAGTGGTGTTCGCCAGCTCGTCACTCACCCCGATGAACCAGTTTAGACAGTCGTGCCCGTGATGCACGTCTGCCTAAAGCTGGCGTTATCGCGAAAAGAAGCAGTGAAAGTAGACCCGTAACAAGCAAGACAAAGAACGCGTCACTATAGCGATTCCCTGACACCGCTGTGATTCCTCCAGCCACGATGGTTCCGACCCTGGTTGTGTTGGTGAACAACACGGTAGATAAGCCATACTGCTTTGGAATCATGGCCTGGAAGAAGGAAATCCCCAGCCCCATGAACGATGCGCAGAAAAATGCCTTCAGCAATTGCATCGCAACGATTATGTGGATGCTCCTAGTGAATGGGATTAGTGCCAAGAAAACAATGATTGAGAGAATCCCGCCACCAATAAGGTAGTTGACGTTGAACCGTGTACTGAGCGTTGCAAGCAGAAGCATAAGCGGAATCTCAAGAAGGGCGGACACGCTCATGATGACCCCCACGTACTCGTTTGCATGGCCGAGTGTCTCAGTTACGTACAGCGGCAGATTGGTGTTGATGACAGTATTGATGGCGTGAAGAAGAACAAAGACAACGAAATACGACGCAATCACCCATGTCGCTTCACGCTGCGGCACACGCTGCCCACCGCTGGTACCTGCGGCTGGATCTATGCCGGGGGTGCTATCAAGGTGAAAGAAGCCAAGTAACATCACTAGCGAGGCAGCGAAGCCAGCGACCGCACCTCCGAGCAATCCCGTAAAACCGTATATGGCATACAACGACGCCCCGAGCAAAGGACTCGTTACCCATGCAACGGAAATACAGGTTCGCATGATTGTTATGGCAGACTCGGGCGCGTCGTGTGCGTCGAAGATCTGCTTAGCATAAGCAAACAATTGAGAGGTAATAGTGGTGGAGACACCGATCAGTGTGATGGCCACTATCAGAAGAAGCCAGAAGTTAGTGAAGACGGCATAAAGCGAATAACCGAAAATGGCACATAGGATTGCAAGAGCCAATGGCCCTTTTCTCTTGTCATGCTTGTCGGTGTACCGAGCAATTACCGTTCCGATTACTAGACCTGAGAGAGAACTTAGGGAGACAAAAATTCCAATCTGAGCCGCGTTCGCTCCAACTCGTTGCGCCAAGAAAACCGATAGGTAGGTGCTCACAATGGATGAGGCAGACGCACAAAGAAACGTCAGAACAGCGATTCTTACGAAGTAGCTCGACCGCAGGTAGGCAGGAAGGCGTAACTTCAATCGGCTCTCGATCCACTAAGGATTCAATTCTCGTGGGTAGCACACTAAGACCACCAAAAGTGGTGAGAGCGCATCCAATATCGTGACTGGTGCCGCTCACGAGCAGGAACTACATCTGAAACTCTACACCCGGCCAGGCGTCCCCCGAAGTCGACCTTACACACTCGAAACCACAGATCTAGCGGGTGCACAGTACCGGTGACGACACGTGCCTCCAGCGCGCGGCTCGGTAACAAGTCCCGTCGTCTGTTCAGACCTCAGAGTCTATTCTGTAGACACTAGATCGAAGCAGGGCTCAATCACTTCAAGCATTTCGTCAAGGGCGGCAGGGTCGGAGTCGAGTTGCTGCTCTAACTGCGCGAATTCGTCGGCAGTGTATTTCTCTTCCAGATGTTCAAGCGAGCATCTGCAGTATTCGCTCTCGCCCTCAGACGAACCGTCGCAGGCTTCCATGAAGTTGGTTTCAACCTCCTCGGGCCACCCACTGGAATCAGAACTAGTTCCTCCTGCAGAACAGCCAGTGAGCACGAGGATCGCAAGGGGAACGGAAGCCAGAATGTTAGCGAGACGGAGTTTCATGGGTTCGAATGTATCAACCTAACTAGGTAAACGTCACGCCGTTCTAACTTGCCGCTGGTCGCCCTTGTGACATAGAGTTCTAGGCGCTAAAGGAACCAGCAACCGATAGGTCCGTTCCTTTGCGGATGTGGCTCAGTTGGTAGAGCATCACCTTTCCAAGGTGAAGGTCGCAGGTTCGATCCCTGCCATCCGCTCGAGACTCGTGTTCTTAGGCTGAACAGGTGTCAAGTTGGTGGGTTGGCCGAGTGGTGAGGCAGCGGCCTGCAAAGCCGTATACACGGGTTCGAATCCCGTACCCACCTCGGGCCGTTGGCGCAGGGGTAGCGCGCTTCCTTCACACGGAAGAGGTCACTGGTTCGATCCCAGTACGGCCCACCAACACTCGAACCGCTGTTATCAGGAAGAATACCGGATCGTCAGAGACAGAGTGGTGCCTGTTTGCGAGCAATCTGCTGTGACCTGTCTTGCTTGCGGGCTCAGCATCCGCAGACCGCTCCTGAGCGGATGACGGGACTCGAACCCGCGACCCTCACCTTGGCAAGG
>WPCI01215515.1_pt1 | contig 164313 bp, 126 predicted proteins | sample 5399871 | NCBI WGS metagenome assembly WPCI01 (sample SAMN12869469, study PRJNA574797) | sludge metagenome | isolation source: wastewater treatment of pH7 | place: China:Beijing | collected 2019-05-20
GGGTAAAGGGCTACGATGTGGACAAGCCACGTAATCTGGCAAAGTCGGTGACAGTGGAATAACTCCGTGGCCGCACGACCGCGGAACAGCAAAAGCGAGGTGGAATATGTTGCGCGCCTATCGCAGTGACGACGTTCGAGCCGCCGAGTCTCCCCTGCTGGAGGCCGGCGTCCCGCTCATGGAACGAGCCGCCTACGCGCTCGCGCACGAGGTCATTGGCAGACGCAAACGCGCCAGCGCGCCTCTTGCCGGAACTCGCGTGTTGGCGTTGATCGGATCCGGCAACAATGGTGGCGATGCTCTCTTCGCCTCCGCACTGCTGGCCAAGCGTGGCCTGTCCGTCCAGGCGTTGGTCTGCGGCGTGCCGCATGCGGGCGGAGTACGGGCGGCGGAGCGTGCCGGGGTACAGATCGTCTCCGTCCCCGACAACCTCCGGGACGTGGTTGGGCTCGTGGCGAGTCTGGGTGAATCCGCTCAGATCTGGATCGACGGACTGGTGGGGATTGGCGCTCGCGGACCGCTGCGAGAACCGCACGCCAGCGTAGTTCGGGCGCTCACTGAGACGCGTCGGCGTGCGGCTGTGGAACCCCTGAGCGTGGCGGTTGATGTTCCCTCCGGAATCGGTGTCGATGACGGCACGGTCCCGGGCGAAGCCTTCCGCGCTGACGTGACCGTCACGATGGGTGCGCTCAAGCCCGGACTCGTTCTGGATCCCGGCCGCCGCTGTGCGGGCGAGGTGGTCGAGGTGGCGTTGGGCATTGAGGCTCACCTTCCGGTGGAACCTGCTCTACTCTCTCTGGGTGGTGGCGACATTGCCGACCTGTGGGACTATCCGGGACCCGACTCGCACAAGTACACGCGTGGAGTTGTTGGTCTCATGACGGGCTCGCAGCGATACCCGGGAGCTGCCCTGCTCTCGTCGGACGCCGCTCTTGCCGGTGGCTGCGGAATGGTGCGGTATGCCGGCCCGCGAGAGTTGACCGACCGGGTGATCACGCGCCATCCCGAGGTACTCGGTGACATGGGCTTGGTGCAGGCCTGGGTACTGGGCTCGGGCGTGGACATGGACATCCCGGAGGCGGCGGCCGAAGTGGCCCGGCGTCTGGAGGAGTCCATCGCCCAGGGGATTCCGGTCGTCCTGGATGCAGGGGCGATTGGCCTTGTCAATGATTTGGACGTGCCCTCGACTGTGGTGATCACGCCCCACGCGGGGGAACTGGCGGCGCTGCTCGCGGCGCGAGGAGAAGCCATGACCCGTGAGGACATCGCTGCTGCTCCTGCTCGTGCCGCACGGCTTGCTGCGATGACAACGGGTGCGACAGTACTTCTCAAGGGAGCGGTAGACGTGGCCTGCGCTCCCGATGACCCGCTCTACGCCCAGGGCGGTGCTCCGGCCTGGCGCGCCACTGCGGGCGCTGGCGATGTTCTGGCTGGCCTGCTGGGTGCGATGCTGGCATCGTGGGGCGACGAGCTGGCCGATTTGGGGCAGGGACGAGGAATCCCCGCACGTATCGCGGCGGGTGCTGCTCATCTGCACGCCCGCGCAGCGGCCATCGCTTCCGGGGCCGAGCAGAGTATCGGGGGTGCGCCAACAACAACTGGGCATCCGATACGTGCGACCGACATTGCTGCCGCCATTCCCGCAGCCATCGCGGAATCGTTGGCCCGATGAAGGGGGAGAAGAACATCGTGGCGGGCGAATCCGACATCACGGACGTCCCCGCAGCCTTTCCCGCCGTGGCGGACATCGATCTGGACGCGGTCGGAGAGAACATGCGACTCGTCCGCCGCGAGGTGGCGGGCGCCGGGATCATGGGCGTGGTCAAGGCTGACGCCTACGGACATGGCCGAGCCCGGTGTGCGCGCGCCATGCTCGCTGCAGGCACGGACTACCTGGGGGTTGCTCAACTTGCCGAGGCACTGGAACTGCGCCGCGAGGTCGGTCCAGGGCCCCGAATCCTCACCTGGATATTCGCTCCCGGGGCGCCGCTCGATGCCGCGTTGCATGCTGATCTGGAACTTTCGTTGGGCGCGCCATGGGCCATCGCGGAGGTGGCGGCGGCGGTTCGCAAGACGGGCATCACCGCGCGGGTGCATCTCAAAGTTGATACGGGGATGGCACGCGGTGGCATAGACCTGTGGAATCTTGCCGAGGCGGCCGAGCAGGTGCGCTCCTGTACCGCCGAGGGTCTGTTCGACGTCGTCGGACTGTGGAGCCACTTGGCGCGGGCGGATGAACCGGAATGCGGCGTCACCGAAATTCAGATTGAGCGGTTTGAACAGGCCCGCCATGTCGTCGATGCGGCGGGGCTGGACATTCAGATCCATCATCTCGCGGCCTCGGCGGGAGCCCTGTGGCATCCGGCGGCACGCTATGACATGGTGCGCCCTGGAATTGTCCTGTATGGATTATCCCCGAATCCGGCACATATGAGTGCCTCACAGATCGGATTGCAGGCGGCGATGACGCTGAGTGCTGAGCTCATTGTCGAGCGGGAAGTTCCCGCTGGGACGGGCATCTCCTACGGGCATACGGCGCGAACGGATCGACCGACGCACCTCGGAGTCGTTCCACTGGGATACTCGGACGGAATCGACCGCAAGGCATCCAATGCTGCTCCACTGGTCATCAACGGACACCGCACCGCCGTCGTGGGCCGTGTGTGCATGGATCAGTTCGTCACAGAACTCCCCTTCGGTACGAAGGTGGGGGACCGTGCGTGGCTCTTTGGAGACGTGGAAAGCGGGCTTCCCACGGCGGATGACTGGGCTGAGGTCACCGGCACGATTGGATACGAAATCGTGACCCGCCTCGGGGTGCGGGTGCCACGCCGATATCATGGCACCGGCACGGCCGAATCTGCGCAATCGCGCACGGGTCTGGCTCAAAGGAGGAATCTATGGAGCTGACGATCCCGGAAGCTGACGACATGCGCCATGTTGGCGAGATACTGGGCACTTTGCTGCGAGGAGGGGACCTTGTCATGCTGGATGGTCCCCTGGGGGCCGGAAAGACCACGTTCACCCAGGGGATTGCCGCGGGAATGAATGTGGGAGGACGTGTGGCGTCCCCGACCTTTGTGATCGCCCGGGTGCACAAGTCTCGCGCCGATGGTCCCGAGCTCGTCCACGTGGATGCGTACCGTCTCAGTTCGCTGGACGAACTCGATGCACTTGATCTTGACGCCTCACTGGAAGATTCGGCCACCGTGGTCGAATGGGGGGAAGGCAAGGTTGAGGTGTTGACGCCGGACCGCCTGACCATCCGCATCATTCGACCCGAAGGTTCGAACGCGGGGCAGCAAGTGGATGATCTTTCCGTGGACGCTGCCCGAGTTCTCCGAGTCGAGGGGTCGGGACCACGCGCGCGGGAGATCGTCGAAAGGCTGCGGGAGTTGCTGTGAAACTCGCACGCCGGATGTTGAGTGCCTTGCTGCTCGCCCTGCTCGTCGCAGTCGGGTTGAATCCGGGGGCGGCCGCGACGGCGACCCCGGATTCGCCGGACCCCCGTGCCTGGTTCGAGACGTCGGGGTTGAGCGTGGTGCGCTCGCATGCAGGTGAGACTCTTTCCCACCTGTCCGCGAGTCAACTCAACCAGCTGAACCTGGGAGACCCTGTCAATGCGTACACGTTCACGGATCATGCGGGACGGTTCGATCCCTCCAACTTGTGGGTGGCACCGGTGTTGGTGGAGAACAAGCCGGTGGCGACCGTCGCGACCGAGTTCACATCCGGCAAGTCCCAGCGCGAGAAGGTTACTGCGGAATCACGGTTTGCCACTGCGCTCACTGAGCTCGCCGCAGACTCCCTCATAGTCGTGGAGCCTGACTTTGGTGGAAAGGACAATCTGGGCGGTTGGTTTCTGGTGAGCGAGGAGGGAACGGTCAGCCCACTGGACCCGGTGGCGCGTTCTGTACTTGCCGGGGAAGTCACGATGGAGTCCTTTCAGGAGATCCGTACCGACTTGCTCTCGGGCAACGCACCCGTTGCCACGGTCGTTCCGACCGAGGTGGGGAACTCCGTCACCGGGAACATCATCCGCACCGCCGCCGTTGTGCTCGTTCTTCTGCTGGTGGTGGTGGGACTACTCGTATGGTTGCGCCACGATCACAACGAGCCCGAGAGTGAACGCAGACGGGAGAGAAACCAGCGCTTGCGGATGGTGACCGACGACGTCAAGATTCTTGAACGGCCCCGCTCGCGTTACGAGAAGTTCCGAGGACAGCTCGATGAGGAATGACCGCGTGTTGATGAGAACGAAACCGCCTGGGGAGCCGAGCGAGACGAAGTCCCCGAGAATGTCCGAGCCTCGGTGCGGAAGCGAAGGCTGGCCCGGCGAGACTCTAAACGTGTAGTGGCCGGAGCGACGCCCGTGAGAGGGACGGCCCCGGTGTCCATGCAAGGGCACACCCACTATCTTGAACCGAACAAGAAGGCAAGCACGATGTATTTCCTGACAATTGACACCTCAGATCGCTCCGTTGTAGGGGTCTCTCGCCATGAGCTCGGAACCGTGAGCGAGCTGGCACGGGAAGTCTCCGACGATTCCCGCCATCATGCCGAGACACTGAGTCCGATGGTTGCAACCGCACTGGCGAGTGCCGGTATCGAGAAACCGGATGCGATCATCGCGGGTACTGGCCCAGCTGCGTTTACGGGTCTGCGTGCCGGCCTGATGACGGCGCGAGCTCTCGCCCGTGCCTGGGACATCCCCTTGTACGGAGTCTCCTCGTTGGAGGTGCTGGCGCTGGCGGGAACCCGCATGGGGTTCAACGAAGTACTTTCCGTGATCGATGCTCGGCGCAAGGAGCTGTTCGTCTTGCGTGCACGGCCAATGGCTGGTGACGACGTCGCCATCATTTCTGGTCCCGATGTCGTCAAGCCAGCAGACCTCGCCGGGCTTCTCGATGGTGCCGAGGCCGGGTTGGTTGCTTCCAACCCGGAACTGTACCCGGAGCTGGCTCGGGCGCTGGCTGCCCGGTGTGAACCAGCGCTCATGACCTCGCTGGCACTGTCCCACATTGCGCGTCAGGAAGCGGGCGAGGACATCGATCTCGGCACTGAACCGCAGTACCTTCGGCGTCCAGACATCCATGGCGGTGGGGTTGCCCAGCCAATCGCTTGATCGGCGGGCACAAGGGCGGACCAACGAGTATGGATGAACCGACGCGCTCGCATCTGGCTGATCTCGGCCTCCAGATGCAGAGACCTCAGCCGGGCTGGGCGGGGAGGGCTGCTGCGTTTGACCTCCTCGCCTTTGGGGCGGACGCGTGGCCCCTGGCCGTGTGGCAACAGGAATTGCGGAGTGAGTTCGCACAGTACAGGGCCCTGATATCGACCGGCCCCACCCTCAACGCCATGCCGGAACTGGTTGCCATCGGGGGAGTGTCCGAGGGGATTGAATCTGAGATTCTCACGATTGCCGTGGCAGCGAGCCATCGTGGGTTGGGATTGGGTGGGATAGTGCTGGATGAGCTTTTGGCAATCGCCGATGCCGGTGGCTCCGAGTCGGTCTTTCTGGAGGTGCGCTCGCGCGACCATGTGGCGCAGTCGCTGTATTTGGGCCGTGGATTCGAGATCGTGGGTAGGAGGAAGAACTATTATTGCGACGACGACGCCACCATCATGCGTCGAGATCGACCCGCCCACCAGTGAGTGGAGTCGCCCCGCTCGCCTGAGGATCACGGGAAGGCGAGATCTGATGGGTGGCTCGTCGTGACATGCGTGCAGTCACGAGAGGCAGCGCCGCCTTGCAGGTTGAGACCGGGGCAAGCGTTGCCTTTTGCACATATGGCCAGCTGTGCTCGGGGGATTACACTTGTCATTCGTGAGCATTACGATCCTTGGCATTGAGACCTCCTGCGATGAGACCGGCATCGCCATCGTCCGCGATGGCCAGCTTCTGACGGACGTGACGGCCACATCAATGGACGAGTATGCGCGCTACGGCGGCATCATTCCCGAGATCGCATCGCGCGCACACCTGCAGACGATGGTGCCCACACTCGATGCGGCTCTGGAGAAGGCCGGAGTCTCATTCGATGAAGTGGACGGCATAGCGGTCACCGCAGGACCCGGCCTGATCGGTTCTCTCACGGTTGGTGTGTCCGCGGCCAAGGCTTTGGCACTCGCGACGGGCAAACCGCTCTACGGTGTCAATCACATCATCGGCCACCTGTGTGTGGATGAACTGGTCAATGGCCCTTTCCCGGAGCATTTCATCGGCTTGGTGGTCTCCGGCGGGCATTCCTCGATTCTGCGTGTGGGCAACATTGCCACCGATGTCGAGGAATTGGGTGGGACGCTCGACGACGCCGCAGGCGAGGCTTTTGACAAGGTGGGTCGTCTGCTCGGCCTGCCCTACCCCGGCGGCCCTCACATCGACCGTCTTGCCAAGGAAGGCAACCGGGAGGCCATCCGTTTCCCGCGCGGATTGACGGCGGGCAAGGACAAGGTTCGTCATCAGTACGATTTCTCCTTCTCGGGTTTGAAGACGGCCGTGGCCCGCTACATCGAGGGTTTGGAATCGCGGGGCGAGGAAGTTCCCACGGCGGATGTGGCCGCTGGCTTCTCCGAGGCAATCAATGACGTTCTCTCCGCCAAGGCGCTCAATGCCTGCGAGACCTTCGGATACGACACATTGGTGATCGGTGGAGGATTCTCCGCCAACTCGCGCTTGCGCGAACTGGTCACCGAGCGCGCAGCCACTCGAGGCATCACGGTGCGCATTCCTCCCATTCGCTTCTGTACGGACAATGGAGCCATGGTGGCCTCCCTCGGATGGGAACTGGCCCGCAATGGTGTGGCACCTTCGGGGCTCGACATCACGGTGGATACCGGGATGGATCTCAACAAGATCGTCATGTGAGGCGGACGCGCTACGCCCTGTGCGCCAGGACGGCTCGGTGCCGTCCCATCAGCGGGGTGAGGATGAGCACCGCTTCCTTGCCACCGGAGCGTTTCTGCAGGCCCAACTTGCGACGCAGCGCCTCCGGATCGGTGTCCGTGCCGCGCTTCTTGATCTCCAGCCGGGAGATTCCGGCGCGATTCAGCGCCTTCTTGATGGTCTTGGTTTCGAGAGGGAGTACTTCGCGGACCAAGAAGCGTGTGGTGTACTCTGGCGTGGCATGTTCCGGAAGGTGGCCGACCTCGCGATCACCGAGCGTGCTGATTTCGGTGGCTTCGCTGGTTTTCTGAGCCCGTACGATCTCGCCCGACTTCAATCCGTGGAAATCGGGAGCGCCCGAAGCTGCATTGCCCGATGAAAGAGCCTCGGAGCGTGATGGAACCGCATCTGTGAGATAGGCGATGTTGGGGGAGACGGGCGCGAGTCCCTGCACGGCACACAGCCGTGCGATTCCACCGCTACGAATGATGGCGGGATCGGGTTCATAGAGGAATTGCCCCAGTTCGACCGCAGGCACCGGGGCCACGTGGGCATCGGCGCTGCCGACGCCCGAATCAAAGACGTGCGCCACGCCTTTCCGTAGAATCAGGGCGCTGCGCCCTGGTGTCGTGGCAGTTCGGCCCAACCATATGACGGCTTCGAGAAGATCGGAGTCCTGGCTGATCCACTGCACGTGCGAGTCGGAGGGGCACAAGCCGTGGGCGATGCCCGGAGCCACCTTGATACCCGCGGATGGAAAGAAGCTGGCGATCTTCAGAGCCGTTGAGAGCCTGGGAGACCATTGTTCAGGATTCATGAGGCGTTTGCCTTCGCCGTCGCGCCGGGCCGGGTCCAACCAGATTGCGTCCGCGCCCAGGGACTCGATGTCAATGTCCAACCCGTCTGCGGTGATGACCTGCGCCTCGGGGAAAGAAGAGAGGTTTGCGCGTGCCGCCGCCGCGGTCTCCGGATCCGTCTCAATGGCCGTAACACGTAGTCCGAGCGCGGCCATGGCCAGGCAATCCGCGCCGATGCCACATCCCAGGTCGATCACGTGCGTGACGTCGGCGTCACGAAACCGAGCCGCGTGATGGACGCCGACGTCGAATCGTGTCGATTGCTCCAGCCCTGCGGGAGTGAAGAACATGGTGTCCGCGAAGGGACCGAATTTCTCGCGTGCCCTTGCTCGCAGACGAGACTGCGTGAGAGCCAGGGAAACGAGCTCGGGTGAATGGCCCTCTGCTCGTAAACGGCTCGTCAGGGAGAATACCTGCTCGGAGTCATACGGGGGCAATGTCTTCAATAGCGCGCGGCCCTCGGAACCGAGCAGCGGGGTAATACTGGCGACCACCGCCCAATCTTGGCACGAAGTTGGCATTGGCTGCCAGAATAGGACCCATCGGGAGGTTCCACATGGCCCATTCAGCCGCGAACAATCACTACGCCCATCCAGATGTCACTCAACAACCGCATGCGGTCACGGAGGCGGTCCCTTCGCCCGGCCTGCGCCCAGACTCGAGGAGGACAGGATTGTCCATGGTGCGTACCCGCGCCATGGACAGTGGACACGTGCCTGCAGGGTGGTGGTGTGCTCTGGTGGTGAGCTTCGTGAGCCTCGCCGTCACCTATGGGGACATTCGCTCGGTGACCGATCTTCTCGCCTACGAGGATTCCAACCCCTCGATGATCTGGGGAGTCTCCTGCGCGCTGGGTCTCTCGGTATTCCTTGCAGCGGTGGCCTTTCTCATGGCCAAGCGGCCACATGTGTGGACGCGTTTGCACGTGGTTGTGGGAAGTGCAGCCCTGCTGTGGGGAGGAAGCTGCCTACTCGCCGGATTGCGCTTCTTGCAGTGGGTACTGCCGAATCACATCACGACATCGATGTGGCGGAGCGGCCAATGGCTGGGTCTGGCGGTTTTTCCTCTTTTCTTCACTTTGGTACTGGTGCTTCCATTGGTGGCACTCCCGAGGCTCGTTCCGGCCTACGTGCACAAGGCCACGATGGTGCGGCTTGCCACGACGATGGTCTGCATAGGGACTTTCTTTCCCTTCGAGGTCGTCCTCTTCGGTTCGTCCCTGGAGGAGGTGTTCTGGTTGTCTCCCTTCTGGCTGTTCATGATCGCTGGCGTCCTGCTGCTGCCACTGATGGTGGGATTGACGATCTCGCGAGCCGGAAGGGCAGTGCCGTCAACGGGTCGCACGGTGCTGGGGTTGGCCGGAGCGGCCGGGATGTGGGCACTCATCTTCTCCGCCGGTGGAATGGCCGAGGGACCCTACGGCCTCTGGATGATGCTGGGGCCGGTGGCTCTCGTGCTTTACATTTTCTTCGTGCGCGCGAAGGACGCGTTGTTCCCCGTGGAGATGTCCGCCTTGGAGCGCTTTGCTCGGCCCGGCGGTATTACACCGGCGGAGTACGATTTTCTGATCGACGACGACTTCCATGCCGAGTTCGTCTCCCGTGCCCGTTCTCGAGCCGCGAAGCCCGAGGCGATCGAGTATCTTCTGGCTGCCCGGGGGTTGGCCATGCTCGCGCGAGAGTTGGCGAAGGAGACGGATGAAAGCCAACGTCACAGCGAGGAACATCTGGGCATACGACTGATCAGTGCCCGGGCGGCGCTTCGCGCCAAGGGTGTTGTTCTGCGCACGTCAAGGCCCATTTACCGACACCTCTGGCACTCGCCTTGACCGAGTGCTAAGAGCGGCATATCCTTCTTAAGGACGTAGTTTCGACTACGGCTTGTGCCCGGTTCGGGCCCGGCCCCCGCGACGGCGGGTCCCGCGGCCAGGTACTACTAACCAAAGCACGAGTTCGAGAAGAAGGGGGATCCGCAGTGTCGGTCTCCATCAAGCCGCTTGAGGATCGCATCGTGATCCAGCAGCTGGAAGCAGAAACCACGACGGCATCTGGCCTTGTCCTTCCGGACACCGCCAAGGAGAAGCCGCAAGAGGGCACCGTTCTGGCCATTGGCCCGGGCCGCGTTGATGACAACGGCAATCGTGTTCCGATTGACGTTGCCGTTGGCGATGTTGTCATCTACTCCAAGTACGGTGGCACAGAGGTCAAGTACGGAGCGGATGAGTACATCATCCTGTCCTCGCGTGACATCCTCGCCGTCGTCGAGAAGTAGGTATCAGGTAAGATCCTGAAATCAGGGGAGGTGCCCACACGATCGTGTGGGCACCTCCCCGGTCTTGGATGTCATATGGTGCACAGTGCGCGGGGACGATCGGCCCGGTTACCATGGGGTGGTGACGACACCGCATAATGATCCCTTTGCAATGCTTGGACTGACCTATGATGATGTCCTGCTGGTTCCGCAGGCCACGGATGTCATTCCCTCCGAAGTTGATACCACGAGCAGGCTGACTCGCACGATCAACCTGAAGACCCCCCTCGTTTCCGCCGCGATGGACACGGTGACCGAATCTCGAATGGCAATTGCCATGGCCCGTCAGGGCGGGATCGGGATCGTCCATCGCAACCTCTCCGCTCGGGAGCAGGCCCAGCAGGTCCGAGTGGTCAAACGTTCCGAATCAGGTATGGTGCAGGACCCGGTGACGGTGAGTCCCGAAGCCACCATCTCCCAGCTGGACGAACTCTGTGGAAAGTATCGCGTATCGGGACTACCCGTGGTGGACGATACCGGAAAGCTCGTTGGAATCATCACCAACCGCGACCTGCGCTTCATTCCCGAGGACGAGTTCGCCAGCCGCACGGTCCGTGAGACCATGACCCCCATGCCCCTGATCACGGCGCCTGCTGGAGTGAGTCGGGAGGATGCCGCCCGACTCCTGGCGAAGCACAAGGTGGAGAAGCTTCCCCTCCTCGACGATCAAGGCCGCCTCAGCGGTCTCATCACGGTCAAGGACTTCGTGAAGACCCAGCAATACCCCAAGGCGTCGAAGGACTCCAAGGGCCGCCTGATTGTGGGTGCCGGTGTCGGTTACCTCTCCGATTCGTGGGAGCGAGCCCTGCTTCTGGCCGATGCGGGCGTCGACGTACTCGTGATCGACTCCGCCAACGGCGAAGCCAGACTGGCGCTGGAGATGATTCGCCGTCTGCGTGCCGACTCCGGGTTCGATGGCGTCCAGATCATCGGTGGAAATGTGGCCACGCAGTCGGGCGCCCAAGCCCTCATCGACGCCGGTGTGGATGCGGTCAAGGTTGGCGTTGGCCCTGGTTCGATCTGCACCACCAGAGTGGTTGCGGGTGTGGGAATGCCCCAGGTGACCGCGATTGCCGAAGCAGCAAAGGCTTGTGGTCCCGCCGATGTACCGCTCATCGCCGACGGCGGCCTGCAGTACTCCGGCGACATCGGCAAGGCCATCGTTGCCGGCGCGGATTCGGTCATGCTCGGCTCGCTTCTGGCCGGTTGCGAGGAGACTCCGGGTGATCTGGTGTTCGTCAACGGCAAACAGTACAAGCACTACCGGGGCATGGGGTCACTGGGCGCCATGTCCTCGCGTGGCAAGCGCTCCTACTCCAAGGACCGTTACTTCCAGAGCGACGTCTCTTCCGATGACAAGATCATTCCGGAAGGTATTGAAGGTCAGGTTCCATTCCGCGGTTCGCTGGGCTCGGTGCTGTACGAGTTGGTTGGCGGCCTGCACCAGACGATGTTCTACACGGGTGCCCGTACCGTCAAGGACCTCAAGGAGCGCGGTCGCTTCGTGCGAATGACGTCCGCCGGACTGCGCGAATCGCATCCTCATGATGTGCAGATGACAGTCGAAGCGCCCAACTACTCCGGGCGCGCCTGAGATCGCAGCCCGGTCCTCGGGATTGGAGCGTGGGCGCCTGATACCGCGCTGTCACGGCCTCCCGGGCATTCGTGGCACCGCATGTCAGCCCTTGTGTGAAGGTAGAGGCCACGCAGCGGGATCTCCCACCGGCGGGCGGCCATCTTCGGCCGCCCGCCGGTTCAGGTAGGAGATGAAGTCTGCGTGTGATGCCGCCTCCATGTCCTGAATCTCTTGCAGCGATTTGCTTGCCAACTCGGGGTACTTGCGTACGAGCGCACCCAGAAGCCGCAGTGTTGCGATCACGTCCGCTTCGGCATTGTGGAAGTTGTCCTCATCGAGCACATCGTAGTGCCGGCAAAGGTCCTCCAGACGCCGCTTGCCCTTGCGGTAGCGGTCCACGGACTTGTCCAGGAGGTAGGGATCAACAATCGGGGCGAGCGTGCCACCGAGGCGATCTGCGAGGGTGGACAGGCCGTGGCGGCTCAGCTCACTTTCGAGCAGCGTGAAATCATAGGAAGCGTTGAAAGCCACGACCGGGTGGCCCTCGGCCATGTGCGCAGCCAGAACAGATGCGATGTTTTCCAACGCCTGCTCGATCGGCAGTCCCTCCTCACGAGCTTTTTCAGTGGAGATGCCGTGCACGTTCGCCGCCTGTTCGGGGATCTCCACTCCCGGGTCAGCCAGCCAGTAGCGCCTTTCGATGCCCTCGCCATCGGCGCGGATGACGGAGCAGGTGACCAGCCGATCCTCGAGGGGCCGTACCCCGGTGGTTTCGGTGTCGAAGCCGATGATGGGCAGCGAAGTCCACATGATGATCCTTTCGAGAGATGACTCCAGCCTAACGGGCATCTCCGACATGTTTCGGTTCCCGATTTCCCGCAAAGCCCATAACCAATGCAACGGCAAGTAAGCTGGTGATGTGAGTGAAGTAGAGATCGGGCGTGGTAAGCGAGCCCGCAGAGCATACACCTTGGACGACGTCGCCGTCGTCGCGTCACGCCGCACGCGCGATGTCCAGGAAGTTCTAACCACGTGGCAGCTGGACGCCCATCACCTCGACATTCCCATACTGTCTGCGCCCATGGACTCGGTGACCTCACCGGCCACAGCCATTGCCATGGGTAGGAAGGGCGGGCTGGGAGTACTCGATCTGGAGGGGTTGTGGACGCGCTACGAGGATCCCGAGCCGCTTCTGGAGGAGATCGCCCACCTGGACACGGACGATGCCACGCCGCGTCTGCAGCAGATCTATTCCGAGCCCATCAAGGAGGATTTGCTGCGCGAAAGGATCCGCGAGATCCGTGAATCAGGCGTCACCGTGGCCGGGGCACTGTCGCCGGGCCGCACTCAGGAGCTGTGGCGTACCGTCGTCGATGCCGGCGTGGACGTCTTCGTCATTCGTGGAACGACAGTGTCCGCCGAGCACGTCTCCACCTCACGTGAACCTCTCAACCTCAAACGTTTCATTTACGAACTGGATGTTCCTGTCATCGTGGGAGGATCCGTGACCTATACGGGAGCCTTGCACCTGATGCGCACCGGAGCCGCGGGAGTCCTGGCAGGTTACGGTGGAGGAGCGGCATCGGCCAATCGGCGCACGGTGGGAATCGCCTCCCCCATGGCCACCACCATCGCGGACATCGCGGCTGCCCGGCGTGACTACCTTGATGAATCCGGTGGTCGTTATGTACACGTCATCGCAGACGGTTCCATCAGTACCGCCGGGGATCTCGTCAAGGCCATCGCGTGCGGTGCGGACGGCGTCATGCTCGGAACCGCCCTTGCCCGGGCGAGTGAGGCCCCCGGGCGTGGCTGGCACTGGGGCGCCGAGGCACGGCACAACCGTCTCCCGCGCGGTGAAAGAGTCCACGTCGGCCAGGACGGCACGCTCGAGGAGATCCTCTTCGGGCCTTCCCGCAGTGCCAAGGGTGTCACCAATCTCATGGGGGCCCTGCGCCACGCGATGGCAGCCAACGGCTACTCGGATGTGAAAGGTTTCCAGCGCGCCGAGCTGGTTGTTTTGGGCAAATGAGGAATGCAGGGATGAGCGACACGACGTCCAGCAACAAGTCAAAGACAGCCGTTGCCATCGATCGAATTCTCGAGATGATCGAAGGCAGCTCCCTCAACGAGGGGGACAGGCTTCCTTCGGAGCGTGCGCTTGCCGCGGACATGAAGGTCTCACGCGCGACGGTACGAGAGGCCATCATGGCCCTTCAGATCGCCGGACGTGTCGAGTCACGTTCCGGAGATGGCACGTACATCCTTGACCGTCCCGTTGGTCTGGGGGATGACGACACCAAGTTGCGGGCGGGTGTGGACATCACGGAGGCGCTCGAGTACCGGATGGCCATAGAGATCTCCGCCTCCATCATGGCGTGCCGCCGCGCACGCCGCTCCGATGTCATGCGAATGCAAGCGGTCATGGAAGCCATGTCCGAATTCGTGGCCGAGGAGGACTACGAGGCGTATCTCGATGCCTCGATGGATCTGCACCTGGCGATTGGTCAGGCTTCTCATTCCAAGGAGCTGCGCAAGGTACACGACGCTCTCACCGAGCAGGTGCGTGACGACGAGTGGCTGCTGGCCGAAAGTTACAACAGCGAAGTCGCCGAGCGCTCGATACAGATCCATCGGGAGATCGTCGATGCGATCGCGGCCAAGGACATCGCTCGAGTTGTTCGGGCGGTGGAGATCCATTACGTCGATTATCCGACCTTGGGCGAGGTGGATGACTGAGCCGCCATCACTCGTGAGCGACCGAGCCATCCTCACCAGAAGAATCATGAGAGCATCGCATGCCAGTGCCGCAGCCGATCAAGAGTCCAGCACTGCCGCGATGAGTTGCCCTTGAAGATCAAGCGCTGCGCCACCAGCACCGTCGCGGCAATCACTCCCGCCAGAGTGATCGCCACGGTTGTGAAGTCACCGAGTTGTTCAAATCCGATAAATGTGTGAGACGCGAGGGCAGTGACGGCCTGCTGGCTCTGAATGACGACGGACACCACGCTGGGGGCCGGGGAAATTGCCAGTACTTGACACAGAAAGAGGGTATGGGGCCCCGAGTGGTGAAAGGGCCCATGCCCTTGCAGGACGTGTGGTCCTTTCGGGACTGCGGCGCGAGTTATGTCTCCACAACTGAACCATCCTCTTGGATGCCAAAGGTGCGCAGGGAGGAGCTGAAGGTGGCAAACATCTGTTGATCCGCCCGTGCCGGCACGAGACGAATGACGACCCGCCCGTGTTTGACCTTCTCCAGCGAGCGGCCGACGTGAGCGCGAAGAGTGATGAGCAACTCGGGAGGAATGGCAGTTTCCCCACGATCATTCATGAGAATGACGACGACGCCGCGTTTTCGTGCCTGCCTGACATCCTCGCCAAGCAACTCCGCGAGCTGGCTTCCTCCCCGGATCTCATCCCTGAGTTCGGCCTCAATGAGCGCTGCCCGCTGGCGTTCCTCCGATGTCAGGGGCAGGGCAGAGGCGATTCGTTCCAGAAGTGGTCGGACCTTCTCCTCGACACGGTCGAGAGTGGAATCGATGATCTGCTGGGTCTGCAGATCCTCGATCCGCTTTGCTTCCAGTTCCATCCGGCGCTGCTCGTCGCGGAAGATGGTAACGGATGCCCACCGTGCGAGAGTCGTGATGAGGGTCCACATTGCCAGACTCAAGGCGTGCCCGAGGGTCATTGTGAAGATGAGGACAGAAGGAAGCTCGTCGGCGAGCACCCACTGGGCGGTTGTTGCAACGAGCAGTGCCATCCCCACCCAGGCGGCCAGAACCTTCTCGCGCACGACAAGTCCCCAACAGAGCATTGTCGTGAGCCCGAGACTCCATGCTTCGTTTTCGGGCCAACCCGTGGGCGGGATGGAGAACAGCACGGCAGCATTGGCCACGCAGCTTGCGAGGGGGATCAGAATGCTCACCCACCGTGGAAGTTTTCCCTCGGGCCAACGAGTAACGAGCAGCGTCAGCAGCGCCGACTCAAGGATGAGCGCCGCGACGGGCACCCACGGATTCTTGTACATGTTCCAGTGGGAAAGAAGTTGAAAGAGGTGGGCAACAATGGTGTACCCGGCGACGATACGTGCGGGTGGGCTCTCCAGAACCTTTCCGGTGGCGACGGGGTGGCGCTCGAGTTCACTCTCGGTCCGCTGGGCAATGGGGCTCGGTGTTGGCGAGTACGAGAGAAGGACCCGGGTTCCGTATCCCGGAGTGGCATCGAAGACCACGTGACCGCCTATGTTGTCCATGCGCTGTAGAATCGAGTGACGAATTCCGAGGCGACTCGCGTCGGCTTTCGCGAGGTCAAAACCGCGTCCATCGTCCGAGATCGAAATGCGCACGCCCAATCTGCTGGAGCTTGTCATGGAGAGGATCCGCCTGGGTCGTGGAGAATCGGGTCCCGCCGCATGGCGCAACGAGTTGGTGAGCGCCTCATGCGCCGCGTCCAGCAGGGACTGCCCGACCTCCTTGGGTAGGGCAATCGTGAAAGGTTCCTTGCGTCGAAAGATGATTTCCGGGTCCATTTCGATCGCAAGTTGTTCCAGCTGATCGAACAACTTCGTCGTCGTCGAAATAATGTCGTGGCCGGCGGCTCTTCGGTTCAAAACATCGAGTGCCTGCCGGGCGGTGACGCGAAGTGCGGAGCGGTTGTCGATCCCTGCCGCCATGGGAATCAATGCGGAGAGAACGTGATCGTGAATGAAGTTGTTCATCCGGCGCTGGGCATCGTTCGCGGCCTTCTGCCGACGCGTGGCAATCTCCTCTTCCGTCAGAAGGGACTGCGCCTCGTCCAACGAGATGCTCTGCCGCAACAGCCACGAGCTCCCCGCGAGGTAGGCGAGATTGAAACAGAGTACGAGGACTGGACCGTTGAAGTCCGAGAATGTGGGTGGGGAGCCGGACTCAACCAAGGGAAGGATGGAGATCAACGCTGTGATCGTCAACAGGAAAGCAACACGCATTCTTTCGGAGAGAACCGTGATGGACAAGACCATGAAGATCATCGACAGAGACTGCAACGGGTGCTGGTTCGACACGTGGTCCAGCTTCACGTATCCAAACGGACGTGTTGTGGCAATACAGGCTGCGAGCATCGAGGTGTAGAGAACCAGCGTGAATACGGAGAGCGCCTGCCATCCGATGTCGAGGCGCCGGGTCACCCGGTGAGCATCCCGGGCGTCGATGAACCGCTCCCTGAGGTGGGCGAACAACGCCAGCAACCCGGCGGCTACGATGACTACTGCGAGCAGGATGTAGCTGGCGACAAATGCTCCGAAGGTATGGGGAGCTCGGAAGAGAACGGGTTCCCAGTTCTGTGGGGCAAGGACGATCATTCCGATGCTCGATGCAAACGCCAGTGAACGGCGCAGGAAACGGCTGTACGGCCCCGATTGCGAGAACGAGCCGAGCCTGTGTGTCAGCTGGGAGGAATGGAAGAGGTTCATCATAAATCACTGTAGTCATCAATCAGTGAGCCGGGTGTGGGGTTCCGCCTCTTGTTCGCATTCTCGGCGCCGATGGAGTCATGTCAATGATCATTACGACGGGCGTCGACTCCGCTTCATTGACGTGGACCTTCCAATGCGCGCCCACGAAACCGGAGGAAGTGGTCCGCTGAGAGATGATGGCACGCGAAAACGTGTGACGGTCGGCTCTCCATCAGCAAAACTGGGAGTATCAGCGATGATGGCACGCAGAAAGTGAGGCCCACATGCTACCCACCATAGGAATACTTGGCGGAATGGGGCCGGCGGCTACGGCGGAGTTCCTGAAGGAATTGACGCGTCAGACCCCGGCTGAACGAGACCAGGATCATTTTCCATCCATCTCCCTGTCGGATGTGACGGTTGCGGACCGAACCGCGGCAATCTTGTCAGGAGTCGACGACGTCACGGATCAGCTTCATGAGAATTGCCGCAAGCTCGTGGCCTGGGGCGCCCAAGCCATTGCCTGCCCGTGCAATACCGCGCACTACTTCCTGCGGTCATTCGTGCACGAGCTGCCCGTGACTTTTGTTGACATTGTTGAAGCCACAGTGGATCAGGCCATGTATCGGGCGCAGGCGGCTGGCCGGCTGGGTGATGAACCCGCGGCGTGGCTGACCTGCACGCGTGGCACGGTGCGAACCGGGCTCTACCAGCAGGCTGCCGCGGAGCGTGGATTGAACCTGCTGGTTCCTCCGGAGGAGTACTTCAATGAGTTCTCCGAGATCATTGCTCTGGTCAAGTCGGGTGACTTGTGGCGCGCGGGGGAGCGGTGGCGGGGGGTCTTCGATACCCTCACCACCGAGCGCGATGCTCCGGTCGTAACCGCCTGCACCGAGCTTCCCCTCGCCCACGAAGCCTCCGGCCTCACGGCCGAACAGGAGGTCTCCTCCCTCAAAGCGTTGGCTTACGCGACCATCAAGACCATGGGGGTCACTCCGTTGCCTCGTCAGGGAGTGGATCCGATCTGAGATCGTGGAGTGAAGCCCCCGCACGAAGGTCCGGTAACGGGTTCGTGGTCAGAGACTGGGACGCTTCCCTATCGTCACCGAGACTTCTTGAGAATGGGCGAAGAAATCATTGCCCTTGTCGTCCACGATGATGAAGGCGGGGAAGTCCTCCACCTCGATGCGGTAGATGGCTTCCATTCCCAGCTCGGGATACTCCACGAGTTCGACCTTCTTGATGCAATCCTCTGCGAGCTGAGCCGCGGGGCCGCCGATCGAACCGAGGTAGAAACCGCCCCACTTCTCACAGGCATCGGTTACTTGCTGTGAGCGGTTGCCCTTGGCCAGCATGACCATGGAACCGCCCTGGGACTGGAAGAGGTCCACGTAGGAGTCCATACGACCGGCGGTGGTCGGTCCGAAAGATCCCGAGGGCTTGCCTTCCGGGGTCTTTGCCGGACCAGCGTAGTAGACGGGATGGTCCTTGACGTATTGCGGCAATCCCTCGCCGTTTTCCAAGCGCTCGCGCAACTTCGCGTGGGCGATGTCGCGGGCGACGATGATGGGACCGGACAGGGACACGCGAGACTTCACCGGGAGCTTGGACAGCTGGGCCCGGATTTCGTCCATGGGCTGGTTGAGGTCGATGTTGACGGCGTCGTCAGACGAGTTGCCGAGTTCCACTTCGGTCTGTGCGGGGTAGAAACGTCCCGGATTCGTGTCGAGGCGCTCGAGGAAGATTCCGTCGGGAGTGATCTTGGCGCGTGCCTGACGGTCTGCCGAGCAGGAGACGGCGAGAGCAACGGGAAGAGAGGCGCCGTGACGGGGCAGACGAATGACTCGGACATCGTGGCAGAAGTACTTGCCGCCGAACTGGGCTCCGATGCCGATCTTGCGGGTGAGGTCGAGGACCTGTTCCTCAATCTCCTTGTCGCGGAAGCCGTGGCCTTCGGGACCTCCATGGTCGGGTAGTTCATCGAGGTAGTGTGCAGAGGCATACTTTGCGGTGCGTAGGGCGAACTCCGCGGAGGTGCCACCCACAACCAGTGCGAGGTGATAGGGAGGGCAGGCTGCGGTTCCCAACGAACGGATCTTTGCCTCGATGAACGGCATGAGAGAGTTCTCGTTCAGGATGGCTTTGGTTTCCTGGTACAAGTAGGACTTGTTTGCGGAACCGCCGCCCTTGGCCATGAAGAGAAACTTGTAGGCGAGTTCGTGGCCCGGGGCGGTGTCAGCATACAGTTCGATCTGGGCGGGCAGGTTCGAGCCCGTATTGACTTCCTCGAACATGGATAGCGGAGCGTTTTGTGAGTATCGCAGGTTGAGCCCGGTGTAGGCATCGAACACACCCTTGGCCAATGGCCTCTCGTCGGTTCCTTCGGTGAGGACCCGCTGGCCCCGCTTTCCGGAGATGATGGCGGTTCCGGTATCCTGACACATCGGCAGAATGCCCTCCGCAGAGATGTAGGCGTTGCGCAGGAGGGTCTTGGCCACGAAGCGGTCGTTGGGTGAGGCTTCCGGATCATCCATGATCTTGGCGACCTGTTCCAGGTGGGCAGTGCGCAGATAGTGAGAGATGTCGTGGAATGCGGTTCTCGAGAGTTGCTCCAGAGCCTCGGGAGCGACCTTGAGAAAATCCATTCCGTCCGGCCCTTTGACTACCTCGACCCCCTCGGTCGAAATCAACCGGTATTCGGTTGGATCGCCCTCGGTTGGGAGCATGTCCCTATACATGAACTCAGGCAACTGTGCCTCCTGTACTCGAATCAACGCTGCGATCATACGGGGACTTTTCGGCGTTGATTCGGGCCCTTGGGCCAGTTCGGGCGTCTGAATTACATGAGGATTTGTGCGCGTTTATCCCTCATTGAGACGATACGAGGCCTCTGCAAATGTTGTGGGTGCTGTTGGAGGGTGGGAAGGACGGGCAAGTTGCCCGGGTTTCAGCGAATGTTGTGCTGGCTGAGGACGGTCATGCCTGTGTACGGTGAGACGTCGCCACCCAAGAGCTCTGGAACTGTCACGAAAATGTAGCCCTCGGCCTCGAGTTGATCGATGATTGCCGGAACGGCTTGAACCGACTCCGGATGGATGTCGTGCATCAGGATGATGGAACCGGGTCGGGTGTTGTCCACGGTGGACCGGATGTTCTTCGAGACATCACGATTCTTCCAATCCAGGGTGTCCACATCCCACAGCACGGCAACTTGTCCGCGTTGTCCGAGAAGCGAGAGCAACGTTGAATTCTCGTCGCCGTACGGTGGACGTACCAGGAAGGGACGGGCAACTCCGGCATCCTCAATGGCCTGATCGGTCTGCTCGAGCTCCGTTTCCATACCTGCGAGACTCAGTTTGGGCAGCGAGGGATGGGACCACGAGTGATTGGCGACGACGTGGCCTTCTTGCGCCTCTCGAGCCACCATCGCCGGATCGTTGGCGACAGAGCGACCAATGACGAAGAATGTTGCCTTGACATCTTTCTCAGCCAGCGTGTCCAGAAGCTGAGCGGTGTAGGGGCCGGGGCCATCGTCGAAGGTCAGTGCCACGCAGGAGAACTCTTCGCAATTGACCGGCGGCTCGGGAATTGGTGTTGGCTCGTCCCCGGAGATCAGTACATCGCGCAGGGCGAGGCCTTCGGGAGTGAGGAGCGAGGCGATCTTGCCTTCAACAGTCTCCGTGACCAGGAAGCTGGGCATCCCTTCCTCTGAAGGAAGGAGTGACCCCTGAGAAACCAGCACCGTCACGCTGCCGTCAGAGTTGAGGAATACCGCATCGAAGATCTCTGGTAGGGCTTCGGACCCCTCAGCGGTACTTGACGGGACACTGCCTGGTGCCGGGCTGCCTTCGGAAGCTGGCGTGGATGACCCGGGAGAAGGTGACACCGCAAGGAATTGTTGGACACTCTCCGCCTCCACCTTGCCCTCGGAGACGAGATGCTCCGCGATGAGCGCAGCGAGATTGGCCTTGCCCTCGTCAGAGAGCAGAGTCAGACTGTCTGCCACTGTGCCTTTCTCGAAGTTGGTGATCCAGGCTTTGGATTTGCTCAGGGTCTCGACATGCTGCTGGCCGCCATCCGCCAAGGAGGTGGCAGCTGGTGAAGCGGAATCGCTCGATGCCGGAGTACTCGATGCCGGAGTATTGGCGGCGACGGGGGCTTCGCCCGGGTTGTCGGCAGGGACGGCTGTTTCGGTGGGGTGAGAAGGAGCGCTGGGCGAGGCGCTGATCTCGGTTTCGGGCGAGGGAACGGAAAGCGGAATCCTGACTTGCGAGTTGATGACGTAGCACAGTACGGAGCCAGCCGCTCCGCACTGCGAGGGGGTCATCTCAAGTCGCGCGTCCGACGGAACCGCGAGCTGGCTGACATCAACGGTGAATGATTCTGCTTGGGCATCGGTCCACTCCTCGACAGGGGCGTGGAGGGCTTCCGGAGCCCTTACTCCAACCAGCGACAGGGGAGCGCCGTAGGCATCTGCCTCGCGCGAGGTTGCGATGAAGCCCGGGGAATTCTCAAGAAGCGTTGTTTGCGGTGTCTCCAATGATTCCACCTGAAATGCCGGAGACGGTGAGGTGGAATTGTGCTCTGTTGGAGTGGCGGAACCGGTGGAGCTCGGTCCGTTGGATGAGGTACATCCGGCGAGCAGTAGCGATCCGGCCAGAAGAAGAGAACCTATGACGCGAGTTTTCAATGCTTTCCCTCGTTTCGCTCAGGTCCATGCTAGGCAATGAACACTCGCCTGAGGAACAGATTGTGAGAACTTGGTGCTCGTCTCACATGAGGCCTCGTTGATGATATGACTCGTGAGCATGCCGTGGCTGAGCGTGGTTCTCGAGGAGGTGAGTACCCGGCCCTGTGGCCAACGTCCGGGGACGCTGGCTGGGAAGGCTGGTGGTTTTCCCGGACTGTGTCGACGCGACGACACAGTGACCGGGCACTCCACCTTTGCCGGATCACCCCTGATGGCGGTAGACGTTGGTCTCGCGCAGTACGAACCCGGCTCGCTTGTAGAGTCGGTTGGCCGCTTCGCGCGCAGGGCGGGAGGTCAGGTCGACGCTCTTGGCCCCAATGGACTCGGCGTGCTGCACTGCTGCCTCAACGAGCTTTTGACCGGCGCCCTGTCCACGGGCAGCGCCATCCACCACGACATCCTCCACCCACGCGCGACGGCCGGTCGGAATGTCGAATGTGGCCAGACTGAGCATGCCAAGAATGGGACGACGGTTGTTCTCGTCCGGGATGTCCGGACGATAGACGAACAGGTAGACATATTCCTGAGACAGGAGGGAGTCAACTTCTTTGGTCGTCAGGGGTGGGGTGGAACTGGACAGCTGGGGGATGAGGGCGTTCATCGCCGAGACAAGCTCCGGGGTTGTGGTGTCAACGATCTCAATGCTCATGGGCAACCTTTCTTGTGTATGTTGTGGGTGGTGCAGCGGGCACGCTCACTGTTGTTGACCGCGTTCTTCTTTTCAACACTCCCCATTGCGTCGGGTATCGAATTATTGGGTGGGTATGCGGGCGAGATCGGCAAGCCATGCCGCAGAGGAAATGTCCGAAGGCATGCGCCAATCGCCGCGCGGGGAGAGAGTACCTCCCGCAAGCACCTTGGGGCCGTTGGGAAGCGTGGATCTCTTGAACTGGTTGGCGAAGAACCGCCGCAGGAACAGATTCATCCAGTGAGTAATCTGCGGCAGATCGTACTGGTGGCGTTCCTCGGAGGGGAATCCGGTGGGCCAGCTACCGCCGCTGGCGTCACGCCATGCGTGCCACTGATAGAAAGCGATCTTGGAAGGTCGCAGCCCAAAGCGGAGCAGGTGGAAGAGGGTGAAGTCCTGCAGTTCGTAGGGGCCGATTTTCTGTTGCGTGGATTGGATCGTTTCTCCATCGCGTGCGGGAACCAACTCGGGTGAGATTTCCGTGTCCAGAATTGACTGCAGAATTTCCCCTACGCTGTCGCTGAACTGATCCGAAGCAATGACCCAGCGGATGAGGTGTTGCATGAGGGTCTTGGGAACACCCGGATTCACGTTGTAGTGGCTCATGTGATCGCCCACGCCGAAGGTACACCAGCCCAGAGCGAGTTCGGAGAGGTCTCCTGTGCCCAGCACGATCCCGCCCTGCTCGTTGGCCAAGCGGAAGAGGAAATCGGTGCGCAAACCAGCCTGAACGTTTTCGAAGGTGACATCGTAGACTTCTTCGCCCGAGGCGAAGGGATGACCCATGTCCGAAAGCATCTGCGATGCCGCGGGCCGAATGTCTATTTCCTCGAAGCTGACGCCGAGGCTCTCTGCGAGGCGATAGGCATTGTTCTTCGTGTGTTGTGATGTGGCGAACCCGGGCAGCGTGTAGGCCAGAATGTCGGTGCGGGGCCGCCCCAGAAGATCCATGGCTCGCGCGGCAACAATGAGAGCGTGGGTGGAATCCAAGCCACCGGAGACCCCGATGACGAGCTTCGGATCACCGATCGCTCGCAGCCTCTGGGTGATCCCGTAGACCTGAATGTTGTAGGCCTCGTAGCAATCCTGATTGAGCTTGGCTTCATCATTGGGAACGAACGGGAATCGATCGATTGAGCGGCGCAGCCCGATGTCCTCGTGCGGCGGAGTGAGTGTGAAGATCACAGTGCGGAAGTCTCCGGGAGACTTTTCGAACGAGTCCGCCACGCTGCGCACATTGAGACTGCGCCGGTTGTCGTCAAAGCTGCCCTGACGCAGCCGTTCCTGACGCAAGATGTCCAGATCGATATCGGCGGTCACGATTTCGGTTTCAAGCGAGAAACGAGTGGAAGAGGCTAGCTCATTTCCCATCTCGTAGATCATTGCCTGCCCGTCCCAGGAAAGATCGGTGGATGATTCTCCCTGTCCGGCCGCGGTGTAGACGTATGCGGAGTTGCAACGTATTGAGGTGGATTTCACGAGAGCGGTGCGATCGGCGGCGCGGCCCACGGTTATCGGTGAACCGGAGATGTTCACGAGGACGGAGGCTCCCGCCAGTGCAGCGCGCGAGGACGGGGGAATGGGAACCCACATGTCCTCGCACACCTCCACGTGGAACGTGAATCCGCGAAGGTCCTTGGCACGGAAGAGTAGATCCGGCCCGAAAGGAACGGCGTCCGGAGGGGTGTCATAGTCCACGAAGGATTCGAGCTCGAGATAAGCACCTCTTTCGAACGGTTCGGTCCCACCGAGGAAGGAGGACTCTCCGTCAATGGCTCCCAAGACCTCATTGCTCGCCTGAACGCCAGGGAGTTCGATCATCTGACCGAGCTGATCGTCGCCGGCGGCGAAATGCCGCTTCTCGTAGAACTCCCGGTAGTTCGGGATGTAAGACTTGGGAACAACTCCCAGAACTCGCCCGCGATGGATCACAACGGCACAGTTGTAGAGCCGATTGCCCTTGAGAAGCGGGGCACCCGCGATGATGACGGGCAGAAGATCGAGAGACCCGGCGCGAACAGCCTCGATTGCCTCAAGCGTCTGTTCAAGGAGCACATCCTGGAGGAGAAGATCGTCGATGTTGTACCCGGTCAGGGCCAGCTCCGGAAACGCCGCCAGAGCGACTCCATCATCACCACACTTGCGCGCAACCTCGATGATGGCCGCAGCATTGGCCAGAGGTTGAGCCGGATGGACAGGCAATGTGCAGGCGGCGACGCGCGCCAGCCCCTGAGCGTAGATGGAGTAGAAGCTTTCCATGGATCATAGTCTGCCAGAGCGATCCGACAGGAAATACATCCGGAGTGCGCATGGCGAAGGAAACGACACAAGGACAACACGCCCGGTTCGCACTCAACGAGTGCAAACCGGGCGTGAGTTGCTCGAAGCTTGAGTGTCCTAGCGACGAATGGGCAGTCGCCTGAGCATCAGCCAACTCAATCCAACGAAGATCACCGAGTCGAAGAGAGTCTGGGCGGTGAAGGTCAGCATCGGGTTGGAGAACTCCAGGAAGCGGTTGTACCACCATGCGAAGAGGTCGCCGTCGACACCGAAGATCAGCGGTAGGACGATTACGAGGAAGGTGGCAACGCAGACCGGGATCCACCATGGTAGCCGCACGAAGAGCATGGAGACGAAGTATCCCGCCGCGTGTGCGTAGACCATCGCGAGGAACATGACCGCGGGCGCGAACCAGAGAATGCCCGGCGTGGCCTCGAATGTTCTGTTCACGCCTTCAGCCGCGGTCAGGTCTATGGAGAGATCGCCGGAGAAGTCTCCGGTGGAAATGAAGTGTCCCAGCATCGCCAGTGCCGCGAGCAACGCCATGAAGAGCGCGCTGGCCAGCCAAACCCACAGGTTCATCAGGAAGATCGCCCGTCGGCTCATGCCCGCACCCAGATAGGTTCGTGCTGTGGCGGCGTTGGTGATGGAGATGATCCACGCTGAGAATGCCACAATCGCGCCAACGACAATGCTCCCCGCGGGAATCCACGGCACGGTACCTCGAGTGATGCCGTCCAGGAAGGTGAATCCATTGACCTCGAAATTGATCGAGTTTCCCAAGAGCCACTGGAGTAGCGCAAGGATTGGTGCGACCATCACGACACCGAGGATCGTCCAGAGGTTGTTCAGGAGTTGTTCTTTGATGGATTGCTTGGTCAGCGCACGATAAGAGACGGTGGTCATCACGCTCACTCTCCCTTCAGGAACTGATCCCGCTGGTCGGGAGTCAGGGTCAGGTCCATGAGGACCTCGGTCATACTTGGAAACTTGGTGGATTGGCGGTGGCGCTCGCGGACATCGTCGATGTCTCCGTGTTCGATGACGCGCCCGTTGTCCACGAAGACCACGTGGTCGAGCAGGTCTTCCACTTCCTCGATGAGGTGGGAGGACATGATGACCGTGCGCGGATTCGCGGCGTAGTCCGCCAGGAGAGTGCGGTAGAACAGCTCGCGGGCGACGGCGTCCATGCCCAGATGGACCTCGTCGAAGATTGTGATGGGGCTGCGTGAGGCCAGCCCCAGCGTGGCATGGAACGCTGATTGCTGACCGCGAGAGAGCTTGTCCGGTTTCTTTCGCGGGTTCAGCTTGAAGAGTTCGAGAAGCTGTTGGGCGAACTGTTCGTCCCAGGTGGGGCGAGCATTGCGCCACAGATCGAGGGTCTTCTTCATCTTCTCGTCACCAAAGACGGCCATGGAATCGCAGGCGACGCAGACGGAAGCCATGGCATCGGTGTTCTCGAATACCGGCGTTCCGCCAACGAGGATCTGCCCCTGCTGTGGTCGGAGCATGCCGCCGAGGAGCAGCGAGAGAGTAGATTTTCCCGAGCCGTTGCGCCCCAGTAGACCGGTGAAGGACCCCGCGGCCACCGAGAGGTGAACCTCGTTGATGACGTCCTGCCGGTGGAAGTCGTAGTGGAAGCTGACTCCGTTGAAATCGATGGAGAGAGGCGTTGTCATGAGAGTTCCTTCCGGGCTTGCGCGTCCAATGGCGCGGCGGAGGTGTGTGGATGGTCGCCGGAGGCGAGGTGATCGCGAGCAATGCCGATGATGGAATCTGGGGAGAGTCCGAGTGCCACCCCTTCATCGAGGGCCGGGAGCAGTACATCGGAGGCATAGTTGGCTCGGCCTGCCTGGCGAAGAATTGTGGGAGCCTGTGGGGTGACGAACATCCCGATGCCACGGCGCTTCTCCACGACGGCTTCCTCCACCAGCTGCGCAAAGGCCTTGTTCGCGGTGGCCGGATTGATGCGGTGGGTGGTTGCATACTGGGTGGTGGACATGATCTTTTCTCCCGGTTGGAGAGTCCCTGTGAGAATCTGCCGCCGGATGTCGTCCGCGATTTGTTGGTAGATCGGGCGGTCGTCCGTGAAGTCCATACGGGGCCACCTCCTTCGTTCTATGGTTAGTTACATGACTAATTAACCATAGAACCAATGGGGTGTCAACTCATACGTTTGGAACACCCTCATTCGTCCGCCGAATGGCGTTGTCTCGCGTGCGTGTCATATCGCGCCGATATATCGTTGGTCGAGTAGTGTTGCGTGGTGATTGTCCGGCTCCGCCATCGGTCGCCGCTCGTACGTGGGGGCATAGTGGCTGAAAGACGCCGGACGTAGATTTGTCAACTCAGACATCGGACATGACAAAGGAGCGCTCATGGCGTCGCCACGCATTGGGTTACTGGGGCTCGGACGTATTGGAATAATGCACGCCCGGATACTCCGGGAACTGACGGATCACCTGGTGGTTGCCGACCCTCGGCCCGAGTGCACTGATCGTGCCAGTGAGCAGCTCGATGTCGAGGTGCGCACCGTGGCCGAGCTTCTCGATTCAGTGGACCTGGATGGGCTCGTCATCGCAACGCCCACGGACACCCACGCGGATCTCATCTGCCGTGCAACAAAGCTGGGGATCCCCATTTTCTGCGAAAAGCCAGTCGCCACCGATCTGGAGAGCACGCTTCGCGCGAACGTTGCCGCCAAAGAGGCGGGTGTCCCCGTCCACATTGGCTTCCAGCGGCGCTTCGATGTCGGATATTCACGGGCGCGTGCGGATCTGGCGGCAGGAGAGATCGGTGAGTTGCGTCGCGTGCACATGGGCACGCTCGATCAGGCACCCGCCGCGCGTGAGTTTCTCGCGGCCTCCGGTGGGATCTACGTGGACTGCCTCATTCATGACTTCGACGCTCTGCGTTGGGTGACTGGCCGCGAGGTGGAGGAAGTGTACGTTGTCGGTACCGATCTCGGGTTGGCCAACTTCGCCGATTTCGACGACGTCGCCGAGACCGTTCTGCTTCTCACGATGGACGACGGCGTTCTGGTGACCGCCCACTCCTCACGCTTCAACGGCGCGGGGTACGACGTGCGCATGCAGTTGCACGGAACCTTGGGCACGGACGTCGTCGGACTCGACAACAATCTGCCTGTGCGCTCCGTGGAACCCGGAGTCTCCTACCCCGAGGGCGCGCCCTGGGAGGACTTCATCGCCCGATTCCGCGACTCCTATACCCGCGAGTTGGAGGCATTCCTGCGCGTCGTATCGGGGCTGGAGGATGTGCCCGCCACGATTGACGACGCCCTCGCCTCCCTGCGCATCGCTCAGGCCTGTGCTGTGTCCCGCCGCGAACATCGCCCGGTTCGGGTGGTGGAGATGTGTGGTGGCGATGTGACGCCCCCGGCGAGGCGCACGAGGGAAGTTGCTGACTCGGCCACCGGAGTTGCTGACTCGACAGCAGGAAATGGGAATTCAACTACGGGAGATGATGCCTGATGGATCTGCGACTCAACGCAACACTCTTCGACTACTCCTTCGTCGCGGTCTACCTCTTCTTCGTCATTGCCATCGGAGTTGTCACCAAGCGCAAGGTTCTCACGTCCGAGGATTACTTCCTCTCCGGGCGCTCGCTGCCCGCGTGGATCTGCGCGCTGGCATTCCTCTCCGCGAACATTGGTGCAACCGAGCTGCTTGGCATGGCAGCCAATGGCTCGCAGTACGGGCTGGCAACCGTTCATTACTACTGGATCGGCGCCGTACCAGCCATGGTGTTCCTTGGCCTGATCATGATGCCCTTCTACTACGGATCCAAGGTACGCTCGGTTCCCGAGTACCTACGGCTGCGCTTCAACAGGGCTACGCACCTGTACCAGTCCATCATCTTCTCGGTTGCCACGATTCTCATCGCCGGAGTGAATCTTTTCGCGCTGGCGTTGCTCATCAACGTTCTCATCGGGCTGCCGTTGTGGGCCTCGATCGTCGTCTCAGCGGGTGTGGTGCTGCTGTACACCACCATGGGCGGCTTGACCGCCACAATGTACAACGAAGTGCTGCAATTCTTCATCATTGTGGCCTTCCTCGTGCCGTTGACCGTGGGCGGTCTGGCCCGCGTGGGCGGAGTCGAAGGCCTGCTCAACTCCCTCAACGAGAGTCAGGTACTGGGGGAGAACGGCCTGTCCGTCTGGGGTGGAACCGGACTCGGCAACACCACCAATCCATACGGCAACTGGATCGCCCTTCTGCTGGGCATGGGCTTTGTGAATTCCTTCGGCTACTGGACCACGAACTTCACCGAGGTGCAGCGTGCTCTCTCCGCCAAGGACATGTCCGCAGCCCGCCGTACGCCCATCATCGCGGCCATTCCGAAGATGTTCCTTCCTCTCATCATCATCACACCCGGCCTTCTGGCCGCTGTGCTGGTGCCCGAACTTGCGACGGGCCAGCTCTCGCACAACGAGGCTTTGCCAGCGCTGATCGGCGCGGTGCTTCCCAACGGCCTGGTCGGACTGGCGCTGGCCGCGCTCATCGCGGCCTTCATGGCGGGCATGGCCGCCAACGTCTCCGCCTTCAACACGGTGGTTACCTACGACCTCTGGCAGACCTACGTGAAGCCGAAGGAGAAGGATACCTACTACCTGCGGATTGGCCGTAAGCTGACGATTGTGGGCGTGCTCATCGCCATTGGCGCCGCATTCATCGCGGCAACCTTCAACAATATCCAGGACTACCTGCAACTACTGCAGTCGATCTTCTCCGCCCCGCTCTTCGCCACCTTCATCCTGGGCATGTTCTGGAAACGAATGAGCCCCTGGGCGGGCCTGTGGGGTCTGGTGGCCGGTGCCGCCGGTGCCGCTGGTGTCCAAGTGGGATACATGGCCGGATGGCTTGAGTTCAACTCGCAGCAAGCCGCTTCCTTCACAGGCTCGGGAATGGCTTTCATCTTCGACATCGTGGTGTCCGTGTTGGTCACGTTGCGCACCGCACCGAAGCCCGTTGAGGAACTGGATGGGCTGGTTTGGGGCCGCACGAAGATGCCCATCAAGGGAGCCCAACCAGCGCCTGATCTGCATGCGGTGGCCGTCAAGGCAGAGCGCGAGCGCATCGCGACCGGCGAGCCACTCAAGTGGTGGGACAATCCGTGGCCGCTGGGCACAGCGGTACTCACCGTCATGGTCATCCTCAACATCGTGGTGGGCTGACATGGAACAAAGCATGAATGTGCCAGGAAAGAGCAACGAGACCGATGCCGGTGAAATGGAGCTGACAATGACCGACAAGCCTGCAACGTCTTCCGGGGGGCATGGGAACGTCTCCGCCGAACATTCCCGCCACGGCAAGCGAGAGCACAGCTTCCGAGCCGGCCGGAAGCTCACCTCCACGGAGCTGGTGCTGGACCTGCGTACCTGGATCGCCGCGATGTTCGCGACCTTTGGAGTGATGCTTGCCGTCTACGGAACATTCTTTGCCACGCCCGAGGACATCGCGAAGGGAGCGGGTATCAACCTCAATCTGTGGACAGGGGTGGGGCTCATCGTTGTTGCCGTGTTGTTCGCTCTGTGGCTGCTCGTTCGCCCGAGTGGTGTGGACGAAAACGTGGTGCCCGCGCAATAGAGGGAGCCGGGCCGCCACCGTGTCATGATTGGTTTGACTGGAGTTGCAAGGTGTGGCTTCGGTCCCAAGCGGACCGACGCCGGATCCGCCTCGACGAATGTAGTGAATGCCACGGGTGAATATGCTGTTGGCGACCTCCACGCATGTCCCACCCCGAAGCAGATAGGATCGTTTGGGTAGAACGTGGAACAGATGGGCTCGAAGTTTGCAGAGGCAAGGTCCATGGGCGGGCGTGAACGTCCCGCGCACTGCGATGAAAGGGAGTATTTCCAATGGCCGTAGTTGTTGCGTATAAATATGCGGCGAATCCACAGGACGCCAGCGTTGGCGCGGATGGCCTGGTGGACTGGTCTCGTACCAAGGCAACCGTCAGCGAGTACGATCCGGTTGCGATTCAGGTGGGCCGCAATGTGGCCGCGGCGGCAGGCGTGGAAGTTGTTGGCATCAGTGTCGGAACTTCGGTTGTTTCCTCTTCGATGGCCAAGAAGAGCGCCATGGCCAAGGGTCTCGACCGTGGACTCATCGTCGTCGACGAGTCCGCTCCAGAATGGAACGTCACCAAGGTCGCCTCCGCCCTTGCCGGACTGTCTCGCAAGGTCGAGGATGCCGATCTGATCATCACCGGTGATGCGTCAATCGACGACGGTACCCAGATGACCTCCGCGTTGATTGCGGGTTTCCTCGGATGGCCCTGCTTCCAGGAAGTCACGGACATCGTGAAGACAGAGGCTGGATACTCCATCACTCAGATGATCGACGGCGGCACCCGCACGGTTGAGATATCCGGCCCGGTCGTCATTGCCACCACTCCCGATGCCGTGGTCCCGAAGTCTCCCTCCATGAAGGAGCTTTTGGCTGCGGGAAAGAAGCCGGTTGAACAGGTAGACGTGGAAGACCTCGAGCTGGTGGATGCGCGGGTGAGCGTGGTGGGACACTCCAGGCCGGAGTCGACGGCCCGCAAGAATCAGGTCTTTACCGGCGTGGACGCTGCGGGTCAGCTGGTTGCCGCGCTGCGTGCCGACGGTGTGCTCTGAGCACGGGAAGAGGGAGGAACAATGGCAAACTCTTGGATTATCGCAGCCGATGACTCGGTTGCTTCTCTCATTGACACTGCGCGCGGTCTCGGGGGAACAGTGACGGCCATCGTGGTCGATGACGTCGCGGTTGGCGGCGTGGATCGCGTGATTCAGGTGGCGCAGGCCGATGACGCCCCTGTTGAAGCAGTCGCTCCCGCAGTGGCTGAAGCTGTCGAAGCTGAAGCTGGCGACGTGGTGCTGGCACCGGATACCGCCGCGGGACGTGTCCTTGCTGGTGCAGTCGCGGCCAAGCTGCTCGTACCGGTTCTCACGAACGTGGTGAGCATTGCGCCCGGGCGCGCCGAAGTCTCCCGCTTTGGGGGACTCTCATTGGAAACCGTCGTGTTCGATTCCGCCATCATTGTTGTTGCCGATGGCGGAGGGGTCACCTCCGGTGAGACCGTGACGGCCGAGAACGTGGTCGGTGGCTCGCACGCGGCAAAGGTCACCCGGGTGACTCGCGAGGACCGTGATGCGGTGGATCTTGGCACTGCCAAGCGTATAGTTGCCGCCGGTCTGGGCTTCAAGGCCAAGGAAGATCTGGCCCTCGCCGAGGCCCTCGCCGAGGTACTCGCTGCCGAAGTGGCCTGCTCTCGTCCACTGGCGGAGGGATCGGGTTGGATGGGCCGCGACCGCTATTTGGGGGTGTCCGGCAAGGTCGTGGCGCCGGAGATCTACGTTGCCGCTGGAATCTCTGGCCAGATCCATCACACCGCTGGCGTCAACCGTTCCGAGGTCATCATTGCGATCAACGACGACGAAGAGGCCCCGATCTTCGAGCATGCCGACTACGCGATTCTGGGCGATCTGTACGTCGTACTGCCCGAACTGATTGAACATTTGAAGTAGTAGTGATGTCTGAAACTGAGAGGACCGAATACGACTTCGATGCCATCGTGATCGGCGGTGGGGTCTCCGGTACGGTCTGTGCCCATCTGCTTGCCCGGCAGGGCCGTGAGGTCCTGCTGGTGGAGCGTGGTGCTGAGCCGGGAACGAAGAACCTCTCCGGAGGCGTCTTCTACTGTCGCGTGATGCAGGAAATCTTCCCCAACTTCTTGGAGGAAGCCCCCATCGAGCGACGCATCACCCGCAATTGCCTGAGCTTTCTGAATCCCACGTCTTTCGTCAACGTGGACTATTGGGATACGCGCCTGGCCGAACCTGTCAATGCCGTGACCGTTCTGCGCGCCAAGCTGGATCTGTGGCTCGCCGAGCAATGCGAGGAGGCAGGTGTCACGGTCATGCCGGGTATCAAGGTTGAGGGCCTCGTACGTGAGGGCGACCAGTTCGTCGGAATTCGTGCGGGAGAAGACGAACTGACGGCCAAGGTCGTCGTCGCCGCAGACGGTATCAACTCCTTCATCTCCCAGGACGCGGGCATTCGAGACAAGGAACCGTTGGAGAATCTTGCCGTGGGCGTGAAGTCCGTGATCAGGCTGTCCGAAGAAAAGATTCGCGACCGCTTCCGCCTGGTGGGTGACGAGGGAGCTGCTTACGCCATCGTCGGCGATTGCACGCAGGGAGTTGCCGGTGGCGGATTCATGTACTCGAACAAGGACTCCGTCTCCATCGGAATAGTTGTGCGGTTGGACGATCTGACCGCCTCGGGCAAGTCCTCTTCCGACCTGCATGATCACTTCCTCTCGCACCCGGCGATCGCTCCTTATCTGGAGGGTGGCGAGTTGTTGGAGTACGGATGCCACATGGTGGCCGAGGGTGGCAGAAGGATGCAGCACGATCTGGTGCGTCCGGGTCTCGTGGTGATTGGCGATGCGGCAGGCTTCACGTTGAACTCCGGCTTCACGCTGCGGGGCATGGACCTCGCAGCTGGCTCCGCGCAGGCTGCGGCCTCCGCGATCGGTGCGGCGCTGGATGCCAATGACTTCTCGCAGGAATCCCTGGAACGATACGTCTCCGAGTACGAGGATTCGTTCGTTGGCAAGGACATGGCCACCTATGCCAAGGCCCCTGAGTTTCTGGAGAACGAGGAGATGTATGGAGCGGTCGGCATGCTTGCCGCGGATGTGCTGTACGACATCTACAATCTCGACCTGACGCCGTGCAAGTCCCTCGTGAAAACGGCATGGGGTGCTTTCAAGAGATCCGGCCTGAAGGTGCGCCGGGTTGCAGCGCTCGGAATCCAAGCAGTGAGGTCGATGTAGCATGAGTGATTTCGAGTTCGGAAGCGTTGAGAAACGGCTTGCGAAGAACCTGTTCGAGACCGATGACGGCAAACCACACATCGAAGTCAATCAGGCGATTGCCAAGGCCACGGGCACAGGCAAGCTACTGGTCCAGGTGTGCCCGGCGCACGTGTACAGCGAGAACGAGGATGGCACGATTGCTGTCGAATATGCGGCGTGCCTGGAATGCGGCACGTGCCTCGCGGTGGCTGCTCCAGGTTCTCTGACGTGGCATTACCCGGATGGTGGAATGGGTGTGATGTTCCGCGAAGGGTAGACATCGAGTCCCGGGTGTGCGATGAGCGAATCTTTGCGTTTGTGGACTCTTGACCTTCTATGTGAGCGTGCTCACGGTAGACTGCTTTCAATGACTGTTGAGCAGGCCCTGCGTCCAGGGCACCAAGCGGGAGGAGCAACAATGGCAGCGCAACCATCGGCAGGAATCGGAATTCGCCAGCCTGTTCCCTTGACTCCCGAACTCATCGACCGTGCTCGTGGCACGCTGCTTGCCTCGGCATGCGGTGACGCCCTCGGCGTCCCCTACGAATTCGCGAAGCCGCCGCAGGATCCCGAGATGATTGGCGGAGGTCTGGGACCATACGCTCCGGGTGAATGGTCCGACGACACCCAGATGGCTGTGTGCATTGCGCAGGCATTGGCGTCGGGAGCCTCGCCTCTCAAGGAGACCACGATTGACGCCATCGCCGAGAACTTCTTGCATTGGCTGCGCGAAGGGGCATCCGACGTGGGCACGCAAACTCGGTGGGTGCTCAACATGGGCGAATCCGGGACGGGTGGCACCTCCCGACGGCTCAAGGATGCCGCCCAGAAGTTCTCCGCGGGAACGGATCGGGCTGCTGGGAATGGTGCCCTCATGCGCACCGCGCCCGTCGGTTTGACCTTCTTGGATTCCCAGAATGCGACGGCGCAGGCTGCGGTCTCGGTCGCCCGGTTGACGCATCATGATCCGCTCGTCGATGAGTCTGTCATCTTGTGGTCCGAGGCCATCCGGCATGCGGTTTTGACCAGCGAGATAACGCTTCGGCCAGGACTCGATCTCTTGCGGCCGGAATCCCGTGACTACTGGGAGAAGGCGATCGACGACGCAGAGAAGGGAAAGCTCAACCCTCACCAGAATGGCTTCACGGTGGGCGCACTTCAGTGCTCTTGGAATGCGGTCTATTCCGTTCGTCATCTCAGTGGTGAGGAAGCGGTGTCACGGGGAATCAAGAATGCCGTTCGCCTCGGTGCCGATACGGACACCATTGCGGCGATCGCGGGTGGCCTGCTTGGTGCGGCATGGGGTGCCAGTTCGGTTCCGCAACAGTGGCGCGAGATCGTGCACGGTTGGCCCGGTCTCACGGGCGAGCAGTATGCCGATCTTGGAAAGCAGATCGTGGATGCAGCCAACCGGGAAATCTAGGTGATTGAGCGGAGTCGTTTCCCTTCACTGGCTGAGCGGGTCCCTGAAATTCTCGCCGGTTGAGTGACGTGACCTTATCGGCGGATGTTCTCCCCTCCCAAGCGGCGGATGTTCTTCTGACTCAACCGGCGGACAATGTTTGACCTTCATCAGTGCTGGGCAGCTGAGACGTCGATGCCCTTGGGAGTCACGAAGAACACGGTGGCGGAAACAGCCAGCATGATGAGTCCTCCGATCAATCCCGTCGTCTGGAGCGAGTGCGTGAAGGCGACGCTCGCCTCCTGAGCAAGCTCCGGTATCCCCAGCTCGCGGGCGGTGGCAATTGCCGAACCGATCGACTCCTCGGCCGCGGCTGCTGTCGCGGTGTCCAGCTGACTGAGCAACTGCCCCGCCTCGAACTCGGCCCGGAACAGCAGAGCCGCGATTGAGCCGAGAATGGCGATACCCAGAACCGAGCCGATCTCATAGGAGGATTCCTCGAGCGCTGCCGCGCTCCCCGCTTTGGACTCGGGTGTCCCGAGCATGATCATGGCCGAACCCAATGCCAGCGATCCGGTGCCAATACCCACCAGCGTGAGGGCCGCGAGTACAACGGGTACGCTCAGTATGCCCGGCTGCAGGCCGATGACGATCAGTCCGATTCCGGCCACGCCCACGCCGCCGGCGAGAACCACTCTCGAGGAGGTCAATCGAGCCAACGTGGGAGCAGTCAACGAAGCAATCGCACCGGCCAGCGCCACTGGCAGCATCTTCACGCCTGCTTCGATGGGGGAGTTGTCATTGACGAGTTGCAGCCACTGCCCAAGTAGAAGCATCCCCGCGCCCATGGCGAATGTTGTTCCCATGGCGGCCAGAATTCCAGCGGTGAAGGGGCGTGAGTGGAACAGTGTGAGTTCGAGCAGTGGTTCCTCGCTGCGCAGAGACCGCAGCGCGAACCAGACCAGCAACACGAGTGCCGCGGCGAGGGCCAGAAGAGCCTGAGGGATGAGGAAGCTCGACTCCTTGCCGAACTGCTTGATGGACCAGATGAAGGCGCTCATGCCGGTCAGGGACAGGAGGGCGGCAAAGAAGTCCAGACGTGCCGTCGTCGTCACCCGTGATTCGGGAAGCAGAATGATTCCGGCAATGAGTGCACTTGCCATCAATGGAACATTGACGAGGAAGGCCGAATGCCACGAGAAATGTTCCAAAAGGAACCCGCCAACCAATGGCCCCACAGCGGCTCCAAGTCCGGACACCGCGGCCCAGATGGCAAGAGCTGTTGCGCGCTCGCGGGCGTTGGTGAAGATGACCCGGATGAGGGAGAGAGTGGTGGGCATGATCATGGCACCGCCAACACCAAGAAGTGCCCGCAGTGCGATGACAGCGCTTGCGTTTTCGGCAAAGAACACCAGAAGGGAGGCTCCTCCGAAGATGGTGTAGCCCAGTAGCAACATCTTCTTGCGGCCCCAGCGGTCGGCGATTGCGGCGAAAGGAACGAGAAGCCCGGCGAGGACCAGTGAATAGATGTCAACAATCCACAGCAGTTGGTCGGAGGAGGGGCGCAACTCGGCGGACATTTCCGGAATCGCGATGTTGAGAATGGTCATGTCCATTGTGATGACCAGCAGGCTGGCGGTGAGGACCGCCAAGCTTGCCCACCGCCCATGTGGGCTCAAATGTCGCGCAGAAGGTGCGGTGGGACTATTCATGGTGCGAGTGGTCATTTTGATTCTCCAACAGCTGGCATCGTGGCGAGGAAACGAATGGTGTGTGCAACTTCTGCCTCACTGATGGGACTGCGATGCAACCCGGCATGGATTGTCAGGCCATCGAGATAGATGGCAATTGCTGTGGCGCGTTCTTTTCCGACGTGCTCGGACAGGAGTTCGACCAGCCTGTCGAACCAGCGCCGCGCGATATCGCGCATGGAAGGATAGATCGTTCCAGCGCTGAGGAGGGCAATCTCGGATTTGACCTGATGCGGGTCATTCAGAAACTCGGCCATGGCCGCTGCGGACTGCTCGGGGGCGTCATCGAGATTCGCGAAGAGAGAGACCAGGGAGTCGAGTTCGTGATCGATTTCTCCTGCGATGTGATCAAGGGCGGACTCTCGAAGATCGTCGAGTGAGGAGAAGTACTGCGTGGTTGAGCCGAGCGAGACACCGGCGCGCTTGGCCACCGAGCGATGGGTGAGGCCAGCTGGCCCGTTCTCCACGATGAGCTCGGCGGCGGCCCAGATGATGGCGTTCTTGCGTGCCTGTGGAGCACGCCGACCCTTGGCCGGTGTGGTGGATTTTGAGGGAGAGATCACTGGCCAACTTCCTGTACGTATGTACAACAACACTTACCTGTACTTTTGTACAGAAATGTCGCGAACGTTTCAAGGTTGTGGTTGAAGATCACAAACGAGTCGATCCTTGCTGGTTCTTGGTAGGGCCTCCTCTCTGGCTCTCGTTCCAAGCATTCCGGGTTCTGCAGAACTTTTTGCGGGGCTGTTGCTTTGAGCCTCGGTGGCTGTTGCTTTGAGCCTCGCGAACAAGGTTCCTGGAATCAGGCTCACGCCATTGCCCTGTGCAAAACGTGGGAATCGCTCTATTTTAAGATTGATAATCGTTATCAATAGGGGTAGTGTTTGACGATGAAGATTTGACCGTTGATCGCTCCTGACAACCTGGCTCAGACGCAATACCCGAGCAGGCGATGGAGCAATAGAAAGGCCTTGGGCTTCTTATGAACCGAAGTATTCGACCACCGCGAATGTTGGCAGCACTCAGCGCCGCCGCGCTTTTGACACTTGGCGCATGCGGCGCGCAAGGTGATACCTCATCCTCCAATTCTTCCGCGACGGCGACGGACCATGACGAGCACGATCATGAGGACGAGCATGGACATGATGGTGAGAGCGCCAAGGGCACCGAAGCCGCAGCGCAGACCCCACGGATTGCCGTCACCTACGACGGCGGTGTGGCCGTCCTGGACGCCCACACGTTGGAAATCGAGGGCGAGCTTGAGATCGCAGGGTTCAACCGTCTCAGCGACGCCGGGGACGGGCGCCATGTGGCAGTTTCCACCACTGGAGGATGGGCACTCCTGGATGCAGGCACCTGGAGTCAGACCCATGGCGATCATTCGCACTACTATACGGCCGAACCCAGTCTCTCCGACGTGATCGTCGAAGCGGACGAACCGGGTCACGTCGTTGTCCACGACGGCCTTGTCTCCCTGTTTGACGACGGCACCGGCAAGATCACCGTGGTCGAAGCAGACGACTGGGAGGAAGCGGTTGAGCACGGTCACGTGCACCCAGTGCGCGAGTACACGACCGCCGAACCACACCACGGTGTCGCCGTGGCGAATGCCGAGGAACAACTCCTGGTGACCCGCGGCGACGCGGAGAAGCGCACCGGCGCCATGATTCTGGGCAAGGATGACAAGGAGATCGTCTCCAACGATGAATGTCCCGGAGTGCACGGCGAGACCGCTTTTGAGAGCTCCGGCGACGAAGAGACCATTGTGCTTGGCTGTGAGGATGGAGCGCTGGTCTTCCACGGCGACCATGCCCACAAGCTTGCCGCACCCGATGAGTTCGGTCGTATTGGCAACGCATTCTCGTTCGATGGCAGCAGTGTTGTGCTCGGTGATTACAAGACCGATCCCGAGGCAGGCTTGGGTCTGGAACAGATCGCACTCATCGACACCGTTTCGGACGTCATCACGCCGGTCGACCCATTCGCGGGCTCCGACGCCCTCTATACGTGGCGTGGGCTGAGCCGTGGTGCCGAGGGTGAAATCCTTGTGCTGGGAACTGATGGCACCCTGCGAGTTCTTGACCCAATCACGGGTCAGGAGCAGCGTTCCATCAAGGTGCTGGACGAGTGGGAGGTGCCCGATCAGTGGCAGACCGCGCACCCGGCACTCATCGAGCTGGCCGGTATGGCCTACGTGACGGACCCGGAGAATCAGACCATTCACGCCGTTGACTACAGCGGTGGAGAAGTCTGGAAGTCGGTCGAGATTGGCAAGGAAATGAACGAGATCGTCGGCGTGACCGGCTGAGTGAAGTACAAACGCTGAATAGTGCACCGGATGACGCCAAAATCAGCCCCAGCTCTTGGGGCAACGGCCGCATGCGGTGCACTATTCTTCTCGGCTGACGCGAAGAAACCGGACCGGCTGTGAGCTGATCCGAGGCGTGTGGTCCCCCGGTGTGGGATGAGACGCGCTGCTGATGGATGGGCCCGGCTACATTTGCGGCGTTGCCTCTCTCGTATCCTCGGACATGGTCTCGTTGCCGATCTCGTCAGTTTCTTCTGCAACCTCGATGTTTTTGGCCGTCTGGTCGGCCAGATTGAGCCCGCGGTAGCGATTCAATGCCGCGCCCAGATCGATTGCACGAGGCTCGGCCAGATGCGCAGGCCATTGCCGTGCCCCGAATCGTGTCAGGCAGTCCAGTCCCTCGGTTGCCACCAATGCGCTGATCTGTTCGGTAAGTTCCGCCAGCGAGGACGTACCGTTCGCCATTTTCTCCAGAATACCCCGCACGGCCCATGCGATTGCTTCGGTTTGCCCGGTTTCCACGATCTGTTCCACGTCTGCCAGGTCGATCTGCTGCTTGTCCAGCTGGATTCGGTCCAACCCCATCGCCTTGGTCTTGGGACGGTCCGAGCGGCGGCCGCCGCTCGGCATGCGTGGCACTGTCACCGGGAAACTTCCCTCGTCCGAACGTTCGCGCGGTTTGTCGGCGACGACCGCGCGGGCCGCCTCCGTCACGTCGAGACACCGGTACGTGTCGAGCATGAGGACACGGTCCGCCACGTCGAGGTAGTCGCCGGAACCACCCATCACGATGATCGTTGAGATCCCACGCTGGCGCGAGAGAGCCCCTATGCGGTCAACGAGCGGTGTGATGGGTTCCTTGTCCGCTTGGACGAGTTCGCGCATGCGGGAATCGCGAATGAGTAGATTTGTGGCAGAGGTGTCCTCGTCGAGGAGAAGCAGCTTCGACCCCAGCTCCGCTGCTTCAACAATGGCTGCCGCCTGCGAGGTGGAACCGGAGGCGTTCTCGGTGCTGAAATCAGTCGTGTCCGTGCCCCCGGGCAAATGATTGATGAAGGGCGAGACATCCACGCCGGTGATTGAGCGACCATCCGCGGCGCGGATCTTCATCGCGGATGGAATGGAGGCAACGAGTTCGCGTCCATCGCCCGGCACGTGCGAGTAGACGCCGCGTTGGAGTGCGCCGAGCAGGGTGGATTTGCCGTGATATCCACCGCCAACGATCACAGTGATGCCCGGCTCGATTGCCATTCCGGTGATCTTGCCCGTGTTGGGAAGGATGATTTCTTGACGCAGTGATTCGGGGGACTCGAAAGCTACGGCATCGCCGAGTGGCAGCTGGGAAATGCCGGAGCGGCGCGGCAGGACGGCGCCGTCGGCCACAAAGGCAAGCCAGCCACGATCACCGAGGACCTGCTGGAGAGCTTGGTAGTCCTCGTATGCCGCAACGTGCGTGCGCAGACCTTGCAGATGATCCGCTGCGGCATCGTTGGTGAAGTCCAGAGTCTCCATGATGATATCGGGAACGTCGCGGTCGAAGATTTCGGCGGCGGTATGTCCCATGATGGTTCGTCCACGCGCGGGCATCTGTATCTGGAAGCGAATCTCGATTTTCTCAGCTGTGACAGTGCAGGCTGAGCGGCGCAGGATCTCTTGTCCCGGGCGCGAGATCTGAACCGTTGATGGACGGGCAAAACGTCGAATGTTGCGCTCGAAGGAGCGGGTGAGGAAATCGGCGACGGCGACACGTTGATCGTCAGTCTCCAGCAGTTCAGCTGGTAGCCCAGCGGATGTGGGCTGTGCCGATGCCCGAAGGGACGACGGCGGCGCATACGGATCAGCCTGCACGCGGTCAATGGCAAGTTTGAATGCCCCGAAGTCCCAGTCGCCGATAAGCGACTTGTAGGAGCCATAGTTCCTTCCATCGAGGCGGTGCAGTGACTCGATCAGTTCGCCGTCGGGTCCCTTGCGACGGCGTGGTGACTGGTCAGCGTGGGCGCGGCCATGACCGCGGCCATCCCGTCCGCGGTGATCGTACTCTTGGTCGGTGCGCCCATGGGTACCTCGTTCGTCATGACCGTGGTATGAACTCGTGGAACGGGGCCTGTCGCGATCGGCATTGCCATGCGAGTCTGAATATTTGTCGTCTCGAGGAGTCATGGCTCCAGCCTATGGGTAGGGAAGCCCCAGTTTCTTGTACGTTCGCGGGAACTCTCGCGGATTGGCTCTCAACGAGTTGGAAGTTTCTGCGGTTCACAACTTGAAGGTTGCCGATTGAAGGTTGCCGAGCATGGGCCGTGGGATTTTGGAGAGCTTTGATCCGGGCGGGTATCTGGGTCGGATGAGGCAGAATATGGTGCCGATGGCGTGGCCTCGTGCCACCAGTGATCTACAGGCCGCGCAGAGCGTTTGATGTGCGTTCGCCGTTCGCGGCCGTGGCACGTAGACGCCAGACCGTGAGTTCGACTTCCTGCTCCGCCTCTATCACGAACCCCTTTTGGGGATACGCCCGTCTCGTGGTGCTTGGTTGCCCTTCGTGGAAGACCTCAATCATCGAACCATCCACGAGAACGTGTCCCTGCTTGGTCGCGTCCACCTGGACGATGGTCTCTGCCGAGGCACGGTCGATGAGGCGGATTGCTCCCGAGCCGGAGAATACAATCTCGAAGCTGTGTTCCTGAGAAATTGCCCGGGGAGATATCCGACTTTCTCGCAATGCCGTCAGTTCCCTTGCTGGTCGCATGGTGAGATGACCATTGTGTAGCGACAGCTCTCGCGGGTAGGTCAACGAGCCGTTGTATCCTGCCTCCTCAATTTCGAGAGGTGTTCTGGTCATCCCTTCCCATGACCATCCCCACAGCAATGTACGTTCACCGTCGACCACGCATTGCGGCGCGTAGAAGTCTGGCCCGTTGTCAGCTCTACCGCCATCGCGCGCAGTAAACACCAAGCGATCGTTGTGCTGGCGTAGGTCTCCAACGAGATACGCAACGCCCGTGAGATGATCCATGAGCTCTTCGGCTTCGACCCAGAGGGACACAATCAGCACCCAGGTCCCATCGATCTGAACGAGTTGGGGGCATTCCCAGACGGATGCAGGGGCATGCAGACTTGAGATGATGTCATCACCGGTCAGCAAAAGTCCGATGTAGCGCCATTTTGCCCAGTCGGAGCAGTCATAGAGCGTTATCGCAGGCGTTCCATCATCGAGACCTGCGCCGAAGATGGCGTATGTGGTGCCATCAAAGGTGAAGAGAAATGGATCCCTCATGGTTCTCACCCGAGAGTCTGGTGGCATCTCGGCCACGACCCCAACGGGGTCCCATCCGCTTGCGTCCGCGCGTTGTTGCGCCATGACCGTGGATGAGGAACCGAACATTTCACGGACACCCGAGTAGATCAGCGTGGAGGTCCCCTCATGGACAAGCCCCACCCCTGACCAGCAGCCGGCGGCATCTGCTTCCCCGCGACGAGGCTTCAACGCGACTGGCCGAGCTTCCCAGTTCACGAGATCTGTTGAGCTTGCGTGGCCCCAGCAGATTCGGTCATGCCAAGGTGAATTCGGGTTGTACTGGTAGAAGAGATGCCACGTGTCTCCAATCTTGTGAATGCCGTTGGGATCGTTTACCCAGCCACAACGAGGCCTGACATGTAGGGAAGGAAAATGAACATCGAGTCCAGTTTCCTCATTGAGAGTAATCAACGTATTTTTGTCCTTTGAGTTCTTGTAACCACTCGCAGTGGTCAGTGCGTTTGAGGGATCAGTTCCTGCCGCAATACGACGTCCGTGCCCCGACGGCGAGAGCTTCCCCGAACGGGATTCAGCCAAGCTTTCCTCGCCTTGTCCGGAGGGCACTCGCCGATGCTCACCGCATCCACAACTCGCGCCGTATGTTATCTCTGCTCCCAGCGTCTCTATACGGGGAGAGTCAAACCCTCCGCGAAGTAATGAGCGTAACGATACGAGGGTGCGTTCGGCGACCGCACCGAACGGTATGTTTGCTCGAGTCCAGTTGCTGGGGTCCGGGACGTAGCGCAGATCATCCGCAACTATTGTGAGAGAGATGTCCAGACCCGGACGAAGGCCCGCTCCGCGAACGGCATCAAGAACCCCGGGCACGAGCGTGCTGGAGCTGATGATGATACCGTCAGGGCGCTGGCATTCAAGCAAGGACAACGTGACCCGTCTCCCAGCCTCAGCTGACTGGGAGACAGAGAGTATCTGTTCGCGCTCAATGTGGTAGCCGCGTTCACGATGGGCATCCAGGAATCCGGACAATTGCTCAACACCAGCAGTCAGCCCTCTGTCTGAGTGAAGCAGAACCAGGCGTCTCAGACCATGGTCGAAGAGGTGTCCGGTTAGTTCGCTCAACGCTTTCTTGTAGTTGGTACTGAACTGGTGGGCCAGCACTGCCTCATCGAGTTGCTCAATGATCACGAAGGGAATTCGGTGGTTGCGGAGAATGAGTAGCGCATGGCGGCGCCAACCTTGGGTGGGCGCAATTGCGATGGCGTCAACATTGCGTGCGACCAGGCTTGCCACGATCTCCGCCTCGACATGGGGATCGTTGTAGGAATCTGCCGTCACAGGAGTCATGTGACTGTCGAGTGCGTGGACCGCCAACCGTTCCACTTGGTTCGCCACGGAGGCATAGGAGGAGACTGGTCCCACAATGCCGATCAGCGGCCGATCTCCCACTTCCAGGGATCGCACGGTGGGTTCGTGGTGATAGCCGAGTCTTTCCACCGCGGAAAGAACGCGGTGTCGTGTCTCGTGTGCAACGCGCCGTGTCCCGTTCAAGACATGAGACACAGTACTGATTGAGACCTCAGCCTCCTGAGCGACCTGTGCCATGGTCACGCTGCGAGGCAATCATCCCACCTCCTCGAGACGGATTCCCTTGGTTTCCGGCATGATGGTGCGGCTCCAGATGAGCGCTCCAAGCATGAATGCAGCATAGAACAAGAAGGTGAATGTCATCGAGAAGTTGGCCATCACCGGGAACAGCCCGGAGACCAGGGCTGAAGACACCCAATGGGAAAAGCTTCCAAGGGCCTGGCCACGTGCTCGGAACTCGTTGGGGAAGATTTCTGAAATGAAGACCCACAGCACAGAACCTATCCCCATCGCCAGCGCAGCAATGAAGACCATGATCAGACCAAGCACAATGATTCCGGTGACCGGGGTGAACACTCCACCGGAGAAGTGGAAGACCACCGCGATGCTCACCAATGCCACCATGTCGATTGCGACGCCCACGCTCAACAATGGTCTGCGTCCAACTTTGTCGATCAGGTAGACACCGAGCAAAGTGAACACCATGTTCGTCAGACCCACCAACACTGAAGCCATGAAGGAAGCGTCACCGGGGATACCTGCCTGGCTGAGCAGTGATGGAGCATAGTAAAGGACGGCATTCGTGCCAGCGAATTGGCTGAACACAGCGATCATGATGGCCAAGAAGATGGGACGAGAGTTCGCCCGGACGAAGAAGGGACGGCGCAGAGACTCGCCGTTTTCTTGCTTTCGCTCATCGAGTTCGCGCAAGACGATGTCGAGCTCATTCTTGTCGAACAACTTCTCCATGATGTCTCGTGCTTCTGACCTGCGATCTTTCTGGAACAACCACCGGGGGCTTTCCGGAATTGTGAACAGCAGGAGGAAGAAGATTGCGGCCGGAACCGCTTCGATGCCCAACATCCAACGCCATGCGTTGTCGGATGGCATGGTTGAGACGATGATCCAGTTTGACAGATAGGCCAACACAATGCCGAGTACGACGTTGAATTGAACTGTTGCGACCAGTCGGCCACGCATTTTCGTGGGCGAGATCTCTGCGTTGTACATCGGTGCAACTACTGACGAAGCACCCACTGCCAAGCCACCCATCACGCGGAAAACAAGGAAGAGTGACCACGTGGAGGTAATTGCGGTGAGTATTGCGCTCAGCAGGTACAGTACCGCGATCACGATCAGGACCGGCTTGCGTCCCCAGCGATCAGCTGGCTTCGCGCCGATCAACGCTCCAATGATTGTCCCGATCAGCGCGCTTGAGACAGTGAATCCGAGACTTCCCGCGCTCAGATTCCACATGTCGGTCAATGCGGCGGTGGTACCGGAGATCACCGCGGTATCGAAGCCGAAGAGCAATCCGCCGAGTGCGGCTACAATCGCGCTTCTTTTTGCCAAGCCATATCTGGCTTGCTTGGTTGTCACCGTTGACATGTTGTTCGTGCTCCTCATCTGGATGCGGCGCTTCACGCCCTCATTGGCGTGGATGGCTGCGCGCTCCATGGGATATGAAAGCATCAGGCCCGTGTGGGAGAACAGAGCCAAGCAGCCAAGTTTGCGCAAGAAAGTAATTACCCCCGAGAGCATCCGAAAGTGACGGCCGATCGAGGTGGTTCTCGCCCACGTTCTCTCGTCCCGTTGAGGCAGGTTACCGGGATCTTTGTCACGTTGTCCCGGTTCATCGGAGAGGTAGGTTTCTTGCACCAAGCTGCCGCCATCTGGGTGTTGTGGAGACCAAACAGAGTCGGAAGTGCACACCGGCCCACCAGTCCGGCCAAGATGTTGTTACGAGCCTGCGACCTGTTGCCGGGTCGCGCCCCGAAGGGAGCGGAGCAAGCATGAAATGGTTCGAGCCACGTCCGCGCGATCTTTCAGAGGCTCACACGTTCTTGAACGGTCTGCGCGCGATGATCGACGAACTGCTCTGCCTCGAGGTGAGAACAAGTACGCAGGATCCGAAGAGCTGGAATTCTTTTGAGGTTCGACCGCAAAGCGGGCCCGAGTCCAGTGATACTGCCGTGAGTTTCGGGTACGGCTATGACGATGAGATCGTCATGTGGACTCGATGTGGTGGGGAACCAGTGCCGGATGTTCCCGTGGCCGATGCCTACTTTCTTGCTCTCGGATTCTTGACACGGTGCTTCCCGAACTCGCTCAGTACAGGGATTGATTGGTCCGAGCTATCCGTTGATCCAGCTGGTCGACCATCATTTCTTGATGATCTTTGGAGCGAACTGACCAGCTCCGGTGTGGAATCGTGGACTTTCGACCGCGCGAACTCAGTGGATCGTTTGTTCTTCCGGTACGTGCGCAGCCGAGGAAGTGAATTGGAGCCAGTCGGCTCACCGTCGATCATTCATGACGTTGATGACGGAGGCGAGAGGAAGACGTTTGTGGCAACGAACAGGGGGCCGGGATCAATGAAAGATCCCGGCCCCCTGAGAACCAACCCTCATGCGGGTCAGGAATCGTTCACCGTCACACCAGTGACAGTGCTTGCATCGTGATGGCCAGTTCCTCATTGGTTGGAACGACGAGGACCTTGACGCTGGAGTCCTTGGTGGAAATCACGCGAGCTTCCTTGGAACGCACGGCATTCTTCCCTGCATCAAGTTTGACTCCGAACCCAGCCAGACGATCCGCAACCGCCGCGCGCAGCAGAGAATCATTCTCACCAGCACCGGCAGTGAAGGTGATCGCATCGAGGCCGCCCATGATGGCGGCGTAGGCGCCGATGTACTTGAGCAGGCGGTGCACGTAGACGTCCAGCGCCTCCTTGGCGTTTTCGTCGCCCTCCTGTGCAAGTTTCCAGACCTGACGCATGTCGTTCTCACCCGTCAGACCCTTCATGCCGGACTGGCGGTTGAAGAGGTTGTCGATTTCGTCGATGCTCATGTCAGCAACTCGAGACAGATGGAACACCACGGCGGGGTCGATGTCGCCGGTGCGTCCGCCCATGACGAGGCCCTCCAGCGGGGTCAGGCCCATGGTGGTTTCCACGGCCTTGCCATCCACCACTGCGGAGGCGGATGCGCCATTGCCCAGATGCAGCACGATCTGCTTGAGTCCCTCGCCCAGCATCTCGGTCACCTTGCCGGAAACGTATTGGTGGGAGGTGCCGTGAGCGCCGTAACGGCGAATCTCGTACTTTTCCGCGACCTTGCGATCCAAAGCGTAGGTCGCTGCCTCGGCCGGAAGCGCCTGGAAGAACGCGGTATCGAACACCGCAACGTGAGGAACCTGTGGCAACAGGCGGCGAGCCACGATGATGCCTGCGAGATTGGCTGGATTGTGCAACGGAGCGAGCGGGCACAGCTGTTCGATGCGGGCCTGGACGTCGTCGTCGATCAGCACGGGGCCATCGAAGTACTTGCCGCCTTGAACGATGCGGTGACCAACCGCTGAAATTGAACCGTCCGTCAACGACGGGCCGACCTGCTCGAACAGGTCGAGAACCGTTGCCAGGCCGACGCCATGATCGGCAATGGGATCATGCAGCTCGGTCTTGGTGTCGTTGTAGAGGTGCTCAATGTGCCCGGCATCCTCACCGATACGCTCGACGAGGCCCGATGCGATCGCCTCTCCCGTGTCAGGATTGACCAGCTGATACTTGATGGAGGACGAACCGGAGTTAATGACGAGTACTGACAAGTCTTCTTCTCTCTTGCTTGGTATCGATGGATTGAAGAATTGGAATTGGATTGTCGAGGTGGAACGTCACCGTCGTGGGACGTCCGCCCGCAAGCGCGCAGACATCAGGCCTGAGCCTGAGCCTGGATGGCGGTGATGGCGACTGTGTTGACGATGTCCTGAACGAGAGCGCCGCGCGAAAGATCGTTCACGGGTTTGTTGAGACCCTGGAGTACCGGGCCGACGGCGACTGCACCCGAGGAACGCTGGACGGCTTTGTAACCGATGTTTCCGGCGTTGAGGTTGGGGAAGACGAACACTGTGGCGCGCCCGGCAACAGGAGATCCGGGCAGCTTGACCTTGGCGACTGCGGGATCGACGGCGGCGTCGTACTGGATCGGTCCTTCGATCAGTAGGTCGGGCTGAGCCTCATGCGCCAGACTGGTGGCTTCGAGGACTGCGTCGACGTCTGCACCCTTGCCCGACGTTCCAGTGGAGTAGGAGAGCATGGCCACGCGCGGTTCGACGCCGAACTGGACGGCAGTTTCGGCCGAGGACAGTGCGATGCCAGCGAGTTCTGCCGGTGTCGGGTTGGTGGACACCGCGCAGTCTCCGTACACATAGACCCGGTCCTCCATGAGCATGAGGAAACAGGAGGAGACGAGCGTGGCTCCGGGCTTGGTCTTGATGATCTGGAAGGAAGGGACAATGGTGTGTGCGGTGGTGTGGGTGGCACCGGAGACCATACCGTCGGCATCTCCCATGTGGACCATCATGGTGCCGAAGTAGGAGACGTCCTTGATGATCTCGCGAGCTTGCTCGTAGGTCACGCCCTTCTTCTCGCGCAGGCGCGCGAACTCGGTGGCGTACTTGCTCAGGCGCTCCTCATCGTTGATGGAGATGATCCGGGCGGCGGAGATGTCGAGGTCAAGTTCGGCGGCGTCGGCGCGAACCTTGTCCTCCTCACCGAGCAGGATGACATCAGCGACGCCGCGGGCCAGAAGTTCTTCGGTGGCCCTGAGGATGCGTGGGTCCTCCGATTCTGGCAGGACGATGCGCTGGGGATTGGAACGGGCACGTGAGACCAGGGATGCCTGGAAGTTCAGCGGGGTGATGACGTCCGAGCCGTGCTCCATGGCCGCCCGCAAAATCTCCGCGTCTCGTTCGTTGATGGTTGCCTCGGTGTTGGCATAATGCACGAGAACAGGTGCATGTGCCTCGAGCGCAGCGGCGGCCGTCGCTGCACCCTCCTCTGCCTCACCAATGATGATTGCCGAGAGTGGAGCATGCTCCGAGGTGATGACATCGGCGGACAGGGATCCCACGGTGATGACTTGAGCGGGGGTGCGGCCAGCTCCCGGTACCACAAGGATGACCGAGGTCTTCAGGTTGGCAATGGCGCGACCATTGCGTGCGACCTGTCCCGGGTTGATGGGATCGCCATCCATGACGCCCAGAATGAGGATCGCATCGAAGTCGTCGGAATAGTCGGTGTAGCGCTTGACCAGTTCGGTCATGGCCGTTTCTTCGTTTTTGACGTAAGCTTCACGAGTGGTTCCCCAGGCGCGGTCTGCTTCGTCACGACGGCCCAGAACATCGAGGAGTTCGAGGAACTTCTCGTCCTGCTCGATCGGGCCGTTGGCCCATCCCCTGAATACTCCGACCCTCTCGTACTGCGTTGTCAGAAATTCGAGGTAAGCCTTCGCAACTGCTTGTGTGCCGCAGTTTGCTTGCGCTGCCGTGAAGTAGACGCTGTATGCCACGATGCAATCCTTTCGGTCCAGGGTCACCGAACCTGTCTGCTAGCGGGTATTTCTCGCTCAGACGATGTTCTCATAATCTATAGGGCCAAAGTCCATGTAGACGGTGCTGTCTCAGTCCCCGTGAGAAAACGCACGCGGACCACATCTATAGATTACCTATGGTTCGACCCTCACAGGGGCCGAACCATAGGATTGTTCCTGACAATATGCGAACTACATCGGGTTGGGCCTTTGGGCCGTCCCTCATGGACTGCGAACGGCAACGGAATCCTCCCGGTCACGGACCTCGGCTGTCCGGGCCTGCGGCATTGGGCCCGGACAGGAGCGTCGCCTTCGACCCTTCGTTTCTCCTATTCGAAATGAGCCTTGGTGATGAGTGCATGCACGCCCACGGTCCGATCCACCACTTGAGAAACGATGAAATCGGCGGCTGCGGAGAGATAGGCGTAGGCCGTGGCACGGTCCATCCCCTGGTCATCCTGCAGGAAGTCGAGCGCGTTGACCACCGCGCGGCGCATTGCCACATTGAGATCGGTGTTCTGCCCGTCGATGGACCCGTCGGGATCGGAGAGCCCGATCGGAATCCACGAATCCTCCGTCTCCGCAAAGGGGTAGTCGTACGCCACCGAGGGGGCGTCACCGGAGCCGGGTTTGCACACGGTCAACCGGAAAGTGCCCCGCAATGATCCTTCCATGGCCGTCAGTGCCACTTCGCCGTGGCCCATGGCATGGTGCGGGTCGCCAACGTAGAACAGGGCGCCGTCGGCGTGGACTGGAAGGTAGAAGGTTGAACCAACTCCCAGATGATTGATGTCGATGTTGCCGCCACCCAGGGTGGGTGGAATCGAGTTCGCACTGTCGTCGGTCAAGCCGTCACCTTGCGAGAAAGCGACACCCATCATCCCCATGAAGGGTTTGATCGGAAACTTGACCTTGCCATCGGCCATCAACCCCCTCCCCTCTTCAATGGGGGTGAACACCGAGACGTTACCCCAGGTGGTGGGGTCGGATGAGTCACGTCCGTCGGTGTCTCGTGGAGGCATGACCTCGTCCAGCGAAATGCCAGCGGGGGCGCCACCATCGGCAGTGACCGCCAAGGACCCCTTGCCGTGGCGGCTGGAGACCACACCGTACGGTACACGAGGTGCTGCCTCCAGGGTTTCGATCTTGAGAACGTCACCGACCTCCGCACCCTCGACGAAAACGGGACCGGTGACCACGTGGGGCCCGTCCTTGGCGAAGTCGCGGGTGGTGCGATCGTAATCCGCCGCTATATCGATGGCGTCCTGAAGGACATCGGACTCGGACACTCCCTGAGATCCGAAGTACTCGCGGGGATCACGACCCTGATCCTCAAGGATGCCCTCATGGGAGACGGCATCGATCGTCACCGTTTCCCCGGACTTCATGGTGAGTGCCGCCGCGGCATGCACCGTTGGCACGTATCCCCACAACACGGTGTCGAGATTGGATTCGAGATAGTGGTCGCCCGAGATCGTTCCCTTGCCCGGCTGCAGCACCGCCGGTGTCGTGCCGAATGCGGTTGTAGCCGCTGCTCCTGTCGCGGCGGTGGTTCCCGCTCCGCTCCTCGGGGCACAACCGGACGTTGCCGCCGCAACGGCACCCGTGGCTCCGAATGCGACCGCCACGCGCATGAGATCGCGCCTGCTGATGCCGCGTGCAACCGTCTCCGCCGCGTCCTGTCCAAATGAGCGTGTCATGATGACTCCTTTGCGTGGGAAAGTGATCACTTTCCAGCCTAGGAATCGCGTATTTCCGGTGCGAAAGGAGGGTGTTTCGGCTGTGTGACGCCCGGTGACTCAACGAGTGACGTGTGAATCAATGGGACCCCCACAGAGCCAGAGTCTGCCCGCTGCGCGCCGTGACCTGCTGGCCATTCACAGGGTCAATGAACTTGATGGAAGTCGCCAGAAGTTGCAAGGGAACGGCGCCATTTCCCCGAACCCCGAGGGAGAGATCCGGTTGTATCTCCGGATAAAGGGGATCTCCAATGATCGGCATGCCGAGATGGGCACATGTGGCGCGCAGCTGATGAGTTTTGCCAGTCAGCGGCCGGAGTCGCAGCCAGCCGTACTCAGGCCCAACGCCCAGCACCTCGATGTCGGTCACCGAGTTGGGGGTATGGGTATCGGACGGAAGCACTGCCGTCTGCAGGCTGCCGCGAGGCTTGTGCAGATGGAGCTCGACCCTGATCTCCCTGTGTGGTGCTGAGTGGCTGGCGCGTTCTTGCTTGGCCGTCTTCTCTGCGTGGCATGCCAGATTGCCGCGCCATTCCTCTCCTGTCGTGTCGACGACGGCGTAATAGACCTTGCCCACCTCTCGCCTCTCGAAGAGTTGCTGGTATGAACGCCGCCATTGCGGTGCCTTCGTGAGCAGAAGCAGTCCCGCGGTGAGGGCGTCGAGACGGTGTGCGGCAACGACGCCGTCGTTGTCGAACTGCCGACGGGCGGCCACGGTTACGGTCCGGGCCACGTGGGTGCCGCGGGGCATGGAGGCGAGGCCATGCGGTTTGTCGACAATGATCCACCGCTCGGATTCGGCGACCACATCCAGATGGATGGGGGTTTCGGGTTCGTCGGGGACGTCGTCGAATGCCCACAGCAGCTGGCCTGACCGAACCGGGTCCGCGGGAGAAAGGACGTTGCCCGAATCATCCAGAACGTTGCCTCGAGCAAACGCCGCGCGCACCTCGTTGGCACGGTGGGGGAGCAGCTGGCATGTGGCTGGCAATGCCGCGCCAGCGAGTGTGACTCGCAGTGGCCGGGCTCCGATTCCGTGGCGTGTGGGACGTGCCATGGGCCAATCGTAGATGATGCGCGCGAGGAGGTGCCGTGGTGGGGATGGTCCGCGCCGGCTTGCCAAGTGGTGATTCAGCGGCTTCTTCAGTGTGTGAAGAATCCCTGTGTGGCACCCGAAAGTGATACTCCGAGCGTCGGCTTGGGGTGTGAAGGGACGTTGCGGGAAGGATACAGAAGGCCAGGGATGCAGCCATCACGCGAAAATGTGGCCAAACCCCATATGAGCGGCGGTGCGCGCGATCCCTGCTCGCCGCTATCCTCAAGGGGTGAGCACTGAGAATCCTGGTCCTGTCCTCGTTGTTGATTTTGGCGCCCAGTACGCGCAACTGATCGCCCGTCGGGTACGTGAGGCTCGGGTGTACTCCGAGATCGTTCCGCATACCCTGAGCGCGCAACAGATGTTGGAGAAGAACCCCGCCGCCATCATCCTGTCCGGTGGCCCCTCCTCGGTTTACGCCGATGGAGCGCCCAGTATCGATCCCGGCGTATTCAATGCCGGTGTACCGGTTCTGGGAATCTGTTACGGGTTCCAGGTCATGGCGCAGGCGTTGGGCGGTACGGTGGGACGCACCGGAACTCGCGAATATGGTCGCACCGATGCCAACGTCACCCCCAACTCCTGTCTCTTTGCAGGCGTCCCGGACGAACAAGTGGTGTGGATGAGCCACGGCGATGCCGTTCAAGCCGCACCAGAGGACTTTGTGGTCACCGCCACCACCAGCGAGACCCCGGTCGCCGCTTTCGAGAATCGCAAGCGCAAGCTTTTCGGCCTGCAGTGGCATCCCGAGGTCAAGCATTCCCAGTTCGGCCAGGCCGCGCTGGAGAACTTCCTCTACGAGGGTGCCGGGCTCGCACCGACGTGGACCTCGAGTTCGATCATCGACGACGAAGTTGCCAAGATTCGTGCCCAGGTGGCAGATGCCCAGGTCATCTGTGCGCTTTCGGGTGGTGTGGACTCCTCGGTGGCTGCCGCACTCGTGCACAAGGCGGTGGGCGATCAGCTGACCTGCTTCTTCATCGATCATGGCCTGCTGCGCGCGGGCGAACGTGAGCAGGTGGAACAGGATTACGCCGCGGGCATGGGCATTCGTATGTTCACAATTGACGAGTCGGACCGATTCCTGGATGCGCTCGCGGATGTAAGTGAACCGGAGACCAAGCGCAAGATCATTGGCCGCGAGTTCATTCGCTCCTTCGAGGCAGCCCAGAAGCAGCTCATCGAGAAACTCGGCGCGCAGGGCGGGGATGTCAAGTTCCTCGTCCAGGGGACGCTCTACCCGGACGTCGTCGAATCCGGTGGTGGTGAGGGTGCCGCCAACATCAAGAGCCATCACAACGTTGGTGGGCTACCCGAGGACATGGAATTCGAGCTTGTCGAGCCGCTGCGCGCCCTGTTCAAGGACGAGGTTCGCGCCATCGGCCGTGAGCTGGGCGTCCCCGAGAAGATCGTGGCGCGCCAACCGTTCCCGGGTCCCGGCCTGGGCATCCGTATCGTAGGTGAAGTGACGCGAGAGCGTCTCGACATACTGCGTGCCGCCGACCTCATCGTGCGCGAAGAACTGACCGCCGCAGGACTGGACGAGGAGATTTGGCAGTGCCCCGTTGTTCTTCTTGCAGACGTGCGTTCCGTGGGTGTTCAGGGTGATGGCCGAACCTACGGACACCCCATCGTGCTCCGCCCGGTGTCCTCGGAGGACGCCATGACGGCGGATTGGACCCGCCTGCCATACGATGTTCTGGCCCGAATCTCCACGCGTATCACCAATACGGTCCCCGAGATCAACCGTGTGGTGCTCGACGTGACGAGCAAGCCGCCGGCGACGATTGAATGGGAGTGAGGGCCCACGTGGTTCACTGGCCCACCGGCCGCGTGATCCACGCATCCGCTGACTACATCCTTCAAACAGTGAGGGGATGGAAGAAACCGGCCAGTGGGGTGATGTCGTCTTTGCGGGCCACTCAGGAAATCGACGTGCCGGAATGCGCGCACGGGTCATGGGGCCCTGATCACGAGCGATGAGTTCACGGCGTTCTGGGAGGGAGTTGCTCGAGCCCGGTCATTTGGGAACAGGAGCGCAAACTCTCCGGAACCGGCTTGCACATGACGTGCTCCTGGCCAGTTGCCTCGTCTTTCGCCGCCAGCACCCGGATCTGCATGTTGTAGGTTCGTGACAGGTTCTCCTCGGTCAGGATCTCCCTGCTGGGGCCAAAGGCGAAGAAGGTGCCGTCCTTCATCAGGGCGGCCTTGCTCGGATAGTAGAAGGCCTGATCGGGAAGATGTGTCACCATCACCACGGCCTTGCCCTGCTCGCTCGCCAGACGGTTGGTGGTTTGAATGACGATTGCGGCGTTGCGATAGTCGAGGTGGCTCGAGGGCTCGTCCATCATGATGAGCGGTGTCTCCTGAGCCAGCGCACGGGCGATGAGCACCATCTGCCTCTCGCCACCGGATATCTGTGTGTAGGGCTGATGGGCCAGATGAGTCATGCCCACCAGGTCGAGCGCTTCCTCGCAGATTCTCATGTCGCGCGCACGTGGCATGGCAAACGTGGAAAGATACGGCGTGCGTCCCATGGCGACGACGTCGATCACGTCGAAGGGAAACGGAGCGTTGTGGTCCTGAAACACCATCGCAACGCGGCGTGAGATCTCCGCCGGGGAGAGTTCGCGAAGATTGGTGCCACCCAGGGTGATGAGTCCGCGTGCAGTCTGCTTGTCATTCAACAGAAGTCGCATCAATGTGGATTTGCCGCAGCCATTCGATCCGAGAATCATGAGAACCTCGCCGGCCGAGACCTCGAAGTTGACATCGGTGAGCACGGGCTTGCCCGCCGTGTATCCGAAAGCCACGTGTTCGGCCTTGATGATTGGCCCGTGCACGGAGGAGCCGGGATCATTCCACGAATCGGAAGAGCTGGCTGCGTGTGCGCGTCGTTTCAGCATTGTGACTCCCTCCCACTCAGTTCCATTGTCGAGTGCTTTTGCGCAGTAGCACCGCGAACACCGGCGCCCCGATGAATGCGATGGGGATGGACAGCGGCAGGGAGGTCTCGGATGCGGTGCGGGTGAGGTTGTCTATGAGGAGCAGGAAGGTGGCCCCGAGCACCGCCGCCGTGGGAATGAGTTTTCGGTGATCAGGCCCCACGATCATGCGCGCCATGTGGGGAATGACAAGGCCGATCCATCCGATTGCGCCGCACTGGGACACGGCGGTGGCCGTGAGGGCTGTCGCGCAGACAATGACGGCGATCTTCAGCCGCGTGGTGTTGATGCCAAGTGAGCGGGCTTCGTCGTCGCCCATCGTCAGAATGTTGAGACGCCAACTCACGAACCACAAACCCAGCATTGCGACGAGGATGACGGGCGCAGCGAACAGCAGATTGGTCCAGCGCATTCCGGAGAGGGAGCCCATGAGCCAGAACGTGATCGCGGGCAGGTCATCATAGGGGTCGGCCAGGTATTTCATCACCGAGACACCGGCGTTGAACAGAGAACTGGTGACGACTCCCGCGAGAATCAACATCGTGTTGGGAATGCGCCCCTTTGTGTAGGCCAGAAAGTAGGCGCACGCCACGCCCAGAATTCCGCACACGAAAGCGAGGATTTGGACGGAGGGTGAGTACGCTCCGTGCGCGATGATGCCGACGGCGGCGCCGAAGGAGGCTGCTGCTGCGACCCCGAGAATGTCCGGTGAGACCAGTGGATTTCGGAAGACTCCTTGATAGGCAGCGCCGGAGCAGGAGAGCGCGGCGCCCACCAGTACCGCCATGAGTATCCGGGGCCAGCGCACATCCCACACCACCTTGGCGCTCATCTCGCTCCATGTGGGTTCGATGGGAAGGACCTTGGCGGCTACGATTTTCACGGCGTCCCACGGATCGACGGCATAGCGTCCGATCATGAAGGAAACCAGAATGACGGCAAGCAGGACCACAATGGCGCCGGTAAAGCGCAGCCAGAAGTTCGGCAGGCGCTGGGGACGCGCAATCTTCGCCTGTGAACCGACCTGCGTGGTGGGCTTCTCCGTTGGTTGTTCCATACTCGTCTCTCCGTGGGACCGTGCCCGTCCGTGGCCCGGAATCAGCGCTCACCGGGCCACGGAGAGATCACTTGGCGAAAACGTCTGCGACGCTCTGACCATCCGTCAGGTTGAAAAGGTGGGCCAGATCGGTGTCATCGATATCAAAACCGAAGTAGTTGTTGTAGAAGTCTTCCGTGTTCTTTTCGATGTCCAGATCGGTGAACAGCTCGGGTTGGATGGCCTTGGCGAAGAACTGCATGGCGAGGTATGCCTCGGGGCCGTTGTACGCCCATGCCATCGCGCCGTTGGGAATGATGTACACGCGACCGTTCTTCACGGCCTCGAGCTCGGAGAGAATCGGGTCGGACGTCACTTCATCGGAGATCTGCTGCGAATCAACCAGCAGAACGTCGGGGTTCCAGGACAGAAGCTGCTCGGCCTCGATCTTGGTCTGGCCCGAGGGCCCCATGCTCTCACCGTCTGCGGCGGCCGCGGCGTTCGTGCCACCACCGAGCTCAATCAACTCCTGACCGATGGCGGAGCCATTGTTGGCCTGCAGGGTCTCGCCGGCGCTGGAGAGCTGGATGACCGTCGGGCGGTCGGCATCTGCGAGATTGTCGGTCTTCTCGGCGATGGAAGCGCGAGTGTCGGTGAACTGTTCGCCATACGTGTTGGCATTTTCAAGCTGCGCGCCGCCAATGGCCTCGCCGAAGTAGAGCTGGTTGTCACGGACCCAGTTCAGATGATCGTAACCGGGAGCATCGGAATCCTTGGCACCGGATACCGCCGCGATGTCGAGATCCTGAAGTTGCTTGAGGGTGTCCTCACCGTAACGGGCTGCGTAGAGAACCAGATCGGGTTCCTGATTGAGGAGCTCTTCCATGTTGGTCTCATTCGCTGCGAATACCACGGGCAACTCCGCGAGCTGCGGGTACTTGCCCTTGATCCACTCGTTCTTGCCGTAGTTCTCCTCGAGAGCCACGAGCTTGTCGGCTCCTCCGAGCAGAAGGACCGCGGTGGTGAACGCCGGTGCGGTGGTCGCGATGCGCTGCGCCTCGAAGGGGACAGTGACATCGCCCAGGGCGTCGTGCATCACTCGAGCCTCAGCAGTGGCTGACTGAGAGGCAGAAGCTGAAGTGCTGGAGGAGGGACTGTCTGTGGGAGTGCTGCTGCATGCGGTCATCGACAGCGCGGTAGCTACAAGGAGGGCGGATCCTTGCAGAATTCGATTGTTCACTGGTGGTTCCTCATTTCATCGGACCGGTCTCGTTGCTTTGGGGTTCCGTGACGTCAATCCCTTGAGTCAAGGGTGTTCAGACGTCGTCATGAGCACGGCTGCGGGATGGGACTGGCGGTACCCAAAGCCACCGGATCGCCATTACTTTAACCGTATTAACGGATGTCAAATGGATAAAGTTCCGCAAATGAGATAAACGCCCAGCGGGTGGATGTGGCTGTCCACTCCTTCCGGGCCGGGGAGGGCGGCCCGGTGGGATGCGTTGGGGGCGACGGGCCGGCAACTCCGATCCTGTTGCGAATCGGGCCATCAGAAAGAAAATGGGGAGTGTGCCCTGGTCGCTTGATGCGCAATTGATAAATGTATGCTTCAACCACGTAAATGTCAGGTCCGTTCGAGAGGAGGTTGGGATTGTGGACGGTGCCTTTTTTGATACGGATGATTGATTGCCCGAAGATCGGTGATTCAGGGCGTCGTGAGGCTGGTCCCTGCTCCCACGATGAATTAACACGGAGTCGCAAGTGAACATTGTATCAATTCCATTTAAGACGGAACTCGGTGTCGGATCTTCGAATCGTTGCGTGGGGCGGGGGAGAATGTCTCCGTGAAAAACCCGTGATGTAGAGGGAAATGGGACGATGGTCCCAACAATGTTGCTCAAAGAATCACACCTTCGCATCTCCTACTTAATCAGCGAAATTCCAAGGAATGTGGGGTGAATAACGCCCGGATGGTGTGAGAAGGTACAGACAAAAGTCTGAAAGGCGGGGAAGATGGAGTTAAATCCATTAACGACGACCCCTTCAGGAGAGGCAAACAATGGAGCGCACCGACGCTGGCGTCGAAGCCGCCGCTGATCAGGCTTGGGCAGGCTTTACCCCCGGAAATTGGACCGAGACCATCGACGTCCGAGATTTCATCCAGAAGAATTACACGCCGTATCTCGGCGATGCTTCGTTCCTTGCGGGGCCAACCGAGAAGACATTGCGTGTGTGGGACACCCTGGAAACGAAGTACCTTTCCGAAGAGCGTGCTCGTCGTGTGTACGACATCGAGACCCATATTCCGGCAGATGTCGATGCGTTCCCGGCCGGTTACATCAGTGAGGACGACGACGTCGTCGTCGGCCTGCAGACCGATGTCCCACTCAAGCGTGCGATGATGCCCAATGGTGGCTGGCGCATGGTTGAGACGGCCATTCGTGAGGCGGGCAAGGAGCCGGAGCAGGCCGTCAAGGACATCTTCACCAAGTATCGCAAGACCCACAACGACGCGGTCTTCGACATCTACACACCGCGCATCCGCGCCGCCCGTTCCTCCCACATCGTTACCGGCCTGCCGGATGCCTACGGGCGTGGCCGCATCATCGGTGACTATCGTCGTGTGGCCCTCTACGGTGTTGATCGCCTCATCGAGGACAAGATGCGAGCCAAGGACGCCGTTGCCGATCAGCCGTTCTCCGAACACTGGGCCCGTTACCGCGAGGAGCATTCCGAGCAGATCAAGGCTCTGAAGAAGCTCAAGAACATGGCCGCTTCGTACGGCTTCGACATCTCCGGGCCAGCCAGGAATTCGCGCGAGGCCGTCCAGTGGACCTACTTCGCATACCTCGGCTCCGTGAAATCGCAGGACGGGGCAGCGATGTCCTTCGGACGTCTCTCCGGTTTCCTGGACGCATACTTCGAGCGGGACCTGGCCGCCGGAGTCATCACCGAAGAAGACGCGCAGGAAATGATCGATGCCCTGGTCATCAAGCTGCGTATTGTCCGCTTCCTACGCACCATTGACTATGATCAGATCTTCTCCGGTGACCCCTACTGGGCAACCTGGTCCGACGCAGGCTTCGGCGAGGACGGCCGCACCCTGGTCACCAAGACTTCCTTCCGTCTGCTCCAGACTCTGCGCAACCTGGGTCCCGCCCCGGAGCCGAACATCACCATTTTCTGGGACGAGAACCTACCCGACGGTTACAAGGACTTCTGCGCCGCAATCTCGATCGAGACCTCGTCCATCCAGTACGAGTCCGATCCGCAGATTCGCGAGAACTGGGGCGACGACGCCGCCATCGCCTGCTGTGTTTCGCCCATGAAGGTTGGCAAGCAGATGCAGTTCTTCGGAGCTCGTGTCAACGCCGCCAAGTCGTTGCTGTACGCCATCAACGGTGGACGCGACGAGGTCTCGGGCAAGCAGATCGTCACCGGCCACGAACCGGTTACCGGCGATGGTCCGCTCGACTTCGACGACGTATGGGCGAAGTACGAGGAGATGCTCGACTGGGTGGTTGGCACCTATGTCGAGGCTCTCAACATCATCCACTACTGCCATGATCGCTACGCCTATGAGTCCATCGAGATGGCCCTGCACGACTCTGACATCATCCGCACCATGGGCTGTGGTATCGCGGGCCTGTCCATCGTGGCGGATTCGCTGGCGGCCATCAAGTACGCGAAGGTGACCCCTATCCGCGACGAGACCGGCCTGATCGTTGACTACGCGACGGAGGGCGATTTCCCCACATATGGGAACGACGACGACCGCGCCGATGACATTGCCGCCACCGTCGTTCACACCGTGATGGCCAAGATCAAGGAAATCCCGATGTACCGGGATGCGATTCCGACCCAGTCGGTGCTCACGATCACCTCGAACGTGGTCTACGGCAAGGCCACGGGCAACTTCCCGTCCGGTCACCGCGCGGGGACCCCGTTTGCTCCGGGCGCCAATCCCGAGAACGGACTGGACAGCCACGGAATGGTTGCCTCGATGCTGTCGGTGGGCAAGCTGGACTACCAGGACGCTCTGGACGGCATTTCGCTGACCAACACGATCACCCCTTCGGGACTCGGGCGCACCAAGGAGGAGCAGGTCTCCAACTTGGTGGGCATCCTTGACGCAGGCTTCGTGCCCGAGGACGACTGCATCTTCGAACCCCAGAACTGACTCTCCCGTCGCGGGCCGGTCGACGATCGGTGGGCCCGCGACGACAACCGGAACAACAAGAGACCACAAGTCACGAAAAGGAGCCAATCATGGCAGCAAAGTCTTATGAAGAGCGTCTGGCCTCGATGAAGGCGTCGCGCGAGGAACACGGCGGAGTTCAGGGCCTGTACCACGCCAACATCAACGTGCTCGATCGCACCACCCTTGAGGATGCCATCGACCACCCCGAGAAGTACCCGAACCTGACCGTGCGTGTGTCCGGCTACGCCGTGAACTTCGTCAAGCTGACCAAGGAGCAGCAGCTTGACGTCCTCTCGCGCACGTTCCATCAGAACGCGTGACCTCTGTGGTCAATGAAGCTTTGAGTGAGACTCAGGCTTTCGGGGCCGCCGGCGATCAGGATTTCCTGTCGCCGGCGGCCCGGCCGCATGGCGCGGGCACCGCGGGCCTGGTGGAATTGAGCGATTTGGAGCATGCCGACCGCCTCAAGCAGATGCGGGCGGGAGACCTGGGCTCCGTGCACTCGTGGGAACTGGTGACGGCCGTCGATGGGCCCGGAACGCGAATGACGACGTTCCTTTCCGGCTGCCCTCTTCAGTGCCAGTACTGCCACAACCCGGACACCATGGCGATGCGCAATGGCGAACCCGTGGAGGCAGTGGAACTACTCAGGCGGATCCGACGCTACCGCAAGATATTTCGCGCCACAGGAGGAGGTATCACCCTCAGTGGTGGTGAGGTGCTCATGCAGCCTGCCTTTGCACTCAAGATCCTGCGCGGTGCCAAGGCGATGGGCGTGCACACGGCAATCGACACATCGGGATTCTTCGGTCGTCACGCCAGCGAGAAGATGTTGGACAACATCGATCTGGTCCTGCTGGACGTCAAGTCCGGTATCCCCGAGACATACAAGGCGGTCACCGGCCGTGAGCTGCAACCAACAATTGATTTCGGTGATCGGCTCGCACAACGTGAAATCGAGATCTGGGTTCGATTCGTGCTGGTCCCGGGATTGACGGACGCTGCGGAGAACATCCGGGCGGCGGCCAAGATCGCGTCGCGGTGGGGCAGCGTGAGCCGGGTCGAGGTTCTACCGTTCCACCAGATGGGCCGGGACAAATGGGCAAGCCTTGGCATGCAGTACAAGTTGGAGGACACCAAGCCGCCTTCAATGGACGAGGTCGAGGCTGCGCGTCAGATCTTCCGGGACGAGGGACTGACAGTCTTCTGAGCCAGGCTCGGGCGCTTGTCCGAGGGTGGCACCGAATGGTTCCGGTAACGCGCCTGTGACGGGGCACCAGAGCGTTCGTCATGTTTGAATCAATGGTGTTCCTCCTCGCCGAGTGCCACTGCGCGCAAGAGGTGTTCGCGTTGCGCCAAAGGGGCTGGGAATCGGCAGTGTTCTCCCGTTGGATGGACGTATGACTACCTACGCGGTTCATAATCCCAGTACCGGAGAAGTCCAAGAGCAATTCGCGACCTTGACCAAGGAACAGATTCCCGATCTCATCTCACAGGCGGACGAAGGATTTCGGGCGTGGAGTCAGACCCCGATGGAGCGTCGCAGCGAGGTTCTACGAAACTTTGCTGATATCGCTGAATCCGAGGCGGAACGACTCGCCGACATTGTGGGCCGCGAGATGGGCAAGCCGCTCAAGGACGGTCGCAGCGAGATCTCCTCGTTGGTTTCGCACGCGCGGTGGTATGCCGATCATGCCGCCGCGATCCTGAAGCCCACCGTGCTTGACACCAGCGATGGCGTGAGGACATACGTCACGCACGACCCGCTCGGCGTGCTGCTGGGCATCATGCCGTGGAATTTCCCATTCAACCAGATCGCACGATTCGCATTACCCCAGCTGATGGTTGGCAACGCGATCCTGATGAAGCAGGCCTCGATCTGTCCCGTTTCTTCCGGGGAATTCCAGAAGCTACTCGAACGCGCGGGGCTTCCCTCCGGCGTCTACACCAACGTCTACCTTGACACCGGGGACGTCGAGGACGTTCTCTCCGATTTTCGGGTCAAGGGATTTTCCCTCACAGGTTCGGAGACGGCCGGTGCTTCCGTTGCCGCCATTGCGGGCAAGCACATGAAGCGTTCCGTGCTGGAACTCGGCGGTAACGATCCCATGATCGTTCTCGACGCCGCCGATGTCACGGCCTTGGCGGAAAAGGCCGTCGAACTGCGGCTCTTCAACTCCGGCCAGGTGTGCACGTCACCCAAGCGGATTATCGTGCATCGCGACATCTACGAAGAGTTCGTAGCCGCGGCCAAGGACGCCATCGCGAAGATCAAGGTTGGACCCTACGACGAAGACGGCGTGGACATGGGGCCGCTCTCCTCCATCTCAGCCCGGGATGAAGTTGTCGAGAGAGTTGCGCGTGCGATCGACGACGGCGCCACCCTACACTTTGGCGGGGGAAAGATCGACCGCCCCGGCGCCTACATGACGCCCGCTCTTGTGACGGATGTTGCGTTGGATCAGGACATTTCCTGTACGGAACTGTTCGGGCCCGTCGTCGTTGTCTATCGGGCGGAATCGGACGAGGACGCCCTACGCATCGCGAACGCCTCCGAGCAGGGGCTGCAATCCTCGGTGTGGAGCCAGGACATCGAGAAGGCGGAGCGGATGGCGCGCCAGGTTCAGGCGGGAATGACGTTGATCAATGCGCATCGCGACTCCGGTCCGGAGTGGCCCTTCGGCGGAATCAACCGTTCTGGTTATGGCCGGGAAGAGAACGAGTGGGGCCTGAAGCTCTTCACCAACGAGCATGCCTTCCGAATCCATGAGCAGGCGCTCTGAGGCCCGCCGGGCGGAACACGACGAGCCATCGCTGGATAAGTGACCCATCCCACAAAAATTGGCCGGATCCGTGTTTTGGGAAGAAAACTCGTGCTCTCGCCGCGAGTGCGGGCGAGCGATGATCGGCGAGCCGCATGGTCTCTTCTTCGTGGTGGAGCAGGGAAAGAGCTGGGTGTGAAACCTGGCAATCCCTGCCTAAGCTGGAATGCATCAAGCCTCCACAGGCGAGGAACTTCGCGGACACACGCCATCGGCTTTTCGGGTCCGCGAGTGAAGACAGAGGAGAAATAATGAAGCTCAGCGCACGCAACCAACTCAAGGGTACGATCGTCGCCGTCGAAGAGGGTGCCGTCAACGGAATCGTGAAGATCGAGGTGGCCCCGGGCGTGGTGGTCAGTTCCAGCATCACGAACTCCTCCATCGAGGAGCTCGGTTTGGCTGTCGGTGGCACCGCCTACGCCGTCATCAAGGCCTCCAGTGTCATGGTGGGCATCGAGGACTGACCAACGCCGTAGGTCTCCTGGACGGGTGGATCTGCTCGTCGCATGGTCATGGCCGTATGGAAGGCTCGTGGGGGCCGGGAATACCACGTGTGTGGTTTTCCCGGCCCTTTCCTGTGTCGGCGCGCGGAGTGTGTATGAGATCTAGCCTTTGTGTACGAGATCTACCCTTTGTGCACGAGATCTACCCGTGGAACCGCGACTTCGGGTACAAACTGTAGAGTTCGACGACGAAGCCGCCAAAGCATTGGCGCAGCCACGCTTGGCCGGACTGCCAATGTGGGCGCACTGACTCCCACGGTTGAAAATTGCCGGATCTCTCATCGTTGGAAATCCCCAGATTGGAGTGGTCCCAGAGAGCACTTGGCGACACTGTATCGGAACTTGGGACATAGGTCCCCGTGAAAAATCGGAGCGGAATATTTCCCGGTTTTTCGGTGTTTATCGGCGCCCGATCGCTGGAAGACGGTGAGTGAACCTCTTAGGCTCGAGGTATCGAAGTCCTCCCCTTACCGGTTGCCTTCGATGAGTTAGATGTCGTATCAGAGAGGATCGACACCATGGCTGGGCAGAAAGAGCAGCGCTCTTGGTCACCCCGATTTCTGGCCGCGCTGGTAGCGGTATTTGCGGTCGGGACGATGCTTGGGCTCGCGCTGTACACCTTCGTGTATGCGAAAGGTTTCTCTTACCTTTCCTCCGATCCGGAGGCCTGCATCAACTGCCACATCATGGAGGAGCAGTACAACGGCTGGCTTGCTGGAGCGCATTCCGATGTTGCCACGTGTGCCGACTGTCATCTGCCCCACGACAACATCTTTCACAAGTATTTCGTCAAGGCCGAGAACGGATTCATGCACGGCCTGAAGTTCACCACCGGATGGCATCCGGAGAACATCGAGGCTCGTGACGTCAGCCTCGCCGTCACGAATGAGGCGTGCCTCTATTGCCATGCGGACGTGACTGACGACATCAGACATCTGGGCAGTTCCCCGGATGGAGAAGTTTTTGATTGCGTGCGCTGCCATGCAGGAATTGGACACGAGTAGGAGAGGGCCATGAGTGATACTCCGTCTTCCAAGCCCAGACTTTTCAAGCGCCCGGTGATTCTGTTGCTGGTGGCCTTGTTCGCGGCTGCCGTGACATTCGTGATTGCCACGGTCCTGGTTGACGTCTTCAGCAAGAAGCAAGAGGGTACGAATACGTTCTCCCAGGTTGTCGATCAGGATGAGACCACGGTCGATCCCGCAGTCTGGGGACAGAATTTCCCTGTTCAGTACGAGGCGTACAAGCAGACCGCCGAGTTCACGCCTTCCAGACACGGTGGTGAACTCGTTCCACACAACGTTGAGGGCGATCCCCGTACAGAAGTGGCGTCATCGAAGATCGAGGAAGATCCTCGTCTCGTCACCATGTGGGATGGCTACGCCTTCGCGGTTGACTACCGTCACGCGCGCGGACACGAATACATGACGATCGATCAGCAGTACACGCGACGGAACCTCGAGTTCAACCAGCCGGGAACCTGCCTGAACTGCCATGCTTCCATGCCCACGATCTACACAGCACTCGGCAACGGAGACAAGGATGCAGGATTCGAGGCCCTCGGCACGATGTCCCTGCCGGACGCACTCGAATACGCCGAGCATCCCGTCTCATGCATCGACTGCCACGATCCCGAGACGATGGCGCTCAGGATTACCCGGCCTGCCTTCGAACGTGGCATCGCGGCCCTCAAGGCTTCCGAGGGAATCGAGGATTACGACGTCAACCGGGACGCCACGCATCAGGAAATGCGCAGCTACGTGTGCGCGCAATGCCACGTGGAGTACTACTTCGACGGTGAGGACAAGATTCTGACATTCCCGTGGGCCAAGGGCTTGGACATCGACGAGATCTGGGAGTACTACCAGGAGGACGGGCACGTGGACTGGACCCACGCCCGCACAGGAGCGGAGATTGTCAAGGCTCAGCACCCCGAGTTCGACATCTGGGCGCAGGGTGTGCACGCCGAAAATGGTGTCAGTTGCGCCGATTGCCACATGAATTACGAGCGGCAGGGAGCGATGAAGGTGACGAACCACCACATCACCTCGCCGTTGGCTGACATCAACGCATCGTGCGGAACCTGTCACAACAACACGGGCGATGGAACGCTGGAACAGCGAGTCATCACGATTCAGGACCGCTTCATCGAATCGCGAGACATTGCGATGGACGCCCTTGTGGCCCTGATCGATGATCTGGAGAAGGCCCAGACGGACGGCACGTCGATGGATCGGATCGAGCTTGCCCGCGAGTACCAGAACCAGGCGAGCTTCTACATAGATTATGTCTATTCCGAGAATTCCTATGGGTTCCATGCTCCCGACTACACGCAGCGAATCCTCAATCAGGCAACGGATGCTGCCCGGAAGGGACAGTTGGCTCTCAAGGGATCCACGGCCGAGGAGCTGGCGGCCTCGGACATCACCACAACCAACCTCGGTGAAAGCATCAGGATGAATCGAGTTGACGGTGGCAAGTAACCCGGCGGTGGGCGGCGAGAACTTCATGGCCTCGCTGCCCACCGAGACCTTCGAGGTCCTCCGGGATTACCTCGACCGGGCACCCGACGAGCTGACCGAATGGGCCCAGAGTCAAAAGGCGGTCCTGGCCTCACTGGAAGAGCAGCGCGAGGGCGGGACCGGCTCGGCAGATCCGGGTTCCGTGGCGTCGACGTCGACCTCCGGGTCAGCGGGCCCTGAAGCCAAAGAGCCCGGTTCCGTACCCGTGGGCCCGACTCCGGGTGTGGCACCGGCAACCGATTCCGGGGACTCCGAGGACGACGAGTCGGAGGATTTCTACAACGACATGGAGGGTGAGGATGACATCCTCCAGCGTCGTCGGACGCCGGGTTACACAAGGGCCTTGTCCGCAGCCAAGCGAGGCAAGGCTTCGCACGGATCGGTTCGCAAGGAGGTGGTTTCGGCGACGCCCGAGGATGCCGCTTCTTCCGGAGATGACACCGGTACCGAGAGCGCTGGTGCCGAAACTGCTGGCGCCGCGGGGACTGCCACGGCACCCCGGCGTGGGTGGGTGAACCTTTCGGCAGGCGGACGGGTGGCACTGATCGTGCTGCTCATTGCGGGAATCATTGGTGGCGTGAAGCTCGCGAGCCAGACAGGGGACGCGAGTAGGGCCACCGCAACCACCCCAAGTATCGGTACCGATGGGCCGGACATCAATGGTGCCGCACGAATCGCTGAGCTCACCGCCGCCATCGAGCGAAATCCCGATTCCATTGAAGAGCGGCTTGAGCTCGGAGTTCTCTACTTCAACGACCGCCGGATAGAAGAGGCGCAGGAACTGTGGCTCGAGGTGACGGAGCTGGCTCCGGATGATGCCACGGCGTGGTACAACTTGGGCTTCAGCTACCTGTCCATGCAGCCCGCTCAGACGGATGCGGCTCGTGAGGCGTGGCAGCGCGTGGTTGATCTCGACCCCGAGTCCGAAATGGCACTCACTGTCGCCATGCACATGCAGGGGTTGGACATGCCGGCTCCCGAGCAGGACCCGACGGGATAGGTGGATCCGTCATGGATTCGGTAACTCTTCCCTTGGCCTTTGCGGCGGGGGTGATCACATTCGCCTCGCCTTGCTTCCTTCCGATCATTCCCGTGTTCATCACCTATCTTGCCGGAAGCGTACCGGAGGGTGTCTCGCAGTCCGGAGGCGGCGCCGTCCCGGCGAACACGAGGGCACAGGGCATCCCGGCCACGGGGGTGCCGGCAGTGGCCAATCTGCTCGTTGTGGACGCGGGAGCGATTGCCATCGGCCCTCAAGATCGGTGGCAGCCGGGACGGATCGGCCCCCGCGCTGGGACGGATCCGCGGCAATTGGGTGCAAAGCGGTCCTCGCGCGGACGTGCCATGGTCAATGCACTTGCTTTTGTTGGCGCATTCACGGCGATTTTCGTGTCCCTGTGGGCAGCCGTCTCCGTGGTTGGCTGGGTCGTGGGGGATCTGCGGGAGGCGCTGAGAGTCGGGGGCGGGATCATCTTGATCCTCTTGGGTCTGTTCGCCATCGGAGCCCTGCGCATGCCTGCCCTGGAGAGAACACGACGGCTCGGCAGCGGCCCGCTCACCGTGGGTCAGGAGCCCACGATCCGGCGTTCGGCACTGCTGGGTCTTGCCTTTGGCGCCGGGTGGTCCCCCTGCATAGGACCGATTCTGGGAATGATCCTCGGCATGGCGTTGACCAGCGGCACGGCGCTTTCCGGTCTGGGTTTGCTCGTTGTGTTCTGCGCGGGTCTGGGAACGCCTTTCGTTCTCATCGCTCTGGGCGCGTCAGGGCTACGGGAACGACTCGGTGTGCTCAGCCGCCATTTCAGAAGTTTTCAGATTGCGAGCGGCATCCTCATGATTGCCATGGGATTCCTCATGATCGCCGATTTGCTTGCGCCACTCAGTGGTATCAGCTGGGTGAAGATCTAACGAGGAGGGAACATGTCCGAACGTGATTCAACGGCCAAGGGCAGGGGGCCAAGTGTCCTCGTGGAAACTGAGACCGGCACGAGCGGCACAGGAGGAAACGAGAATGACGTCGCCGCTCTCGAGCTCTTCCATTGGTTGTACCGGTTCTTCTACTCGAAGACGGTTGGACTGATTCTCATTCTCCTGATGGCGTTCTTCGCAGTTGTCGGCTCGGTCATCATGCAAGCAGGCTCCGGCGTCTACGACGACCCCGCCCAGAAGGAAAGCTTCCTCGCTGCGGCCGGAGAGAACTATGGCGGTTGGGCCCCGATCCTGGATGCCCTTGGGCTGTTCCACGTGTTCACTTCGCTGGGCTTCTACCTTGTCGTGACCCTGCTCGCGCTCAGTATCATCGCCTGCACCACGCACCGCATCCCCGAGCTGTGGCAACGCGTGCGTCACCCGCGTGTACACGTGGCCCCCAAGTTCTACGACAAAGCTCGCTACCGGGGGAGTGTGGAAACGGGCCTTGGCCGCGAGAAGACCCTGCAGATTGTTCGGGAGGTGCTGCGGCGCAGTCGTTTCCGAGTGCTCGCAGATGACAGGGACCCCGGGCACTCCCTGTACGCGGACCGCAACGCTTGGAGCGGCACGGGGACCGTCATCGCCCACCTGAGCTTCATCATCATTCTGTTGGCGTTCGTGATCAGCTCGACGTGGGGAATCGAAGAGGATCTGGCGGTGCCGGTGGGTCGCGAAGTCGAGGTGGGCCACGATACGGGGCTCACTGTTCTCGCCACGTCCTTCAAGGACAGCTACACCGAGGAGGGGCGGCCTTCGGATTACGTCTCCGAACTGGAAATACGCCGTGGTGGTGAGGTGGTCGCAGCACAGGAAGTGAGGGTCAACAGCCCGTTGGAGTATGGAGAGTTCCGCTACCATCAGTCATCGTTCGGCATTGCTGCGGACGTCACCGTGCGTGATGGCAGCGGGCAGGTCGTCTTCGACGAGTCCGTTCCGATGCGATGGAAATCGGAGGAGGGTGCCAACGCCGTGGGACTCTTCGATCTTCCCGGCTCCGATTACGAGGTCGTGGTTGTGACCGCGGCATCCGGCCGAGCTGATTCCAGCGTTCCCGCCGGAGCGGCGCTCTTCGAGCTGTACCCGAAGAACACACAGACCGGTGAACCTCTCGAGGTCCGCCTCGCAAGCCAGGGCCAGAGCATCCAACTCGCGGAGTACGGCTTCACGTTCGAACGCGAGCGTCAGTATACGGGAATCCGCATTCGTCAGGATCCGGGAGCCGTGTGGATGTGGGTGGGCTCGACCTTGCTGGTCGTGGGCATGTGCATCACGTTCATGTTTCAGTACCGCCGGATGTGGATCCGGGTCGACGACGGCGTTGACGGCGAGTTCGGCAAGGTCCGGTTCGGTGCGGTGTCGCGCCTGGACACGTCCTATCAACGCCTATTCGAAAACCTTGTGGCCGAGGTCGACGACGAACTCCATGACGCCACAGTTCGCACAGAGGAGGAAAGCCGTGGATAACGCACTTGAACTCAATGAATTCATTCTGGCTGCAGCGCTCGTTTTTGTGGTCCTCGCATTGATGTGCAATCTGGTGGTCATCACCGGGCGCAACTCGAGAAGCCAGCCGCGTGTGCGTGTACGGGAGTCGGTGAGCCTCGGTGCCGTGTCATCATCCGGCCCTTCCACGTTCGGCAAGGGTTCCTCGGAGGAGAAGACGCCGCAACGCTCGTCGGGACGTTCGGTTCGAGAGAAGCCGCGCGGGCTGGCTCTGTACGCGACCGGATTCACCGTGATTTCATTCCTGCTCTTCCTCCTCTACCTGGGAATCAGGATGTCGCTGACCGGCTATGGCCCCTTCGCCAATCAGCACGAGTTCGCGGTCTCCTTCGTCCTGGGCATCATGGGCGCCTACGTCATTGCAGAGTATCGCTACCGGATCAGGGTGCTTTCCCTCGTGGTGCTGCCGATGGCGGCCGCGCTCACCTTGTACGCGATGGCGCAGGACACCGCCGTGCGCCCCCTCATCCCAGCCCTGCAGAACAACCTTCTGTTGACCCTTCACGTGGGTTTTGCCATTCTCGCCTACGGTGCAGCGTGCGTTTCTTGTGGCGCTGCCGTCATCTATCTGGCATATCCGCACCTGTCGTTCAAAAGGCTTCCCGCGCGCGAGGTTTTTGATGACATCGGGTACAAGGCGGCAACCGTCACCTTCCCGTTGTTGACCTTGATGATCATCTTGGGAGCAGTGTGGGCCAACACCGCATGGGGGCGGTACTGGGGTTGGGATCCGAAGGAGACCGCGGCACTGGTCACGTGGCTCATCTATGGCGCTTATCTGCACGCTCGCGTGACGAGAGGCTGGCAGGGCAAGCGTTCCGCGTGGCTGCTACTGCTTGGTTTCGCGGCCGTACTGTTCGCCTATTTCGGAAACCACTTCTTCGGAGGGCTGCATTCCTATGCGTGAGTTGAGCGCCGAGGAGGTGCAGAACGAAGGAATGTGGCGCAGAGTCCACAACTCCACGTGGGGAAGTCTTCTCATTCTGGCGGTCGTCACGGCCTGCGTTCTGGCCGGGCTCTGGCTGGTCGGCTTCTGGCGCGGCGAGGGGGCAGACCCGGTTGAGGCAACGCAGGACGTCGCGGCGGGGCAGGTTTCGGCGGTGGAGATACCGGACGGTGGCCTTCCCGCCCCCGAAGTGGGTGAGGCGGCGCCCGAGTTCACCGGGCGCACGTTGGACAGCGAAGATTTCGTGCTGGGGGAGTCAGGCAAGCCGACGTGGTTGATCTTCAACGCCACGTGGTGCTCCAACTGCCGTGCAGAAATGCCGGACGTGCAGAAAGCACACGAGGAACATGGTGACCTGATCGACATCGTTTCCGTGTTCATCAACGATTCCCCCAGTGCCGTGGCCCAGTACAGCAACACGTTGAAGCTGTCGTTCGCCCAGATTGCGGACAGCAACAGCGATATCGGGAAGCTGTATCGAGTCATGGGGGTGCCATCCCACTACTTCATCGATTCGGATGGAACCCTCACGGCGATCGAAATGGGTGTGCTGACTCCGCAAGCAATGGAGCAGCACATTGCTGAACTCATTGGCTGAGCGGTACATTGCCGGACTTGTCGAATGAGCGGAACCGGCCGGGAACTACTTGTCACTGTCTTTTCGAAGGGCTCGCAGCCGCCCGGTGGGTAGCGGAATGTGGTGAACGGGTAGCGGAATGTGGTGGAGGCCTGGCGTAGGCTAGGAGGCGCTATGACAACACAGAATTCTGCATCCCGTGAAGCCTATCTTTCCTCGATGGAACGTCTGCGCGCCCGTATCGCTCGGGCTTCCGCGGAAGGAGATACCGCCCCCGCGGCCCAGCAGGGTGGTGTTCTGCCCGGTTCCGGGGCTCGCGGTGTCGCGGGTTTCGCAGACCGGAGAGACGGCCTGGACGCCAGAGCGAGTCAGGCTTCCGGGGCAAATACCGAACGGGCCGTGGGATTACTGGAGGGGCTGAATCCGCAGCAGCGCGCCGCCGTCGTCCATGCTGGGGGCCCACTTCTGGTTGTGGCCGGCGCTGGTTCGGGAAAGACTCGGGTTCTCACCACCAGAATCGCCTATCTCATTGCCTCGGGTCGGGCTCGGCCGGGGGAGATCCTTGCCATCACCTTCACCAACAAGGCAGCCAAGGAGATGCGCGAGCGCCTGGAGCAGGTGCTCGGTGGGATCTCGCGCACCATGTGGATCTCCACCTTCCACTCCGCGTGCGTGCGGCTGTTGCGCGCCGAGCACAAGACACTCGGAATGCGCTCCTCCTTCACGATCTACGATCAGACGGACGCTCAGCGTCTCATGAACATGGTGTGTCGCGAGAACCACATCGACATCCGTGCCCATCCGCCCAAGTCGCTTTCGCGGCAGGTGTCCGATCTCAAGAACGATCTGGTGACGCCACAACAGGCTGCGGATCGAGCTTCCGATCAGGCAGGGACCGTGCTCGCGGAAGCCTACGCCGCCTACCAGAGGCGGCTGCGTGAGGCCAACGCCATGGACTTCGACGATCTCATCATGTCCACGGTGCAACTTCTCTCGCGCAACCCGGACATAGCGGAGCATTACCGGCGGCGTTTCCGCCATATTCTGGTGGATGAGTATCAGGACACGAACACAGCACAGTACAAGCTCATCAAGATCCTGACAGGCTCGCAGGAGGATCAGATCCACGGCGAACTGACTGTGGTTGGCGATGCTGATCAGTCGATCTACGCTTTCCGTGGGGCAACGATCCGCAACATCGAGGATTTCGAAGAGGATTTCCCCAATGCCACGTCGATCCTGTTGGAACAGAACTACCGCTCCACGCAATCGATTCTCTCCGCTGCAAATGCTGTGATTGCCAACAACAAACAGCGCCGGGCCAAGAACCTGTGGACGGATCAGGGCTCGGGCGAGAAACTTGTGGGCTATGTGGCGGACTCCGAAGCGGACGAATCAAGTTTTGTTGTGGAGGAGATCGACCGTCTGCGGGACACGGCCGGGTACAAGTACGGCGACGTCGCCGTCTTCTATCGCACCAACGCCCAGTCCCGCGCCGTGGAGGACATGTTCGTCCGTGCAGGAATCCCCTACCGGGTGATCGGCGGGACGCGCTTCTACGAGCGGCGTGAGATCAAGGATGCCATGGCCTACCTGCATGCGGTGGTCAACCCCGACGACACCGTCTCCATACGCCGTGTGCTCAACATGCCCAAGCGGGGGCTGGGAGACAAGGCCGAGGAGGCCGTTGCCATGCACGCGGCCCGCCACGGGATCTCCTTCGGTGCCGCGCTCTCGGATGTGGCCCACCCGCTGGACGCAGCCACCGCGGACCGAGGCGAGGTCCTGGGACTGACTCCCAGGGCGCGCAACTCCATGACGGGGTTCGTCGAGATGTTGGAGAAGGCGCGCGCTCTGGCAGGCGAGGGCGCAGGCCCCGCGGAAGTGCTCGATGAGCTCCTGGACATGGCCGGATATCTGGAAATGCTACGCGGGTCAAAGGACCCGCAGGATGAATCGCGCTTGGAGAATCTCGCCGAACTGCATTCGGTCGCCTCGGAGTTCCGTGTGGTGAACCCGGAGGGAACGCTGGAGGACTGGCTCGACCAGGTATCCCTGGTGGCGGACTCGGATCAGTTGGCCGACGACGGCGCAGGCGAAGGTGACGTCACCCTCATGACCATTCACACCGCCAAGGGCCTCGAGTTCCCGGTGGTGTTTGTGACGGGCTTGGAAGACGGCACCTTTCCGCACATGCGTTCGCTGGCCGATCCGAAGGAGCTCGCCGAAGAGCGTCGCCTCGCCTATGTGGCCCTCACGAGGGCCCGCCAACGCCTGTATCTCACGAGGGCCGCGACCCGCTCCGCCTGGGGCGCACCGCAGGAGTTCCCGGCGTCTCGCTTCCTGGAGGAGATCCCGGCCGAACTGGTGGACTGGCGCCGGGAGGAGTCGAGCCACGATGTGTTGAGGGGCTCGTGGAACCAGGGCGCATCGAGCTATTCATCGCGCGGATTCTCCTCCTACGGTGGTGCGGGACGTGGCGGTTCCGGCAAGGGGCGAGGGGCTCGTGGATGGGACTCGCTTGATGACACCGATGGCCCGGTCCTCGGTTCTGGGCGCGGTTTTGTTCCCGGAAAACTGGGCGCTGCCGAGGAGGGCGGGGCGCGGCGAGCGGCGGGTGAACCGGAGGCACCGGAAGCGGCCGTGCTGGGTGCCGTGGCAGCGGACACTGCGGCTGATGCTCAGACGCAGGGGCTGTCCGTTGGAGACACCGTCCGCCACAAGAGCTTCGGCACCGGCAAGGTTCTCGCCTTTGAAGGATCCGGCAAGTCAACGGTCGCGAAGGTCAGGTTCCGCTCCGGGGCCACCAAGCGCCTCATGCTGCGCTTCGCACCACTGGAGAAGGTTTCCTCGCAGTGAACGGCCTTGCAAGAATACCGGAACAGGAATCGGCCTCCGGAAAATCCTGAGAATCAAGCGCATTCCGCAAGGACTCTTGGGTAGACTCGAACTATCTTGACGTCGAGATTTTCGGCAGAAGAAAGGACACCACGAGTGGATCTTTACGAATACCAAGCGCGTGACCTTTTCGAGAAGCACGAAGTACCCGTTCTTCCCGGAATCGTCGCAACAACACCGGCCGGCGCGGAGCAGGCGGCGCGAGAACTCGGCGGTCGCCTCGTCGTGATCAAGGCCCAGGTGAAGACCGGAGGGCGCGGCAAGGCCGGTGGCGTGAAGCTGGCGCGCAGCCCAGGGGAAGCTCGGGAGGCCGCGCAGGCCATCCTTGGTATGGACATCAAGGGGCACACGGTCCATCGCGTTCTCGTGGCCGCCGGGGCGGACATCGTGCGAGAGTTCTACTTCTCGCTCCTGCTGGATCGCTCCGAACGCCGTTACCTGGCGATGTGCTCCGTGGAAGGTGGCATGGAGATCGAGCAGCTGGCGGCAGAGCGGCCCGAAGCCCTCGCAAGAGTCGCGGTGGACCCACTCGTGGGCATCGATCGCGCCAAGGCCGAAGAGATCGTGGAAGCGGCCGGCTTCGAACCTGAGATCGGCGTCAAAGTCGTTCCCGTCATTGAGAAGCTCTGGGACGTCTACCATCGCGAAGACGCCACGCTCGTGGAGGTCAATCCGTTGGTCCTGACCGGCGATGGTGAGATCATCGCGCTGGATGGCAAGGTCACGCTGGACAACAATGCTTCCTTCCGACAGCCCGAGCATGAGGCTCTTGTCGACAAAGCCTCCGAGAACCCGTTGGAGGCACAAGCCAACGAACTGGGGCTCAACTACGTCAAGTTGCGTGGCGAGGTCGGTGTGATCGGCAACGGCGCGGGTCTCGTGATGTCCACCCTTGACGTCGTCGCCTATGCCGGTGAACAGTACGGGGTTGGTCCCGCCAACTTCCTGGACATTGGAGGTGGCGCCTCGGCGGAGGTCATGTCCAATGGGCTCGGGGTTATTCTCAGCGATCCCGAGGTCCGCTCGGTGTTCGTCAACGTTTTCGGTGGGATCACCGCCTGTGACGAGGTCGCACGGGGTATCGTCGGAGCGCTCGAACTGTTGGGGGAGAAAGCCACGAAGCCGATCGTTGTCCGCCTTGACGGCAACGCCGTTGACGAAGGTCGCCGTATTCTTGCCGATGCCAACCATCCGTTGGTCATCACCGGCGACACGATGGACGAAGCGGCCGCCACCGCGGCCAAGCTCGCCGCGGGCGTCGCCGGCGGCAAGCAGCTCGCAGAGGAAGGGATCTGAGGATGTCGATTTTCCTCAACGCGCAGTCCAAGGTCATAGTTCAGGGAATGACGGGGTCGGAAGGCCAGAAGCACACCCGGCGAATGCTGGGCTCCGGCACCAATATTGTTGGCGGTGTGAACCCGCGCAAGGCGGGGACGTCCGTCGAATTCGACGTGGTTCCCATCGGCCCCGGCGCCACGGAACGGGAGGCCGGGGCCGTCTCCATCCCGGTCTACGGATCGGTTGGTGAGGCCAAGGAGGCCACGGGTGCCAATGTCTCGGTCGTCTTCGTGCCTCCGGCTTTCGCCAAGGGTGCGGTGATCGAGGCTGTGGACGCGGCAATGGATCTCGTTGTGATCATCACCGAGGGCATCCCGGTTGCCGATTCCTCCGAGTTCTACACTTATGCCGCCGCCAAGGGCGTGCGTCTCGTGGGCCCGAACTGTCCCGGCATCATCACCCCCGGCGAGTCCAATGTGGGAATCACCCCGGCGGATATCACGGGACCCGGTCGCATCGGCCTGGTGTCCAAGTCCGGCACCCTGACCTACCAGATGATGTACGAGCTTTCGGACATCGGCTTCACCACCTGTATCGGCATCGGGGGCGACCCGGTCATCGGTACCACGCACATCGATGCGCTCGAGGCCTTCGAAGCAGATCCCGATACCGAACTCATCGTGATGATCGGAGAGATCGGCGGCGACGCCGAGGAGCGTGCCGCCGCCTACATCTCCCAGCACGTCACGAAGCCTGTGGTGGCCTACGTCGCCGGATTCACGGCCCCCGAGGGTAAGACGATGGGCCACGCAGGAGCAATCGTTTCCGGATCCTCGGGTACCGCCGCGGCCAAGCAGAAGGCGCTGGAGGCCGTTGGCGTGCGCGTGGGCCGCACCCCGAGCCAGACGGCCCAGATCGCGCGCGAACTCCTGGCGAACTGACGAAATAGCAGGGCGAAACCAGGCGACCGGGGGCGCCATTGGCGATCCCGGTCGCCTCGTCGGCGAGTCGCGCGCGGCCCGTTGCCGCCGACGAGTGGAGGAGCCTGATCCGTTCCGGGCTCGTCGATTGAGAGTGCAGGAACCCGACCCTCCGATTGAGTGGACTCGAATCGGTTGCCGCGCGTCAATGGCTTGTTACATTCATGAAGGCCGTGACGCCCGGCTGAAACATCGACCTACCATACTCTGGTCATGGAACGTTCTGTCACCACGCACCTCGAGTTGGATGTCATCGAGCCCGCCACCGTGGCTCTGGAGATCTCCGTAGCCAAAAGTTATCTCGACGCCGGCGTTGCCTGCGAACGTTTGGTGGTCATTTGTGATGATGACCCTCTCACTCCCACAGAGCTTCTCACTCAGCACGGAACGAGAGTGCACGTAGTGGAGGCATCGAAGGGGACACTGACGATTGACTACACCGCCCGGATCAAGAGCAGGATCGATCCTGTGCCAGCGATCGAGTGGGATCTGCTGCGGTATCTGCGCCCCACACGCTACTGTGAGTCCGATTCCCTGACTCCCACCGCTCTGGCTGAGTTTGCAGGCGTGCCGCCGCATGAACTGCTGGCGGCGGTCAGCTCGTGGGTTGGCACACGATTGTCCTACGTGTCCGGGTCCTCGCTGCCGACCGACGGAGCGGTGCGAACGTTGTTGTCGCGTCAGGGCATCTGCCGTGACTACACCCATCTGGTGGTTGCGCTTCTGCGCGCTCTCGACATCCCTGCCCATGCCGTGAGCGTCTATGCGCCGGGTATTTCCCCCATGGATTTCCATGCCGTTGTCGAGGCCCATGTCGAGGGCGAGTGGCGTGTAGTGGACGCCACGAGCCTCGGACCGCGGCAAGCCTTCGTCAGAATTGCGACGGGCGCTGATGCGGCGGATACGGCTTTCCTCTCGATCCATCACGGACATGCGATGGTGACCGCGCAGGAGGTCACCGCCATCGTCGACGTTCTTCCTGAAGACGACATCACCCTCCCTGCCACCATTGGTTGACCCGGTACCGGGATCCAACGTTCGCGTCGATTGAGAGGTGTCCTCGCTGTCGATTGAGCGGAGTCGAAATCAGGGGCCAGGAGGTGTTGGTTTCGATTCGCTTCGCTCACTCAACCGGCGGAGGGCGAGAGCTACCCACCTCAACCGGCCGGGTAGCTCCTACCCACCTCAACTGATGGCGCCCTCCCGCACCACCTGCAGCACGCGGTAGTCCGAATCGAGCACGACGAAGCTGGGCTTGGTGCCCCGATCGAACGTGAGTGTGACTCCGGCGGCCCGCCGGCTGGGCCGTAGTAGTGAAGCGGCATAGGCGGGCCCCGCAACGGCGGCCCGTACCAGCTGCTCCAAGTCCAGCACCTCGCGTGAGGCGAGCAGGGCGACCTGCTCCACAAGGCGCGAGCAGCCGCCTGCAATGGTGTCCTTGCCCGCCAGGCGGGCGGCTCCACCCTGGACCTCGACTTCCAGACCCCCGAGTCGGTAGGTACCCTCCGGCATGCCAGCCGCCGACATCGCATCGGTCACCAGAATCGTCGCGAGGGGCGCCGGGATGCGGTTCTGAGCCGCGAGGAGCTCTCCATTGCCCTCCCGCCAAGCGCCGCCGCCCTCCCACCAGGACCCGTCGTTCTCGCTGCCCATTGAATCACCACTGACGTCCGCTGAACCGCCGCCGACGTATTCGGCCACATCCTCCACCAGAATTGGTGCCAGATGGACGCCGTCCCCGATGAGTTCCACGGCGATTTCGCCGCGCCTCGCTGCTTGAATGAATTCCCGGATGGGCCCCGGCTCGCGATGATTGATCGCCGGCATGGCGTTGAACAGATGGGTTGCCGTCTGCGGCACGCCGAAGAAGTCAATTTCCCGGGCGTAGGCGAATGCGGAACGCAGGACACGGGCCGTCGTCGCCCCGTCCGTCGCCGTGTGCCCCCATGAAGGCTTGGCCCCGTAATCCAGCAACATTCGGGCCACTTCGGCCGCGTTCTCTGTTTCCGGCGCAACCGTCATCGTGCGTATCCAGCCGTCCCCCGCCTGCAACCACGATTCCAGCTCCGCGAGATCCCCACCGCGAATGGCTGCGGGATTCTGCGCCCCGGCCTTGTGCGGCGAGACGAATGGCCCCTCCATGTGGATACCGGCCAGCTCGCCCGAGCGGCAGAATGGAACCAGTGCGTCAATGGCAGGCAGCGGATCGATCATCGATACCAGTGAGGCCAACAACGCTGTGGTGCCGGCGGCCCGATGCGCGGCAATCGCCTTGGAGATCGAATCCTCGTCGATGTCGTCGGGGAATGATGCGCCACCCCCGCCGTGGCAGTGGACATCCACGAGCCCGGGAATGATGTGTGCGCCGCTGGTCACATCCTGATCCGTGCCCACGCAAAGCTCCACCTGGGAGTTGGCGGGCTCATCAAGAACACGGGTCAGGACGCCGTCGTCGTCCAATACGAGACCGGTTCCGACGACGGTGCCGAATCCGTCACGAACTTCGCCATGGAAGTAATGCACAGAGGCTCCCTAAATGCCGAACTTCAGCTGCCAACGTTCCTTGTACAGGTCACCGAACTCGAGTCTGGAGGCGGCGGCGGTGTCGGTGAGGACGTAGACGTCCGGGTGCATCTGCGTAATGGTCGCAGGCCACTTGGCACTGATCGGTCCCTCTGCAAGCTGCGCGATGGCGTTGGCCTTGTTCTCACCAAAGGCCACGAGGACGAGGGTACCCGCTTCCATGATGGTCCCCAGACCCTGTGTGATGCAGGTGGCGGGAACCTTGGCGGGATTGTCGCCGAAGAAGCGTGCGTTGTCCTTGACTGTCTGGCTGGCCAGTGCCTCGACGTGCGTACGTGAAACGAGCGACCCACCCGGCTCGTTGAAGCCGATGTGTCCATCGGCCCCGATGCCGAGAATCTGGACATCGATGCCACCCGAATCCTGAATCGCCGCGTCGTAGGCGAGGGCCGCGGCGTGCGAATCCGAGACCAACCCGTTGGGAGTGTGAAGATTCTCGTCCAGTAGACCGGTCTTGTCGGCTCCCACGAGTTCACGGCGCAGCACGTTGCGGTAACGCTGGTAGTGGTCGGCGGGTAGACCCACGTACTCATCCAGCGCAAACGCCTTCGAGTTCTCCAGCGTGAAGTCACCCACGGCGTGCGCGGCGCGCAGCTGGGAGTACAGGCCCTCGGGTGAAGAGCCGGTGGCGACCCCCAGGGTGGCACGAGGTTTCTTTTCAAAGATGGAGAGCACAATGCGGGCTGCGGCCTGAGAAGCACGTTCGGGGGTGTCGAAAATTCCTAGGTACATGGACTTCCTCGATGAAGCTGGGTGGCAAGGCCACTGTGGTCGCGATGGTTGTTGCAGTATTGCCGCGCAGGGCGGGTCCGTTGTCCGTCAAGATGCATGCTCAATGACGAGATTTACTCAATTATAGGGAGGATGGGCCGATCAGCAGGGACATTCTTCTGGTTTTCCAAGATCTCTCGCTGTTCGGCGGTTCGATCCCGTGATGATTCGCGGATTCTCTCCATACGTCTTGTCAGTCGAGGAGGGCATGATAGGAGTGGACAGGGCAGTGAGCGACACGCCGGGTTGATCTGGCACCCCTGATGAACGACGCAGGGAACGATGGGAATTGATGAGTAACGAGAATCGACGCCACCTGATTTCGATGGCGCTGGCAGTCTTGCAGCCCCTGGCTCTGAGTTGGATCACGGTCGTGGTTCTCTCGGTCTTCTCCTATGTTCTCTCGGCGTCCTCGCCGATGCTGGGGCAGAGCCAGTGGCAGGATGCCGCACAGTTGGGGACGTCCGTGTGGTTGCTGGCGCTCGGCGCTCCGTTGGCAGTGGGGGAAGCCTCGATTGGTCTGATGCCGCTTCTGCTCACCGCGGGCATTGCGTTCGTCTGTTATCGCTTTCTTCGTCGGGCTGGGGTTCTCGATTGGGTGGATGTCGGCGTCTGCATGCTGGCCGCAGCCCTGACAATTGGATTCATCAGTCTGTTTTCTCTTCCGGGGTCCTTCCGCCTGATGGCGGTGCTCGGGGGAGCGGCCATCCTTGGGTCGTGCGCCCTGTTTGCCTGGTGGCGGCAGGACCCGCCGGAGGTCGTGTGGTGGGAGCGCGTGGGCAAGGGCTGGCCACTTCTCTGGCCATTGCTGGCGGCACTCGGTCTGGTTTCGCTGGTGTGCTTGGCGGTGGCGGTGGTTCTCGGATGGCCTCGTATCCTTGAGATCAACGGCTACTACGTGCTGGGGACCGTGGGAACCGTCTTCCTCACAAGCGCGCAGATACTCTTCCTTCCCAACTTTCTCACGTGGTCTCTGGCCTACATTTCCGGATCAGGTTTTGCCATTGGAAGTGGAACAGAGTTCTCCAGTCTGGGAGTGGAAAGCGCGCCGCTACCTGCTCTGCCCGTGCTCGGTGCGCTGCCCAGCCCGGGCACCACCTTCCCGTGGCTCATCGCGTTGCCAATCTTCATGGGCCTGCTGGTCGGGCTGTGGCGGGCCAGAAGATTCGCCACGTTGGGCCAGCTTGCCGTCTACGGGGCGGGAACGACTGTCACCTTCCTCATTGTTGCGGCGCTACTGGGAACAATGTCCAGCGGAGGGATTGGTCCGGGCCGAATGGAGATGATGGGGGTCGAGCCCCCGCTGTTCGCCGCAATCCTGACATTGGAGACCTGTGGTGGGATGCTTCTGGGGCTCTTCCTTCGCAACCCACAACTTCATGAGAAGTTACGTGGCGCTCGCGAGAAACGAAAGGCTGCCGCAAAGCTGCACGAAGCCCCACAGGCGGAGAATGCTGATTCCTCCACGGGTGAGTCCTTTGCCGAATCCGACGGCGAGGGAACCGATGAGCCGGGCACTGATGAAGCAGACGAATCGGATGGAACCACAACGGTTCGTGGCGCGGGTTCCGGCGGTTCTGCTGCATCCGACAAGTCGGCGATGAGCTGGCAATCCTCCGCGATCGCACAATCGGTGACAACTGTTCCATCCACAGACAAGGGAAACCCTGGTCCCGCATGGACATCCATCAGTAAAGATGGCGGGAAAGAAATCGATCCCAACCGATAGGCTCCATCCGTGAGTACTCCAGATCGCCAGGTCATCTCTGTGAATTCCCGTCCAACCCGGCTCGTGGTCCTTGTTTCCGGAACCGGAAGCAATATGGAGGCCATCCTGCGCGCGTCACGTGACAGTTCCTACGGCGCCACGATCGTTGCCGTTGGGGCTGATCGTGACGGCACTCGGGGGCTTGAGATCGCGCAAGAAGCCGGGCTGCCAACTTTTGTCGACAAGCTCTCTGACCATCCCGATCGTGAAGCCTGGAACCGCTCCCTGCGCGGACACGTGGCTCGATTCGAACCGGATCTTGTGGTCCTGGCGGGCTTCCTCAAGCTCTTGGGCCCCGAATTCCTGGCGGCTTTTCCGCAGCGAGTCATCAACACCCACAATGCGCTTCTTCCCTCATTCCCGGGGGTGCACGGGCCTGCGGATGCTCTTGCCCATGGTGTGAAGATCACCGGAGCGACACTCTTCGTGGTGGATCCCGGTATGGACACCGGTGCCATTCTGTCCCAGGTGACATGCCCGGTTCTGGAGGACGACGACGAATCCTCTCTCCTGGACCGCATCAAGGGAGTTGAACGTGATCAGCTCGTTGCGGTCGTTGGACGCATGGCTCGCGAGGGATGGTGGGTGCAGGGACGCCACGCTGGACTCGGTTCCTGAGGAACCCCCGGATCAGCAAGATGCGGCATTGGCGCGACAGCAGCGCCCGAAGCCTCGGAGTGTGAGCAGCATCCGCTTCCATTCAGTGAACGACAGTGCCGCCATCCTCCCTCGAGCGCTACTCTGGGAAAGGTTACGACTGGCGTCGCCAAGCAACGTTTGGCAGAGATGGGTCACCATCGGGGAGTAACCATCAACCTCACCGGACGTCGCGCGCCTGGGCATTCGGCAGTGAAGTAGTGAAGGCTACCGCCGAATAGAGAGGTTGACATGCGAATTCCGCTGCGACGCGCCATCATTTCCGTTTACGACAAGACCGGGGTCGCCGAGCTGGCCGCGGGTTTGTCCGCCGCTGGGTGCGAGATCATCTCCACAGGATCCACTGCCGCCACCATTGAGGCCGCGGGAGTACCCGTCACTCCAGTTGATCAGATCACCGGTTTCCCCGAGTGCTTCGATGGGCGTGTCAAGACCTTGCATCCCAAGATCCACGGGGGCATTCTCGCGGACCGCCGCCTCGAATCCCATCGTGAACAGCTGGCCGAACTGGACATCACTCCCATTGATCTCGTGGTGGTCAATCTCTATCCCTTCCAGGAGACGGTCGCATCGGGCGCGAGCTTTGACGAGTGCATTGAGCAGATTGACATCGGTGGCCCGACCATGGTTCGAGCCGCGGCAAAGAACCACGCGAGTGTGGCGGTCGTCGTCGACCCGGCCCGCTACCCGGACGTCGTGTCCGCTGCGCAAGCCGGTGGCTTCGAGGAGGAGATTCGCCGCGAGTTGGCCGCCAACGCCTTCGCACACACTGCCGCTTATGACGTAGCGGTAGCTTCGTGGCTCAGCCCGAACTTCGTGGGCGGGGCATGGAAGCTGCGAGAGTCGCTGCGTTACGGCGAGAATCCGCATCAAGGAGCGGGCCTCTACGTTGCCGAGCATGCGAGCGGAGGCCTCGCCAACGCCATGCAGCTCGGTGGAAAGGCCATGAGCTTCAACAACTATCAGGACACGGATGCGGCCATCCGCGCCGCCTGGGACCACGCCGAGCCCTGCGTGGCCATCATCAAGCACGCCAATCCGTGCGGCGTGGCCATAGCTGCCGACGTGGCAGAGGCCCACCGCAAGGCGCACGCCTGTGATCCTGTCTCCGCATACGGAGGCGTCATCGCCGTCAATCGCACGGTGACCGCAGAGCTGGCCGAGCAGGTCAAGCCGATCTTCACGGAGGTCATTGCGGCTCCCGACTATGAGCCGGAGGCTCTGGAGATCCTGCGGACAAAGAAGAATCTGCGCATCCTTGCCGTGGAAGATTCTCCCGCGGAATTTGATCTCAAGCCGATCACCGGTGGCGTGCTGGTTCAGGAACGCGATGTCCTGGACGCGCAGGGAGACGATCCCGCCAACTGGCAGCTGGTGGCTGGCCCCGCCGCGGATGAAGAGACCCTTCGCGAACTCAACTTCGCTTGGCGCACCGTACGCGCGGTCAAGTCCAACGCCATTCTTTTGGCGCGGGACGGCGCCACTGTGGGTGTGGGCATGGGGCAGGTCAATCGCGTGGACTCCTGTCGCTTGGCCGTGGAGCGCGCGAACACCTTGGGCGACGGCGAGCGCGCGGCCGGGAGTGTGGCAGCCTCAGATGCTTTCTTCCCGTTTGCCGATGGTTTCGAGGTTCTGGCCGGGGCTGGAGTGCGGGCCGTGGTTCAGCCGGGAGGTTCGATCCGCGATGAGGAAGTTGTTGCCGCGGCGCGCAAGGCAGGCGTCACTCTGTATCTGACAGGGTGCAGGCACTTCTTCCATTAAGGAGTTCCGAGCACTTCTCCGCCCAGGAAACGAAGTGCATTGACGAGGGGCCGCGTCCGTGGAGCAGTTCACGATGGACGCGGCTCCTCGTTTTGGTATCTTCCGGAATCCGCTCTTCCATCGCCCGCCGGTTGCTCCGCGCGACCCCTGTGTGAATGGAAGCGGTGCCTCGGCCCGCGCGCTCGAGGAAAACACGAGGAGAAAGAGGTCGAATGTGCTGCGCCTCACCGATAGTCTAAGAATTAGGATCTGAGAGAGGACTCACCATGCCATTTGAATCCAGCCTGATCGATCAATCCATAGATCAAGCCAAGAAATGGATTGACGCTGCTCGCGCCTACCCTGCATCACGAGCGGCAACACTGCTGGCGGAGGCACTACGCCACGAGGACGGACTGGATTACACCGTCTCCTTCGTGGATGGGGTCATCCGCCCGGAGGATCCCCACGTGGCCTCGGACAATCTCAAACGCCTCGCCAGGAGGGACACGTCGTTCCTTCCCAGCTGGTTGGCCACGCCCGCGCGCCTCGGAGGATCCTTGGCTCCGATGGCGCCAAGACTTGCGGCGGAGGCGGCCCAAAAGGTGTTTGCCCTTCTGGTCGGAGACCTCGTTCTCGATGTGAGCGAGGACAAACTTGGCCCGGCCATCGAGAAGCTGAGGGAGGATGGCTCCCGTCTCAACATCAATCTGCTCGGGGAGGCGGTCCTCGGAGACGAAGAGGCCAGCCGCCGCCTCGCCGCCACCTGCGAACTCGTCAAGCGTCCTGATGTCGACTACATTTCACTCAAGGTTTCCTCGGTCATTGGACCGCACGCTCCTTTCGGGCATCGTGCAGCCGTTGACAACGCCGTGAACAAGCTTCTTCCCGTCTTCCAACTGGGAGCATCAACCGGTACTTTCATCAACTTGGACATGGAAGAGTACAAAGACCTCGATCTGACCATCGACGTCTTCAAACAGCTGCTGGGCCGCGACGATCTGCTCCACTACCGCGCCGGGATCGTTCTGCAGGCATACCTTCCCGATGCGAGGGATCGTCTTGGCGACCTCACCGAGTGGGCACAGGCACGCCGGGCTCGTGGTGGGGCACCCATCAAGGTGCGACTCGTCAAGGGAGCAAATCTTTCGATGGAACGCGTCGATGCGCTCATGCACGGATGGCCGTTGACAGTTGAACCGACCAAGGCGAGCACAGATGCCAACTACATGGTGACGCTGGTGGAAGCACTCACCGCCGAGCGGCTTGACGCCGTCAACATCGGAATTGCGGGTATGAACCTGTTCTCGTTGTCATACGGCCTGAATCTTCTGAAGGAGCGCGGAATCCCTCTCGACGAGCGTGTCGATGTGGAGATGCTGGCGGGAATGGCCACACCTCAGTCACAAGCGGTACGTGACACCATTGGTCCGCTACTCTATTACGTTCCGGTGGTGCGGCCGGAGGAATACGACGTAGCCGTCGCCTATCTCGTTCGCCGTCTCGAGGAGAATGCCGCGTCCGAGAACTTCATGTCCAACGTGTTTGAGCTGGACAACGACGCCGTCTTTGACTTGGAGGCGGAGCGTTTCCGCGAGGCGGCGCGGATCGGCGCTTCCGGCGAGCTGACGTTTACACCCAATCGGACGCAGGACCGGCGGATGCCGGCGAAGACAGCCCAAAGCTTTGACAATGCCCCCGATACCGATCCGTCTCTCATGGACAATGTCCGGTGGGCCGAACAGATTGCCTCGCGCATGGTTGCCAGCAAGCTTGGCACGGATACTGCAAACAGCCATACCCTGAGCACTGTCGAAGAGATCGATGGTGTCCTGAATCGGGTGAAGAAGGCTCACATTGAATGGGCCGCCAAGCCGGGTGCGGAGCGCGGCGCCATCTTGCGTGCAGTGGGACAAGGGTTCGAGAATCATCGGGCGGATTTGATCGAGGTCGCAGGTTCCGAGGCCGGGAAGCTTGTTGACCAAGGCGATGTGGAGGTCTCGGAGGCCATAGATTTTGCCCTCTACTACGCGACACTCGCCGAGGAACTGGATCGGATGGAGGGCGCGAAGTTCAATCCGGTCTCCACGACCTTGATCACCCCACCGTGGAATTTCCCGATGGCCATTCCGGCAGGCGGAGCTCTTGCTGCACTCGCCACTGGTTCCGGTGTGCTGTTCAAGCCCGCTCATCTGACAAGACGCACCGGCGCCGTGATTGCCGAGATCATGTGGGAGGCTGGTGTTCCCAAGGATCTTCTCGCCCTCATCGATCTCGATCGTTCGGTCTCTCACGAGTTGGGTGAGAAGCTGGTCCGCGAATCCGACCAAGTCATTTTGACCGGTGGCATTGAGACGGCTGAACGCTTCCGTTCCTGGCGTCCCGATTTGCGGCTCTTTGCGGAGACATCAGGCAAGAACGCCATCATCGTGACACCGCAGGCTGATATCGATCTTGCTGTGAAGGACGTCGTGTACTCAGCGTTCGGGCATGCGGGTCAGAAGTGCTCGGCCGCCTCCCTCGTGATTCTGGTGGGATCCGCAGCTTACTCCAAGCGTTTCCAACGGCAGCTCGTTGATGCGGTGAAATCCCTGAGACCAGGCTTCCCCGAGGATCTCTCCGCGCAGATGGGACCATGTGTCGAGGAACCCAGGGGCAAGCTGCTGCGGGGGTTGACCGAGCTCGATCCGGGCCAGCATTGGGTCCTCAAGCCGCGGAAGGTCGAGGCGAATCTGTGGAGTCCCGGCATTCGGGCGGGAGTTCGCCCCGGTAGTGAGTATCACCTCACCGAGTACTTCGGTCCGATCCTGGGTGTCATGCGCGCCGAGGATCTGGAAGAGGCCGTTTCCCTCCAGAATGCCGTGGAGTTCGGATTGACGGCGGGTTTGCACTCGTTGGACCCGGACGAGATCAGCTACTGGCTTGAGCATGTGCAGGCTGGAAACGTGTATCTCAACCGTGGGATCACCGGTGCGATCGTTCGGCGTCAGCCCTTCGGCGGCTGGAAACGCTCGTCTGTTGGCACGGGAACCAAGGCGGGCGGTCCCAACTACCTGTACGCGCTGGGCCATGTGGAGCCCGACTTCAGCGCTCCCCTTGCGCGACAGGTGCATATTGCGAGCGAACCGCTGCGCCGGGCACGTGCGGTGGCGGGAACCATGTCGGTTATCAACCAGGAGCGCTTCCTGCGGATCATTCGTGGCATGGATGTGGCAATATCCAAAGAGTTCTCGGTGCATCACGATCCGACGAACATGCAGGTGGAAAAGAATGTCTTCCGCTATCGACCCTTCCCCAACTCGGTGGTGCGTCTGGCTGCCGATCAGTCGGTCGGAGATCTGTTGGCCGTCGTGGCTGCCGCCGTTGCGGTGGGTTCCAAGCCTGTGGTTTCGACGGCGTTGCCCGTTTCGAAGCAGATGGCAGAATTCTTTGGCGAGTATGATCTCAAGGTTGTACGTGAAACAAACAAGGAGTTCGAGAGCTACATGGCCTCACACGCCACGAATCGTGACGGTGTGCGTGTCCGAATGATCGGTGGCGACAGCTTCTCTCTGGCCAAGGAGATCAAGGGAAGCGTTGATGTGGCGATCTATGACGAGCCGATCACCGCGTGCGGCCGTGTGGAGGTCCTGCCTTTCGTCCTGGAACAGTCCGTCTCCGCCACCAATCACCGCTTCGGCAACCCGACCCGACTTCTGGACGGGATCCTCTGAGCCACTGAATACGGATATGCGGGCGAGAGTCGTCTTGTACGGGACGGCTCTCGCTCCTTCATGCGAAGGTGCCTGGCAAGTTTGGGACGATGATTGGATCGTTTCTCATCAAGAGATGATGGGATCCCCTCAAGAGCAAACGGCATGTTGCCCCGTGGTGCAGAGCTTCAAGTGTCCAAAGCGCGTCCGAAAGTGGAGAAATGCTCGCATGCCTGTACACATGTTGGGGGCGCGGCTCCCATTTGAAGAGAGCGGGTTAAACGTACGGTTTTGCGATCCCTTGGGTCGCCGGATGTCCGTGCCCTCGCTCCCGTGAAGAGATTCCTCGCCTCCTGCCGGATCGGATACTCTGCCGGGTGGTTGGTGTGGTGGCGATTCCGATGCATGTGGGTGCTGGCTCGGTCATGTCACGATGAATCTTCCGGTTATCCCGAATGTATTTTTCCGGGTGGCTCGGTGCCGAATACCTCAACCTCCGCCTAACGTTGAGATATGTTGAACGATACCGAGACGGAGAATGCTGTGCGCTCTGAGTCGCTGGAGCATCCAACATTGGCGAAAGGTGACATCGAAGCCCGTGCTGGCAGCGAGGAGTTCGGTGCGGGCAATGCACGCGAAGTGAGTGGTGTCGATGGTGCGCGCAGTGGACGCGATGACGTGTCCGTCGGATTCGGTGTCCCTGTTGGCGACGACATCGTCGCGAAGATGCGCCCAGTCTGTACCGAAGAAGATGCTGATCACAGCGTAAAGAGCTCGTCGACTTCGTGGATTGTCGGGTTCGGACATGCTGTCGCCCAGCATGGGCTGGTCGACTGGCGCATGCTTGTTCGTTCCTTCCTCCATTTGGCGGCATTGGGTGTGATTGGCCCCCTCACGGTGGTGGGAATCGGGGCCTTCATCGCATTTGGAATCCTCACTGTTCCCGTTGCGGGAGTGGGAGTCTTCATTGTCATCGCCGCTTTGTACATCGTGTTTGGCGCGGCGTCATTCGAGATCGAGCGTGCTCATGTCCTCTACGGCATCGACGTGCCGAAGCTGGCCCGTGTGCGCCCCGAAAGGGCAGGCTTTGGCCCTTTTCTCAAGATGGCATGGCTACAGATGCAGGACCTGCGCATGTGGCGTTCTTTCCTGAGCATGGTGGTCTCGGCCGTGCTCGGGATTGTACTGTTGCTCGTCTTTTGGCTCGCGACGGAAGCAGTCTTCACCACGTTTGCATTCCTCGACGGCCGCTATTTGCAGACCTCGCTCCTTGGCCCAGTCACTGCACTTGAAGCCACAATCTATGGATTCCTCACCCTCGTGTTTGCCGGACCAGTCATGGTGGGGCTTGTGCTGTTGCAGGGCGCTGTAGTACGCAATCTGGCCGTGCTGCCGAGCCGAGCTTCACTCAACAAACAGGTGCAGCAGAAGTCCGTGCAACGCGAAGGCGCCGTGCGAGCCGCAGATTTGGAACGAACCCGTATCGAAAGAGACTTGCACGATGGGGTCCAGCCTCGACTCGTTTCCGTGGCCATCAGTCTGGGGATGGCACAGAGGAAGATTGATGCGGATCCGAATGCCGCGAAGGAACTCGTTGAGGAGGCGCACGTCTCCATCAAGGCTGCGATCACGGAGTTGCGACAGCTGGCGCGCGGCATACATACCTCGGTCCTCGACGACAGAGGACTGGACGCGGCGCTATCGGCGCTCGCGGGTCGCTCCCACATCCCGGTGTCTCTCGACGTGCGCATGGAGGAACGAGAAAGACTCGTTGCAGAGCGGACCATGGCTGCCTCTTTTCGTGATGCCGAGGCAGCCGCCTACTTTGCCATTGCCGAATCGTTGACGAATGCAGCCAAGCATTCGCGAGCAAGCGAGTGCCGTGTCCTGATTCGACTCCGCGACTTCGAGTCGGATCTCCCGGTGCTGTGGGCGAGGGTTGAGGACAACGGAATCGGCGGCGCGGAGATCATTCCCGGCGGAGGGCTTGATGGTATTCGTAGCCGTATTCTTGCGGCGGGCGGTACCAGCACATTTGTGAGCCCCATGGGAGGTCCGACGGCGTTGGAGGTGAGCGTGCCGTGCGCATCCTGATTTGCGAAGACTCCGTCCTCTTGCGTGAAGGAATCGTGCGGTTGTTGGAGGATGCCGGTCATGAGGTCGTCGCCGCGCTGCCAGATACTTCAGAGCTCGCCGATCACGTGGCATTGAGGGATCCACAACTGTGCATCCTTGATGTACGCCTTCCTCCTTCTTTCAAGGATGAAGGAATCAAAGCGGCACTGACTTTGCGACGAGCCAGACCCAATATGCCGATCCTGGTGCTCTCCCAGTACGTTGAGGAACGCTACGCTTCCGATCTCATTGCGACCGATGGTGGCGCGCTGGGCTACCTACTGAAAGATCGCGTAGCGGACGTGGCGGAGTTCCTTGAGTCCGTTGAACTGATAGGGGGAGGTTCGGCCGTTTTCGATCCGGAAGTGGTGGCCCAACTGATCTCGCGGCATCGGCGCAGTCACAGGATCAGCAGTCTGACTGAACGTGAGAGGTCTGTCTTGGCTCTGATCGCCGAGGGCAAGTCCAACAATGCGATTGCGCAGGTCTTGTACGTCTCCGCTGCCTCGGTGGAGAAGTACATCACGTCGATTTTCCACAAGCTTGGACTTGAACGTGACGATTCGGGCAATCGCCGAGTCCTTGCCGCGCTCGTCCACATCGAGAACGCCGAATAGGAGCAGACCATGGAAACCGGATCAAGTGAGACGCGAGGGAGTGAAATCGCCCGTCTCCTCGGAGTCATTGGGGGAGTCATCCTGTTGTTCGTGGGGTTGAGCGGCCTACATCGTGGATTTGTTGGTGTGTTCGATCGCTATGACGTTGTTGACATGGCTCCGCAAGAGCAAGAGCATGAGTACGATTACACGGGCCAAGCCTCCCGGGGGGAACTTGGGGTGGAAGCCGTGGGGGTGACGAACTTCTTGGTTGTCACCGACGACGTGGACTTCGAACTACGATTTGCTCGTGTCGAGCGGGTGGTGCTCGAGGTGAGTGGAACCAGTGAGCCGTGGACTCTGGAACGCTTCGGGGAAAGTATCCGTGTACAGGCGCCAGACTTGCGTACTCGGTCTGATGGGAACGGAGAGGCTACCGACGATCCGACAACAGACGAAATCGACGATTCCACCCCGGAGGATTCCAGCGACCCTCAAACGGAGAACTCCGGGCAACCCACGGTGACCTTGACTCTGCCGGACTGGCTGTACGAGCACCGCCTTTCGGGAACCATCCAGATCCACGGAGGAACTTTCGCAACGCAAGGTGAGTTCATGGACCTCAGCGTCACCATGACTGACGGTGTTGCTGATATTTCGGGGTGGACGGACTACATTGCCGTTGACATGAGTGGAGGGACGGCGAACATGAGTCTGAAGGATGTGGCCGAGGCATGGGTGGAGGTCTCGGGACAGGCCGTGTTGACGGGTGAGTTCAAGGACCTGCAACCGTCGATGGTCACGCTACAGGGCATTGGCGGTAGCGTTGACCTCACCTTGCCGAATACCGAGCCGTATCAGATGGGGGTGGACAATCTCCATGGAATCCTCACCAACAACTTGGACATTGATGACGTCAGTCCCTACTACGTGGATGCCACCATCGCTGGAGGAGAGGTGGTTCTTCGGCAGGGCGCCCGATGAACACAGTGACACGATTCTTGGTGAAGGTTGTTGTCGAGTGATGAAAGAAGGCGCTCCGTGTCTCGAACACGGACGGAGTGAGGGCTGAGATGTTTCCATACTTGTGGCCTGAAGCCGCTGGCGTCCGGGAATTCACGGCTCAAGCCAACCTCCTGGCCGAGTACGACTAGAGCGGCTGGCGCAGCGCCTTGCGCGCCCGGGAAATCTCGCGTGGGGAATCCACGCCCAGCAGGGCGAGCAATTCAGGTTCCCCGCCGCCTCCCAATGTGTTCCAGCGCCAGACCCAACCGCGGCGGGTCTCCTCGTATTCGGGGACAACTCCCTCGGGAACCTCGCCGACCAGGGTGATTTCGTGGCCGAACTGGGTGGAGAACACCTCGGAAGCGTCGAGTGCTGTGGGGCGGGGCTGACCGGTCAGGTGAGCGGCCACGCGAATGGGATCGTTGAGCGCCTGAGTCCAATGCCCTCCGACGCGCCAGCCGTCCTCGCGCAGCACATCAGCGCAGTCGCCAACCGCATACAAGCCGGGAATCGGCCCCTCCTCGCCGTACACCTGGCCATCAATGGTCGTAGCGATGGCCCCGCGCGACGAACGCCGACCGAAGGGGAAGAAATCAACGTTTGGGTGTGCTCCCGTCGCCTGGATCAAGACGTCGCATTCGCCGCCGGGGTACGCGGTATCGAAGGCAACGTGAACGCCGGCGTCGTCGAACCAGCGAGACCATACGGAATCGACCGTACCGTGGAAGGTTCTGTCGAGAAAGTGGGACGACGCCTCCCACACCTTGACGGTCGCGCCGCGCGCGGAGGCGGCAGAGGCGATCTCGGTGCCGATCCAGCCTGCTCCGACGATGTGGACGGTACTGCCCGGCGCGATGGCGGTGGAGATCTCCTTTGCGTCGTCGATGGTGTAGAGAACCTTGGCGCCAGCAATGCTGGAGTGGGGAGCAGCTCCCGTGGCAACGACGAGAACGTCTACGCATTGGGAATCAACCTGCCACGTGATGTCCATGGAGATGGTCCTGGCCGCATGAGGAAGGACGGTGACTGCGAGTTCATCGAGATCGCCGAGGCCGTCGTCGGCCAAGGGATGCTCGTAGTCGCCAAAGAGCTCTTTGGAAAGCGGCGGCCGGTCATAGGGTTCCCGACCTTCGGCATCCCAGGCGTAGATGGTCCCGGTGAAGCCGGCCGCTCGTAGTTCGGCTGCACAACGCAGCCCAGCCAATCCGGTCCCAATGATTCCGATACTCTGCATCACACAATGCTAAACGCTGTGTGGCCTCAGATCATAGGCCGCTGTCACGGCTGATGAGGTAGAAGACCACGGGGCGGCATGCCATCCAACCGCAACTGACTTGATAAGGTGAGGCGTGGCCAATGAAAGAGTACCTGGCAACGGAACATACGCCGTCGTCGCGTTGTGGTTGATGTGTGTGAGCACGCTGGCGTTTCTGCTCAGCGCGGCGATCGCAGTGCGCGTGCTCGCTGGAAGTCTGGTGATTCTGGGCTTGCTGCGCGCGTTCGCGCCGGCAGGCACCATTCCAACGGTGCGCAGCCGCATCTTCGACGTGACGGTGTATTTCCTTCTCGCCGGTGTTCTTGCCTACCTTTCACAGTGGGCGGCCATTCCCATGGTGATGTAGCGGCCTCATGTCCGAGGAGCTGGCCACCGAGCCAGCCAACGTCGGCAGGTTTCGAGGCACGAGCCATGGCAGGATTCCGACGCTCCTCGAGGCACGATCCTCGTGGCGCCGGAACTTGCAGGCAGTTCCCGAACCTCTCCGCACAATCACTTTCCTCCAACAAGAAAACGAGCGTGGACCCACTCAATCTGTTCTTTGTTCTCCTCTTCATTCTGATCGGAGGCATCTTCTCTGCCTCCGAGATGGCCCTGATTTCGCTGCGCCCCTCGCAAATTGACGAGATGGCTCGAAAGAGCAAGGGCGGAGCAGCAGTCAAGCGATTGACCAACAACTCCAATCGATTCCTTTCAGCCGTGCAGATCGGTGTGACCGTGGCGGGCTTCTTCTCCGCATCCTTCGGTGCAGCACAGATCGCACCCGCCGTTTCCCCACTTCTGCAGAATTTGGGGATGGGTGCGCGTGCCTCTTCCACAGTGTCCTTCGTGGGCGTCACCATCATCATTGCCTACCTTTCGATCATCTTCGGGGAGCTGGTGCCCAAACGGATCGCCATGCAGTCCGCCGAGGCCATTGCACTGTTGGTGGTACGCCCTCTTTCGGCCATCACCTGGCTGCTTCGCCCGGTCATCTGGTTCCTGGGTGTTTCCACCGATGTGGTGCTGCGCCTGCTGGGCCGCGACCCGAAGGAGCAGCGCGAGGCCATGAGTACCGCAGAACTGCGAGCCTTCATGTCCGCGCAGGACATGATCACGCCAGCGGAGCGGAACATGGTGGTGGACATGCTCTCCGTGGGGGACCGGCAGGTGCAGGAGGTCATGACGCCGCGTACCGAGGTGGAGTTCTTCTCCGCGGACACTCCGATTCTGCGGGTGCAGAGCGAGGTCGCGAGGCTGGAACACTCACGTTACCCGGTTCGTGGCGGGACTTCCGACGACGACGTCGTCGGCTTCATCCACATTCGCGACCTGATCGTGCCTCCGGATTCCGTGAAGACCATCGGCGACCTGGTACGTCCCATCCTCTCGTTCCCCACGGGGAAGCTGATTCTGGAGGCTTTGACGGAGATGCGTGCGGCGCACGAGCATCTGGCGCTGATCATCGACGAGTACGGCGGCGTGGACGGAATCGTCACTCTGGAGGACGTGTTGGAGGAGTTCGTCGGCGAAATCAGCGACGAATACGACCGCGAACCCCCGAAGGTCATCAACAAGGGGGACAAGCGTGAGATCAGCGGACTCGCCAATCGCGGCGAGGTGGAAAAGGTACTCGGCACGGGACTTCCGGAGGGCCCCTTTGACACCATCGCCGGATTCGTTGTGGACAAACTCGGTCACATGCCCGAGGTCGGTGACGAGATCCGATGGGGCGAGTTCGTTTTGGAGGTTGCCGCTATGGACGGGCGGCGAATCGAATGGCTGAGCGTTTCGCAGGCTCCTCAAGACGATCTCGACAGGGTGTCCGAGGGCGAGGAATAACCAATTTCACGTCTCACCACGGGCACAAGGCGCGGTAACACGCGCAAAATATCTTGATGTCGAGTAATCTTCAGAATGAAACCAACCGACGTGGAAGGAGTGCGCATGGCAAAGATCAAGGTTGCCGGGCCTGTTGTGGAGCTCGATGGCGATGAGATGACGCGCATCATTTGGCAGGATATTCGGGATCGGCTCATCCATCCGTATCTCGATGTGGATCTTCGGTACTACGATCTGTCCATCCAGAATCGTGACGCCACCGACGATCAGGTGACAATTGATGCAGCCAACGCCATCAACGAACACCACGTTGGTGTCAAGTGCGCGACGATCACGCCGGACGAAGCCCGCGTGGAGGAGTTCGGCCTCAAGAAGATGTGGCGCAGCCCCAACGGCACCATCCGCAACATCCTCGGCGGCGTGGTGTTCCGCGAGCCGATCATCATCTCCAACATCCCTCGCCTGGTGCCGGGCTGGACCAAGCCGATCATCATCGGCCGTCATGCTCACGCGGACCAGTACAAGGCCACCGACTTCAAGGTGCCCGGTGCCGGTACGGTGACCATCACGTACACCCCTGAGGACGGCTCCGAGCCGATCGAGATGGAGATCTGCCGCATGCCTGAGGGTGGCGGCGTCACCATGGGAATGTACAACTTCAACGATTCGATCCGCGATTTTGCGCGCGCATCCTTCAACTACGGACTGCTGCGGGGCTACCCAGTGTATCTGTCCACCAAGAACACCATCCTCAAGGCGTATGACGGTGCGTTCAAGGATCTGTTCCAGGAGGTGTTCGACGCCGAGTACAAGGATCGTTTCGAAGCCGCAGGCCTCACGTACGAGCATCGTCTGATCGACGACATGGTCGCCGCTGCCATGAAGTGGGAGGGCGGCTACGTGTGGGCATGTAAGAACTACGACGGCGACGTGCAGTCCGACACGGTGGCGCAGGGCTTCGGTTCGCTCGGCCTCATGACCTCCGTGCTCATGACACCGGACGGGCAGACAGTGGAGGCCGAGGCCGCTCACGGCACCGTGACTCGTCACTACCGCCAGCATCAGCTGGGCAATCCGACCTCCACCAACCCGATCGCCTCGATCTTTGCATGGACCGGTGGACTCAAGCACCGCGGCAAGCTGGATGGGACACCCGAGGTGATTGGTTTCGCCGAGACCCTCGAGGACGTCATCATCAAGACGGTCGAGTCCGGCAAGATGACCAAGGATCTGGCACTCCTGATTGGATCCGATCAGGAGTGGTTGACCACCGAGGCGTTCATGAACTCGCTGGATGAGAACCTGAAGGTGCGTCTGGGCTGAATGCTCGGGCGCGGCAAGGGCTGAATGCTCTTCTCGCTGTGATGATCGGGGCCGGCAACTCGTTGGGAGTTGCCGGCCCCGATTCTTGTGGTGGTGTGGTGGCTCGTGTGGGAGTCGCGCGGGGAGTGAGATGTCCCGGCTTTGGCAAGGGGTCACGGGTCTGACACTGTTCCAACCGTTGCCTCAGGATGTGTTGCCTCTTTGCCGGGTCTGCCGGTCTGGGCCATAGGGCCGTTGAACTTTGGCTCCGGATACGTCAGGGTGCCGATCTCAACCATGGATTGGCGTCCACTGCTTGAACCTTTTCTTCTCAAATGGTGGGCATTTGTTTGAATGGTGGCTGTACACATGGCGTTCCGTGGTGCTTTGAGGCGCGATGGAACGCTCAAGCTAGATTGTGAGGATTGTAGTGTCCGCTCTTAAGAAAGCTGGAATTCTGCCCTGGGTGATTCTGGCGATTGTCCTTGGCGTGATCTTTGGTCAATTCCTGAATGATCCGATTGCCAGGATTTTCGTGACGTTCAACGAAGTGTTTTCCCAGTTCCTGAATTTCTCCATTCCGCTGATCATCGTGGGACTCGTGGTTCCCGCCATCGCGGATCTGGGACGCGGCGCGGGCAAGTGGCTCGGAATCACCACCGCGGTTGCTTACGTCTCCACCCTGTTCGCCGCATTCCTGACCTACTTCGTGTGCAGCTGGTTCTTCCCCAAGATCCTCTCCAGAGGTGCTTTCGATGAAGTCGGCGATGCCTCGGATGGCGCACTCAGCGGATACTTCACGATTGAGATGCCCGCTGCATTCGACGTGATGACGGCGTTGTTGCTCTCCTTCGTGATCGGCATCGGCCTGTCGCTTGTTCCTCGCGGCGTCATGCGCAAGGGCTTCATTGAGTTCCGCGAAATCATCACGACCCTCATCTCCAAGATCATCATCCCACTGCTGCCGCTGCACATCTTCGGCATCTTCCTGAACCTCACGATGTCCGGACAGGCGTTCGCCATCATCGGTGTGCTACTCAAGGTGGTCATCGTCGTGATCGCGCTTGAAGTGGTCATCCTGCTCGTCCAGTTTGGTGTTGCCGGAGCCATCGCGCACCGCAACCCACTCAAGGCGCTCGTGACGATGCTGCCCGCCTACTTCACGGCTCTTGGCACCTCGTCCTCGGCGGCCACGATTCCGGTCACCCTGCGCCAGACGTTGAAGAACGGCGTGCGCCATCCGGTGGCCAGCTTCGTGGTTCCACTGTGCGCCACCATCCACCTCTCGGGTTCGGCCTCCAAAATCACGGCCTTCGCGATGGCGATCGTCATGGTGAACGGCCTTCCGGTCACCACGATCCAGTTCATCGGATTCCTCTTCATGCTGGGAATCATCATGGTTGCGGCGCCCGGAGTTCCTGGCGGAGCCATCATGGCCGCCACCGGAATCCTTACAACCATGCTCGGCTTCGGGGATGCCGATGTCGCTCTCATGATCGCCACCTACATCGCGTTGGACTCCTTCGGTACCGCAACCAACGTGACCGGCGATGGCGCGATCGCCATCGCGATGGACAAAATCGCGGGTTCGGCAATTGACGACGCCACGAAGAATGCCAGCCACCAGGGATTCGCCGAGCGCGCAGCGTTCGACGGAGAGATCTATCTGCAGGAAGTCCAGGAGTAGGACGATTCACACAGCTGCGTGACTCAACCGGCGTAGTGGAACGTGTCCACTACGCCGGTTGTTTCCCATTTTGCCGGTTGAGTGGAGCGTAGCGGAATCGAAACCACGCCATCCTTGATTTCGGCGTTGCTCAATCCACCGGATTTCGACTTCGATCACTTCGTGATCTGCGCTCAATTGGCTGTGACCGGGCCTGCGCTCATTCGGCGGTGCATCAGTACCGAATCGTGAGTTCATCCAGCTTCTTGGTGAAGGAACGATCCGCCACGGTGTAGAGCACATCGCGCAGGTTCAGCCACCACGGATCGTAGGGTAGGCGAGTCTCCATGTTGATCTGCTCATCCATGCGACTGATGGGATTGACCTGAATGGCTCCCTTGACCAAGCCGATGTAGGAGCCGCGCACCTTGCCGGTGGCGAACTGCTTGGAGAGTTCGTCGATCGCGTACGAGGCAAGCTGGGCAGCCAACGTGCGGTCGAAGGGCGAGGGATTGCCTCCCTGCTGCATGTGGCCGAGTATGGCGCTGCGTACATCGAAGAGCCCATGGCCCTCGGCCTGGAAGATGCGGGTCATCATCTCGGCGGTGTAGTACTGTGATGCGTCCTCGTTGCGCACCACCAGGTAGAGGTTCCGCCCGCGCTTGAAGTTGTCGATCATCCGCTGGGTTTCCTCGGAGAGCTGGGCGAGTGTCACGCCGGTTTCGCTGAGGTACACCTGCTCTGCTCCGGTGGCGATTCCACTCATGAGAGCCAGATAGCCGCAACGGCGTCCCATCGTTTCGGCAACGAAGCAGCGCCGGGAGGCGGATGCCGATTGCTTGATGCGGTCCAGAATCTCGGTGTCACTATTGAGCGCGGTGTCGGTGCCAATCGAAAGCTCTGCACCCGGCAGATTGTTGTCGATCGAAGCGGGCACGCAAATGATGGGGATCTTGAATGCCGGGTAACGGTTCTGCTCGCGCAGCATCTCCCATGCAGCCCGATAGCCGGAGAAACCACCGATCATGATGATTGCGTCGATCTGGTTGAGCTCGAGCACGCGGCCCATCGCGTAGTACTGGTCGACGGTGGGAGTGGTGCGGCGAGTACCAAGAATGGCGCCCCCGATTCCGGACCAGTGGTCGACGTCGCCCCATGTCAACTCACGGATGTTTCCCTCGAGCAGGCCCGGGAATCCGCCGTCGACCCCCAGCATGGTGAACCCTCGGTCGACCCCCAAACGCACGGCGGCTCTCGCCGCAGCGTTCATCCCCGGGGCCAGGCCACCGGCGTGCATCACCGCGACGCGCGGGGCTCGGCCGCGGTCGGAATCGATCTGCCTCACCGGGTGGGTGGGGGAGGAGAGTTTGTCGAAGATGGCGATCATCTGGCGATAGCTTGTACCGCGCGATCCCACGGCCTTGTCGTATTCCCCGTTCTCCAGATAGTCCTTGACCGCCCGTGTGTTGCTCACAGCCTCCATCAGCGGAACGGAGGTGATGCGGTTGTGCTTGGTGGCGATGATCGAGGGCTCCTGATCATCGGTCGCCCTGATGAGCTCCAATGCCGCGGAGTATCCCAGCAACGTTGGCATCCATCGGTCGTACGCGGAAGGGGTGCCTCCGCGCTGCACGTGCCCCAGCGATGTGACACGGATGTCCTCTCCCAGCCGGTCTGCCAGTAGGTCACGGACGGCGGTTGCCGAAATCGGATTGCCCGCCCGATCCTGCGCGCCCTCGGCCACAACGATGATCGAGTCACGCCGTCCCGCCGCTCGGCCCGTGCGCAGCTTGTCGCACAGCTCGTCCTCCCAACCTTCGGACGGAGGCATCTCCGGGATGAAGACGTAGTCACATCCTCCTGCGATGGCGCTCATGAGAGCCAAGTAGCCACAGCGCCGCCCCATGACTTCAACGATGAAAGTGCGCTGATGAGCGGCGGCCGTGGAGGAGAGGGCATCAATGGCTTCGACGATGCGGTGTAGTGCAGTGTTGGCACCCACCGTCATGTCGGAACCCACGAGATCGTTGTCGATGGATCCCACGACGCCCGCGATGTGCACTTTCTTGTGGCGTTCGGCCGTCTCCGGATCGACCTCCCCACTGGCCACCAGTTCTTCCAGAAGACTGGGCCATTGCTCGCGCAACACGTCTGCACCCGTCAGGGTGCCGTCTCCACCGACGGCCACGATGCGGTCGATGCCACGGCTGACGAAGTTCTTCACGGCGGCGCGCTGCCCGGAACGCTCACGGAACTCGGCGCAGCGCGCCGTTCCGATCGTGGTTCCACCCTGGTTGAGGATGTTGGAGACATCCGACCATCCCATCTCGGAGATGAGGTCGCCTCCTTCCACTGCGCCGCGCCATCCCTCCCGAACGGCGTAGGGGACGGCCCCCTCGTGAATCGCGGTGCGGACCACCCCGCGTACAACGGCGTTCATGCCCTGGGCGTCGCCGCCAGAAGTCAGGATTGCGATCTTCCTCGGTTCGGTTTCCATGGCATCCTCCGTACGCAGACTTTTCCACTCCCATTGTGCCGTCTCCGGCGCCAAAATGGGCGCGAGACGCGACTACTTACCGCCATGTGGCACGAAATGTTCTACGGATTGATACACCGTGTTTACCCGGCGCCTACCAACGTGCGCCCATCCACTGCGTGATTGCTGTGCAGACTTCGGGGGCGACCACATTCTCCGGATCGTAGTCGGAGACGTCCGCCTTGCCAGCGGTCTTCATGAAGAGATGATTGAGATCCGGGAAAAGCTGATAGGTCACGTCGGGGACGCCATCCAGCACGTCTCGCCACGCCTCGAAGTCCGCGGCCGCGCTCACCTGGAAATCTGCTTCACCTTGCAGCACAAGGAGAGGAATGTCCAATGTTCGTGCGGTTTCGGCCAAGTCGAGTTCGTTGAGACTCACCACGTAGGCGGCGGGAAGCTGTCCCAGTACGGGATCCGCGTTCGGATCGCTGAGGCCATTGGCGCGTTCAACCTCCGCGTTGACCTGGGACAACATCTGATCCTTTTGCTCTGCGGTCAGATCCATCGCCTCCAACTGGGCCTCATTCTGATCGCGAATGACGTCCCACAGGGTGCGAGGAGTCCCTGCGAGCATCACCGCGCCCGCGACCTCCGGATGGGCAGCCGAAATTGCCGGAACCAGCATTCCGCCAAGGGAATGCCCGATGACGATGATCTGGCGTCCAGCGACTCCCGGGTGGTCCTCCAGCAGCTCGATCGCGGCGGAGACATCATCGAGCACCTCATCGCTGATGGTGTCGGAATCCGAATAGGATTCCGGGTGTGCGTGGTAGCGCTTGTCGTAACGCAAGGAAGGGATACCGGCTTCGGCCAGTTGGTGGGCGAGGTCGCGCAGCGGCGCATTGCCAGCGGCGCCGATGGTTTCGTCCATGTCGGAGGGGCCGCTTCCCGCAACAAACAGCACGACCACATCCGGTGCCAGAGCCTCTGTGCCGGAGTCCGGCAATGTCAGCATGCCGGAAAGTTCGTATTCACCGACGGTCACGGCTATTTCTTCGGCGCCCTCCGGCAAGGCGATGTGCGGGACGATGACCGTGTTCTTCGTTTCTTCGTTGGCGGTTACCGAAGCGGTGGGGTTCGGGGTTTCTCCGGTCGACTGGTTGGCCGAGGAACAACCGGCTGTGATCAGCGCCAGAACGAGACTCAACACGAGGCTCATTCGACGCCGCAACGTGGACTCGCGTTGCGGCGTGCGCTCGCTCCACACTGCAACTTCGTGCTCGTGTGGTAATCGAGAAAGATGGTTGATGCTCACGAAACGCCTCTCCGAGATGATGTGGAATTCACCCTATCAGCCACGGACTTTGCTCAAACCTCGGGAAAAATGGCATCTTCACATTCTTGACGCGGAAAGCTCTGTTCTGAATCGTCCGCTGCGTTTAGAGTGAGGACAACGCTGAAATTGTGCCTCGACACCGGGCACATCCGTGGTCTGGAAGGCGGATACATCGTGCTGCAATACGACCCTTCTGTGGCGACAATCCCGTCCGGACAGGCCGCCAGAGGCGCGCGTCATTTCGACACCCTCCCCACCCAGGAATCCGTCACCGGGGAGTACCAGGCGATCGGTTTCTGGCTTGACGACCAGACCATTGCCTGGCCCAATGAGGGCACCATTGCGGGCCATTCATGGCGCCTTTACCATGCTGCCAACGGTGGGATGGTGCGCCGGGGCAGTCAGATCATCGGTGCCGATGGGTCAATTCCGTTGCGACTCAAACACTCGGGTTTGACCACAGCGCAGAAGGAAAACGATCCCTATCTCACCGCGCGCTTTTCCCCCAACCGCAAGGATTTCTTGGCGCTCACCCCCATGTTGCCGCTCGACGACCTACACGAAATGCTTACTGGCGAAACGGCGGTTCTACACCTCTTTGCTGGCTCGGTGGTCAGCTACAGCGCGCTGCAGACGGCGCGGGTGTTGGATCACCTGTACGCCGAGCACGCGACAAAGCATGAATACGGGGCGGTGGTGTCCGACCACGTCGTCCGTTTGGCAGTGTGGGCTCCAACGGCCAAGTCCGTCTCCCTGCGTCTTTTTCCCTCGGTGGGAGGCCAAGGACAGGTTGTGCACTCCAGTACGCTCGGGAGTCGGGCGGTCGAATGCCTTCCCATGGAACGCCAGAGTGACGGGGCGTGGATCATTTCGGGAGGCCGCGAATGGGTCAACCGCGCCTACCAGTACGATGTCGAGGTTTACGCTCCCCACACCGTGCCGGCGCCCCACAGGCCGGAGGAGGCATCCTTGGCCGGGTCCGTGCAGCATTTCCTCGTGACGGACCCCTACTCGAAGGGACTGACCACGGACGGAAGGCGCAGCGTCGTCGTCGACCTCAAGGATCCCGCCCACATGCCGCGGATCTGGTCCGAAAGTGCGCCACCGAGAATCAGGAACTTTGCGTCGCGAGCGATTGTCGAGATGCACGTGCGCGACTACTCCGCCGCGGACGAACTCGTTCCGCAGGCGCCGCGTGGCACCTACGCGGCTTTCGCCGAGACGGACTCGCACGGCGCTCGCTACCTGAGTGGGCTGGCGGAGGCCGGAATGAACACCATTCATCTGCTTCCCACCTACGATTTCGGCTCGGTTCCCGAGCGCAGAGCGGACCAGAAGTCTCCGAACGTTCCTGTGGACGCGCCGCCGGATTCCGCGTCGCAGCAGGCGGCGATCATGAAAGTTGCCGAGGAGGATGCCTACAACTGGGGCTACGATCCGGTCCACTACTCGACGCCGGAAGGATCGTATGCACGCGAGGGAATGCAGGACGGCATCTCCCGCAGCGAGGAATTCCGCACCATGGTTGGGCATCTGCACGCCGCTGGCTATCAGGTTGTTCTCGATCAGGTATTCAATCACACGTTCGTCGGTGGCCTGCATGAGAAATCAATCTTCGAGAAGATCGTGCCGGGCTACTACCACCGCCTCGACCACAAGGGGCGCACCTTGGAAACACCCTGCAGTGCCGAGGTGGCGACGGAGCACGCCATGGCAGAACACCTCATCGTGGACTCTCTGCTCACATGGGTGAAGGACTACAAGGTGGATGGTTTCCGCTTCGACCTCATGGAATTCCATTCCGTTGAACAGATGGCAAGGATTCGGAAGGTTCTGGATGACCTGAGTCTTGAGCGGGACGGGATCGAGGGGTCATCCCTCTACCTCTATGGTGAGGGATGGAGCTTTGGAACCGTTGCGGATGGCTCGCGGTTCTCGCCTTCGGTGCAGGGAGCGCTCGCCGGCAGCGGTGTCGGAATGTTCAACGACAGGCTGCGTGATGCGGTCCACGGATCGCAGTCCCTGCGCAAGAATGACACCCAAGGGTTCGGCAACGGCCTCTACACGGATCCCAATGGACGGGCCGCAGAAGATTTGGGTCTGCTCCTGCACTACGCGGACGTCATCAGGGTTGGGCTAGCTGGGAATCTGCGTGACTTCACCATTCGCACGGCCGACGGTTCATTGAGACGGGGGCAGGACATCCACTTCAACGGCCAGGCGGTGGGCTATGGGGATGAACCCCATGACTCGGTGAGCTACGTGGACGCCCATGACAATGAGACGCTCTATGACCGAAACATGTGGAAGCTGCCACCACACACGGTGATGGGGGACAGGGTCCGGGTGAATACCCTGTCCCTTGCCGCGGTCACACTGGGACAGTCCCCGGTCTTCTGGCATGCGGGAACCGACCTGCTGCGATCGAAATCGATGGACGGGAACTCCTTCAACTCGGGAGATTGGTTCAATGCCGTGGATTGGAGCGGGCAACGCAGCAACTTCGGCGTTGGGTTGCCACTGGCACCGGACAACGCACTGGCGTGGGAGGACATGCGACCGCACCTCGCCAATCCTGAGAACCGGCCCGGCCCGGGGGCCATACATGCGGCGCGCGAACAAGCTCGGGATCTGCTCCGGCTGCGATGTTCCTCGCCGTTGTTCAACCTGGGATCGGCTCAGCTCATCAAGGAAATGGTGAGCTTCCCGTGCACAGGGCCGGATGCGCCACCGGGATTGTTGGTCATGAGAATCGACGATGGCGAAGGGCGCATTGATCCGGAGCGCCTGGGTCTACTGGTTGTGTTCAACGCGGCGCCCCGCGAGATCACCCGGCGGATCGAAGGGATGGCGGGGGCCGAGCTGTCCCTTTCTCCCATCCAGATGCGAGGCAGCGATCCGGTGGTCAAGGAGACCCGGTGGGACGCGGCGAACGGCTCCGTGACGATCCCGGGCCGCACCGTTGCGGTTCTCGAGCAACTCGCGAGGTGAGTTGGCATGGCCGGTGAGATGGTGGCAATGGTACGTGGTACCTGGCCGAAAATTATCATGTCAAGGTTCAAAGGTACGTATTTTCTTGTCCGCAACCGTGAATTAGGTCGCACCGCATGGCACCGCGCTGTAATCTGTGGGGGACAGCCTGTGCGTGTGAAGGAAGTGTTGCAAAGCGTTCCATCGAACGGCGTGCAGGGCAAGGCAAGCAGGTCGGCTCGCATGGCAGCGAGTCCTCGACCCACACCCCTAAGGACTGAGTATGACTGCTCCCGTCGATCCCACAGCAACGAGCGCCTGGAAGGAACTGGAGGGCCTGACCGCGGCATTCCATCCTGATTTCCGTGCCCGGTTCGAGGCCGATCCTCAGCGCGCCGAGCGCCTCTCACTGACCGCCGGTGATCTGTTCGTCGATCTGTCGAAGAATTTCGTCGACGACGACATTCTGGCTGCACTCGTGAAACTGGCCGACGAAGTCAATCTTGCAGAGCGTCGCGAGGCCATGTACTCCGGAGAACACATCAATGTCACCGAGGATCGTGCCGTGCTCCACACTGCGCTGCGTCGCCCGGTAACCGACACGTTGGTGGTGGATGGTCAGGATGTGATCGCCGATGTTCACGATGTACTCGACCGGATCTACGCCTTCGCGGACAAGGTCTACTCGGGTCTGTGGAGTGGCGTGACGGGCAAGCGTCTGACCACGATTGTCAATGTGGGAATCGGCGGTTCGGATCTGGGCCCGGTCATGGCCTATGAGGCGCTCAAGCCGTACGTGAAGGATGGCATCGAATGCCGCTTCATCTCCAACATCGATCCCACGGACGTGGGAGAGACCCTCAAGGGAGTTGACCCGGAGACGGTCCTCTTCATTGTGGCCTCAAAGACGTTCACCACACTGGAGACGATCACCAATGCCAAGATGTGCCGCGCGTGGCTGCTCGACTCGCTGGCGGAGCGCGGTATTGACGCAGAGGGCGCCGTGGCCAAGCACTTCATCGCCGTATCCACCAACTTGGAGAAGGTGGCCGAGTTCGGAATTGATCCGGCCAATGCCTTCGGCTTCTGGAACTGGGTGGGAGGCCGCTACTCGGTTGACTCGGCCGTGGGCACCTCGCTCGTATTGGCAATTGGGCCGGAGAATTTCAAGGAGTTCCTGGCGGGCTTCCACGCCATGGATCGCCACTTCGCGGAGGCCCCGGCGGAGAAGAACGTTCCGTTGCTCATGGGTCTGCTCAATGTGCTGTACGTGAATTTTTTCGAGGCCAGGACACACGCCGTGCTGCCCTATGCCCAGTACCTGCATCGTTTTCCCGCCTACCTGCAGCAGCTGACGATGGAGTCCAACGGAAAGCGCGTGCGCTGGGATGGCACGGATGTTACGACGGACACCGGCGAGGTGTTTTGGGGTGAGCCGGGCACCAACGGTCAGCATGCCTTCTACCAACTCATACATCAGGGGACGCAGCTCATCCCGGCAGATTTCATCGCCTTTGCCAATCCCGAGTTCGCTCTCAGGGATGGGGACACGGACCAGCACGAACTCTTCCTCGGCAACTTCTTCGCCCAGACCAAGGCTCTGGCCTTCGGAAAGACGGCCGAGGAAGTGCGCGCGGAGGGAACCCCGGAGGCGATCGTCTCCGCACGAGTGTTCCCGGGCGACAAGCCGACCACCTCCATTATGGCGCCGGCGCTGACCCCTGCGGTGCTGGGCCAGCTCATCGCGCTCTACGAGCACATCACGTTCGTCCAGGGCGTCGTGTGGGGCATCGATTCCTTCGACCAGTGGGGTGTTGAACTGGGCAAGCAAATGGCAAACGGCCTGGGCCCGGCAATCGCCGGGGACGAGGATGCTCTCGCCGCCCAGGATCCCTCCACCAAGGGACTCATCGGGTATTACCGGGCGAACCGGAAGTAATTCTCAAGCGGCGTGTATCCGTCCGATGCGTGGAAGTTGTGACATCTCCCGTCGGTTGAGCGAGTCAAAGCCAAACAAAGCCTTGATTTTGACGTTGCTCAAACGGCGGGGGAGACTCTGTTCAATCGGCGGAGGACCGCTACCCGATCAGCACTCAGGGTAGCTGAGAAGTTTGGTGAGAGGATGCCGTCGTTGTTCCGGGAAAGCGTTCAGAAGCTGTTCGGACAAATGCACGTCAGATTGGGCCCTATGGACCCTGCCCGTCCGAGCGGTTACCGCTAGGCTTGAGGGCGTGGGCGAAGCAGCCCAATGGACCAACTCGAAGGAGTTCAACGCATGGCTCGTACGCCTGTTACCGTCACTGTCACTGGAGCCGCTGGCAATATCGGCTACGCACTCCTCTTCCGCATCGCATCCGGTGCACTGCTCGGCCCGGATGTTCCTGTCCGCCTCAACCTGCTGGAGATCCCGCAGGCTGCCAAGGCAGCCGAGGGCACTGCAATGGAGCTCAACGACTCCGCCTTCCCGCTGCTTGATTCGGTCAACGTTTACTCGGATCTGGACAAGGCGTTCGATGGCACTTCCGTCGCACTGCTCGTTGGCGCTCGCCCGCGCACCAAGGGCATGGAGCGTGCCGACCTGTTGGAGGCCAACGGTGGCATCTTCGGCCCCCAGGGCAAGGCCATCAACGACAACGCTGCGGATGACGTCAAGGTCCTGGTCGTGGGCAACCCGGCCAACACCAACGCCGTGATTGCCATGCAGTCCGCCCCGGATGTTCCCAACTCGCGCTTCACCGCCATGATGCGTTTGGATCACAACCGCGCGATTTCCCAGCTTGCCGCCAAGACCGGCGCTGCCGTGGCGGACATCAAGAAGATGGTTGTGTGGGGCAACCACTCCGCGGACCAGTACCCCGATGTCTCCTATGCAACCGTCGGCGGCAAGCCCGCCTCCGAGCTGGTTGACGCGCAGTGGCTGGACGACTACTTCGTGCCGACCGTCGCCAAGCGTGGCGCTGCCATCATCGAGGCTCGCGGAGCTTCTTCGGCTGCTTCGGCTGCTTCGGCCGCCATCGATCACGTGTACAACTGGGTCAACGGCGTGGCTGAGGGCGACTGGGTCACCCCGGGTCTCTACCAGGACGGCTCTCACTACGGTATCCCCGAGGGCCTCATCTTTGGCGTGCCAGCCATTGCCGAAAATGGTGAGTGGAAGGTCATCGACGGCCTGGAGATCTCCGAGCGCACCCGCGCGGGAATCGACCACAACATCAAGGCTGCTCAGGAGGAGCTGGACGCCGTTCGCGCCCTTGGCCTGATCAAGTAAATGGTTGCAGAGACTGACTGCTGAGCAGTTGGCCGAGCAACGAGGCCAAAACTCAATAGTTCTGCCGGGAGGGCGGGTCCATTCGAAAGGATGGACCCGCCCTCCCGTATGTTGAGGTGGGAGGGGCTTTCCGCTGGTGCTGAACACGCATGGGAGGGGCTTTCCGTTGGGAGCGAACGCCCACCTGCCCTCTGGTTCGGTGTTGTCTGATTGGTTGTGGCGGGACCGGGTGTCCGATTGGTTGTGGCGGGACCGGTCGCGTGAAGAGGAGGGGAGGCCCGCATGTTCAGGAGACGCCGGGAAGGCAGGGACTTGTTTCCATCCGAGGGATCGGAACAGGCAAATCGAATGAAACTGAATTCGCTGCTGAATGAGTTACGTAACGGCGATTCAGCCAACGGTGGAGATGTTCGCGGATATCGCGCAAACCGACGGCGACTCACTTCCCCAGACGTGATACGCAAACAGTTTGACAGTGCCTCTCGCCGCGAGCCGAATTATTCGGCGGAGAAAGTCGATGCATTTCTGGATGAGGTGGCGTGGACGATTGGGGACTATGAGCGCGAGTTGGGCGAACTCAGACGCCGACTTGGACTGTGTCCGGAGGACTGACGTGGTGAGCGTTCTTAGGACTGGGCCGTGAGCGTATGGGGTTATGAGCCCTGGAGCTCGGTAAACAAGGATTGGCTAATGCTGCCAAGGGATGTGGGTTCCGAGTTCCTGCATAACTGTACGTATCCTGTGCGCCACGCATACATGTCGCGGCGCGTGCGACATACGTACAGAAATGCCTGAAGGGCTCGAAATCCCAGACGGATGCATGTCCATGTACCCCGGATTTTGGCAAGGAACAGCGATGGCCCGGCAACCTGCGCAACTACCGGATTGTCGCCCGTCATTTCTTGGCGGATGTACTGGCTTCGGTTGGCTCTACCCGGGTTCGACTGGTGGACCCTCCGAACCCGGGTCCATTGTGGGCAGTGACTCTTCGGTTCGATACCGTGAAGCGCCTCGTCAATGGGGTGGGCGTCACCGATGACACGCGACACACCTCCTATAACTTACGCTACGGTACGGTAACCTACTGGAACGTAAGGTTCTTTTCCGGCGAGATTTCCGAGGGGGAGTGAGTGGTAGAGCATTCGGACGATGCTGAATCGACAGACACGGATGGCCTGAGTTCTCGCGACTCAGAGAACTTCCCCCTCTCGGGTGCGCAAGCGACCCTCGTGTTCCACACCGAACTGACGGCCTCCACTCAAGATGATCTCGCAGACCTGTGGCGCGGCAATGACGCCGCCCCCTACACCATTCTCATTGCAGACGACCAGACCATGGGACGTGGTCGCGTGGGCCGCTCGTGGTATTCCGCTACTGGTAGATCACTCCTCGTCAGTGTGCTTCTCGCCCTGCCGAGCACGCTGCGGGATCAGATGGGCTGGCTCACCCTCATTGGGGGTGCCGCTGCCCGCGCCGCCGTTGATGTCACCACTGAACGCAACGAGGCGCTGATCTCGTGGCCGAACGACATCGTTGTTCGAACTCCCGAACCTCGCAAGATTGCTGGAATCATTGGCGAGTTCATTGGCGAGCGTGATGGCCGGATCTTTGCCATTCTCGGCATGGGACTGAACCTGTCCCTGACCGCAGATGAACTTCCCACGCCAACTTCGGCGTCGCTGCTCAGTGCGGGGCTTCCCGTACCGAGCCGTGACGAGGTTGTCGCAGCGTGGATTTCCGGGCTTCGTGCCCGGATCGAAGCATTTGTTGCAGCTGCTGGCGACCCTGACGCCGCCGGCTTGCTGGAAGAAATCAATTCTCATTGCGAGACGCTGAGGCCCGGTGTATCGGTCGGCCGCCCTCGCAATACCCCCATCCATGGGACCGGGCAGGCGATCCTCGCCGACGGATCACTTCAGGTGCTCACAGATTCGGGCGTCGTGATAGTGACCGCGGGCGAGGTCTCCCTGTTGGACACGGACCCTCACTCATAAGGAAGGCACCATGATCTCTCGAATCCTTGTGGCCAACCGTTCCGAAATCGCGCTGCGCGTCATTCGGACGGCACGCGACATGGGCATTGAATCGGTGGCCGTGTATTCGGACTCCGACCGCGACGCCCAGTTCGTCGCTCAGGCCGATGCAGCTTATGCCCTCGGTGGCGAGTCGTACGCTGAGACGTACATGAACATCGAGAAGCTGCTCGACGTGGCCATCCGTTCGGGTGCCGACGCTGTGCATCCCGGATATGGTTTCCTCTCGGAGATTCCCGAGTTTGCCGCTGCCATCAAGGCTGCCGGAATAGCGTGGATCGGTCCGGATCCCGAGGTGTTGGCCCGTCTGGGAGACAAGATTCAGGCGCGCCGACTTGCGGAATCCGTTGACGTGCAACCCGTTCCCGGCATCTCCGATCCCGTATCCGGGCGTGAAGCCATCGCGGAGTTCGTGGCGAAGTTTGGCTACCCGATCGTCACCAAGAAGGCCGATGGCGGCGGCGGACGCGGGATCACCGTGATCGATTCCGATGCGGACCTGGATCATTTCTTCGCTGCTCATGGCGAGGACGCGGAGCAGTTCTTCGTGGAGCGGTTCATCCGCACCGCCCGGCACGTGGAGACCCAGAGCGCTCGCGATTCGCTGGGTCACTTCGCCATCATCTCCACCCGCGATTGCTCGGTGCAGCGCCGCAACCAGAAGCTCATTGAAGAAGCCCCCGCCCCCGAGCTTCCAGGTGATTCGCTCGCGACGCTTTCCGACTGGTCCAAGCGCCTCTTCGACGCTGTGGGATACGTGGGGCTGGGCACCTGTGAGTTCCTCGTGGAGCCTGATGGTCGCGTCAACTTCCTTGAGGTGAACCCCCGCCTGCAGGTCGAGCACACGGTGTCCGAGGAAGTAACCGGTCTTGACCTGGTGCGTGAGCAGATCCTCATTGCCGCAGGGCAGGAGCTCTCCGAGGTCCCCGCCTCCCGCGCGCATTCCTTCGAGTTCCGCATCACCTGTGAGGATCCGGCCAACGGTATGATCCCCTCCACTGGTGCCATCAACCGCTTGCGCTGGCCGCTCGGCCATGGCGTACGCATTGAGTCCGGAATCGTTGAGGGTGACGTCGTCACCGCAGGATTCGATCCGATGCTCGCGAAGCTGATCGTCACCGCTCCGGACCGTGAGCAGGCCATCGCTCGGTCGCGGCGTGCACTTGCCGAGCTGCAGATCGAGGGCGTCGCCACGCCTGCCCAGCTTTACTCCGAAGTCATTTCCATGCCGGAGTTCGCGGGGCACCCGGTCTCCACTCGTTGGTTCGAGGATTCCGTGCTTCCCGAGAAGGTCACCGAAGGCGCGGTGGCGAATGGCAACGGCAATGGCGGCACACCGCAAGCGGTCGCCGAGGAGCGCGCCACGTTCGTGGTGGAACTCGACGGCAAGCGCATGGAGCTGACCGTTCCACGCACAATGCTGGGCGGCGGCAATACAGTGACCTCCCGTCCGCGCGGCCAGCAGCCGCTGCGTGGCACGGCCCGCGCCAGGGCCGAGGCTGCCACGGGGGAGCTCGTTGATGCCAACGGAATGGTGAACTCCCAGATCCAGGCCATCGTGGTTCGTGTCTGCGTGGAGGAACGTGCCATCGTCAAGGAAGGTGACCTTCTGGTGATTCTCGAGTCCATGAAGATGGAGAGCTACGTATACGCCCCCTATGACGGAACCGTTTCCGAGGTCGTGGTGTGCGGGGGCCAGAATGTATCCGCCTACCAGCCGCTCGTCCGGGTGACGCGCACCGAGGAGGAAAACTGATGTCCATCCCCACCGAGGCCAACGGCCCGGCCCTGCCCACCAGCAAGCGTGGTGTACGCGGACTCCCGGACGAGTCGCAGACCATTGACAACACTTCGCGGGTCATCAACCGTGAGGACTTTGCCGCCTATCAGGAATCGCTCGCAGCCAAGGCCGAGGAGAAGGCCAAGCTGCGCCAGCACGCCAAGGAGAAGAATACCGCGCGCGAACGCATCGCGATGTTCGTGGACGAGGCCTCTTTCACCGAGATCGGCCAGTTCGTGGGCGGGAACATGGCGGCCGGCTTCCTCGGCTCGGCCGTGGTCACAGGAATTGGAGAAGTCGATGGCAGGCCGGTCGCGGTGTACGCCCAAGACTTCTCCATCGCCGGTGGAACGCTCGGCGAGGCCGAGGGAGACAAGATCATCTCTCTCATGGACAAGGCCCTCGAACTGCGCATCCCGATCGTGGCAATGCTGGATTCGGGCGGAGCCCGAATCCAGGAAGGAGTGGTGGCCCTCAGCCAGTACGGTCGCATCTTCCGCAAGACTGTGGAGGCCTCGGGAGTGATCCCGCAAATTTCGGTGATTCTCGGTCCCTGCGCCGGTGGTGCCGTGTACTGTCCGGCCTTGACGGACTTCATTGTGATGACCCGCGAACACGCACACATGTTTGTGACTGGCCCTGACGTGGTTCGTGCCACCACCGGCGAGGACGTCTCCTTCGCGGATCTGGGCGGCGCAGCCGTGCACAACTTCCAGTCCGGAGTGGCCCATTACCAGGCAGAGGACGAAGCCGACGCGATTGACTACACCCGCGCTCTGCTGACCTACCTCCCGTCCAACTGCGACGCTCCGGCGCGCCGGTGGGACTACGAGGAAGGTCCCGATGATCTCCTCAATGCGCAGAACATTGCCGCGCTGGTTCCCGAATCCTCCAAACAGCCCTACGACATGGTGGAGGTCATCCGCCACCTCGTCGACTACGGCGAGTTCGTGCAGGTGCAGGAATTGTTTGCGCCGTCGATCGTGGTGGGCTTCGCCTGCTTCAACGGCGAGTCCGTTGGCATCGTGGCAAATCAGCCATTGCACGAGGCGGGCACGCTCGACGTTGACGCTTCAGAGAAGTCCGGACGCTTCGTCCAGTTCTGCGATGCCTTCAACGTACCCGTGGTGACCCTCGTGGACGTTCCCGGATATCGCCCCGGAACCGAGCAGGAACAGGCAGGCATCATCCGTCGCGGCGCCAAGCTCATCTGGTCCTACGCGAACGCGACCGTCCCGCTCGTGACCGTTGTACTGCGCAAGGCATACGGCGGCGCCTACATCGTCATGGGATCCAAGGCACTCGGTGGCGACATGAACTTCGCGTGGCCCGGTGCTGAAATCGCCGTGCTTGGTGCCGACGGCGCCGTGGCCATCACCGGTCGCCGCAAACTTGCGGCCGCCAAGGCCGAGGGCCGCGACATTGCCAAGGTGCACAAGCAGTTGGCCGACGCCTACACGCGCGAGAACGTCAACCCTTATCTTTCGGTTGCCCGGGGTGAGTTGGACGCCATCATCACTCCCGAGGACACCCGTTCCACAATCGTCTCCGCTTTGCGCATTCTGCGCACGAAGGACCGTACCCATCCAGGCACGCGTCGCCACGGCAACATGCCGATGTGATCGCAGACTGCACGACAAGTAATTTGAACCCTGAGGAAAGACTAAGAATGACTTCCGTAACCCAAGCAATCAGTTCCGGGACTCCCTGGATCCTGCAGTTTGCTGGCCAGTCCTCTCCGTGGCGCCGTGAGCTGAACGAGCTCATTCGCGAGTCCAATGTTGCTGAGACTCTTGCAGCATTCGACACCAAGGCCGAGGCCCAGCTGGCCGCCGTCCTTCCCGAGCTGACCGTGATCGCGGCAGGTCGTCTTGACCTGCTGGGACGTCATGGATCGGCGACGAACGTGGGCGACGCTTTCGCGTCGGTTCCCGGTATTCTTCTGGCCCAGTACGGTGCCTCCCTCGATGTGGCGGACTCGCTGCCCACCGAGCCCGCACGCGTGATAGGCCACTCGCAGGGTGTTCTGGCGGCAGCCATGCTGGCGTCGGACGATCCGGCAGGTGTCCTGGCACTGGCGCGCCTCATTGGCGCGGCTGCCACAAAGGTGACGCGTGAAGCGGACGCCGAGCGCTTGGGTGATGCAAGCTCGATGCTCTCGGTCAGCGGCGTACCGCATGCCTTGCTCGCCGAGCTCGCCGAGACTTTCAACGTAGACGTCGCCATCATCAACTCGCACTCGGCCGTAGTGGTGTCCGGTCGCCCGGCCGACCTGTTGTTGCTCGTGGATGAGCTGGGCCGCATTGCCGCGGCCTCCGCCGCCGAGCGTGCTGCCAAAAAGACCGGTGGCGCTCCGTTGAGCCCGATCACGGAGTTCCTCGATGTGGATGCGCCGTTCCACTCGCACATCCTTGCTCCTGCGGTTGGCTTGGTGGAGGAATGGGCGGCTCGCTGTGATCTTCACGTGGAGAACGCCGATGTGCTCGCCCGGGCCGTCCTGACCGATCACCTCGAGTGGAGTGACGAGGTCGCCGACGCCGTTGCGTCCTTGAATTCGACCGAGGGCTACGTGGTCGATCTGGGACCGGGCAACCTGCAGCGCCTGACCACCGAAAACCTCGCGGGAACCGGCGTCACGTACGTGGACGCCGGGACCGCCACCGCACGCGATGAGCTGATCTCCGGTCAGGCTCGCGTCGTGACTTCCGAGGACTGGTCCGTTTACGCTCCGAAGCTGGCGACCGTGCGCGGACACCGCGTCCTCGATACCGCCTTCTCCCGTCTCACGGGCCGTTCGCCCATCATCCTGGGCGGCATGACGCCCACCACCGTTGATCCCGAGATTGTGGCCGCCGCTGCAAATGCTGGTCACTGGGTAGAGCTTGCCGGTGGCGGCCAGGTGACCGAAGAGGTTTTGGCCACCCACCTCAAGGACCTCAAGGAGCAGTTGGAGCCGGGCCGCACCGCCCAGTTCAACGCCATGTTCCTCGATCGTTATCTGTGGGACCTTCAGTTCGGCGCCCGCCGCCTCGTCTCGCGTGAGCGTGCCGCAGGTGCGCCGCTCGACGGCGTGACCATTTCGGCTGGCATCCCCGATCTGGAAGAGGCCGTGGAGCTCATCGCCCGTTTGCGTGGCGAGGGCTTCCCCTACATCGCATTCAAGCCGGGTACCGTGGACCAGATCCGTCAGGTCCTCGCCATCGCCCGCGCCACCGACGGCATGCCCCTCATCATCCAGGTCGAGGACGGCCACGCTGGCGGTCACCACTCCTGGGTTGATCTCAACGAGCTGCTGCTCGCCACCTACCGCGAGATCCGCCAGACCGGCGTGATTCTGACCGTCGGTGGCGGAATGGGCGTTCCCGAGCGCGCCGCCGCCTACCTTACCGGCGAATGGGCCAAGGAATGGGGTCGCCCGAACATGCCGGTGGACGCCGTATTCATCGGCACAGCTGGCATGACCGCTCTGGAGGCGAAGACCAACCGCGATGTCAAGGAACTGTTGGTGGCAACACCCGGTGTCGCCGCCGACGATCAGGGTGGTTGGATCGCCTCCGGCGCCGTGCGCGGTGGCATCACCTCTGGTTTGTCCCAGCTGCGTGCGGACATCTACCAAGTGGAGAACTCCGCATCCGCTGCTGGACGTCTCCTCGTTGAGGTCGACGGTGATGCCGAGGCCATCGAGGCTCGCCGCGATGAGATCATCGAGGCCATCAACAAGACCGCCAAACCCTACTTCGGCGATCTTGAGTCCATGAGCTACGCTGAGGTGGCGCGCCGCTTCACCGAGCTGTCCCATCCGTGGACCGACGGTGGCCTGGTGACCCGTTTCTTCGAGCTTCTGCAGCGCTTCGAGGCCCGCCTCTGTGCCGCCGACCACGGTGAGGTTGAAACGATCTTCCCGAACGAGGACGCCGTCGTCGAACCCCATGGTGCGATCGATGCCTTCGTGGCTGCATACCCCACCGCGGAAACCACCTACCTGACTTCCTCGGATGCCGCGTGGTTCCTGGCCCTGTGCCTGAAGTATCCCAAGCCGGTTCCCTTCGTCTCCCACATCGGCACCGACATCCTGCAGCGCTGGGGTGGCGATTCCCTGTGGCAGTCGCATGATCCTCGTTACTCGGCTGATGAAGTCCGCATCATTCCAGGCCCCACCTCCGTTGCCGGAATGACTGCCGTTGACGAGCCGATCGCCAAGATCCTCGCCCGTTACGAGGAGGCGACCGTTGCCCGCGTTGAGGGGGAGGCGCCGGAGATCTTCTCCCGCCTCGCCATTGATCGCGACACCTACCTGCGCACAATTCCCTACGTCATGTGGCACGGCAACCTCGCAGCAAATCCGGCTGCTCTCGTTGCCGAGTGCGAGATCCACGAGACCGAGGCGGGTATCGATCTCATCGTCCCACTCGACACCGTGGGGGACGCGAACCCATACGCCGTGAAAGAACTGCGCGTTCCGCTGACCCTGCCCGATTCGGTTGCCAACGGCGGGCTGCCCATTGTGGACGATGCGCGCCTTCCCGATGCGATGAATGCCCTGCTGTCGGCCATGGCCGGCGTGGGTGCGCCCACCATCGGTGGCACCCCGATCGAGAGTCTGCCGACCTTTGCGGACGGCGACGACGAAGCCCACTTCACCTTCTCGGTTTCTCCCGCCGTTGGTGCCTTGCACGCCGGCGTCACCTCGCCCTCGGGCTACACCGCGACCGCCGTTCCCTCGGCGTTGCTCGGTTCGTGCTGGCCCACGATTTACGCCGCACTTGGTGCGGGCCGCGTCGATGGCTACCCGGTGATCGAAGGTCTGCTCAACGCGGTGCACTTGGATCACTCCGAGCGCCTGCACGCGCCCCTTGAGTCCTTCCTGGAAGGTGAGCTCACCGCTCACTCGCGCTGCGCCGAGGTCGCCGAGTCCTCCTCCGGTCGCATCGTCACCATCGCCACGAGGGTCACGAGAGGCTCCGGAAACGATGGAGAGCTCGTCATCGAGTTCGTTGAACGTTTTGCGGTGCGTGGCCGCGCTGCTGGCTCCAACCCCCCGGCGGATCCGGCTCCGCGTGGCGGCGAGGAGCGCGAGGTCATCGACACCCCGCGTTCGCTGCTGCGCCGCTCCACGGTGACAGCTCCCTCCGACATGACTGCCTTCGCGATCGTGTCCGGCGACTTCAATCCGATCCATGCCTCCACCCGCGCCGCCAACGTGGCCGAGATGGATGCGCCCCTGGTGCACGGCATGTGGTTGTGTGCCGCCGCCCAGCACACGGTGGCGGACACCCTTGATGCCGCTGGCCTGCAGATCACCGGCTGGACCTACCGCATGTTCGGGATGGTTGCTCTGAATGACGAGGTCGAGATCAGCGTCGAGCGCGTTGGCCGAATCCGCGGTGGCGGTCTCGCCCTCGAGGTCACGTGCCGCATCAACGGCGAAATGGTCTCCCAGGGCAGCGCGTCGGTCGCCGCCCCCTCCACCGCCTACGTGTACCCGGGTCAGGGCATTCAGACTGCCGGAATGGCCCTCGACGAGCGCGCATCCTCCCCGGCGGCTCGCGATGTGTGGGAGCGGGCAGACGCTCACACACGCAAGTCGTTGGGCTTCTCGATCCTTGCGGTCGTGCGCGACAACCCGAAGGTCCTGACTGCCCGAGGTGTCACCTACACCCATCCCGAGGGTGTTCTCAACCTGACGCAGTTCACCCAGGTGGCTCTGGCCACCGTGGCCATCGCCCAGACCGAGCGTCTGCGCGAGCTGGGTGCGCTGGTGGACGGTGCCGCCTTTGCTGGGCACTCCCTGGGCGAGTACACCGCGCTGTCCGCCTACGGCCAGATCTTCACTCTGGAAAACGTGCTGGAGATCGTGTTCCAGCGTGGTTCGACCATGCACCATTTGGTTCCTCGTGATGAAGCAGGCCGCTCGAATTACCAGCTGGGAGCCCTGCGTCCCAACCAGTTCGGTGTGGGCGATGCCGGTGTTCTCGACTACATCAAGGGCGTGTCCGATGCTTCGGGCGAGTTCCTTGAAGTTGTGAACCTCAATCTTGCCGGCCAGCAGTACGCCATTGCCGGAACCGTCGCGGGTCTCAGGACCCTGGCGGCCGATGCCGCCAGGCGCGCCAAGGCGTTCGGTGGAAAGCGTCCGTTCATGCTCATACCGGGCATCGACGTTCCCTTCCATTCCTCGGTGCTGCGTGACGGTGTACCGGACTTCCGCAATCTCCTGAAGAACCTCCTGCCCGAGGATGTTCGCCTCGAGGTGCTCGAAGGCCACTATGTTCCGAACCTCGTTGCTCGACCCTTCGAGCTGACGATTGAGTTCATGGACGCCATCCTTGAGGTGGTTCCCTCCGAATCGGTCGCGAGGCTGCGCGAGAACTACGACAAGATAATGGTGGACCCCAACAAGGTCGCTCGTGAACTGCTCGTGGAACTTCTCGCCTGGCAGTTCGCATCCCCGGTGCGCTGGATCGAGACCCAGAACCAGATCATCGCCATGGGTATTGAGGAGATCATTGAGGTTGGCCTCGCCTCCTCGCCGACTCTCGCGAACCTTGCCGCGCGCACGCTGGCTCTCCCGGAGCACGACGGCGAGGAGATCACCGTCTACAACGTGCAGCGCGACGCCAAGCGCGTGCTGCACGAGGACGTCAACACCGCTCCGGTGGTGGAAGAGGTCGTGGAGACCGTCACCCCGGCGGAGACCTCTCCGACAGACGTGGCTCCTGTGGCGCCAACCCCCGCCGCTGCTCCGGCTGTCCCTGTCGCGGCACCGTCGTCGGGTCCGGTGGCGGACCTGCCCTTCAAGGCCGGTGACGCCCTCAAGGTGTTGCTGGCTCAGCAGACAAAGGTGCGCCTCGACCAGATCGTGGATGTGGATACCGTTGAGACCTTGACCAACGGTGTTTCTTCCAAGCGCAATCAGATCCTCATGGACATGACCGCAGAGTTCGAGCTGAGCTCACTTGACGGTGCCGCCGAGGCCACGCTGTCCACTCTGATGTCCACTATCAATTCACAGGCTCACGGCTACCGCGCCTTTGGCCCGATCCTCTCCGAAGTGGTCAACGAGCGGCTGCGCTCACTTACCGGTGCGGCGGCCTCCAAGCCCGCCCGCATCAACGACCGCGTGACCGGTGTGTGGCAGCTCGGCGAGGGCTGGGTGGCCCATGTGCGCGCCGCCTTGGTTCTCGATACCCGGGATGGCAAGTCCACCCGCGGTGGCGAGCTGGCGACATTGCCCAATCCGGCTCCGTCCAATGCTTCTGAGCTCGACTCCCTCATTGATGCGGCGGTTGCCCAAGTTGCCGCCGCAGCCGGTGTGTCCGTCTCCATCCCGTCCGCTGGTGGCGGAGCTGGTGGCGGCGTGATCGATTCGGCCGCTCTGGACGCCTTCTCCGAGAAGATGACCACGGCTCTGGCCGACACGGCACGTGACCTGCTGGTTCGTCTGGGTCAGCCGCTTCCTGTTGCCCCGGCTGCGCAGGCTGAGGACATCGCCCTGCGTGAGGCCATGGCCGCCGAACTCGGCTCCGGCTGGGAGAACTTCGTGAGTCCGAGCTTCGATTCGGCCCGTGCTGTTCGACTGTGTGATCGCTGGGCGACTGCCCGCGAGGACGTCGCTCGAATCGCTCATGGCTATGAAGTGACTGGCGATTTCCACGGTGTTGGCGAGGAAGTTGCGCGGCAGGCCGAATGGCAGGCCGCCCGCAAGCCCGAGCTGGCCGAGCGTTTCGCCGCAATTGCGGCAGACGCCCGGGACAGCGCTCCGGGTGAGTTCGAAGGCAAGGTCGCCGTCATCACCGGCGTCACCCCGAACTCGATTGCCGGAGCGGCCGCAGGCCGCTTGTTGGCAGGCGGCGCCACCGTCATCGTGACCGCCTCGCGAATCGATACGGCGCGTCTGAGCTTCGCCAAGGAGCTCTACCGCACCAATGCCCGTTCCTCCTCCGAGTTGTGGATGGTTCCGGCCAACCTTGCCAGCTTCCGCGATGTGGATGCACTCGTCGAGTGGATTGGTTCCGAGCAGCGCGAGACCGTTGGAGCCACATCCAAGTTGGTCAAGCCCGCGCTCGTGCCGGATCTGCTGTTGCCGTTCGCGGCGCCGCCGGTGCGCGGTACCCTTGCGGACGCTGGCCCGGAGACGGAGAATCAGGCTCGCCTGTTGCTGTGGAGCGTGGAGCGTCTGCTCGGATCGCTGGCTCGGATCGGTGCCGAGATCGACGTTGCACATCGCCTGCACACCATCCTGCCGGGTTCGCCCAACCGGGGAACATTCGGTGGTGACGGCGCCTACGGCGAGGTCAAGGCCGCGTTCGACGCCATCGTCAACAAGTGGCGTGTGGAGCCCTGGGGTGAGCGCACCTCCTTGGTTCAGGCCAAGATTGGTTGGGTTCGCGGAACCGGTCTGATGGGCCGCAACGATCCGCTGGTCGCGGCAGTCGAGGCCGAGGGCGTACGCACCTGGTCCACTGCCGAGATGGGTGAGCAGCTCGTTGCTCTCTGCTCGGTGGAAACCCGGGAGAAGGCCGCTGTCGAGCCCGTTGAGGCCGATCTGACGGGCGGTCTGAACAAGGTCGACCTGCGTGAGTTGCAGGCTTCGCTCCCCGAGATGGAAGCTGATGAGGCTGAGGACAAGGCGACCATCAAGGCACTGCCCACTCCTCAATCCCCGGTCCAACCCGGTGCCGACAGTGCCGACTGGAGCGGCGTGAGCGCCAAGCCCGAGGACCTCGTGGTCATCGTGGGAGTGGGCGAGGTTGGCCCGTGGGGCTCCTCGCGTACCCGTCTGCAAGCCGAGCTCGGCGTTACGGACGACGGTGACTTCGAGTTGACCGCAGCCGGAGTACTGGAGCTGGCCTGGATGATGGGGCTGCTCACCTGGCACGAGACGCCGCAGCCGGGCTGGTACGACGCCAACGAGACCCTCGTGGACGAGGCAGACATCTGGGAGCGCTTCCGCGACGACGTCGTGGCACGTTCCGGTGTTCGTTCCTTTGTCGACGACGGCGTCCTGGCCGATCTCGGTACCGTGGACGTTGCGCCCGTTCGTCTTGAATCCGATGTGACCTTCTCGGTTTCCGACGAGGCGGCGGCTCAGGCGCACGTCGAGGCGGATCCCGCCAACACGAGTGCCGCGTTCGTGGATGACGAGTGGCAGGTGACTCGCCGTGCTGGTGCGTTGACCTATGTGCCACGCCGCACCACGCTCTCGCGCACGGTTGGCGGGCAGTTCCCGACCGACTTCGATCCGTCGCACTGGGGATTCCCGGCGGCCATGACCGAGTCGATGGACCGTATGGCCATTTGGAACCTGTTGACCACGGTGGACGCTTTCATCACTTCGGGCTTCACACCGGGCGAGCTGCTGCAGCATCTGCACCCGGCAGAGGTTGCCTCGACTCAGGGAACCGGTTTCGGTGGCATGACCTCGATGCATCGCCTGTACGTGGATCGTTTTGTGGGCAAGGACTACCCGCAGGACATCCTGCAGGAGACTCTGCCCAACGTGGTGGCTGCGCACACGATGCAAAGCTACGTGGGCGGCTACGGCTCGATGATTCACCCGGTCGGAGCCTGCGCAACCGCAGCGGTTTCCGTTGAGGAAGGCGTGGACAAGATCACGGCGGGCAAGGCAACCTTCGTGGTTGCCGGGGCCATCGACGATGTCCAGATCGAGTCCCTCATCGGCTTCGGCGACATGAACGCCACGGCCAACTCGCAGACCATGCGTGACAAGGGCATTTCCGAACGGTTCTTCTCCCGTGCAGGCGATCTGCGTCGCGGTGGTTTCGTCGAGAGCCAGGGCGGCGGTACGGTGCTGCTGGCCCGCGGAGACCTGGCTCTTGAACTGGGCCTGCCGGTGCTCGGTGTTGTCGGCTTCGTGCAGTCCTTTGCGGACGGCATCCACACCTCCATCCCGGCTCCGGGCATGGGCGCGCTGGCCGCAGGCCGCGGTGGCAAGAACTCACGTCTGGCTCGTGGTCTGGCTGCGCTGGGCGTGGACGCGGACGACATCAAGGTTGTCTCCAAGCATGACACCTCCACCAATGCCAACGATCCCAACGAGGCCGAACTGCACATGCGTTTGGCCAACGCGCTGGGCCGCACCCCGGGCAACCCGCTGTACGTCATCTCCCAGAAGACGCTGACGGGTCACGCCAAGGGTGGAGCCGCGCTCTTCCAGATGGCCGGGTTGACCCAGCTGTTCGCGAATGGCACGGTTCCGGGTAACAAGTCGCTTGACTGCTTGGATCCGGCGTTTGAAGAGGACACGTTCCTCGTCTGGCCGCGCCAGCCCCTCAAGCTGGGTACGGTCAAGGCTGCTGTGCTGACCTCGCTTGGCTTCGGACACGTGGCTGCGCTGGTGGCGCTGGTTCACCCGGGTGCCTTCGAGCAGGCGATTGCCAATGCTCAGGGCGAGGAGGCAGCGCGCGCATGGCGCGAGCAGGCCACCGCGCGTCTGGGTGCGGGCACTCGCCAGCTCTCGGCGGGCATGATAGGCCACGCGCCGTTGTTCGAAGAGATCGATGGCCGCCGCTTCTCCGGTGATGCACATGAGGAGGAGGCAGCGATGCTGCTCGATCCCGAGGCACGCCTGGGAGCGGACGGCAACTTCTGATCGGTCGGTTGATCGACGCCCACCGGAGTCAAATCCGGAACCCTTGGTTTCGGTTTCGGCCGGAGGCCCCATTTTGGGACCTCCGGTTGGAGGCTCGTGGTCGGTGGCTGATCGGATTCGAGGCTGAGCTGAGCCAATGAGAAGAGGCGGCTCGTGGGAAACCCACGGGCCGCCTCTTGGTCGGTTGTGTGGAGGGTCGGAACTGCCGCTCCGGGTCGGGGCTTCGATCGGTGGTCTCCTCTCAATCGGCGGACAGAACTCTTCCGGTCGGTTGAGAGCAAGCCGGAGGCGAGTCGAAACCGCGGCCGCGGAGAGCCTCCCCAATTTGAGGGTTCATACGTGAGGCCCATGTTCAGAACACCGACTTCACGTATAAACGTCTCATCTCGGTGAGGTAATCGTGCTGCCACTGCATGATAGTGCCAAGCGATCTCACCACCGAGGCGGGCGCTCACAGGTCAATGACGTTTGTTGATGAGGAGAAAGCATGATTCTGGGTGTTGGCACTGATGTTGTTGATATCGAATCCTTTGCGGGCCAGCTCGAGGAGCCTGGCTCGCGTTTCTCCGACGTCTTCACGCGGCGAGAACACCGGGCCGCCCGGGCTCGCGCGACTGCTCACACACTTCCGGGGATCGTGCCGGATGCGGCCGCGCACTTGGCGGCCCGCTGGGCCGCCAAGGAGTCCTTCATCAAGGCATGGAGTGCTGCGCTTTACGGCGAGCCTCCTGTCATTGCGGACACCGATGTGGTGTGGTCGGAGATCGAGGTGCTGCAGGACGGGTGGGGAAGACCTTCACTCGCGCTCCACGGCGCGGTGGCCCATGCGGTCGCGGAATCGGTGGGTGCCGTGCGCTGCCACGTGTCGCTGAGTCACGACGGGCCGGTGGCCAGTGCTTTTGTTGTTCTCGAGGCGACTGTTTAGATGGTTCTCATCTCCCTACTGGCATCGAAGTGAAACTCTGCATCGCCCGTCGGTTGAGCGAACGTAGTGAGTCGAAACCCAATCCAGCGGATTTCGCTGGTGCTCAATTGTCGTGGAACCTCACCCAACCTGCCGGTTGCTTCGTTGTCCCGCTACTGGCGACCCGCGCAATGCCAACCCACTTTGTTATGGCCAGCGCAGACCGATTCATGAAGACTGATCAATACTCTCTGGATCTGAAACGATGACCACAGTGTGGAGAGTTCCTCCGTGTGAAACGAGAGTGCGAGCCACTGTGGTGGCATTTCGTGGAGTCTTTCTGACGAGCGGCAACCCCACTTCGACGGCCAACTTCAATGACGAGGTGGCGGAGCTCGCGCTCGAAGAGGTGCAGATGGGTGTCTACAACTATTGGCGCGTGGATTGCGACGGCGTTCGGATGGCGATCCATGACGCGGCTCGGGGAGTTGGGTATTGAACCCATCGGGGTTGATGACGTCGTCGTCACGGTTGCAGACCTCGACGGCCGTCGTGTCATGTTCGGCACCGTGTGATCGCCCGTTTTGGCTACCGGTACCCGAGTGTTCATGTGGCTCGCCCCCGGCCGATCGGTCCGCCAATCGGATCAGCATGTGCCACTCCCTGGGCACTGCGGTAGCCTGTAACAGCCGCAACTGGCGCCTGAGGTGGTAACCACCGGGGAGCGGCGTTTTGTTCAGCGACAGCCGGTCGCTCGCCTGGGCCGGTATTCGCCATTCGCAGGAGGATACATGTCGGAACTCAACCAGCACATCGCCGAACTCGATCCTGAAGTCGCGGCGGTACTCGACTCGGAGCTGGTTCGCCAGCGCGAATATCTCGAGATGATTGCCTCGGAGAACTTCGTGCCGCGCGCAGTTCTGGAAGCCCAGGGCTCGGTGCTGACCAACAAATACGCCGAAGGTTACCCCGGTCGCCGCTATTATGGCGGATGCGAAGAGGTGGACAAGGTTGAGACCTTGGCGATCGAGCGCGCCAAGTCCCTCTTCGGCGCCGACTACGCCAACGTGCAGCCCCATTCCGGAGCTCAGGCCAACGCCGCCGTCTACCACGCCCTCGTCCAACCGGGCGACACCGTCATGGGCCTCGAACTGGCGCACGGCGGCCACCTCACACACGGAATGAAGATCAACTTCTCCGGCAAGAACTACAACATGGTGGCCTACGGCCTTGATCCGGAGAACTTCCGCATCAACATGGACATTGTCCGTGAGAAGGCTCTCGAAACCCGTCCGAAGATGATCATTGCGGGCTGGTCCGCCTATCCGCGCCACCTTGATTTCGCCGCGTTCCGTGAGATCGCGGACGAAGTGGGCGCTTACCTGTGGACCGACATGGCCCACTTTGCCGGACTCGTCGCTGCGGGCCTGCATCCCAGCCCCGTTCCCTACTCGGACGTCACCTCGACCACCATTCACAAGACTCTGGGAGGCCCGCGCTCCGGTCTGCTGCTGTCCAACAATGAGGAAGCGTTCGGTCGCAAGCTGAACTCGGCAGTGTTCCCCGGGCAGCAGGGCGGCCCGCTCATGCACGTCATCGCTGGCAAGGCCGTGGCCCTCAAGATCGCGGCGGGCGAGGAGTTCAAGGATCGCCAGCGCCGCACCATCGAGGGCGCCCAGATCATCGCCGAGCGGCTGTCCGCTCAGGATGTCAGGGAAGCGGGCATCTCGCTCGTCACTGGGGGTACCGAGGTTCACCTCGTGCTGGTCGATCTGCGCAATTCGCCGATGGATGGTCAGGAGGCCGAGGACCTGCTGCACACCGTGGGCATCACCGTGAATCGCAATGCGGTTCCGTGGGATCCGCGCCCGGCTCGGGTCACCTCCGGCCTGCGTATCGGCACCCCTGCACTCGCGACCCGTGGTTTCGGCGCCAAGGAGTTCACCGAGGTTGCCGAAATCATCGCCACTGCACTCTCGGCAGGTCCGGCGGCTGACGTGGAGGGCCTACGAGCCCGCGTCAGGAAGCTCACGGACGACTTCCCGATGTACGAGGGCCTCAACCAGACGGGTGCCGTCTGATGCGCGCTCAAATCCTCGACGGCAAGGCGACCGCCGCAGCCATCAAGGCAGAGCTGACAGCCCAGGTGGCGGAACTTGCCGAACGCGGAGTCGTTCCCGGTTTGGGCACGGTACTCGTGGGTCAGGACCCCGGCTCGGTTTCCTATGTCGCTGGAAAGCACCGCGACTGTGCTGAAGTGGGAATCGCCTCCATTCGTGAGGATCTTCCCGCCGATGCCAGCGAAGCGGACATTCGTGCCGCCATCGAGCGGCTCAACGCTGACCCCGAATGCACCGGTTACATCGTTCAGTTGCCGCTTCCCAAGGGTATGCCCGTCAACGATCTGCTGGAACTCATCGATCCGGAGAAGGATGCGGATGGCCTGCACCCAACGAATCTGGGACGGCTCGTGCTGCGAGTCAACGAGGAGATCACCTCTCCGCTGCCGTGCACTCCCGCCGGCATCATCGAACTCGTGAAGCGTCACGGCATTGATCTGGCAGGCAAGGACATCTGCGTGCTGGGTCGTGGTGTCACCGTGGGACGCTCCATCGGGCTGCTCCTGACACGCCGGGCCATCAATGCCACTGTCACGCTCTGTCACACCGGCACGCATGACGTTGCGGAGAAGGTGCGCCGTGCGGACGTGGTCATCGCCGCAACCGGTCAGACCCACATGGTCAAGCCGGATTGGATCAAGCCCGGCGCGGTGGTTCTGGATGTGGGCGTTTCGCGCGTCTACGACGAGGCCGCGGGTCGTTACCGCATCGCGGGAGATGTCGATCCGCGGGTCGCGGAGGTTGCCGGCTGGGTTTCCCCGAATCCCGGTGGAGTGGGGCCGATGACGCGCGCAATGCTCTTGGCCAACGTCGTGGCAATGGCCAGCAGACAGGTTACCCTGTAACCGGAGCGTGCGGCTGGCCAAGCGACACCGCATCACGCAGAGGCTGCAATGAGACCATCGATACGGCCCGTATCGCCGCTCCATGGTGGCAATACGGGCCGTATCGATGTTGAACCCGAGTTCCGGCAAGGACAGCAGGCATTCCGCGCGCCGACCACATCGCACGCAGACCACAACGATCTCCGCCCGAGGAAGGACACTCTTCGTGAGAATAACAACCTGTAACGTCAACGGAATCCGAGCCGCAGTTCGCAAGGGCATGCAGGAATGGGTGGCAGCCAGCTCGCCCGATGTCCTTTTGCTGCAAGAAGTGCGCGCGCCCGAGGATTTGGTGCCGGACCTCATCGGCTCGGATTATCAGGTATTCACCCGAGCTTGTGATATCAAGGGCCGTGCGGGCGTGGCCGTGGCCGTGCGCAACGGGATCGAGGTTGGCGAGGTGCGCGACGGCGTCGCCGGAAGTCTTGACGGTGTTCCGTGCGAGCAGATTGCGGTGGACACGGGACGTTGGCTCGAAGTGGACCTCCCGGGACAAGACCTGACGGTGGTCTCGGCCTACCTGCATTCGGGCGATGCCAAGAGCGAGGAGAAGATGGCGGCCAAGTACGCACACCTGGATCTGGTGACGCGTCGCATCCAGGAGTTCGCGGACTCCGGGCACGTGTTGGTCGCTGGAGATTTCAACATCGTTCACACTCCATTGGACATCACGAACTGGAAGCCCAACCACAACAAGACCTCCGGCGTGCTCGATCCCGAGATCGCCTATCTGGATCGTTGGTTCGGCGAGTTCGGCTACGTGGATGTGCAGCGCAAGCTGACCGGTGAGAAGCAGGGGCCCTACACGTGGTGGTCGCAGCGCGGACGCGCCTTCGAGAACAACGTGGGGTGGAGAATCGACTACCACATGGTCAATCCAGAGCTGGCGGAGCTTGCCGAGGACTACCAGATCGATCGCGCTTCCACCTATGACACCCGTTGGTCGGATCACGCTCCGCTGACCGTGAAGTACGCCCTGCCCCGAAGCGAGTAACCGCTGCGCTGAGCAGAACCCATGTGCACTTTGCGCTCAGCCGGTGCCGATTCCCGTTTCAGTATGACAGCGACCTTCGATCTCGTACGAGGGCGACCCATGCATTAGTGCGTGCGCGGCAAATATGGCAGACTCGGCACATAATTGTGAGCCAGGTCGCTAGTCGAGTGATGCGAAGGAGCTGTCTGAATGCCCAGCAAGGAGAAGCCTGATCACATGACCTCACAAGGTGACGCTCATCCCGAGCAGATGGGCCCAGAGCAGACGGGCGGGGGAACCGCTGAGTCCAGCGTGCAGGAGAAGGTCAAGCCCGCGGTGGAAAAGGTGAAGAGCCTGGCCGAAAAGGTTCAGGATCTGCGCATCATGCGTGGACTGACGCGCTATGGTTCCGCGCGCGGAGGCCTGCTCTCGGGTGGCATCGCCTATTCGGGACTCTTCTCCGTGGCTGCGGCGCTGACGATCGCGTGGACGGTGTTCATGGCCGTGCTCGGATCGAACGAGGTGTTGCGTCAGAACGTACTCGAGGGTGTGGATGCTGCCCTGCCCGGCATTGTCGATACCGGCAACGGCGGTGGCATCATCAAGCCCGAGTCGCTGGTCCTCGATTCGGCGATCAACCTGACCTCCGTCATCGCCTTTGGCGTGTTGCTGTGGACCGCCATTTCCACAATGGGTGCCATCGCCACCGCGATTCGCGCGATGTTTGGAATTTCCGTCGTGCAGGAGAACACCGTCATCGTCTATCTGCGGAGCTTTGGTGGCTTCGTGGTGTTGGCGATTGGAGTTCTGGGATCCTCCGTCCTGACCGCCGGTGCCGGCGTGCTCGGGCACGAGATTCTAAGGGCTCTGAGCATCGAGGGAACCGTGGGAGGTTTTTTCCTTCGGGCGCTGAGCTTCGCGGTGTCGTTGGGGGTGGACATGCTGGTCATCGCGTTCTTGGTGCGCGTCATGGCTGGTGTCCGGGTGGTGCGGCGAGATCTGTGGATCGGCTGCCTCATTGCGGGCATCGGAACCTCGCTCATCCGTGTCCTGGGGACGTCGGCGGTGGGTTCGGTCTCCAACAACGCTCTGCTGGCATCGGTTGCTGCGATTGCCACGCTCCTGCTCTGGCTCAACCTTGGTGCCCGCATCCTCCTCATGGCGTGCTCGTACATGGCGAATCCGCCGCGTCCATACAAGATTGAGTCGCCCGAGGAGGTTCACTACAAGGAGACGCCCAACTACATCACGTTCTCCGCGCCGCACACGCTGGAGTGGTCCCACAACCCCATCACCGGAAACATCACGCCGGAATCGGAGGAGGAAGCCCCCTCCGATCAGCGTGAGGATCTCCCCGAATGGGGCGGATTGGCGGGTAACTTTTCGCGCTGGAAGGCACGGCGGCTGGAGAAGCGGGCGGCGAAAGCCAACCGCAAGGCCACCAGAGCACGGGCGAAGTACCATGAGGGTGCACGCAAGATGGTGATTGCCGAGATCAAGAACCAGAACGGCTCAAGGAAACGTTCCTAGAGCATCTGCCGATCGGCGCGCTTGCCGTGCACCGCGCCCGTCGCCAGGCCGACGTCGAAATGAGACTGGCCGGCTCCCGGATATGGGGATAATGGGTTCCGACGCACACACCTTGGCTCCATGCGGATGCCGGATGGGAGAAGAATGGACCTTCATGTAATTGTTCCTGCCGGGGGAGCGGGATCGCGGCTGTGGCCGTTGTCCCGGCAAGGCGCCCCGAAGTTCCTCATCGACCTCACGGGTTCCGGACGCAGCCTCCTGCAGGCAACCGTCGAGCGTTTGGAGCCTTTGGCGGTGCAGACGCTCATCGTGACCGGTGCCGCCCACGAGGCCGCGGTCCGCGGACAGGTTCCGGCTGCCGACGTCGTCGTCGAACCGTCGATGCGCGGAACGATGGGGGCCATCGGGCTTGCCGCGGCCATCATCCAGGAGAAGTATGGCGACGTCGTCGTGGGTTCGTTTGCCGCCGATCACCTGATTCAGGATGAGGAAGCTTTCCGTGACGCGGTGCGGGCGGCCGTGGACAGCGCCCGCAGTGGCTATGTGGCGACCATCGGAATCACTCCCGAAGGACCTTCGACCGCCTACGGATACATTCATGCCGGTGGTGAACCGGCCCTGGAGGGTGAGATCAGCTCGGCGGGAGGCGAGGCTCGCGCCGTCGAGTCCTTCGTGGAGAAACCTGACGGCGCGACGGCAGCCGAGTATGTGGCCACGGGAGAGTACTTCTGGAACGCGGGCATGTTCGTTGCCAAGACCTCTGTGCTGTTGGGGGCCCTCGAACGTTTCCACCCCGAAATTGCGGATCCGCTCAAGGAACTGGCACGCAGATGGGATGATCGCCGCGCTCGGGAGGCCGCGATCAATGAATACTGGGAACCATTGCCGAATGCGGTCATCGACCGGGCCATTGCCGAACCACTTGCGGCAGAGCAGGGGGTGACGGTGGTCCCCGTGGACATGGGGTGGTCCGATGTGGGCGACTACGCATCCTTGGCGGATGTGATTGATCGAACCAAGCTTTCCAGCCAGATTTCCCCCGGTGGCACCGCCCAGCAGACCCTCACCATCGACTCTCCGGAGAGCCTCATCTACACCCATTCAAAGCCTGTTGTAGTGGTGGGTGTCCCGCAGGCCGTTGTAGTGGAAATGGAAGATGTCATTTTGGTAACGCAGGCTTCAGCGTCACAGCAGGTAAAGTCCGCCGTCGATGCTCTGGAGGGTATCAATTTGGAGGGGCTACGATAGCGCGAACCAACGAGCTGGAAACAGTGTTTTATCGCTAGATATGGTGAGGCTTGTTTTTGCTCGCATCGAAGATTAGCTTTTGGCTTAAAATTGTTGCCTCGGGCACGTAGACTGTGTTGTGTCCGACGTCGAACAACCGACGTTTTTAGGCATAAACACTCAGGAGATACGCGTGAAAAACACCAAGTTTGCCGCGATCCTCGGCGTAGCGGCGCTGGCACTCGGCGCTTGTGGCGGAGGCAATGGCGACGATACCAGTGGCGGAGAGACTTCGACTCCCGTTGAGAAGATTGATTACCGCGCCTGCATCGTTTCCGATGCTGGCGGCTGGGACGACAAGTCCTTCAACCAGTCGGCCAAGGAAGGCCTCGACCGTGCAGTCTCGGAGCTGGGCGTCGATTCCAACACGGCAGAGTCGAAGGATTCCTCCGACTTTGCTGACAATGTTCAGGCCATGGTTGCCTCTGATTGCGATCTGACCATCGGCGTTGGCTTCATGCTTGCCGAGGGTATTACCGCGGCGGCGAACGAGAATCCGGACAAGAACTTTGCGCTTGTCGACTCCACCTTCGAGGATCCGCAGGGCAATGAGCGTGCACTGGTCTTCAACACCCAGGAAGCCGCTTACCTCGCCGGCTACACCGCTGCTGCCATGACGGAAACGGGAACGGTTGCCACCTTCGGTGGTATCGCAATTCCGGCCGTGACCATCTTCATGGACGGATTTGTTGACGGCGTTGCCAAGTACAACGAGGACAACGGCACCGACGTCAAGGTCATTGGTTGGGACAAGGAGACCCAGTCCGGTCAGTTCACCAACACATTCGACGATCAGGCGAAGGGCACTCAGGTTGCTCAGCAACTGATCCAGCAGAACGCCGACATCATCATGCCGGTTGCCGGTCCCGTGGGTCTGGGCGCGGCGGCAGCCGCCCAAGCTGATGGCTCCACCTACATCATCGGTGTCGATTCGGATTGGTACCTCTCTGCTCCGGATTACAAGGACATCATCATCACTTCGGTGATGAAGGGCATTTCCAACGCGGTGTTCGACACCATCAAGGTCGGCTCCGAGGGCAACTGGACCGCGGAGCCCTACGTTGGCACCTTGGAGAATGGTGGCGTTGAACTGGCTCCATTCCATGACTTCGAGGACAAGCTCCCCGAAGGCCTTGCAGACGATCTCGAGCAGCTGAAGCAGGACATCATCGACGGCACCATCGTCGTCGAGTCCGGGGCTGCCTTCGATCTCAACTAACCCATGAACGAGGCCCGGCCACTCGCCTGCCGCGAGAATGGCCGGGCCTCTGTATTTCCCTTGGTGTCGTAAGAGGGTATCTTCGGTACCGTGAAAAGCTGATATATGGCAGCTGTGCAGCTCAATACTTCTTTGATAGGATGTGTCACCTACCACCATTTGGTGGCGACGTAGAGACACCTAAAGTATTGGGTCAGCGCTGACCAGTACTTGAGGGCGATTTCTTTCCGCCTATTAGCGGACAACGAAAGGCAGGCTACAGTGCAACTGGAGCTACGGGGGATTACAAAACGTTTCGGCCCCCTCGTTGCCAACGACCATATTGACCTTGTCGTCAAGCCTGGAGAGATCCATGCCCTGCTCGGTGAGAATGGTGCTGGCAAGTCAACACTCATGAATGTCCTGTACGGCATTTACGATGCAGATGAAGGAGAGATCCTTCTCGACGGAAAATCAATGACTTTTGCATCGGCTGGTGACGCTGTTGCCGCCGGTATCGGCATGGTGCATCAGCATTTCATGCTCGTTCCTGTGTTCACGGTGGCCGAATCGGTTGCTCTGGGATACGAACCAACCAAAGCTGGCGGCATCATCGATCTGAAGAAGGCACGCGAGATAGTGCGGGAGGTCTCCTCCCGTTTCGGATTCGATCTGGATCCGGACGCCAAGATCGAAGACCTTCCCGTTGGTGTCCAGCAGCGAGTCGAAATCGTCAAGGCGCTCTCACGTGACGCCTCGGTCCTCGTGCTCGATGAGCCGACGGCGGTGCTGACGCCTCAGGAGACCGACGAGCTCATGAACATCATGAGGCAGTTGGCCGCCGAAGGAACCTCGATCATCTTCATCACGCACAAGCTGCGCGAGGTGCGGGCGGTGGCCGATGAGATCACTGTGATTCGGCGAGGCAAGGTCGTTGGGCAAGCGTCGCCGGAATCGACCCAAGAGGAACTGGCCACCATGATGGTGGGGCGTCCGGTGCTCCTGCGGGTGGACAAGAAGCCGGCACAACCCCAGGGAGTCGGACTTGAGATCAAGGATGTCTCCCTCTTGGCACCCAACGGCTCGGTCGTCCTAGACCACCTCAACCTGGAAGTCAAGAAGGGGGAGATCGTCGCCATTGCCGGTGTTCAGGGCAATGGACAGTCCGAACTTGCCGACGTTCTCCTCGGTCTCGAAAATCCGAACGAAGGTCACGTTGTCCTTGATGGCCAGGAGCTTACGCGACTCAGTGTGCGCAAGCATTTGGATTCAGGGATCGGCTTCGTACCGGAGGACCGATCCACGGATGGCATGATAGCCAAGTTCTCCGTTGCAGAGAACCTCGTTCTGGACCAGTACAGGGACGCTCCCTTTGCCAGAGGCCCGATCATGAGTCCCACGGTGGTGCTTGAGAACGCAGAGGCACGAGTCAAGGAATTCGACATCCGACTCACTCGTGTCAGCGATCCGATCTCGACGCTCTCGGGAGGGAACCAGCAGAAGGTCGTCGTGGCTCGTGAACTCTCGCGCAAGCTGAGCCTGTTCATGGCAAATCAGCCAACGCGTGGGGTTGACGTCGGATCGATTGAGTTCATCCACCAACGGATCGTGGAGACACGGGATTCCGGCGTGCCAGTCATCGTGGTTTCCTCGGAACTGGACGAAGTCGTGGCCTTGGCCGATCGCATCGCAGTGATGTATCGCGGATCCATCATCGGCATCGTTCCTGCGGATACTCCTCGAGGAGTGCTCGGACTCATGATGGCTGGAGTCCCCTACGAAGAAGCCATCACGGACAATCAGAAAACTGAAGATGAGGAGGCCCAAAAGTGACAAAAAAGGCCACAACCAAGCCGCCACGGGCCTCATTTGGGCAGTGGGTTGGTGCAGTCTTCCATGTCGGCTTGCGCTCCAATGTGCTCGTCTACATCCTCGCAGTCGTCATCGCCCTCATTGTCGGAGCCGTCCTGATCATCGTTTCGGGTGCGAGCGTCACGGACGCCTACCTCGCGATGTTCCGTGGGGCGATCTTCAACTATCAGGCGAACTCGACGGCTTCCATGCTCGCGCCGCTGACCGCCAGTATCTACGCCGCGGCTCCCCTGATCATTGCGGGCCTCGGATTGGCACTGGGCTTCCGTGCCGGTCTGTTCAACATTGGTGGTAACGGTCAGGTCATCGCGGGTGCGATCGTAGCAGCCTACATAGGTTTCACCTATCAACTTCCTCCGGTCATCCACATGATCGCCTGCCTCGTGGGTGCTATTGCCGGAGGTGCCCTCTATGCGTGGATCGCTGGAATTCTCAAGGCGAAGACGGGAGCCAATGAGGTCATTTTGACCATCATGCTCAATTCCATCGCAGTGTTGGGGTTGAACCACCTGTTGACGCTCAAGACGTTCCAGCAGCCTGGATCTGCCAATCCCCGCTCCGAGGTCATCGCCGCCGGGGCACAGCTTCCCAGCCTGCTTCCGCGTCCCTTCCAGCTCAACCTCGGCATTGTCATCGCGATCCTCGCCGCCATCTTCGTGTGGTGGTATCTGGAGCGCTCGACGTGGGGGTTCGAGCTTCGTGCGGTCGGCGCCAACCCGAACGCGGCCCAGTCAGCGGGCATGTCCATTGGCAAGGTGACCGCCCTGACCATGGCTCTGTCCGGCGCGCTCACGGGGCTGGCCGGAGGCGTTCAGCTCACCGGCACCATGAAGTTCCTTGATGCAGGTATTGCCGGTTCCATCGGATTTGATGCCATCACCGTGGCACTGTTGGGCCGTAACACTCCAATCGGAACGTTTTTCGCGGGTCTGCTCTTCGGTGCGTTCAAGGCGGGCGGCCGTATCATGCAGGTTCAGGCAGATGTTCCGATCGACATGGTGCTGGTCCTCCAGTCGGTCATCGTTCTGCTGATCGCTGCCCCGCCATTCGTACGCTGGATCTTCCGGCTCCCCAAGCCCGAGAAGATGACTGTACGCAAGTACCTGACCCTCCAGACCGAAAAGGAGGTGGCAGCATGAGCACCACGGTCGATACTGTGACCCCTGAGGTGCAGCCGGTCAATCACGACGACATCGTCGCCAAGATTAGCTGGAAGATGCCCATTACATATTTTGTCGCCACGCTCATCACCCTTTTCTTTGCGCTCAACGCATCGGGTGAGGCAGTCTTCCGCCTGACACTCAACCGCAATGATCGTTTCCAGATTCCGCCGTGGCATGTGGACGCGACGATGCTGTGCTGGATACTGGCCGTGTTGACTGCCCTGATCTTCGTCTACTCGCTCATTCGGGCACTTCAGCACAAGACCAGCGGTGCGCTACCGGCCGTCGTGGCAGGGGTGAGTGTGGTTCTGGGTCTCCTGACGTGGTATGGCGGCGGGTCCGCCGGCTTCATCACCCTGACGGCAACTCTGGCTTCAGCGCTCGCGCTTTCGACTCCGTTGATTTTCGGATCGCTTTCGGGTGTCGTGTCCGAACGCGTGGGCATTGTCAACATCAACATCGAAGGCCAGCTACTTGTGGGTGCTTTCGCCGGCGTTCTGGTGGCTTCGGCGACAGGCTCGGTGTGGGCGGGTCTGATTGCCGCTCCTCTCGCAGGAGCTGCGATGGGGGCCATCCTGGCCTTCTTCTCGGTGATGTACAACGTCGACCAGATCATTGTTGGTGTGGTGCTCAACGTATTCGCTCTGGGTTTGACCACATTCTTCTTCTCGACGATTCTCTCGGACCGTCCAGAGCTCAATTCCTCCGCGGTGAACCTTTCGAATCTGAAGATCCCGTTGCTCGGTGACATTCCGATCATCGGACCTGTCCTCTTCAACCAGACGATCCTCACCTACTTCATGTATTTGGTGATCATCGTTTTGACGATCTTCTTGTTCCGTTCTCGCTGGGGATTGCGCCTGCGAGCCTGCGGTGAGCATCCACACGCTGCCGCAACCGTAGGCATCAACGTGCGACGGACCCGTATCCTCAACACGATGCTTTCGGGTGGACTCGCCGGACTGGGTGGCGCCTACTTCACAATCGGCGCTTCGATCGGTCATAGTTTCAACAACAACATGTCGGCGGGCAATGGTTATATTGCACTTGCAGCCATGATCCTCGGCAAGTGGCATCCGCTTGGCGCTGTGGGTGCAGCCCTCATGTTCGGCTTCGCCAACGCAGTGGCGATCCTACTGCCGAGCCTGAACATGAACGCCCCATCCAACCTCATCAACATGATTCCTTACGTGGTGACGATCTTCGCCGTGGCCGGATTCGTTGGTCGTTCGCGGCCACCGGCAGCGGAGAACACTCCCTACGTCAAGGCATAAGGATTCGGCGAGATCCGTTCATCACCTGCTGGCGGGCCAACCTCACCCGGGTTGGCCCGCCATTTCCAACACCACATAGGGGTATCAATGGAGATCAATTCCCAGACGTGGGCGCAACTGCACGAACGCGCGGTTGCGGCCATGCGCAACGCTTATGTCCCGTACTCGGGTTACCCGGTGGGTGCCGCAGGCCTCGCCGAGGACGGAACCATATACTCCGGCTGCAATGTCGAGAACTCCAGCTATGGAATCGGATTGTGTGCCGAATGCGGCATGATCAGCGAATTCATCAAGAATGGTGGACAGCGCCTTGTCGCCGTCGCTGCGGTCAATGGCAACGGTGATCCCGTGGTGCCCTGCGGACGCTGCCGCCAGTTGATCTTTGAACACGGAGGCAACCAGGCTCTTGTGGCCATGCCCGCCGGAATCATGGCGATGAGTGAAGTCCTACCGTATGGATTCGGCCCAGAAGACCTCACAGCTGTATCCACCGCAACCTACAAGGAGAAGAACCGTGACTGAACCGTTTGATGCAGTCGACGTTATCCGGACCAAGCGAGACAATCGGGTTCTCAGCGATGCTCAAATCGACTGGGTCATTGATGCCTACACTCGTGGTGTCGTCGCCGAGGAACAGATGTCCGCTCTGGCGATGGCTGTCTTCCTCAATGGGATGAATCGACACGAGATTGCGCGCTGGGCGCAGGCGATGATCAACTCCGGCGAGCGCATGAACTTCCAGTCGCTGCCGCGTCCCACGGCAGACAAGCATTCGACGGGCGGCGTCGGAGACAAAATCACCCTGCCGCTCGCGCCACTCGTGGCGGTCTTCGATGTGGCGGTACCGCAGCTCTCGGGCCGCGGGTTGGGCCATACCGGCGGAACACTCGACAAACTGGAATCCATCAGGGGATGGCAGGCCTACATCTCCAACGAGCAGATCTATCGTCAGCTGGGCACCGGCTCCGGAGCCATCATCTGCGCTGCGGGCGCGGGTCTGGCGCCGGCAGACAAGAAGCTCTATGCATTGCGCGATATCACCGCCACCGTCGACTGCATCCCACTCATCGCAACGTCGATCATGTCGAAGAAGATTGCGGAGGGCACCAACGCACTGGTCCTTGACGTCAAGGTTGGGTCGGGGGCGTTCATGAAGAACATCGACGACGCCCGCGCGCTCGCCAACACCATGGTTGATCTGGGACACGATGCCGGTGTGAACACCGTTGCTCTGCTCACCGACATGTCCGTTCCCCTTGGTCTGACCGTGGGCAATGCCCTCGAGGTGCGCGAATCCGTGGAGGTCCTGGCGGGCGGTGGCCCAGCCGACGTCGTCGAACTGACCATTGCGTTGGCTCGCGAGATGTTGGCCGCTGCCGGACGCCCGGACGCGGATGTTGAGGCCGCGCTCAAGGATGGCCGTGCCATGGACAAGTGGCGTGAAATGATTGGCGAACAGGGCGGAGATCCGGACGCGCCACTTCCCGTTGCCACGCATCAGCACCATGTCGTCGCACAGGAGGACGGAATCCTCTCAGATCTGGATGCACTCAAGGTGGGTACCGCCTCCTGGCGACTCGGTGCTGGCCGAGCCCGTAAGGAGGACCCTGTGCAGGCCGGGGCAGGTATTGAAATCTTCGCTCGTCCGGGTGACCGAGTGGTCAAGGGTCAAACGCTGCTCACCTTGCACACCGATACGCCGGAACGTTTCCCGCGGGCGCTGGAGTCCCTGGAGGGGACACTTGAAATCTCGCAGGTTGCCTCGCCCGCCCGCGACTCGGTGGTTCTGGAACGAATCGCACGCTGAAGGGAGATGAGTGCCTCGCTCGGCAGGCAAATCTGCACCATAAGTGCGAGCTTGCCAATGCACGGCGGGCACTCGGAATTGGCCCCGTAGAATATTGTCATCTACTTCAATGAGAGAAGGAATCCTCATGGCATACACAAGTGATCAGGTTGCTCGCCTGGTTGACCACACGCTGCTCAAGCCCGAAGCAACCGACGCAGATCTCCGCGCCCTGGTAGAAGAGGCGAAGCGGATCGGTACCTATTCCATCTGTGTCTCGCCCAACAAGCTCCCGCTGCCTGCGGATCTCGATCTTGGCAACGTCAAGGTCGCGGTTGTGGCGGGTTTCCCCTCCGGGGCACACCAGAGTGTCATCAAGGCCGCCGAGGCTTCCCGTGCGGTGGCCCAGGGCGCTGACGAGGTGGACATGGTCATCAACGTGGCCGATGCCGTTCAGAACAACTTCGGGGCCGTTGAGGCCGATGTCCGCGCCGTGCGTGAGGCCATGCCCTACGGTGTTCTGAAGGTCATCATCGAATCCGCTGCGCTCACAGACGAGCAGATCATCGGCGTGTGCGAGGCGGCGAAGGCTGCCGACGCCGATTTCGTCAAGACCTCGACGGGCTTCCATCCCTCCGGTGGCGCCTCGGTGCACGCGGTGGAACTGATGAAGAAGACGGTTGGTGACGACCTCGAGGTCAAGGCCTCAGGAGGCATTCGTGACGGCAAGTTCGCAGCCGAACTGCTGGCTGCAGGTGCCACCCGTCTGGGACTGTCCTCGACCCAGGCGGTTTTGGATACGCTCTGACAAGCCTGGACAGACTGTGCCAACAGGGGAGACTCGTCCCCGAATGCATGGACAAGAATGGGCCGGAGCGTCGCGGAGTCTTTCGCGGCGCTCCGGCCCATTTCGCTAGGTGTGATTGGTGTGAGCGAACTGATCCGCACTGTTGTGGTGTGGGATCGTAGCAGGGTACGGACGCTTATGCGTCCTAGAAGTCCGCCAGCAGACGGCCCGCCTGCGTGAAGGAGGCTCGGGCGGCATTGCGCGCCAGCAGATCGAGAGTGGCGGCGGACAAACCTGCTTCCACCCCGCCGCGGCGATACTCGCAGGAGAGCTGGGTGTGGCTGGTGGTGGGATTGTCCGTGTTGAGCGTTACAGGGACACCCGCGGCGAGGAGGGCGTGAATTTGGTGTTCGGCAATGCTCGGTGAGGCTGAGGTCTGCACATTGCTGGTCAGGGCAGTCTCCAAGGTGATGCTGCGTTCGGCGAGCATGTCCATGAGCTCGGGGTCCTCCGCCGCGCGTACGCCGTGCCCGATCCGCTCGGCACCCAGTTCGGTGACGGCGATCCTGACGTTCTCGGGGCCGCCGGCCTCGCCGGCATGAATCGTCACATGCATACCGGCATCACGGGCACGTGTGAAGGCCGGAGCGAAGTCCTCCAACGCGACGCCCTGCTCGTTGCCCGCCATGTCCACCGCGCACCACACGGTGGGTGTTGCCAAGATGGTGTCCATCTGTCTCTGCGCAGAGTCCGCGCCGAGATCTCGCACCACGATCGCGATCTGACCAACGGGAAGGCCCGTGGTACGCGATGTCTCCTCAATGCCGTCATTGATTGCTTCGACGATGGCGTTGGGGTCCAGTCCCGTCTGGGCGCTGATGAACCATGGACTATAGCGTAGTTCCACGTAGTCGAGGCCGTCATTGAAGGCATCCTGCACGGCATGGACGCCTGCGGTGCGCCAATCCTCCAGGCTGCGCAAGTAGGCAGCCGCATTGTCAATGTACTTCAGGTAGGTGCGTAGGCTGTCCACCGCGCCGGGCGCTACCACTCGCTCTCGGATTTGGTGCGCGGTGCAGGTGTCCACGCCGGTGCGTCGAACCGCTTCCACGAGCTGGCTGGGGCGCACGGTTCCTTCCAGGTGACGGTGCAGATCGATCATGGGACGGTTGGTCATTTTTATCCTTTGATGGGCGAGCCAAGGCGATGCGGGTGAACAGCGGACGGGTTCCATGGACCGCGTCGCTGGTGAAGGCGGCGGATGGAGAAAAGTAGGTCGGCGGATCGAGAAGTGAAACGATGATCTGGTTGCTCCTGAGAGTGGAGCCGTGTCTGAGGTTTGCTGGCTCCACCGCAGTGATGGAACGAGCAGGCCGGGTGGAACTTCATGCCGATTGAGCTCCGTCGAAACCCGCTGGACTGGGTTTCGACTCACTGCGTTCGCTCAACCGACAGAACAAGCACACACGCTCAACCGGCAGAGGTGAGGCACGTGGGTTGTGGCCCTGAGCTGCCTCAAGAGTGCAAGGGCGTATCGTCCGTGGCGCTTCACGTCGTGAAGACGTGTCCCGAATGGGAAATACTCGCATAACTGTACAAATGCAGGAATGCCTACCCCATATACGAAGAGCGCGAGACATACGTACGGTTATGTAGCCCATCGCTCGACTGACACAGTCCTTGGTGGTGTTGCGACAGATGCCTGGGTTCGTCCGCGGGGCTTGATCAGCCCCGCGGCGCGGTCGGCATGGCTACCGAGCCAGCCCAGCTACTTGGGTCAGCCCAGCTATTTGGGTCAGCCCAGCGGAGTTGTTGGCTTGGTCCCTCGTCAGCTCAACCGCAACGCGGCGGCGACGTCCGCCTTGAAGCGCTCCAGACGTTTCTGAGCGATCTCCTTGGCTCCTTCGAGAGCATCAGGAGCGACCACTGGAGAATAGACTTCGAGGTAGCACTTGACCTTGGGCTCCGTTCCCGAGGGACGGATGATTACACGATCATCTTGCTCGGTGAACCATGCAATGCCGTCGGTGGCGGGCAGCTCGTCGGATCCCTCGCTGAGATCCCATACCCGGGACACCTTGGCTCCGGCGAGCTCAGTGGGCGGGTCCTGGCGAACTTTGGCCATAGTTGCGGGAATGATCGAGAGATCATCCACACGAACGGTGACGGGCCCCGACAGATAGACTCCGTGGCGCACATAGAGCCGGTCCAGTTCGGCCAGAAGATCGGAGCCTGCATCGCGCAGCTTGGCAGCGAGGAAAGCGAGGATGAGCCCGGCGGAGAGTCCGTCCTTGTCCCGCACCGCCTGAGGATTCACGCAGAAACCGATGGCCTCCTCGTATCCGAAGATGAGATCGTGCGCTCGGGCGATCCACTTGAAGCCTGTCAGTGTGGCCTCGTAGTTGAGACCGTGCGCCCCGGCGATCTGCTCCAACAAGCGAGAAGAAACGATCGAGGATGCGAGAGTTGGGGAGCCTCCGAGTAGAGCGGCGCCTTCCGCCACGTACTCGCCCAGAAGCGAACCGATCTCATCGCCCGACAGCTGGCGCCACGTCTCGCCGTCCGGAACGGCTGCAGAGCAACGGTCCGCGTCCGGATCCGAAGCGATGACGATGTCCGCGTTGACCTTCGCGGCCAGTTCCTTGGCCAAGTCCAACGCCCCCAACTCCTCCGGGTTGGGGAAGGGAACAGTGGGGAAGTCTGGATCGGGGGTGCACTGTTCGGGCACCTCGACCACGTTGGTGAAGCCTGCGCCGTCAAGAATACGGCGCATGATGGGAGCCCCCACGCCGTGCATGGCGGTATAGACGATCTTGATGTCCCGTGAGTAGCTCTGCGGAATGAGTCCCACCGTTTGATTCACGTAGTCATCGATCACGGCCTCGCTGATGGTTTCGTACCCATCGGCCAGCGGGATCTCGTCGGCTGGTGGTGCGAGCGTGATGAGGCCGGCGATCTCTGCATCCGCTGGTGGAATCAGTTGGACTCCCTTGCCGTCCTCGTCCGCGCAGCGTCCGCCCAGATAGACCTTGTAGCCGTTGTCCCGGGCCGGATTGTGTGAAGCCGTCACCATGACACCTGCGTCGGCGTTCAGGTGGCGCACGGCGAAAGCCAGCAGGGGAGTGGGAAGTTCACGCGGCATGATGAGTGCCCGGATGCCCGCGGCCGTGGCAATGGCGGCGGTGTCCTCTGCAAACTCGCGTGAGTGGTAGCGGGCATCGTTGCCGATGACCAGCAGGGCGTCCTCCCCCACCTTCTCCTTGAGGTAGGCGACCAGGCCAGAGGCGGCTCGCCGCACGACAGCCCGGTTCATACGGAAGGGGCCTGCAGCCATGGCACCTCGCAACCCGGCGGTGCCGAACTGCAACGGCCCGGAGAATCGATCATTCAGCTCGGTGATGGAGGCCGCATCGCCGGTTTCGGCCTGCTCCAAAAGTGCGGAGAGCTCGGCCCTGTCATCTTCGGAGGGATCGTGCGCGATCCAGTCGCGAACCTCTGCGGCGTTGTAACTCATTGTTTCTCCTCATCGATACGGGTGATTATCTCAGCCAAGAGCTTGGAGATGCGCGGTCCCGCTTCTCGGCCCGCCTCCAGAACTTCGGCGTGGTTGAGCTGTTGACCGGGCGCGAAACCTGCCGCGTGGTTGGTCACCAGTGAGATCCCGAGAACCTCCATGCCAGCTTCTCGAGCGGCGATGGTCTCCAGAGCCGTGGACATGCCAACGAGGTCCGCACCCAGAAGGCGCGCCATCTTCACCTCTGCGGGAGTCTCATAATGCGGGCCGGTGAATTGGGCATACACGCCCTCGGGAAGGCTGGGATCGATCTCGTGGGCGAGGTTGCGCAGACGCTGCGCGTACGCGTCCGTCAGATCGACGAAGTTGGCTCCCTCAATCGGGGAATTCGCGGTGAGGTTGATGTGATCGCGGATGAGGACGGCGGTACCCGGCCCCCATTCGGCCACGGTGCTACCGCAACCGTTGGTCAGTACCACAACCTTGGCGCCTGCCGCGGCAGCGGTGCGGATTCCGTGGGCGACGGCCCGCACACCCTTGCCCTCGTAGTAGTGGGTGCGGGCTCCCAGAACGAGAGCATGATGGCCAGACCGTAGACGCAACGACGTCAATACTCCTGAATGGCCTTGAACGCCAGAGGCCGAGAATCCGGGAACTTCGGCCGCAGGAATCTGGGCAACCGGCTCTCCGATCAACTCGGCGGCTCCGCCCCAGCCTGAGCCCAGCGTGAGAGCGATCTCGTGTTGTGCTACCCCGGTGCGCTCTGCAATGACGGTGGCGGCCTGAGCGGCGAGCTCTGCCGGTGATGATGTCGTTTTCTCCATAACACAACGTTACAGCCCATCGGCGCCGCGCGCATCCCACATATTCCAACAGCTTCGGCACGCCATTGTAGCCCCATTGCCATAGCGACTGAGGAGTTGTGTGATGGGCGATTTGTGAGACAATGGCACGTTTTTCGCTAGTCTGTAAGCATGGATATGCCCTCTGATGTGGTGGAGCTTGCCGCGCGTCTCGTTGATATTTCTTCGGTTTCGGGAAACGAGCGTGAGGTGGCCGACGTCGTCGAACACGAGCTGCGAAAACACCCGCATCTGGAGGTTCTGCGCGACGGCGACACCGTCTTGGCACGTACCAACTTCGCGCGATCCACCCGAGTCATTCTGGCGGGGCACCTGGACACGGTTCCGGTGGCAGACAATGTGCCGGGTGTTTTGACGGCAGATGGAATTCCCACCGACGGCTCGCGTCCTTCTTCCAGCAGCTTTGAAGAAGCAACCATGCTGTGGGGCCGTGGCTCCGTGGACATGAAGTCGGGAGACGCGGTGTTCCTCGCGTTGGCGCGCGAACTGGTGGAACCACGTCTCGACGTCACGTGGATCTTCTATGATCACGAAGAGGTGGAGGCCAGTCTCAATGGGCTGGGGCGCATTGAGCGCAACCATCCTGAGTGGCTGCAGGCGGACATCGCGATACTCGGAGAGCCCACGGATGCCTCCATTGAAGGCGGTTGCAACGGCACCATGCGCCTGAACATCACCGCCCGCGGTGTCGCAGCCCATTCTGCGCGTCCCTGGATGGGGGACAACGCCGTGCACCGCATTGGCGCGGTGCTGGAGCGTTTGGCGGCGTGGAAACCTCAGACTCATGTGGTTGACGGGCTGGAGTATCGCGAATCCCTGCTCGCGGTTGGTGTGCAGGGGGGAGGCGCACGCAACTCCGTACCCGATTCGGCGACGGCGATCGTCAACTTCCGTTTTGCTCCGGACCGCAGTCCCGAACAGGCCGAGTCCTACGTGCGGGAGCTCTTCTGTGACACGGACCTGCAGATCGAGCTGACGGACTGCGCGCCGGGTGCCCGGCCGGGCATGGAGCATCCGGAATTCGCTCAGCTGGCCGACGCTCTCCGAGAGCACGGGGCGGGCGATCCCACAGCCAAATTGGGTTGGACGGACGTCGCGAGATTCTCGGCGTTGGGAGTGCCCGCCATCAATTGTGGACCGGGTGATCCCACGCTGGCCCACCGGGCGGATGAAGCCTGTCCGGTCTCCCAGATCAGGGACTTGCACCGGACGTTTACCGCTTGGTTACTGTGACCTGAGCCTCGGACATGCCAGACTGAGTCCTATGACTTCTCATCCACGATCTCATCAGCGCGGCCCGGCACTCCTTCGAGGAGAGCAGATCCCTGCTCTCACCGCGGACGCCTCGCTACTGGCACCGGAGCAGGGCTCGGCATGGGCACGGCAGGATCCTTGGCGGGTTATGCGAATACAAGCAGAGTTTGTCGAGGGCTTCGGCACGTTGGCCGACCTTGGCCCCGCGGTATCCATCTTCGGCTCGGCCCGGATAGCGAAGACCGACCCCATCTATCGGATGACCGAGGACTTGGCACGCCAGCTCACCCAGGAGGGTCTGGGCGTCATCACTGGTGGCGGGCCGGGTGTGATGGAAGCGGCCAACAAGGGTGCCTCCGAGGCGGGGGGAACCTCGGTGGGATTGGGAATTGAGCTTCCCTTCGAGCAGGGGATGAATGAACACGTCAACCTCGGCATAAACTTCCGCTACTTCTTCGTCCGCAAAACCATGTTCGTCAAGTATTCGCTGGGCTTCGTCGTGATGCCCGGTGGCTTTGGCACGCTTGACGAGCTGTTCGAGGCCATCACTCTGGTTCAGACGCGCAAGGTGTCCTCGTTCCCCATCGTGCTCATTGGAACCAGCTACTGGGGTGGCCTCGTGGACTGGATCCGCGACTCGCTCATCGCCAACGGTATGGCCGGGCAGGCGGACCTGTACCTGCTCTCCGTAGTGGATACCGTTGATGAAGCCGTGGCCGCGGTACGCCAGGGAATCCACAACCTTGCGAACGCACGCCGCGCCGAGTCCAAGAAGAACGCGCAAACCGATCGTGCCGCCGACGCCAAGGCAACCAACAGTTCAACGCGAATTCGTGGGAGGATCGTCCGCGCGAACGGAAATCACCTCGAAGACGCCGATCGAGTAACGGACGACGGCGACGCCCTCGCCCCTCCAGTCGATGACGTTAGCGGCGGCGACGGTGTGGATTGGGAGCCTGTTGCAGATAACCCCACTGAACCCTAGTTCTGGAGAGCAGGCGCTCATCATGGCCATGTGGCTTTGGGACACCACAAGCGATTTGTGGGCACACGGCCCGTCACTATGGGGACAATCCGGGCGAGGCCCCGGTACAATGGAAGTGTTGTCGGTACCACTCCGCCGACGGGAAGGAATCCAACATGGCAGCCATGAAGCCTCGTACTGGGGACGGACCCCTCGAAGTAGAGCGTGAAGGGCGAGGAATCGTCGTCCGAATCCCCGTTGACGGCGGCGGCAGGCTCGTCCTCGAGCTGAACGACGAAGAGGCAACCAGCCTCAAGGAAGCACTCGCGCAGATCGAGCGATAATCTCAGCTTTTTGACTGGAGGGAGTACCTGGAGGGTACTCCCTCTTTTGTGTTGGGCGATGGTTTTGTGTTTGGCTCAAGGACTGTGGCCTGCGCCAAGTGTTGCCTCTTTGCGGACGTTCAGCCGGCATCGAGGGCGGTCTGCGAATCCGGCCCGAATTCAGGTCTGCGCTTGATCTCAGGAGGCATTCAACCCGTGGCCAGCATCCAACTTGCTGCCTGCGCTCACCGGAAAGTGGCCAGCAGGAGTCCGTCACCCACCGGCACCAGCGCTGTGCGCAGGTCGCTGGACTCCATGAGATCCTTGCCGAGATTGCGAATGGTCACCACGTTGGTTTCCCGCCGCGCGGGATCCGCCACCCGCCCACCCATGAGGGCGTGAGCCAGTACGAGTGCGCCGCCCGGGCGCAACATGCGCAGGGCCTCCTGTACGTCCCCGGGAGCTTCCAACGGGTCACCGTCGATCAGCACGAGATCGTAGGAACGATCGGCTAGACGCGGGAGAATGTCGGCACTGCGACCGTTGATGATACGGGCGCGTCCGGCTCGAATGCCCGCGCGCGAGAAGCCGACTCTGGCGCAGTGCTGGGCCTCGGATTCGATGTCGATCGTGGTGAGCATGATGTCCGACGTGGCCCGAAGTAGATGGAGCCCGGACACCCCTGTCCCGGTTCCCACTTCGACGGCGGAGCGGACGCGTGAGGTTGCCGCCAACATGCTGAGAAATGCGCCGGTGGCTGGCGAAAGAGCTGGGATATCGTACTCCAACGACTGCTGCCGTGCCTGTACCGCGATGGGATCTTCCGTGCACACATCCTCGCAATAGGCCCACGATTGGGTCTGGTCGGCAGGCATGAGGCTCCTCTCGGTGGCTATAGGCTTATGTTATACGTTGCGAGAGAGCTGGTGATTCGCAGAAACGAACCACCAGCTCTCAAGGACGGACGACCACCGTGTTGTGATGGTGGCGAACTAGACCGGAGTCACGCTCAGTCCGCGCCCGGAGAGGTTGCGCGAGCGGCGTGCAAGATTGCTCGCGATCTTGCGCAGCTCGCCTTGCGCGGGGGAGTCACCCTCCTGAATCGCCCACGGAGCGCCGGTGTCCCCGCCCTGACGGATTTCCGTCTCCAGCGGGATCTCGCCGAGAAGTGGAACCTCGTAGCCGAGCAGGCTGGACAGTTGGGCGGCCACGGTCTTGCCACCACCGGAGCCGAAGATGGTGTTCTTGGAGCCGTCGGGCATGGTCATGTAGGACATGTTTTCGATGACGCCCGTAACCCGCTGGCCGGTCTGCTTGGCAATCTGTCCCGCACGCTCGGCCACCTCGGCAGCCGCCGCCTGCGGCGTGGTGACAACCAGAACCTCGGAGTTCGGGATGAGCTGTGCCACCGAGAGCGCGATGTCCCCAGTGCCCGGGGGAAGGTCCAGCAGCAGCACATCGAGATCGCCCCAGAACACATCGGAGAAGAACTGCTCGAGGGCGCGGTGCAGCATGGGTCCGCGCCAGATGACGGGCGAGTTGTCCGGGATGAACATGCCGATGGAGATGACCTTCACGCCATGGGCCACGGGCGGGATGATCATGTCGTCGATGCCCTGGACGGGTGTGTTCACCCCCAACATGCGAGGAATTGAGAAGCCGTAGATGTCGGCATCGACGAGTCCGACCTTGAGACCCTCGTCCGCCAACGCGGCCGCAAGATTGGCCGATACCGAGGACTTGCCCACGCCGCCCTTGCCCGAGGCAATGGCGTACACACGAGTCAGCGAGCCGGAGTCGGCAAAGGGATTCTTGCGCTCGGGGGCGCCTCCCCGCAGCTTGGACTGCAAGGCGGAGCGCTGCTCCTGATTCATCGAACCCATGGAGATGTTGACGGCAGTGACACCTTCGAGTGCACTCACGGTCTTTTGGACGTCGGCCTGAATGGTTTCACGTAACGGACAGCCCGCAGTGGTGAGCAGAATGTGGACGGAAACGACACCGGCGTCGCTCACTTGAACATCGTCAACCATGTCGAGTTCGGTAATGGGGCGGCGAATCTCCGGGTCGATAACACTCTCGAGACTTTTGCGAATCTCATCGGGGGTAATCATGCCGTCCATGCTACTCGTCGTGTCCCGGGACTTGCGAACACCCGGAGCTACCTCACAGCGCACCGTTCGCAGGTGGGCGACAATATGGGTGGGTATGCTGATTCGTTGCATACATCGAACTTTCCACTCCTTTTCACACTCAGGGCACAATGTCTCAGGCAACCACCACACACCATCCTGCGCGTACGCGGATCATCGGACTCGATGGTCTGCGGGCGTTGGCCGCAATTCTCGTGCTTGTGTTCCATCTGCTTCCCAACTCGTTGGGGGCGGGCTTCGTTGGCGTGGACATGTTCTTCGTACTGTCCGGCTTCCTTGTCACGTCCCTACTCATCAGGGAACGGACGCTGCGCGGGGGTAATGACATCCGTGCGTTCTGGGTGCGGCGGGTGCGCAGGCTGGTTCCCGCCGTTGTGGTTGCCACCGTGGGAGCCATCGCCATTGCCCGCTGCTTCGGCGGGGACGCGATCGTCCAGTTGCCGTGGCAGGCATTGGGATCGTTGACCGGAACCTACAACTGGCTTGAGGTCCTCAACGGTTCGTCCTACTTCGAACAGCAGTCGCCGTTACTACTGACGAACATGTGGTCGCTCGCCGTGGAGCAGCAGTTCTATCTGCTGTGGCCGTTGGCCCTCGTGGCCATCATCCACTACGTCCCGCGCCGGTTCGCTCCCTATGCGGCGCTGGGACTTGGTGGCATTTCCGTCGCGCTGCACGTGCTGTACGTTTCCACGGCAGATGACGTTACCAGGGCCTACGTTGGAACCGACTCCCACATGTTCGGCCTGATGATCGGCGCGGCCATCGCGTTGTGGGTTCCACGCGCCATGATCGGTGGGCTGGAGCCTGCTTCGGACAGGACCAAGAGGCTGTGGGGCGTGCTGGTGTGGGTGGGCTTGATGGGAGCGCTGTCCATCGGCGTGCTCGTTCCGGATGGGCCGTGGATGTACCCGTGGGGGATGCTTGCCGTCTCAGGTTTCACCGGCCTGACGATCCGAGGGTTGCTTCCGGATGTCTCCTCACCGATGTCCGAGCGGCTCGCCCACTTCTTGAACCTTCGTCCCATGGTGTGGATCGGGGAGCGCAGTTACGGGATCTACCTGTGGCACTGGCCTCTGTGGGTCGTCGCATTCTTCACCTTCAACATCGGGGTGATCCCGACGGCGATTGCGATCACGGCTCTCTCGATTCTTTTGGCACATCTGTCCTACACCCACATCGAGACTCCCATCCGGAAGCTGGGATTTGTGCGATGGGCGCGCCGGATGCACGGCTCGGTTCGGCGGAGGACAGCGCTGGTGAATCTGCCGATTGCGATCGTGATCGTGGCCGTAATCTCCCTGTTCGCATGGGGTGTGGCTTCCTCCCCGGCTCTGTCCACTGCGCAACAGTACGTTGTTCAGGGGAAGCAGGCGGTGGAGCGGGGCAAGAACCAGGAAGGTTCGAACTCCCCGGCTCCGACGGGTTCGTCGGGAGCTGCGACGGGCGAGACGGCACCGGATCTCTCAACGGGTGCCACGCAAGCCCCCACCCCGGCGCCACCAACCGGGGAGCAGGTGACGATCATTGGGGATTCGGTAACGCTCGCGGCGGCGCCCGCGTTGCAGGAGCAGCTCCCCGGGATTGTGATCGACGCCGAGGTCTCGCGTTCCATTCGCGTCGCCCCCGGTGTCGCGGGGCAATTGGACTCCCAAGGCCTGCTGCGCGAGTACGTCGTGGTCGCTCTGGCAACGAACGGAACCATCCGCGAGGTGGACATTGAGAATCTTCTGGATGCGTTGGGACCGGACCGAAGGATCGTCTTGGTGACGGGCTTCGGTCCGGAGTACAGCGACTGGATCGGCGAGGCCAACGGCGAGATCGCCGAGGCTGCCGCGGCCCATCCGGATCGCTTCCGTGTGGCCGACTGGGGCGCTGTCGCTTCCGCCCATCAGGATCTGCTGGCGGGCGACAAGGTCCATCCCGGTGCCGAGGCAGGGGCGCTCTACACACAGGAGATCGTACGGGCGCTGGCGTCGTTTGATGATCTCGAGGGCTCCTCCGGAAGATAGCAGACCGTCAGGAATGAGGAATCGGACCAACAATCGTTCCCAGAACTTCTCTAATCCTCTTCGGATTTCGGGCGCTGGACCTCGGTTTCCTCGCGCTGGTTGCGAACCGCGTCCAGTTCGGCCTGCAACTCCGCGATGCGCTGATCACGTTCGGCCAATCGCTCCTCGCGGTCACGCTCGAACTCGGCGAGGATGTCGCGCAGCTCCGAGCGCACGAAGTCGCGCGTGGCCACTTCTCCCAGTGACATTCGCAGGCCCGCGATTTCCCGTGTGAGGTATTCGGTGTCCGCGAGATTGCGTTCGGCGCGTTGGCGGTCCTGTTCGGCAATGACTCGATCGCGGTCATCCTGACGATTCTGCGCCAAGAGGATGAGCGGGGCGGAATAGGAGGCCTGCGTGGAAAAGGCCAGATTGAGCAGGATGAAGGGATAGGGATCCCAAGCGTACTTCTGCGCGAACTGCAGCAGGACCACGTTGGCGCTGATCCACATGATCACGAAGACCGTCATGTAGAGGATGAAGCGGGGACTACCCATGAATCGGGCGGTCGATTCGGCGAACCGCCCGAAGGCGTCGGGATCGGACCTGCGGCGGCGCAGGCGTCTGTTCGTGGTGTCCAGCGGCTTGTCGAAATCAGCCATGCTGCGCCTCCAGTGCCTCGTCGGTTGCATCCTCGTCCGCGTCGCGCCAGTCTTCCGGCAGCAGGTGATCGAGCACGTCGTCCACGGAAACGGCGCCCAGAAGCAGGCCTTCGTCCACCACGGGGATGGCGGTCAGGTTGTACGTGGCCAGTAGCCGGGTGACGGTGCCAATGCCATCGGCGGGGCCCACACCCTCAACATCGGTGTCGATGATGTTGCCGATGAGCATGGATGGGGGTTCGCGCAAGGCGCGCTGGATGTGAACGACCCCCAGAAAACGCCCTGTGGGGGTCTCCAGCGGAGGACGACATACGAACATGATGGCCGCCAGAGCGGGCGGAATATCGGCGCGTCGTGCCGAGGCAAGCGCCTGGGCAATCGTGGCCTCGGGAGGAAGGATGATGGGGTCGGTGGTCATGAGACCGCCGGCTGTGCGTTCGTCGTAGGAGAGCAGGCGGCGCACGTCCTCCGCCTCCTCGGGTTCCATGCGTTCCAGCAGGAGGGCGGCCTGCTCGGTAGGAAGTTCGGCCACGAGATCGGCGGCGTCGTCGGGCTGCATGACGTCGAGCACGTCCGCGGCGCGGTCCATGTCCAGGCCAGAGACGATGTTGACGCGGTCGTCGTCGCCCAGCTCCTCGAGCACGTCTGCGAGGCGTTCGTCGGTCAGTTCATTGGCGACGGCCTGCATGCGGTCCGGGGGAAGGTCTCGCAGCACGTCGGCGACGTCGGCCGGTTTGAGGGAACCGATCTGGGCGAGAATTGCCGTGGCGCCCTGGCTGGTGGCCGTGATCATGAGGCCGGAGACTTGGGAGACGGGGACCGTGAGCGAACGTTGACCGCCTCTTGCCGAGCGATCCGTACGCACGTACAGCGTGGTCAGTCGCCACTCGCGTCCGCGTACCTTCTCGATTGCCGCATCGACGACGACGGCGTTCTCCCCGGTTTCTCGCAGGGTCACCCTGCGTTCGACCAGCTCGGCCAACACCAGCGTTTCGGCCGGGCGCTGTGAGAAACGACGGATGTTGACCAGCCCGGTGGTGATGACCTGGCCGTTGTCGATGGAGGTCACCCGGGTCAGGGGGAGAAAGACACGACGCCGACCGGCAACCTCGACGACCAGACCGACGGCGAGCGGGTCGCCCTTGAAACGGAACAGGACGACGACGTCGTACACGACTCCCACCCTGTCTCCGATGGGGTCGAAAACCGGTGTGCCAACGAGGCGGGCAGCATAGACGCGGCTGGTGGGGGTTGTGCGTGGCATGACGGGACCTATCGTTTGTCAGGCGGTGCGCGGCACCCGGACAGGCTGTGTGCCATCGGCACGGCCCACCGGGGTGTTGCGGCAGAGTGAGGGAGTCAGTCCTTGAGAATGCTGGAAATCCAAGCCTCCACATCGGTAATGGTACGAGGAATGGACTCGGAGAGACGTTCAACCCCCGTGTCCGTGACGAGAATGTCATCCTCGATGCGCACGCCGATGCCGCGGAAGCGTTCAGGCACGAGTAGGTCGTCTTCGCGGAAATACAGCCCTGGCTCGATGGTGAAGCACATTCCCGGCTTCAGTTCGGCATCCAGATACATCTCGCGGCGTGCCTGTGCACAGTCGTGCACGTCGATTCCCAAGTGGTGCGAGGTGCCGTGGGGCATCCAGCGCCGATGCCACATGTTCTCCGGCTTGAGAGATTCCTCCGCGCTGCCCGGCAGTACGCCCCAGCCCTCCAGACGGGAGGCGATCACCTCCATGGCGGCAGCGTGGATGTCGCGGAACTTGCAGTCCGGCTTGCCTGCCTCCTCGAGGGCCCGCTCGCAGGCGTCGAGCACCGCCTGATAGACCTCCGCCTGGTCCTCGGTGAAGGTGCCCGAGATGGGCAGCGTGCGGGTGATGTCTGCGGTGTAGAGCGAATCAACCTCGACGCCGGCGTCGACCAGGATCAACTGGCCGGGGTGGACGGGGCCATCGTTGTCAATGAAGTGCAGGGTGTTGGCGTGGTTTCCGGCGGCCGCGATGGTGTCGTAGCCGAGACCATTGCCCTCCTCGCGGGCTTTGGCACCAAATGCTCCCTCGACCACACGCTCTCCGCGACGATGATTGATTGCACGGGGGAAGGAGGCGATGATGTTGTCGAAGCCCTCGCGGGTCACGCGCACGGCCTCGCGCATCTCGTTGATCTCCCAGACATCCTTGGTCAGGCGGATCTCGGAGAGAGCTTCGGCGAGGCCTTCGTCCAGGGTGGCCTGATTTTCGGCAAGGCCCGCGCGTTCGCGCAGATCGTTGACCTGTGCTTCGACGGTGGCATCGGATTGGGGAACCACCCGAAGTGTGATCTGGCCAGGGCCGAGATCCTTCGCGAGGTGATCGCCGAGATTGTCGATGGAGTCGCACGCCAAGCCGGTGAGTGCGGACATTTCAGCAAGCGAGGGGCGGGCTCCCACCCAGAACTCGCCGTAACGGGAGTCCGCGTAGAACTCCTCGGATGAGCGAGGAGCGCGGGGGTGGAAGTACAAGGTTGCCTCGTGAGCGTCTTCGACGGGGTTGAGAACCAGTACGGCGTCCGGCTCGAGCTCGCCGCCGAGCCCGGTCATGTGGGCGAACGCCGAATGGGCCCGGAAACGATAGTCGCAATCGTTGTTGCGCACCTTGTACCCTCCGGCGGGAATCACGAGACGCTCGCCCGGGAAAAGGCTGGAGATCAACGAGTGTCGGGCAGGAAGAAAGTCGGCAACGCCCGCACGGTCGGGTGCGGGTGGGCGCGGACCCCAGTTCGATCCGACGAATTCTCGGAATTGCGCGCCTTTTGGCTGCTGAGAGCGGTTGTCTCCACGATTCTTCAGTTCTTCCTGTGTCATACCTCCATTGTCCCACCAAGTTGGTGGATGTGCTGGAGATGGGCGTCCACATTGTGGGAGCAACGCGGATGAGTCGGGTGGCTTATCTCACGATCCGGGCTGGGACGATGTCTCCGATCTGGGGCGAGAGTCCTAGAGAACTCTCGGAAACGAATGGCAGGTAAGGCTAACCTAATTTTGAATGATTCAAATTAAGGCATTTTCACGTTGCGAAATTTGAAAAAGTTTAAGTAAGGTGGGCCTTACGTTAATTCTAAGTAAGGCAGTCCTAACTACACGACGAGACTGACTTTCCCACTACAGGAGAAGCCAATGCGCCGTTCCTTCATCGCCGTCCTTGCAGCCGGAGCGCTTGCTCTGTCTGCTTGCGGTGGCAATGCCGACTCCGATTCGAATGCTGAGTCGACCAACTCACCCGCCGCCACCTCTGTCGAGGTGGAAGACAACAACGGGACCCACACCATTGCAGTGCCCCCGAAGTCGGTCGTGGCTACTGACAACCGTACCTTCGAAACCCTTTCCGATTGGGACGTCCAGCTGTCTGCGGCAGCGGTGGCTCTGATGCCAAGCACGATCGCCTACGTCAATGACGACTCCATCGTCGATCTCGGAAACCACGGCGAGCCTGATCTTGAGGCCGTTGTGGCAGTTGAGCCGGACCTCATCATCAACGGACAGCGCTTCACCCAGTTCCACGACGACTTCGTCAAGTTGGTTCCTGAAGCCACCGTGCTTGAGTTGGATCCACGTGAGGGAGAACCCTTCGATTCGGAGCTCAAGCGTCAGGTGACCGTGCTCGGCGAGATCTTCGGTAAGCAGAAGGAAGCCCAGCAGCTCAGTGATGATCTTGATGCCGCCGTCGCCCGTGTCAAGGCAGCCTATGATCCGGCCGACACCGTCATGGCCGTCATCACCTCCGGTGGCGAGATTGGCTACGTGGTTCCGGGAACCGGTCGCACTCTTGGTCCGGTCTTCGACTTCGCTGGACTGACCCCCGCTCTTGAAGTCGAGGGTTCCGACGATCACCAGGGTGATGACATTTCGGTTGAAGCGATCGCCGATTCCAACCCTGACTGGATCCTCGTCATGGATCGCGACGCGGCTGTAGCTTCTGATGACCCTGCTTACAAGCCCGGCAATGAGATCATCGATTCCTCCGAAGCCTTGGCCAACGTCACGGCTGTTCAGGAGGGACAGGTTCTCTACATGCCTGCGGATACCTACACCAACGAAGGCATCCAGACCTACATCGAGTTCCTCAACGACTTCGCTGACGCCCTGGAGGCATCGAAGTAACGGGAGCCAATACCTACCGGCGGCGGATCACCCCCTCCGATCCGCCGCCGGTACACCTCGCTTGTTGATTCGGAGCACATCTATGACAGCCGTAGTGCCGCGGAAAGAAACGGCAGTACCACCAGAAAACCGGCGTACCGGAAAACTGTTCGACTGGAAGCTACTCATCGGCATACTCGCCGTCGGGGCTCTTCTGGTCGTTTCGTTGTTTACTGGGGTCTATGACGTCGTTGGCGCAGACGACGGATCAACGATGTTCTCCATCACCCGTATTCCACGTACCATCGCACTCGTGCTTTCCGGGGCCGCGATGGCCATGTGCGGGTTGGTCATGCAGCTGCTCACCCAGAATCGTTTCGTGGAACCGACGACGACGGGCACCACCGAATGGGCCGGGCTTGGATTGCTGACCGTCATGATCCTTTTCCCCGGTGCCAGTATCTTCTCCCGTATGCTCGGAGCGGTTCTCTTCGCGTTCATCGGAACAATGGTGTTCTTCCTGTTCTTGCGGAGAGTGTCGCTGCGATCCTCTCTCATTGTTCCGATCGTGGGCATCATGCTGGGAGCCGTGGTTGGATCGGTCTCCACCTTCCTCGCCCTGAAGACGGACATGCTGCAGAACATTGGCATCTGGTTCGCGGGTTCGTTCACGTCGGTGTTGCGGGGACAATATGAGTTGTTGTGGCTGGTCGGGCTTGTTGTGGTCGCAGTTTTCTTCGTGGCGGACCGGTTCACGGTGGCAGGATTGGGCAAGGAGGTGGCCACCAATGTGGGCCTCAACTACGACCGAATCATCTTGCTCGGAACGTCACTGATTGCGATCGCCTCCGGTGTGGTGACCGTGGTGGTTGGAAACCTTCCCTTCCTGGGATTGATCGTGCCCAATGTGGTCTCACTCATTCGCGGCGACGATCTGCGCTCCAACCTGCCATGGGTGTGCCTACTCGGTATCGCGCTCGTGACTGTTTGTGATCTGATCGGGCGCACGATCATCATGCCGTTCGAAGTACCGGTTTCTTTGATTCTTGGCGTCGTGGGCGCCATCGTGTTCATTGCCCTTCTCCTCAGACAGCGCCGCCATGGTTAGGGCGTGGCGAATGACAGGCAGCCAAACCCGGACAATGAAAAACAGAAGGACATCAGAGGTTCCCGAGATGAGAGATACATCGGATGTCGTTGTTGGGGACAACGTGACCCACCTGGCCGTGTGCGATGGCGGTGTGGGCGCACTCGGAGTGTGTGCAGATCCGGACACGTGCACCGTGCATGGCGACTGCGAGGGTGGCGAGGTCATCTCGGGTACGGGTGCTCTCGTGGGCAAGGCGGGCGTAGCTGCGGGTGAGGAATCGAAGCGAACCGGAGACGATGGCGACAGGCGACTTCCGGGTCCTCCCTCTCAGGATCAGGATCGTGTGGGTCTGGCTGCATCGTCGACGAGAGGAACTCGGGTGACGCCGCCGGTGGCCCCCGAACAGATGGCCAGTGGCGCAGATCAGGGCGCCACAACCGAGCCCCGCAGCGCCAAGTCGCTGCCCACCAGGCGTTCGCGCAGGCGCTACCGGATTGTCCTGGTGGCGCTGGTGGCGCTCGCGGTGTTCTTTGGGTTTGGGCTGCTGGCGTGGGCAAACCCAATGCCGATGGGGAGTCCGGGATGGTGGCGTATCTCGGAAATGCGGCTGACGAACGTCGTGGTGATGGCGGTTGTGGCATTCTGTCAGGCGATGGCAACGGTTTCGTTCCAGACGGTGACGAACAATCGCATCATCACGCCCTCGATCATGGGATTCGAGTCGCTGTACGTCAGCGTGCAGACGGCCTCCGTGTACTTCATGGGTGCCGCGGGAATCATCGCGCTGCAGGGGCAGGTCCAGTTCGTGCTGCAGCTGGTGCTGATGGTGGGGCTCTCGTTGCTCCTGTACGGATGGCTACTGAGCGGGAAATACGGAAATCTACAGATCATGCTCCTCGTGGGTATCATCGTCGGCGGTGGATTGCGTTCCGTTTCCACGTTCATGCAGCGCCTGCTCACCCCGAGCGAGTTCGATATCTTGGTGGCGCGCATGTTCGGTTCGATTTCCAATGCTGATGCTTCCTACCTTCCGATCGCGATTCCACTGGCCCTGGGCGCGGGCGCGCTGCTGTGGTTGCAGTCGCGTCGATTGAATGTGATGGCGTTGGGGCGCGATGCCGCGATCGGCTTGGGCCTGAACTACAAGGCTGAGCTGATGAAGACGCTCTTCCTGGTGTCAGTGCTCATGGCGGTGTCGACCGCTCTGGTGGGGCCGCTGACCTTCCTCGGGTTCCTTGTGGCCACACTGGCCTATCAGTTCTCTGACACCTATGACCATCGCAGGATCCTCCCGATCGCGGTGCTCATCGGTTTCGTGGTGCTTTCGGGCGCCTACTTCGTCATGAAGAACATCTTCTATGCCCAGGGCGTTGTCTCGATCCTCATCGAGCTCGTGGGTGGAACGGTGTTCCTCGTTGTCCTGCTTCGGAAGGGGCGGTTGTGATTACACTTACCGATGTCAGCAAGGTCTACTCACGTGAGGTCACAATCGGCCCGGTGGATCTGAAGATCCCGGCTGGCGGCATCACGGCGCTGGTGGGGCCGAACGGCGCAGGCAAGTCGACGCTACTGACCATGATCGGGCGACTGCTGGGCATGGACACCGGCGCCATCGAGATTGCAGGCTACGATGTGGCCTCAACGAATTCGAAGGATCTTGCCAAGATCGTTTCCGTGCTACGGCAGGAGAATCACTTCGTCACGCGCCTGACCGTGCGTCAGCTCGTAGGCTTCGGGCGATTCCCGTATTCCCAGGGGCGACTGACCGTCCGGGATGAAGAAATGATCAGCGAGGCCATCGACTTCTTGGATCTGACCGAACTGGAGAACCGCTATCTGGATCAGTTGTCCGGCGGTCAGCGCCAACGCGCCTACGTGGCGATGGTGCTCTGCCAGGACACCGACTTCGTGCTGTTGGACGAGCCGCTGAACAATCTGGACATGCAGCACTCGGTGGAGATGATGAAGCACCTGCACGAGGCTGCACGTGTCATGGGCCGCACGATCATTGTGGTGCTGCACGACATCAACTTCGCCTCTCGCTATGCCGACTACATCTGCGCGATGAAGGAAGGTGTGGTGGCGGAGTTCGGGTCTCCCACAGAAATCATGAACGACGAGACATTGACCCGCATCTTCGATACCCCCGTGACGGTGCTCGAAGGGCCGAATGGGCCGCTGGCATGTTATTTCTGATGGTGAGCCCGCCGAACGTCTCTTTGACGTGCATCGTAGTGCACCCTGACGTGCATAGTGCACCGAAAACTGCCCCAATCGGCACATGATCGTCGGGTCTCGACCATATACGGTGCACTGTGCGTACCCGATACCCTGAGAACCATGAGAATTGACCCGCACACGCACACCACCGCCTCGGATGGTACGTCCTCGCCCACGCTGCTAATGGACGAAGCGGCGGCCGCCGGAGTCACGATGTTGGGGCTGACGGATCACGACACCGTCGCGGGCTGGGACGAAGCCGCGGCTCGGGTGTGCAATACCGGCGTGGCCCTCATCCGCGGCATGGAGGTATCGGCGGCGTATCGCGGGATATCGGTTCACATTCTCGCCTATCTCTTCGATCCCACCTACCCGGCCCTGGTGCGTCACGTGACCAAGGTGCGCACCTCCCGCGTGGACCGTGCCCAACAGATTGTTGAGCGGCTCTCCAACGACCTTCCGATCACGTGGGAGCAGGTGGAAGTGCAGATCACTGAGGGAGCGACGATCGGCCGCCCACACATCGCGGATGCGCTCGTTTCAATCGGCGCCGCAAAGGACCGTTCCGAGGCCTTCGAGTACCACCTCAACGCGCGCGGACCCTACTATGTCCCGTACTACGCCCCGCAGGCCGCGGATGCGATCGAGTGGATCAGAGCCGCTGGCGGCCAGGCGGTGTTTGCTCATCCGATGGCCCCTCACCGAGGCAGAATCGTACCGATGGAGGCCTTCGACGAACTTGCCGAAGCTGGATTGTTCGGAGTCGAAGTCAACCATCGCGACAATCCTTCCGCCGTGATTCCCCAGCTGAAAGCCATAGCACAGCGCTTGGATCTCGCAAGGTTCGGAGCAAGCGACTACCATGGATTGGGCAAACCCAACCGCCTCGGCGAGAACACCACGTCGCCTGCGGTCATCGAAGCTCTCATCCGGAGCTGCCAGTTGGAGGTCCTCTGTCCGTGATCGGTATTGATGGCGTGCTTTTCGCGTCGACCTTCACCACTCTGTTCGTCATCGCTGATCCGTTCGGAAACATGCCTGTCTTCCTGGCCTTGACCTCGCGCATGACACCCCGTGAGCGGCGTACCGCGGCGTGGCAGGCGACCGCCACCTCACTGGCTGTTCTGACCATCTTCGGCCTGTTCGGGCAGTATATTCTGGGCTTCCTGCACATCTCCGTGCAGGCCATGCAGCTCTCCGGTGGGCTATTGCTTCTGCTGGTGTCGCTGCAGCTACTGACCGGACGCGAAGCTGATCCGGGTGGTCCCGGTTCGGTGAACGTCGCGCTCGTGCCGCTGGGGGTACCACTGCTGGCCGGTCCGGGATCGATCGTCGCTGTCATGATCGCCGCTCAGGACGCCGTGATATCGGGCAGAAATGGCATCATCGCGGTGGTGGTGGCGATCCTGCTGGTGCACGTCATTGAGTACATCACGATGCGTTTCGCGAACCCGATCCATCGTTTGATCGGCGAGGGTGGCACCATGTTCCTCACCAAGATCGCGGGCATGCTTCTGGCAGCGATTGCGACGCAGCTCATGATCAATGCCATTCTGGCCATCATTCAGGGAACCTGATGGTCGCCGCGATGAATGAGTGATCGCTGCGAGGAAGGTCCGAATTTCGTTGGATCGGCTCTTGGCTTGTTTCTTCGATGACTGCGGGGCGCGGGTATGGTTTCTGCCGATCACGTGAATGAGCGGCGCCGTCGGTCTCCTACGCGAGTCTGGTGAAGACGAGGCGTATGACGCCTCGCGGGGAAGAAATGATTGAGATACATCCGAGAGCAAAAGGTTGCGGGATGGTCTTCTCGGACGTTTGCGTGATGGTTGTCCAATGTGGCTGATGGAGGTACACAAGGGAACCGGCTCACACGTGTGAACCGGTTCCCTTGTGGGTTGATGGGTGCGCCTCCAGCCGGAGTGGGTTGAGTTTACTCAGCCCTCGCCACCCTCGGAGCGTCGTACGCGACGACGCTGACGGTTGCGGCGAGGTGCCGACTGGGCATTCTCATTTTCAGTGGACTTGGCAGTTCCCGCACGGGGAGCGCGCTCTGAGCGGCCCGACGGTTCGGCTCGCTCCACCTGCGAACGGGCGCCACGGTTGCCGCCGCGAGAACGGCCGCGCTGGCCGGAACCGCGGGAACGATCGCTGTCGCCATGGCTTCGTCCGGGACGCTCGCCCCGCCCACGACTGGAACCGCGGTCGGACTGGCGCCCGCGACCGGCAGACTTGCCGGTCTCACCCAAATCTTCGATCTTCTCGGCGTTGAGTCCGGCGCGCAGGCGCTTCTCAATCGGGAGCTTTCCGGTGACATCGCGTGGGATGTTCAGATCGGTGAAGAGATGATCGGAGGTGTGGTAGGTCTCCAACGGCTCAGGGTATCCGAGGTTGAGGATCTTGTTGATAACGGACCAACGTGGGGTATCTTCCCAGTCCACAAAGGTGACGGCGGTGCCGGACTGACCCGCGCGACCGGTGCGTCCAATGCGGTGGATGTAGGTCTTTTCGTCCTCCGGGCACTGATAGTTGATGACATGGGTGACGTCGTCCACGTCGATGCCGCGAGAGGCGACGTCGGTGGCGACCAAGACATCCACCTTGCCGTTGCGGAAGGCACGCAGCGCCTGCTCACGTGCGCCCTGTCCGAGATCGCCGTGGAGCGCCCCGGCCGCGAAACCGCGCTCGGTCAGATCTTCGGCGAGGCGCGCGGCCGTGCGCTTGGTGCGGGTGAAGATGATGGTGAGGCCGCGGCCTTCGGCCTGAAGTACACGAGCTACAACCTCCACCTTGTTGAGAGCGTGGCAGCGATAGACGACCTGGCGAGTTGTCAGAACCGTGGCACCTTGATCCTCGGGATCCTGGGCCCGGATGTGGGTCGGTTTGGTCATGTATCGACGCGCCATGGCAACCACCGCGCCCGGCATGGTGGCCGAGAACAACATGGTGTGACGAGTGGGCGGGGTGGAGGCGAGGATGGTTTCCACGTCCTCCAAGAAGCCGAGATCCAGCATTTCGTCGGCCTCGTCGAGCACCACGGTGCGTACGGCCGAGAGATCGAGCGACCTGTGGCGCACGAGGTCAATGAGGCGCCCGGGAGTGCCGACGACGATCTCGGCGCCACGGGTCAGAGCTTCCTGTTGTGGTTCGTAAGCGCGTCCGCCGTACACCTCGACGATGCGTAGATTACGGTTTTTCGCAGCGACGGTCAGCTCGTTGGCCACCTGCTTGGCAAGTTCGCGAGTGGGGAGAACAACCAGACCCTGTGGCTTGCCCTGCAGCTCCTGCGGGATGGAATCCCAGCCTTTTTCGCCGACGCCCACGGTGTTTTCGAGCATCGGGATGCCGAAGCCGAGGGTCTTTCCGGTTCCGGTTTTTGCCTGACCGATGATGTCGTGGCGGCGCAGTGCCACCGGGAGAGTCAAAGCCTGAATCGGGAAGGGATGAAGGATTCCCTTGTCGGCCAGTGCGTTGGCGATGGGTTCGGAGACTCCGAAGTCGATGAACGACTTCTGGTCGAGATCCTCACCCTTGCCTGTGATGTCTGCCTCGGCTTCGTTGACCTCGGGCACGGTTGCTGATGATGAATCGACAATTCCAGAGCTGGTGCTCAAATCCATATTCCTTTTCGTTTCGGCGCGCCAGAGAAAATGCGCCGTGCGGCGGCAGCCGATCGCAAAAGGACAGTAGGTGGACGAGACGACCGGTCAGCCCGTTACCCGTCCAGCTTAATGCAAACGCCCCACGGGAATGCCGTGGGGCGTTGAGTTTCACATGAGTGCCTAGTCCAGAAGACCAAAGCCCACACGGCGTGGCTGGATCGAAGCAACCTCGACGTAGCCGATGGCATCCGATGGAATGACGATGGAACGGCCCGAGGAATCGGAGAGCCTGAGGGGTGTTCTGTTCTCCAGCGCCGCCGATACCGCGGCCTCGAGTTCTTCAGCGTTCATGTCAATTTCCAGATTGAGTTCGCGGGCAACGTTGCGAACGCCGATGTTGATTTCCATGACAGTTCTCCTAGATGTGTGCGGGTGGTGGCGCGGAAAACCCTCCGCTGACTGATGCCAGCTTAATGCCATGGCGTTGCTTCCAACGGCTATTCGCGCCCCTGTTCATCCTTGGCCGAATGGAAAGGTGAATCAAATCGTGTCGGAGGGGCGCTGTAGAGTCGAAGGGTCAGCTTGGAGCAGGGGAGAAGCGAGGAAGAGACGATGGATTGGACAGCACCGTCCGTCAGCATTGACGAGCTGGATGAAACCCAGCGCGTTGCGTTGCATGCATGCACTCCCGCGTGCCGAATCAGTGTTGTGGGGGCCCCGGGCACGGGCAAGACCACTCTCCTCAGCGCGGTCGTCCAGCGGGAGGTGGCGCTGGCACAACGTGGGGTGTCGTTGGCCCGGCGCAAGGAGGGAGAGTCTTCTCAAGAGGATGCCGCCGGCGCTCTCAGGGCCATGCCTCGTATTGCCATCCTGACCCAGGACCGCCGAGCTGCGGCCGAACTGCGAACGCGGCTGTCCATGGCCTTGGGGGGTCTACCTGATTCGGTGGCGGTTCAGACTCTGACTGCGTTCGCTTTCACGATTGTCCAGACCTACGCACAGGCCGTGGGCCGCCGGGATCCGGAACTCATCTCCGGACCGGATGAGGATGCCCTTCTGGCCGCGATTCTGGCGGACTCGGATTCGGGGATCGAGTTTCCCCCCTACGTGACTGAAGACGTCCGCGCACTCCCCGGTTTTCGAGCCGAGATCCGCAACCTGATCACCAGAGCCGCAGAACTGGGCTACGGCCCCGACGAACTGGAAAGACTCGGTGTTCAAAAGTCTGAACCGATGTGGACTTCGGGGGCCCAGGTCATGCGCGCCTATGAGCTCCTCACCGAGGCACAGGATGCCTTTGCGGGCACATCGAGTGCTCCCGACCGGCTCGATCACGCGCAGCTTGTGAGTGCTGCAGCCTCTCTTCTGGCGCGGTGGGAGCGAAATGTTGCCGCGAGTCCCGCAAGCGATGGTCGCAGTATTCCCCGCCCCCTGTGGGATTGGGTTCTCGTCGATGACATCCAGAATGCACCCCGTTCAATCCTCGCGTTGCTCGACCAACTTGCGTTGGACGGCGCCTCTCTGGTAGTTGCCGGCGATCCGGATAGCGCGGTGCAGGGCTTTCGTGGAGGAGTGGCTTCCTTGCCTGGGGACATCACACAGCCCAGACCTCACGGGATTGGCTGTGAACCGGTCTTTCTGGGGCGGCGTCACCGAGGGGGAGAAACCATCGCAGATCTTGCGGACAACCTGACGCAGCGAATCAGGGTGGGCGGAGCCCTTGTCACGCACCGCCGCCCCACTGCGCGTGGAGTCAAGGACAGGGTCAGCGGTCAGCGCTTCGTCCATGGAGAGGAAGAAACCGCAGCCATCGCCCGGATGCTGCGAATGATCCATCATCGCGAGGGAATTCCATATTCGAGGATGGCGATCATTACACGTTCGCGTGGTTCCCACCCGGCGCTGCGTGGGTCCCTCATCAGGCGCGGCGTCCCGGTGGAGCAGATCGGCTCGGATCAACCGCTGCGTTTCCATCCGGCGGTGGCCTCGCTTCTGGACGTTGTTCGCCTCGCATTGCGCATTCCGGGGGAGGATGGCCTCCCAGAACTTCGCACGGTGCTCGTGTCCGCGATCGTCGGTATCGACCCGTTGCATCTACGGCGCATGTGCCGAACCCTGCGTGGTTATGAGGTGACTCGTGGAGGTCTCCGCAACGAGGACAGCCTATTGGGACTTGTCCTTGAGGGGCCGCAGGTGCTGCAAGAGTTGGCGCCGCAAGGGATCAAGGATCTCGTGTGGGCGGCGCGCGTCTTCGCGAGTGTCCGCTCGACGGCGGAGAAGGCGGCCAACCAGGCCGAAGAAGTGCTGTGGGCGGCATGGGAAAGCTCTGGGCGGGCCGAGGTCTGGCGTGCGCAGGCACTGGAAGGTGGGCTTCCCGGCGACCATGCCGATGCCTCGCTTGATGCCGTCATCCAGCTGTTCAGGGTTGCTCAGCGCATGGCCGACCGAGATCCTGAGACCACCATCGCCCAGCTGCTGACAGAACTGTCCCTGCAGGATCTTCCGGAGGACTCCATTGCACGCACCGGAGCGATCAGCGACGCTGTCACGTTGACGACGCCGTCGGCATCCCAGGGCCGCGAGTGGGACGTGGTCGTGGTCGCAGGACTGCAGGACGGTGTGTGGCCGAACCTGCGGCTACGTGACACCTATACTCATACGTCCCGCCTCGCCCAAGTTGCCACTGGTCGGGAGGCGCTCAATGCAACCCCGAACCAGCAGCGGTACGAGTCCTTCCAGGACATTCTCGACGACGAACTGCGCCAGCTTCACCACGCGCTGGGGCGTGCCCGTGATCGGCTCATCATCACCTGCGTGGACAGCGACGATGCTCACCCCTCACGTTTCTTTGAAGCGATGGGATTCGAATACGAGGAGGATGTGGAAGGGCCATTCCCTCTCATCCTGCGAGCACCGCGTGCGCAGCCGGCCGAACTCGACATGGCCGGGCTGATTGGCCAACTTCGGCGTGCCCGTGCGAATGGTGAGACGGCAGCGGTGGCCGAGGCCATTCTGGAGAAGTTGGCCGAGGCGGGAGTCGCGGAGGCACAGCCACACCTGTGGTTCGATGAATTGAGGACACCTTCGGAACCGGAATCGTCTCCCCAGCGGCAGATTTTCGTCTCGCCTTCGCGAGTGGAGAATCTCCTGGCGTGTCCGCTGCGCGGGTTCCTCTCGAGCGTGGGAGCAGAAGATTATGGCAATCGGGCTGCGGCCCGTGTGGGGACGCTGATCCACTCCCTGGCGGAGGCCCTTCCTCATGGCTCGCAAAGTGAACTGATGGCTCTCTTCGAACAGAAGTGGCGCGCGGAGTTCGAAGAACCTGAGTCGAGCTATGCCGCGTACCGTGAATATGTTGCAGCACAGGAAATGGTGCAGAACCTCGCGCTCTACCTCGCTGCGCACCCCGAACCGGTTTCCACTGAGCAGCGTGTTCGGGTGAATTTGGACGAGAACATTGTGCTGAGTGCCTCACTCGACCGCGTCACGCAGACCGCCGACGGCGTGCATATCGCAGATTTCAAGACCGGGAAATATGTTCCCTCGAACGCAGAGATTGAGGATCACGTTCAGATGCAGCTCTACCAGTGGGCTGTCACCCAGCTGCCGGACTACGACCAGTGCGCTGGAGCCGAGTTGGTCTATTTGAGCAAGTACATGACCCGGGCCAACATGCCGTCTGTCAAACAGCAGCCACCCCTTGACGAACAGGGACTGGATCGAGCGAAGCAGCGCATCCGGGAAGCGGCAGATCTGATTGGGGGCCAGGCTTTTCCTGCCAATCCTGCCGAGAACCTCTGCCGCAATTGCCAGTTCCTCTCCGTGTGCCCATCGAAGCCCGAAGGAAGGATGTTCTCGTGAGTGTGCCCAGCTATGAAGAGGTCATGCGGTTGCTGAATCCGCAGTTCCTTCCCACAGAGCAACAACGCGAGGTCATAGAATCGACATCGCCCGCGATTCTGGTGGTTGCAGGTGCG